>Ga0222632_1000164_pt1 | contig 46355 bp, 45 predicted proteins | sample AntAcemetageno46_FD_179828 | JGI IMG/M metagenome (GOLD analysis project Ga0222632, IMG submission 179828) | Saline water microbial communities from Ace Lake, Antarctica - #46 | ecosystem: Environmental > Aquatic > Non-marine Saline and Alkaline > Saline | place: Antarctica: Ace Lake | collected...
TATAGTTTGAAACAAATTATAAACCGCACTTTTATTAATTAAAAAAGATTACAAACAGCAATATTAAAATTGTTTTTTACACAAATTTATTGTAGTCTGTCTAAAGTTCCGAACAGCAAATATTAAATATTTAAATTTAATGGAACTTGTTTTGTATGCTTGCCCGAGTGGACTAAGGGGGACGATTTAAGCTCGTCTGGCTTCGGCCTCGCAGGTTCGAATCCTGCAGTATACATTTTTAATTTATTAATTTTAAATAAATTAATATAAATATTATTTTATATAAAAATTACTTTGTATAAAAATTGATAGTTTAAATATTTAAAAGTGATTATTATTTATGTTTAATTAATGTTCCATTAATGTTCCATTAAGGAAAGACCGAAAGATTTTATACAGCATCAATTAAAAAAAAATCTGATAACAATATAAAATAAAATTAACTATTTCATTTTATAGTCACTTAAGTTCAATTATTTTAAATTAATTAATTTTAATTAGTTTAAAATAAAGTGTTTATCCAAACAAAAATATCCAGATGATGACTTGATAGTTCCATGAACATGTAGTTTGTTATTTGTACCATTAAAATAGGGTTCAATAGAAACACTGGCGACAATTGATTCCTCCTGCAAGATAGCAACTTTTTTTTCTGCGTTTTTAATAAAAAATATCTTTTTATTGCCATCATAATTTTCAGAACATTCTATCAAAAAATATTGTTGTTTAGTTTTCTGATACAATATAAAAATAGTATCAGCAATAGCATTAAAATTATAAATTCCTTCATTATCCAAGGCTTCAATCAAATTCTTATAAAGTTTATTTTCATATAGTGAAATTGTTACAGACATAAATATATATTATAAGTGTTTAATAAAATAAATTTTCAATTTTATTTTTTATTATTTTCTAGATATAATCCAATTATACCTAAAACTAAACCAGATATACCCACAGTTTTAAGTTTATCTATACCAGAACCACAATATTTAGTAATATCATTACCATTAACAGAGTTAAGCATTACATAAGATAAAACATATCCAATGCTCCAATATAAGGTGTCACCAACACCAGGTATCATTTGAATAAAGCTTAAAAGTGTAAAAAATGAGCCAATGAAAGGAATAAAAGACAAAGTTGAAAAAACGGTAGGCATTATTTGAGAAATTCCCATAATAAAAGCAGTATTTGCCATTATATTAGCATAATTTGAATCAGTACAATTTTCAGATTCTCTAATAAAATAAGGAATCATTATAAAACAAAAAATAAAAGCAAATTTAATTAAAAATTCAAGTGGAGGTTTTACTACAGAAATTAAAATATTTAATATAACATGTAAAACAATTGGAATATACATCCAATTATCATAAGGTTTACCACCTTGTCCTTTTTCTAACCATTCTTTATGAATATATAAGGTATGGACCAAAGATAAAGGAAATACCATAAAAACAGGAATAAATAACCAAGGTTTATCTAAAGAACCATCTAAACGAGTCATTCGAAAGTAAATTTGTGAAAAAGGAACTAGTAAACTTATAAGAAAATCTTTTCTTGAAAGAGATCCCTGAGCTGGATTTAAATTTTTTAAAAAATTCATTATTATATAAAAGAAAAAAATTGATAAATTAAGTAGTTAAATTATTTCTTAAATATATGTCCAAATATATCCTTGAAGTAAAATTACATTCTACTTTTCCTGAATCTCTAAAACATCATTATCTTGATTATAAATGTAATGGTCAAGATAGTGGAATTGATCTAATAATTCCCTCTGATGAAACTCCTGAAATTGGAAAAATAACAACTATTAATCATTGTATATCATGTCAAATGATTAAACAAAATCAAGATAATACAGAACAATATGTTTCTTATTGGTTACTACCACGAAGTAGCATTGCTAAAACTAGTTTCCGAATGGCAAACTCTGTTGGATTAATTGATAGTGGTTATCGTGGAATGATTATGGCAAAGATTGACACTTTAAATACCATTGAATCAAAATCATTAAAGATTGATCAAGGATCAAGACTTTTTCAAATTGCTTCAGGTGACTTGACACCTATTTCTGAAGTAAGAGTAGTTAATGAATTATCTGAAACCAAAAGAGGTTCTGGAGGGTTTGGATCAACAAATTAAATTTATTTAAAAATTGAAAATATTTTAAAATAGAGTTAATTATAATTATACATGGATAAGTATCTTATATATTGGGATTTTTACAAGTCTGAAATTATGAAAATGTTTCAAACTAAAACTACTGAAGATTATGATGGAGCAACAACTCCTTGTACAATGAATGATTTAGAACTGGATCTTGCAGAAAAAGGTGTAGAAAAAGTTACAGAAAAAGTTACAGAAAAAGTTATAGAAAAAGTTGTGAAACCTCTTTATACACAAAAATTAAATAAAGTTATAAAGTAAAACCAACATCTTTTTTATAATTTGATGATTCAGGAACTGTTTCATTAAAAATATTTAAAATAGTTTTACCTAAATCACTTGCTAATTTAAAATGTGTATATTCTGAAATAAACATTAATAAATCAAGTATTAACATTTCATTAATTAGAAATGTTTTTTGTTGTTTATTTATTTTAGTTAGTGAAATTGATTTATTATCTAAATATATTAAAGTTTGACTATTCATTTTAGTTTCAATTGAATACCTTAACTGAAGATAATTTATAATCATTTTCAATTGACCTCTGAAAATTTGTTTTTTAACAAGACATTGATTTAGAAAAGTTATAATAATTAAGGATACAATCGGAATTGAACCTATTTTATAATTAATATTTTTATTATAACCAACTAATAAATTATAAAAATTTATTAAACTCTGTTTTAATACTTTACTCTCATCTATCCAATTTATATTGATAATCATTTGATAAATAGTTCTATCAATAGATTCAAGTTCATAATCATTATTAGAAGGAGGAGGTGCCACAATACTAACCTTATTTTTTTTACTACGAGATATATAGTTACCCATTATAAATAAAATTATTATTAAATATTATTTATTTCAATTTTAATTATAATTCTGATATATACATTGGATTAATCCTGTTACCATTTATAAATCTTTTATTTGTTACTAATACTATGCTTAAATTATTTATTAATTTAATATCAGAATTTTTAAAAATATCTAAAATATTATTAATTAATTCATAGGCTAATTTAAATTTAGAATACCTTGCAATGTCTCTTAGTAAATTTAATAATAATTTACTAGGAATATATAATCCTATTTGCTTATTATTTGTAAGATAAGGTGAAATAGATAAATTATCTAAATATAAAACTGTTCTATAATTATAACATGTTTTAATAGGATATTTTAATTGAAGATTATTTATAATTATTTTTAATTGATTTTTGAAAATAAGTTGTTTTTTAATACATTGGTTTAGATAAGTTATAATAATTAAAGTGGTTATTGTAAGTGAACCAAGTATATAACTTGGGTTTTTATTATATTTTAACAATATATTATTAAATTTAACTATATGTTTTTTTAATGATTCAATATTATCTATCCAATTTATATTTATAATAGTTTGATAAATATGTTTATCAACTGGATCAATACAAGGATAAATTTCAGCTACATTAATTTTATTATTATGTGCACTACAACAACTTCCCATTATAACAATATAATAAAATTATTTTATTTCCAATTCTTGGTTATTCCACTAAAGTTGATAATAATTTCCAATTCTTGGTTATTCCACTAAAGTTGATAATAATTTCCAATTCTTGGTTATTCCACTAAAGTTGATAATAATTTCCAATTCTTGGTATTATCATCTTTACAAGTAATATTTAATGTTAAATTAGGGTTATTAATAGTTATCCCTAATTTTTCTTTTGTAATTTTAACATCTCCATTATTAAAAAATAATTTATTTTTTTTAATAGTTGTCACTATTTTATTTTTCCTTAAAATATCCATTAATTTTAGTAACAATGGATATATTTTCAAGTCTTCAAAATCCTTTATATTTTCAGGAATTGAAACAATATTAATTTGATCTTCTTCAATTGTATTTAATAATTGTTTTAATAATATTTCTTGTTCCATTTGAAGATTTCTTAGTTTACCATAAAAGCTTTCTAATGATAATTTAATATTATTTTCCATATCTAAGAAACATTCTCTTAATTCTAGATTTTCATTAAATTTAGTTACAAATAAATTAATATTTTTTTTAAAATCTTCTTCTTTAATTATTTGAGTATTATTATTTTTACTTGTTTTTATAAGTTCATCTAATATATTTAATGTTGATTCTAATCTGGTAGTATCTTCCGATAAATGATTAATTTTTAATAAATAATAAATTGTATTATTTTCACTAAATGTTTCTAAATCTATATTTTTAGTATTAATTATTTTTGAAGCAATACTAATCATTACACCAAAATTAATTTTTTGATATTTCATATCATACCTCATTTTCTCTACTTCTTTTTCTGGAACAGTTATTTGATAATTTTTAACTTCAAAAATAACTTTATTTTTGCAAGGTAAAACTAATATACCATCACCACTATGAGGAATACTTCTAGTAACTTGAAAATCTCCAAATTGATATCTATCTTTTACTAATTTTTCAATTATATTTTCACCCAACTCTCCTTTTAATGATGAATTATTACTGATTCCTAATAATTTAGTTATTGTTTTATTTAATTCTTCAATATTTGGAACATTCCCCTCTAATAAATTTAATTTATTTAAAATATAATTATTGGTTGAATCAATTATTGAATCTGGATATAAAACTTGATAACCTATTTTTAAAGCTTCTAGCATTTTATCTTTTTGTTTATTTTTAACTAGGTCATAAAATTTAGGATAATTGATTTTGTCGACTTTAATAGAAATGGACATCTATATATAAGTTTAATTTATTTCTTTATCTTGATTTTATATATGGATATTTATAAGAACATTTCAAATATTGTAAAATCTCGTGGTAATTTATATGAAAGTTTAACAAGTATTTTAACATACATAAATAATATAGAAATTGATACTACCTTATATCCTGTAATTGAAAATAACTATACAAAATATACAATATATCAAGATAATTTGATTGAAGTAATTGTTATAGCTTGGGATATTGATGTAATTACAGGTTATCATAAACATCCTAAAAATGGTTGTATTTTAAAAGTATTAAATGGTAAATTAACAGAATCTGTTTTATTAGAAAACAAAATTAATAATAAAAAAATTATTAAAAATAGTATTTCTTATATTGATGATAAAATTGGAATTCATTCAATTAAATCCCTTGATATATCTTATACTTTACATATATATTCACCTCCTGGATTTTATAACGAGATATAATCATACATAATAATAAATTTTTTACTAAATTATATTAATGAAAAAACATTTAGGCAAAACTTATTATTATTATAAATTCCGTAAAATTGGACTTTTTTTAATATTTTTGGGTGCTCTAAATTATGGAGGAAATATCCTTGGTTTTGATTTACTAGAAATATGGTCAAATAGATTTCCATTCAAAATTAAAAAATATTTATATATTTTAATATCATTGTCTGCTATTATTTTATTAATGGATAAAAGTATATGGATACCATTTTTAGATAACACCGTTTTACCATGTTCACTAATTAACAAATTACCACCTAAAGATGCAACTCTTGAAATTAAAGTTAAAACTACACCTTTTAAAAAAATAGCTTATTGGGCAAGTAATCCATCAGATACACTACTTGACGTATGGAATGCTTATGGAGATTATAGTAATGCTGGAACAACAACTGCAGATGAAAATGGTATTGCATTATGTAAAATAAGACCACCTACTGGATATATTTTACCAAATGGTTCATCAATGTTATCTCATTTACATTATAGAGAATGTCCCAGTAAAGAAGATGCAGAAGGAATGATGGGCGGTGTAAAAACTGTTTTTATAAAAAATTGAAAAAATTAATATCTAATATGGTTTTAATTATTTATATGTCCAAACACATTGATATGCCTACTACTATTGAAAGATACATTGTTTCTAAGGGATTGATGACAAAACTTTACCAGATTAGAGAAACATTTGATGATGAAGATTTGAGTAAAATCACAAATGAAATTAAGATTCAACATCACGGAATTGAAGAAGTTACTGATCCTGATAACAATTTTGATTACACCGTTGATCATCTTAATCATGCAAAACTCGCTGTTATTATGACTCTTATGTATGAAAAGAATTATTCTATCAGTAGTATGAATCCAAAAACAGCAATTGATTATGCTATTTATGCTAACATTTGGAAAGAGTCATATTCAGCTAATATGATTTCTGATTTTTTTACTTGGCTTGATTCGTAATTTTATTTCGTAGTTTTAAATATTTATTTTTGTACTTTAAATATTTATTTTTGTAAGATATATCAGTTTTAGAATCTTCAAATTTAGTAATATGATAATCAATTTGTTCTTGATTAGAGTTAGGCATTGTTAGAATATCAGTTCTTTTATCAATAACATATTTTACATATTTAGAATTTGTATAATTAGTATTATTTATAATATATTTTTTTTGTAACTCTTGATAAATAAAATCTGTAGCCTGATAACAATTTAATCCATCTGGTATATTGGGTATATCTAAGTTAGTATTTAAATATTCTCGATATTTTAAAGTTAGTTCTGTTGTATTCCCTTTAATAAATACTTTTGCCATTTGTATATGCATATCTTCATTTGTATATGGATTAAAACTACTTCCTGGAGGAAGTGTCATGTCATCACTAGAACTTATTTTACTAGTTGATTCTTCTGCTAACATAAATAAGAATTCTAATATATTTTTTAAATATTTTGAATCAAAATTATCAAGCATCCTAAATTCGAATCCAAATGTTGATAAATTATTTAATTCTTCTGTAAAATCACCAAAATCATCTTTTGTTATATTTTCAAGTACTTTTTTTTTTAACTTTAAATAATCTATAAATATTTTAGATGTATCTCTTCTAAAATCAGTACCTACAGGAAAATAATTATTTATTTTACTATTAATAATTTTTTCTTCTTTCGTAGTAAGAGAACTTTTTTTAATTGATTTATTTTTTAAAAAATTAATAGGAACATAATTAAAATTCTTTGTTTTTTCTAAAATATCTCTCCACAAAGGATAGTTAAATTTATTCATTTTAGGTCTTTTATAAAAAAATAATTCTCCTGAATAATAATTTTTTTCTATATATGGATTTATTTTAGGTTCTCTTTCATCGGGAAATCCACAATTTAAGTCAGTTGATAAAGCACCTATATCATGTTCCATTAACTGTCTAAGGGATCCTTGTGTAAATTTTTTGTCACGATATTTATTTTGATAAACAAGAGAATCTGGACCCCCAAAACAAGCAATTAATAAAGGTTCAATTAACTGAATATATTTAGCCCAAATAAGATGTTCTCTTTCCATAAATTCAAAATATAATTTTTCAATTTTAAATAAATCATTAATTTTTTCTTTGGTGTATTTATCAATTGAATCCCTATAAATTTTTTGTTCAGTTTTTAAACTTTTAAAAATTTTTATTCTTTCCACTGGAACCTCTTCAATTTTTAATTTGTCAATTAACTCTACTTTTAACAATTCGTGTAATAAATTTTGATTATAAGGTAAAGTTAAATTTAAATGATAAGAGCCTGTTTTATTTGTAACAATATTTTTAAAATATTCTTTAGACTCAAACGAATTTGTTTCTTTAACATTATAAATAAATCTTTCACTTCCAAATTTAGGAAATGAAACTGTGGTTAATGTATCAACATTTACAATAGCCTTAATTAAATCAATTGGTATTTTTTCTTCTACAACCTCTGTAGTATTTTTTTCAGTAATTTTATCATCATTAATTAAAGATAATATAGTTTGTTCAGTATTTAAAAATAAATTAATATCAGTTTCAATATCATTTTTAATTTGTAGCAACATATCAATATTATCATTTATTTTAGTTTGAATTAATGAAACTGGAGTTTGAATCTCAAAATAATTTCTTATACCATCAGTGTCTTTTGATACCCAATTAAAATGTTCAGGTATTTTTTCTTCACTAAAATAAGATTCTAATATTGAATTATATATTTTAAATAATTCAGGTAATTGAATTGTTACCGGATATTTAAAAGTAGTGTTAGTTAAACAACAATCAATGTCCTCATTTATACCTAAAATTTCATATAAAAAATTGCTTTTAAAATTAGTTATCTCATTATCAACAGAATCTGAATATTTATTTGTTGATAATCTCAATTCACGATTTGAATATAAAAATTTTATATCTCTTAAATCTATATATTTTTTTTCATTAAAAAATATATTTGTTTCATTTTCAATTCCTATTCCCCACTTTATATTAAACATATTATATAATAACATATTTTAATTTAAAGATTTTTACCTGTTTGATTATATTGATGGTTACATTATCAAAAGAACAAAACAAAATTATTGATTTATTAAAAAATAATAATAATATAATAGTAGACTCAGTAGCAGGCAGTGGTAAAACTACCACAAATTTAAGTATTGCAAAAGAATTTACAGGGAAAAAAATATTATTGTTAACTTACAATGCAAAATTAAAGTTTGAGACAAGAACAAAGTGTATTGATCAAGACATTGATAATATGGAGGTTCATAGTTATCATTCAATGTGTGTAAAATATTTTAGTAAAAAGTGTTTTACAGATACTGGTATTATAAATTTTTTAAAGAAGAAAGACACTTGTAAAAAAGAATTTAATTATGACATTATTTTAATTGATGAAGCTCAAGATATGACACCTTTATATTTTAAGGTGGTTTTATTAATATTAAATTTAAATAAAGCTGATTATCAAATTGGAATAATTGGAGATCAAAAACAAAGTATTTTTGATTTTAATAATGCAGATGCTAGATTTATTAAATTTGGTGATAAAATATTTAATATAAATTCAAAAAAATGGGAAAAAGTTAATTTAAGTGTCAGTTTCAGAGTAACATCACAGATAGCAAATTTTTTAAATTATGGATGTTTAGGTCAAGCTGTTGTTAAAGCAATAAAAACTGGAAATAAACCAACATATTTATTAACTGATTCTTTTGGCACTATCAGAAAAAATGAAATATATAAAACTGTTAAAAATCTTTTGAAAAAATATAAACCTAGTGATTTTTTTATATTGGCTCCAAGTTTGAAAAATGAAAAATCACCATGTAGACAATTAGAAAATTTATTAAAAAGAAAACTAGATATTCCTATTTATGTACCAGTTTCGGATGAAGAAAGAATAGATGATAATGTAATTAAAAATAAAATGGTATTTTCTACCTTTCATCAGGTAAAAGGATTAGAGCGAAAAGTTGTTGTAGTTTATAATTTTGATAAATCATATTTTGATTATTTCAAAAAAGATAAGAATCCAAAAGTATGTCCAAATGAAATGTATGTTGCTTGTACTAGATCTTTAGAAGAATTAGTTTTAGTTCATCATTATCAAAATGATTATTTACCTTTTTTAAATCAGTATTTTGTTGACAAGTTATGTAATGTAATAAAAACAGATAAAATAGAAACATTCAAACAAAATAAAACAAGAATAAGAACTATAAATGTTAAAGTAACTGATTTAATTAGACATTTACCTCAAGAAGTTTTAGATGAAGCTTTAACCTTTTTAAGTTATGAAACAATAACTAAAAAATCTGATATGATTTCTATTCCAGTTAAAAGTAAACAAAAAAATGGCGAAGAAAGTATTAGTGAAATAACAGGAATAGCAATACCAAGTTATTTTGAAATGAAAAAACAAAATAAAATTAGTATTTTAGATTTTATCAATAATAATGGAACGTTGTTAAATAACGAAGAAGTTGAATTTATTGATGATGATGATCAGGTCTCAGAAAATGATTTACCTTTTAATATTGAAGATATGACAATTGATACAATGACTCCTGAAAAATTATTATTTATTAGTAATATTTGGAATACAATTAAAAGTGGCTATTTATTTAAAAAATATCAAATAACTAATTATGAATGGTTATCACAAGATAATTTAGATAAATCAATGGAAAGATTAAATTCTTTAAATATAAGTGATACTGCTAATTTTGAATTTAAAATAGAAGCCAGTAACAAACCTGAACTATTTAATAGAAATTTAATAGGTTATTTAGATTGTATCTCTCAAGGTAAAATGTTTGAATTTAAATGTGTAAAAGAATTAACAGCTGAATATATATTACAAGTTGGATGTTACATGTATTTATTAGAAACATTTATACAAAAAACATATCAAGAAAGTGACTCTGAAATGGAGTATTATTTATATAATATTTTAACAGATGAAAAAATTAAAGTTTCTGCTTCCAATGATAATTTAAAAAAATTTATATATTTTTTAATGGAAAAAAAGTTTTTTACAAAAAATTATATTAGTGACGATAATTTTATGAAATTAATTGAAGAAATAAAACAAGACTACAGTATTAAAGTTCCTATTGTTTCAGGTATTTTAAAACCTAAAACTATTATGATATTGGACACAGAAACAACAGGACTACCTAAAGAAAGACCTTTTAATCCAAATAATCCTAAAGCATATGATGGTGCACGAATGATAGAATTAGGTTATATTATTTATGATGAAAATAATACTGAAATTAAAAGATTTAATAAATTGATTTATCACAAAAGATTATCTATTAAAAATAGTTTTATTCATGGAATAACACAAAAAATGTGTTATAAAAAAGGCGAGTCAAGTGAAAAAGTATTAGATGAGTTTTATGAGGATCTTAAAAATGTAGACTTATTAATATGTCATAATATTTCTTTTGATAAAAATATTATTTTAAATGAAATTTCACGTTGTAATATGTCTGATTTATATAACGAATTATTTAATAAAAAAACATTATGTACTCTTGAAAAAACTAAAGAACTTTATGGCAAAAGAACTAAATTAAGTACTTGGTATAAAAATTTATTTAATGATGATATAATTCAGAATCATCGAGCACTAGATGACGTAATAATGACAAGTAAATGTTATTTTAAATCTTGTTTAAATTAACAAAAATTGATTAATAATATATTTACCAATATATAAATATATTAATGATTATAGGAATATGTGGTTTGGCTGGCTCTGGTAAAGATACCGTAGCCAATTATTTAATTAAAAATAATGATTTTAAAAAATTAAGTTTTGCGGGAATATTAAAAGATATTGTTGCTAAAATTTTTGATTGGGATAGAAAATTACTTGAGGGTGATACTCAAGAATCAAGAAAATGGAGAGAAACAGAAGATGAATGGTGGTCTAATAAACTTGGTAAAAAAATTACACCACGATTAATGTTACAAAATATTGGAACTGATGTTATGAGAAATCATTTACATTCTGATATTTGGTTAATTTGTGTTGAAAAACAACTGTCAAAATATAAAAATGTTGTAATAACTGATTGTCGTTTTTCTAATGAGGTTGAGATGATTAAAAGAAATAAAGGTTATATTATAAATATAATAAGAAATAAACCAGAGTGGTTTGATAATTACTTGATAAATGATATATTACCTCCTTCATCTGTTCATGAGAGTGAGTATTTATGGATAAAAAATAAACATGATTATAGTATAAATAACACTCTTGGTATTTCTGAATTAGAAAGTGAGGTTAAAAATTTATTTAATTCTATAATGGTATAATAATAAATTAATGGAATTTAAAATGTTAATTCAAAATAAAACAAATGAAAATATAATTTTTGATAAATTTATTAGTGATAATAAACATACATTTACAATAAATAAAACGAATAATGATTTTGAAATATCAATAATTATATTAGATAAAAGTAACTTGAAAGGTGTACTCGTTTTTAAAAACTTTGTTATTATTATTTTAAATTATTTACAAATTCATACTGGTAGTAGTATTTTTGAATTACCAATAAATAATAAAATATATAAATCAGAAATAACAAGTTTAACAAGAAATTTACCAGAACCATATAATTTAATGTATAGTGCATGTTATCTAAAAGTTACATTAAAATTATAAATTATTGGATTAATAAAATATTTACTTTATAATTTATTAATGTCTGACTTGGAAATTGCTAAAAATACTGAATTTAGAAACAATAAAAATTGGAATATAGAAAACACTAAAACTATTATTGACTGGATATCTTCATCCAATCTTAAAATTCTTTTACTTGATACTTATCTTAATAAACTTAGAACTATACTTCGAGTTAATACACTATGGTCATTAGTTATCTCGTCAATTACCAGCACTATATCACTTACTCAATTTACTGTTACCGATGTCTCTAATCCTTCTTTAGCATTGGCAATTAAAATTATTATATTTATAACATCTGTTATTACAAGTTTAGTAACAGGATATATTAAAGTAGAAAAAATACAAGAAACAATTGAAACTTTAGAACAACATAAATCTGAATGGTTAACATTTTTATATTCATTGTTAAGTGAACTTCAAGTTGGACTATGTTTTAGAAATGATGGACACATTATTATTAATACTAAAAAAAAAGAATTTAATAATGTTAATTCAAGACAACTAAATATTCCTTCTGGTATTAGAAAAGATGTTTCTAAATTTTTACTTAAAAGAACTATTACAGAATATGAATTTAAAAAACCTCGCAATCCCTGTTTTAGATGTTCTAAATGTTGTTATATAACTAGAGCAGACTATAATATTGAAACACTTAATATAAAACTTAGTTTATATCATTCAATTAATAAAGACTTGAGAAAAGAATTACTAAATTTAATGATGTGTTATCCAGAACAAATTGATAAAATTCATTTTGGTAGCAAAAATGACAATAGTGATTTATTTAATTATACTATAATTGATAATCGATTTAGTAATGATAATAATGAATGCATCATTAAAATACCTAATAAAGAACAAGAATATTCAGAACCAATTTATGTTTCTAGAAACCAAACCACATCACCATATATAACCCAACCTATGACACAACCTATTTATGTAACTTCGCCAGATAAAGAATATTATACAAAATCATTAAAAACTTTAGATTATGAATCAGATTCTCCAATAATGGTAAATATTAATGCTAATACCAATTCTAATGCTAATTCTAATGCTAATGATGATGATGATGATGATGATGATGATGATGACGATGACGATGACGATGATGACGATGACGATGACGATGACAATGATAACGAAAAAAAACTTTTAAAAAAAAAATATAATGATATTCAGAATTTAATTAATAAAATAAATACTGAACCATTGAGTCAGGATAAAGCTAAACAACTTGATAAACTTGAAAATATTAAAAATGATATACTTTTGAATTTGTCTTAATTATTTAGTTCCACCAAAATAAACTTTACCTAATCCTTCATCAATCATTAAATCATTTATACTTTTTTTATTCCATCTATTTTTATATAAATTTACTAAAATTCTTCCATATTTATCAAATTCTAAACACTTTACATAAATAACCTTATTTAAGACTAGATCACTTAGAAATTTTTTTGCTTTTTTTGCTTTTTTTATTTCTTGTTCTCTATTTTTAAGACTTAATAAAGGTCTTATCTCTGGTGTATCTATTCCATATAATCTAAATTTATATTGATTTAATCTTAAATTATCACGAAATACCATTCTTCCTGTATCTCCATCATATATATCTACAACTTTTACAATAAATGACTTTCTATTATAACTAAAATCTTTACTTTTTTTAATTGAATTCCAACTATGAAATTGACCCATATTATTATATAATTATAGTTTTCTAAATTAAATTAAATACATTATTTATTTGGTTAATTGGTTAATTGGTTAATTGGTTAAATTAAATTAAATACCGTGAAACTGTTGGACTAACAATACATTTACTAAGATGCAAATTAGACAACAGCGACTTGGCAGTGTCCAAAGTTACCCATGAAATAGCAAAAACTTCATCATCTGTTGTAATTTTCTTGAGAGGTAGTTCTCTAATCCTTCGTGTTACCTTAAGAATAAATATAGTATCAGATCGTGTTGTTACAACACGACTATAATTTAGAACATGTGCGGGAATAACAATACCAGTTTCCTCAAACAACTCTCGCACTGCGGTGTTTCTCAAATCATCTTTATCCTTAACAGCTTCAAACCTTCCTTTTGGGGGTCCCCATTTTGCTCCTTTGTTAATGTATTTCCAATAACGAGTGGTTCCAGTGGGTTGGTGAGTGTAAGGATGAGCTCTTTTGTCATGGGGTGAACATGGATCTTGTGATTGCTTTCCTTGGACAAGAAGCATTTGGTGTGTATCTTGACAAATCAATAGGACTCCTGCACCTTTACCAGCAAGTCGATGTTTTCTGTGTTTCTTTTCAGTTGAATCAGAGTCATCATCTCTTGACCTTTTCCCTTTAGTATGAATAGTAGTATCACTTGTAGACATAAAATATTTAGTAAAGAGTTATAATAAATATTTTATTCAATTTTTATTTATTCGGTATTACATATATGATTATTAACCCATTTTTTAATTTTAATTTTATTTCTGTCAATATCGTCATGACATTTTTGACATAAACAAACTAAATTATTCAAATCATTTTTAACAAGATGAAATTTATTTTTATTAACTAATTTTTTATTAAATTCTTTTTGAAAAACAATATGATGTGTTTCTAGAGTGTCTTTTGAATCACATAATTCACATTTTTCTAAAACTAACTTGGAATTATATTTACTTGTTTTTAAGCTCTCTAATTTATTAGTTAATTCTAAAGTTCTATTAGAAAAATTTTCATCCTCGATAATATACTTGGCAATTTCTAATCCATAAAAATCATTTCCTTGTCCTTCCTTTAATTCTCTGTTATAAATTAAATTATTTTTATGATATTTAACAGATAAATGATATGCCTTGATAGTATCTAATTTTTTAATAGAATCAAAAGACATTATTTGATGCAAATGAGATGCAGAAATAAATGATGCATTATTTTTAGCTAATTGTTCAAGCATATATACAACAATCACATTTGCACTGTCAATTTCTGTTCCACGACATAATTCATCTGCTATTACCAATGTATTTTTATTATTTCTATTTAAAATAGCATTCAATTCAATCATTTCAACCATGAAACTACTTAATCCAGAATAAATATTATCATTTCCTAAAATTCTAGTAAAAATAGAATAATATGGAGAATAAACAAATTTTTCAGCAGAAACAGGATAACCAATCTGAGCTAAAATTATATTTATTCCAATCGATTTCATTAAAGTAGATTTACCAGAACTATTCACTCCATATAAAACTATACCTTTTAGCTTTTTACCTAAAGATACATTTTGAGGGATATATTCATTTTCTGATATTCTTTCAACAAGAGGATGTCTTATATTTGTTGCTTTGAAATAACTTTCTTCTTTTTCTTTAATAACTGGCAAACAATAATGATAATTATTCATAATAATAGAACCAGAATTTATAAAATCTAAATAAGCAACCATTTCTGATATTTGTTTAATATCATTTGTAAATTGTTTTAATTCAATAATAAAGTCTTTATATTTTTCTTTGATTAAAATAACTAATTGATTTTCTAAATCTACTTTTTCTTTAAATTTATTTTCAAACCATAAACCTTTTATTTTACAAGTTTTATTTCTAATTGTGAAATCTAACATTTTATCCAAATTGTTTAAATTTATACCTTCTATTTCAAATTTTTTATTACTTGATAATGTTTCTTTAATTTTCAATGCTCTTTTTTGTGTTAAAGATAAGAAAATTCCATCAACTGTATTTCTTTCTAATTTTATAAAAGATTTTCCCTTTATAAATTTTCCTTCTTCTAAATTTTGTCCTAAAAATACACAAAGCCTATCATAACATTCTTCTAAAGAATCTAATTTAGTTTGAATATCATCAATTTCACTAACAACATTTTTCTTAAAAAAAGATTTCCTCACTTCTAAATTATTTAGAGAAAGTATATTTTCTGGATCAAATGTATTATTAATTTTTTGATATATTTGTCTTCCTTTTGTGAATATATCAAAATTAATTGATAACTCTGTATTTAATGTGTTTTCTAATGATAAAATATTCTCTAATGAAACTACTAATTTATAAATGTCATCTGGAAAAATAGTTTCTAACCCCAATTTACGATTAATTTTATCCAAATCATAAATATTATCTAAATTTTTTCTTAAATCATCTGAAGATTTACTTATATATTTAATATCATCATATCTTTTTAATAAACTACCAGAATCAGTTAAAGGACTTGATAAATTTTCTAATAAAAATCGTTTTCCCATAATTGTTCTAGTTTTATCAATCACCTTTAAAATTCCTTCTGGATCTAAAAAATTTAATTGTTTCAATGACTTATTTCCTAAATGTAAATTGGATTCATTCGCAAATATTCTTGGTTTTTCTAATTGACGAAGTAAATTATCATTTATTCTTTCTATATAATAAAAACCTAACATTAAAGATAATCTTGCAGTTGACCATATATCTAAATTATCTAATTCATCTATTTCAATATTAAATAATTCTTGAAATTTCTTTTTTTGAAATGATATTTTAGCTAAAGGTTTAATTTTAGAGTAATCTATTTCATTAGTTGTTTTTGGTAGACTTAAATATTCGATAATTTCAGAAAGTTTCATTTTATTAATTTTTTCATCTTTATCTTTTAATGTAGTTGACCATATAACTTCACTTGGAGGAAATCTTTGAAGAAAACGACAGGCATCATCAAGCGAAAAAGTAGAATCATAATTTTTACTTATTCCTTCATGATAAAATATTTTACCACGAGTTAAATCAATTGCAGATATACCAACAAGAACACTCTCATTTTTAGATAAATTAATACCTTTTTCAATAATCAAAGAAATTAAATAATTTCCATAATTTTGAGAAACATTATTTTTACTCTCAATATAAGTTGATGGTGTTAAAATTTTAGTTATTTTTCTCACAGGTTTTGGTGGTTCTGAAACTTGATCCACTATTACAAGAGTATATTGTTTTTTTACTAAAATATCAACAAACTTTGACAATGAATGACTTGGAAAACCTAACATATAAGGATTAGAAACACTTGTTGGCTTCTTTTTATTTTTTCTTGTACAAATTACATCTAATTCTTCTGCAATTTGATGTAATAATGGACCTTCATTATCAGTACAATACATTTCGTGAAAACTTCCTACTTGCATTAATACTAAGGTATTCACTCCATATTTCTTTTGTTGATCCTCATGTAATTTAATATAATCTTTTACTTGAATATTTTCATAATTAATCATTATTAATATATTATAACAGATAACCATATATTTAAATAAAAAAAAATCTAAATCTAATTAATGTCTAAGATATTTAAAAATATATTAGGATCACTTGGATTAGTTTCTGATAGTGAATGTTCCAGCGAAAAAGATAATCTTAAAGCAGATGCTGACACATTTGCTTTAAATTATGGTGATGAAGCAATTGCTAGATCTGAATTAGTTGATAAAATAAATCCTCCCAAACCTTTATTAGCATCTGAAAAATATATTAATGAATCAACTAAAGACGATTTATATAAAAAAAAATATTTAAAATATAAACAAAAATATTTAAACTTGAAAAAAATAATAAATTAAAAAACTTTCTTTTACAATTTATTGTTTTTCTTTTGAAATATTAAATATTACTGACCAAATTCTATTAATATCATCTTTTTTTAAATAATTAAAATTATCTAAATTATTTACTACTTGTTGTTCTCTAGTTAAATTATTTATAGGTAATTTTAAATCTTTTTTTAATTCACCAATCTTTTTACTTAAATTAAATCTTTTTTTAAATAAAAATAATAGTTCTCTATCTATATGATCTATTTCTCCTCGTAATTTTTCCATTATTATATACTATATATCATAAATTAACTTTTAATTCGCTCACTTTTTTAATATTCAAATTTTGCATCAATGGTAAATCTTCTATATTTTGATATCTTTTAGGTACATGAACAAAACTTATATAGGATTCATTACTCTCACCTTTTTCATCGTACACATGAATAAATAATTCTTTATCATCATTTAAGGGAACTAATAAATGTGGAGTATTATCTGTATAAGATTCTATTTTACCTTTAAAACAATACCCATTATTCCCATAAATTTCTATATTTAACGAAGGAGTATTTTGATTACGAGGAAATACTAGAGCTAAATAATTATTTGTTGTTTCTATATCTTTTTTTGTTATCTCAAGTGTTGATGTGTTGACATCATCAATAGATTCTGTTATTTTTCTTTGAGTAAAAAAATGAGCTATATCACGAAATTTATTTTTATTATTATTAAAAATATTTGTATATGCATGCTCTAATTCAGCCATTACGATTAATGTTATTGTATTAATCTTTTTAAATAAATAAATAAAAATATTGATTTTATTTAAAATTATTATAATTTATATATTATATGGAAAACTATTATTTCTTTACAGATGGTTGTTGTTTAAATAATCAAGGAAAACATAAAAGAGGAGGATATGGAGTTTACTATCCAGAAAATCAAAAATTAAATTTATCTGTTAAAATAGATAAACCTACTAATAACAAAGCAGAATTAAGTGCAATTTATTATGGATTAATAAATTTAATTACTAGTGTAAAAGTTAAAAAACCAATTGTTATTATTTCAGATTCTAAATATTCTATTGACTGTATTACTAAATGGGCTAAAGGATGGGAAAAAACTAATTGGAAAAAAAGGAATGGTAAAGAAGTTCTCAATCTAGATTTAATTAAAAAAATATATTATTTATACCAAAATATTGGATTTAAATTTAAACATGTTAATTCTCATCAAGATGAACCAGACGATAAAATAAGTGATGCTTATTTTAACTGGAAAGGTAATATGATGGCTGATAAACTTGCCAATGATAGTGTTTAAAATAATAGTGTTTAAATTTAAAAATATTTGATTCCTAACAAACCATCATAATTATTTTTAAATATATCACCAATATCTCCTGATTTTAATTTATCAACAATTATAACTTTAAAATTAATATCTAAATTTTTTTTAATTTTTTTCATTTTTTTAGAAGTAATAAAAAGTGTTTTAATTTCAGAATATTGCAAAGATTTTGAAATATCTTTTTTGCCGAAAACTAATTTATTTTCCCATTCTGGATTTGTTAAATTAGTTAATATTTGTTCAATTTCTTCATGATTTAGTGTCATAATTCTTTTATTAATTTCATCAAGTAATTCTTCTTTTGACAAAACTTTTTTTATTGAATTCTTAAACTCTTTTAAATTTGATGATATCCCATGAATCAAATCAAATTTTACATCTTTACAATCTTTAATATCTTTAATATCCTTTTCATAAATTATTCTTTGTTTTGTTTCTGTTATTTGTTGATAGAATCCTTTTTTATTATCAAGTCTTAAAATATGATAAATTGTTTCTTCATCAAATAAATCATGTAAATAATCAACCATAAAATGATCATCATAAGATATATAATTGTTTTTTAATTCCCATTCTTTTGCTATTTTTAGTTGTTTTTTAGATAAAGTGAAAACTTCAATTAAATCTTGGTTGAATAAAAATATGTGATTTATTTTTTCTAATTCAGATTCTTCTAAATATGATTTGAAACTAAATACTATATTATTTGCCTGTTTCCTTTTAAAACTGTCTTTAATTTTTTTATTTAAATTTGATAAATGTTCTGATAAAGAATTTATTACTTCTTCTTTATCAAAACCTATCCAATAAGTTGAATAACAACAACCACTCTTACCACTATAATTTTGATACTTTTCCATAAATTAAATAAATAATCACAATTAAATTAATAATCAATTATTTTTGAATGGATTGTAATACTTGCTGAATTGCCTTCATTTGCATATAAGCAGTTTTACCTGATTGTGGCAAACTTTCAAACCATTTATTATATTGAGGTAAATATTCCCAAATATATCTTATTGAACCTTCTATTCCCATAAAAGTACCGCCAGATATACATAATAAACCCAGTATAAATAATATATAATTAGAACTATTTTGATCACTTTTATTTTCCCTGTCTTTTTCTGTAGAACTTTGAGTTAAAACCATCCCACCAATTAAAATAAAAATCCCTCCTACAATTAATAACACAACATTCCATGTTGCATCACCTTCTGCTGACACATAAGGATAAGGACTTGCATAAGTGCCATATTGAGAAGTAAAAGATTGAGATGTTAAGTTATTAACTAAACTTAATTTATTCATTAATTAATTTTAGATTAAATTTTATCAAAATGACTCTTACACGATGGACAATAAAAATCCCATCTATTCTTGTTCATTACTAGACCTATTCCATCTAAATATCCAGAATACATTCCTTCAGGTAGATAAGATCTCTTATCTTGACAAAAACAACACTTGTATTTATTATTTGAACATTTAGTATGAGAAGATGAACACAAATATGTTTTCTTCATTGGTTCTGATGGAAATACATGTTTAGTACACGTTACACATACTAACTTATCTTTTATTGTAATTGTATTATTAGTCGAATGTTTCTTACACAGAAAACAATATCCTTCAATTTATCCTTTCTTAATTTTGTTTATTTTATTACGACATAGAGAACATAATTTATCAGACTCTCTATGTATATTTCCACAAACAATACAAAACTTATGTCCTCTCTTAAAACATAAATAACATATGCTTTTGTATGAACCAGGATGAATTTTATATATAGCCTCTTCTAAATGACAACTGTCACAATTTCGTGGTCGACAATCTGGTGATGCATTAATAAGCTCATAATTTTCAAATATATATGGTAAAGACATAATTTAATAATATTATAATAATATTATATTATTTCAACTTTTTAATAAATTAATCTACCTCTTCTACAACAGGGCTTGTTTTGACAGAGCCAGCTGAGCTATCTCCAGGTGCAGAGCCAGCTGAGCTATCTCCAGGTGCAGAGCCATCCGAGCTATCTCCAGGTGCAGAGCCATCCGAGCTATCTCCAGGCATAGAACTTGCCATAGCACTTTGTAGTGCTGGCATAAATTCTCCTTCAAGTTCTTTTTGTTTTGCTTCATATTCATCTTTTTCATGTTCTTCTTCTAGCCATACAAGAGTTTCATCAAGTTTCTTTGAGAGTGCTTCTTTTTTATCACCAAGAGATTCAGACATTTTTTCATTATCAAGTACTGTTTGTTTTACTTGATAACAATAACCTTCTAGTTTGTTTTTAGCTTCTACTTTTTCACGAACTTGTTCATCATCCTTTTTAAATTCTTCTGCTTCTGCAATCATTCTGTCAACCTCATCTTTAGACAAATGAGTATCATTTGAAGTAATAGTAATTTGTTCTGATTTACCCGATGATTTTTCAACAGCAGAAACACTTAAAATACCGTTTGCATCAACATCATAAGTAATTTCAATCTGTGGAGTTCCTCGTGGCATTGGTGGAATTTGACTGAGATTAAATTCACCCAATTTATGATTATGTTTGGTTTGTGTTCTTTCTCCTTCAAATACTTGAATAGTTACTCCAGGTTGGTTATCTGAAGCAGTTGAGAAAGTTTGTGTTTTCTTACAAGGGATTGTTGTTCCTCGAGAAATTAGGTTTGTCATCATTCCACCTGCTGTTTCTACTCCAAGTGAGAGAGGAGTTACATCTAGCAAAAGAATATCACCCAATTTCTCATCGGTTGAACCATTTAGAACTGCTGCTTGAACTGCCGCACCATAAGCTACCGCTTCATCTGGGTTAATAGATTTATTAAGGGCTTTTCCTCCAAAATAATCACTTAGATTTTGTTGAAGTTTAGGAATACGAGTAGTACCACCAACTAGAACAATTTCATCAACTTTATCTTTAGCAATTTTAGAATCTCTAAGTACTTGATCAATTGGAGACATTACTCTTCGAAAGAGACCTGCACAAATATTTTCAAACTTAGCACGAGAAAGAGTAGTTGTGTAATCCATACCTTCAGCCAAACTATCAATTTCAATTGTAGCAGTTGTTGAAGAACTAAGAGAAATCTTTGCTTTTTCTGCTGATGTTTTAAGTCTACGGAGAGCACGTGAATTTTTTGAAATATCCACTTTAAGTTTTCTTTTAACATCTTCTTTTAGATAATCTACAATAATATTATCAAAATCTTCACCTCCAAGATGAGAATCTCCTGCAGTGGCTTTAACTTCAAAAACACCACTGTCAAGAGAAAGAATAGAAATATCATGAGTACCACCTCCACAATCTACAATAAGAACATTTTTCTCTCCATCATTAGTTTTATCCAAACCATAAGCAAGAGCTGCTGCAGTTGGTTCATTAATAATTCGAAGAACATTTAGACCTGCAATACGACCTGCATCTTTAGTTGCTTGTCTTTGTGAATCTGTGAAATAAGCTGGAACAGTAACAACTGCATCGGTTACAGTTTCTCCAAGATATTGTTCTGCTGTTTCTTTCATTTTAGTAAGAATCATTGCACTTACTTCTTCTGGAGAGAATGATTTATCTTCTCCTTTATAATTAACTTGAAAAGATGGTTTTCCATCTTTATCAGTGACTTGATAAGACATTTTTTTTGCTTCTGCTTGAACAATTGGATCTGCCCAAGTTCTACCAATAAATCTTTTAGCATCATAAACAGTGTTATTACCATTCATATTTACTTGAGATTTGGCAGCTTGACCAATTAAACGTTCATTCTCTGTAAAACTAACCCATGAAGGGGTTGTTCTACTTCCAATATCATTGGCAATAATTTCTACATTACCATTTTGATATACACCTACACATGAAAATGTGGTGCCAAGATCGATACCGATAGCAAGATTTGATTTAGACATATGGTAATTATAAAAAAATATCTTTAAATATTTATAAGTTCAATTTTTTTATATTATAAATATGAGTAATAATAATGGACAATTATGTTATAAGTATAGATTCAGTATGTAGAAATCATTATCAATTTCCTAATGCTGAAAATTTTACTAATTATTTACAGAGTGAATTAAAAAATATTGGATATATTAGGATTTCTTCTATAGAACTACCTCCATATTATCCCGCATATAATGAAATTAAAAAAAATATATCTTTTGAAATTCTAGTAAATGATGATGATACACTTGTTGGTGAGACAATAACTTTACAATCAGGTAATTATCAAACTATTTCAGATTTAATAATTAATTTAAATAAAGAAATAGTAGAGAGTGATTTATCTTCTTTATATGGTTTAGATTTGAGTGCTAGTGTAATTGATGTAAATGGAGTTTCTTATTTTAAAATAGAAGATTCTTCAGGAACAGAATTTACTCTAAATTTTTCTAGTGATAATCATCAATACAGATTTGAAGAATCGAATAAAATAAAAAAGGTAACATTATTAAATAATTTATTAGTTAATACAGTAAATTTATCAAAATATACTAATAATTCTATAATTAGTAATGATTCTAAATTAGAGTTTCCTTCGAGAGAAAATTATAATGTTAAAAATCCACCATTAGGATATTATTTAGGATTTAGGAATAAAGTTTATATTGGTTCAAGTTCTTACACCAGCGAAGCTCCAATTGTTCTTAATCGTGAAAAATATATTTATGTTAAAATTAATGATTATGGTAAAATGTATACAAATCATGGTGATACTGAATATTTAGCTAAAATTATTTTTAATAAAAATGGTATTATTCATTTAGATAATGAATCTAACATGGTATCAAAAAGGTATTTATTTAAAAATCCTGTTAATATAAAAGAAATGAAAATAAGCTTACATGATGCCTATGGTGAAATTATTGATTTAACTAACCAAGATTATAGTATGACAGTTGAATTAGGAGTTATAACCAGTTCTGATTTAAAAAATAAATTTTCAAGAGCAATGCCATGATTTAGTAAATTTTATTATATTTTATTTATTAATGGAATATAATATAATTATTTATTTATTAATTATTTTTGGATTAACATATTTATTTTATAATCAACTACAAGAAGGATTTTCAAATAAAAAAGAATTTTCAAATAAAAAAGAAAATAGCTTTAATCTTCCTGATCTTAATAAAATAGAAGAAATAACAAAAAACACATTAGAAAATATATCTAATAAAAATCAACAATTCTATTTTTATCCAGGAAATGATAATACACATGAAAGAATTAAAGTTGATCAAATAGTTCATTCTTATTTATATTTTTAAATTAGTTAAAATTAAAATTTTTTCTCATAATGGTTAATGTCTTCTAATGGACCATTAATTGATCTTGTTGCCAAAGGTAAACAAGATGTTAATATTATTTCTAATGATATAAAAGATTCACTATTTCAAGAAAATTATACTAAACATACTAATTTCTCTCGTGGTTCAACAACAGTCCACGCAAAAGGTAGTGGAAACTGGGGATCTTCTATTAAATATATTATACCTAGAGATGGGGACTTATTAAGTTCTTTATACTTAAATATAAAAGTTCCTAAAATAGGAATAGATATGATAAAAAATAAATCCTTAGATACAACCAATTATTTTATAAAATGGTCTGATTTTCTTGGAAATGGTATTATTAAAAAGGTTATTTTACGAATTGAAGGTAAAATAATTGTTGAACAAAGTGGAACTTATATGCAATTACATACTGATTTATATGATGATGACTGGTCTAAAAGAATGATGTTGGGACACGACGGACGATTAAACAAACCTTCTAAAGAGATTGATTCAGATGAAATTTATGTTCCTTTAAAATTTTGGTTTAGTGATGATCCTTCAAAAGCAATCCCATTAGTTGCTATGCGAAATGCAGAAATTGAACTAGAAATTCAATTAAGAGATTTCCATCAATGTTATTCTGTTTTGAAACAAGTATCTGACTCTAATAATATAAGTAATAAAGGTTTTATTCATTCTAATGAAGAAATTAAAATTCAAAAATTAGAAAAAATAGATTTAGAAGTAATGTATGTTTTTCTTTCTAATAAAGAAAGAGAAGAAATTGCACTAAAAAAACATAAATTTTTAATTACACAAGTTCAAGAAAGATCTCAAATGGTTACTCATAATGTTAACCTAGAATTAAATTTAAATCATCCAGTTAAAGAATTTCTATTTATTGTACAACCTGATGAAAATATAAAACAAGGAGAATTATTTAATTTTTCAAATAAATTAGATTATATCCCTTCTTTATATGAGGATGCATCATCAATAGATTTTACCAGCTTAGATGGATATAATAATCTTCCCCAATTTCATTTACTTGATAAAGCAAGAATATTATTTAATGGAATTGAAAGAATATCTTGGAAAAATTATAAATATTTTTTCTATTTACAAAATTATGAACATTTCAAATCAACACCTGAAAATTTTGTTTATATTTATTGTTTTGCCTTATATCCAACTTCTAATAATCCAAGTGGTTCTTGTAATTTTAGCAGAATTGATATGTCAGAAATTCAGGCAAGATTTTCACAAGTTCCAATAAAACAAGTTTCTTCTAATATTGGAAATTTAGCAATTAATGGTTCTGTCACACCTGATTATCCTTCTCATTTTACTTTATTTGCAACAAATTATAATTATTTAATTATACAAGATGGAATGGCATCATTAGAATTCGCTAATTAATTTTTATAAATATTTCTTCTAATTGTTCAAAACTTATACATTCATCTGTTATACTTACTCCATATACTAAATTAGATGGATCTTTTATCTTATCCAAACTTTGTTTTCCGAATTTTAAATTTGCTTCAATCATCAAACCTAAAATTTTGTTTTTATTTTTAGTTTCTTCTATTTGCCATAATAAATTATTAATTACTTTTATTTGATTATTTGCTGATTTACATGAATTACCATGTGAACAATCAATAAGAACTTTAGAATAAACATTATTATCTTTTAATTTATTAGTTATTGTTTCTATCGATTTTTTATCATAATTTGGTTCTATTCCTCCTCGTAAAACCATATGACAATACTTGTTTCCTCTTGTTTCTATTTTAATTATATTTCCATCATCATTTATCCCTAAAAAATAGTTTTTATTTATAACAGTCTCAAGAGCAGAAATTCCTATATCTATATTACCTCTACTGCCATTCTTAAATCCAATTGGACATGATAAACCACTTGCTAAATGTCGGTGTAAGGGTGACTCTGTTGTTCGTGCTCCAATTGCACCCCATGAAATTAAATCAGTAAAATATTCAGGGGTAAATACATCTAAAAATTCTAAAGAACATGGTACTTTTAATTCATTTATATCCAGTAATAGATTACGACATATTTCCAATCCTTTATTTATTTTAATACTATTATCCAAATCGGGATCATAAACTAATCCTTTCCATCCTATTGTAGTTCTAGGTTTCTCAAAATAGGTTCTCATGACTACAAAAAATTTAGTTTTAACTTTTTCTTGAAATACTTTTAATTTACTAGCAAATTCTAATGCTGATTTTGGATCATGAATTGAACATGGACCTATTATTAATAATTTTCTTTTATCTTCACCATTATATATTTTTTTAATTATATCTCTAGATTCACCCACAAATTTATGAATATCTTTAATATTATTTCTTTTACATTTTTGCATTTTAAAATAATAGGGAGGCAATACAGGATCAATCAATTTAATATTTACATTTTCAATCGGATTAAAATTCATTATTAATTTACATAATTATAAAGTTTTTAAATGAAGTCTTTATTGATTTATCAAATCACATATAATTAAATCAATTTAACCTCATATGTTCCTTCAGTATGATAACCATTCTTCTTTTGATAATATTCACGTACACCCTCACCACTAATTACCGCAATCTTATCAAATGAATGACTCTTTGCAATTTCTTCTGCCTTCTTAAGAAGCTTCTTTCCAAATCCTTGATGTTGGACGATTTTACCTGTTGTTCCTTGAGGGACCATCCATCCATAAACATGAAGTTCTCTTACTAGTGCACTATATGACAGTTCTGACATAAAATGTTTCTGTTTAGCTGGAATTCTTAGACGAAGAAACCCCAACAGATAATCATTCTTAGTATCTTCAAATGATAGAAAATACTCTAGTCCCTCAGATGCTTGATACTTTCTCACAATTAGTCTAGTGTGATCTGGATCATATTCTCTTCCCTTAATTTCTCTATATCTAATATCTTGAGAATGGTTATTGGTCTCATCAAGATACTTTTCAATTTCATTACGATAATGACTTATGTTTAGGCCTCCTACAATCATATGTTTTGGATTGTCACGAACAATTCTATTCAAACGAATCCACGGATGAACTCTTGGAACAATATGAATCAGCAATTGATGTAGTGGATTTGTTTCTCTATTTTGTTTCATAAATTCCAAATAAATATGAAACAAAATAAAGGGAATGATAAAAATCATATAATTAGATGAAACAATATATACACTCAACATATAAACAAGAAATAGGTTTTTCTTAAAACTGTTATAATAATTATCCAAATAAATATTATCAAAATTTACTACCTTCTTTTGTTCATAATAAGGTTTGTATTCACCTGCCTCATACCATTCCTTAATCTTAGTATACTCCAAAGTCTGACAAGGATAAATCTTCCATTGATCTGCTTGAAGCTCTGGACTGTTCAACACTTGTTCAAACATACGCAAATCCTTTTCAGGGGAAGAATCAGGCAAATCTGGCATTAGATGGATATCAACTTTAAATCCTGCATCCTTGAGCAACTTGATACCAATTACATTCTTTTCATGAGTACATCCACGATTAATCTTCTTAAGAATATGATTATCGGTATGTTGAATACCAAGTTGTACTCGAGTACATCCATATGATCGTAGTAGCTTAATCTCTGCAGGATGAATAAAATCAGGACGAGTTTCCAATGTCAATCCAATTACACGACATTTAGAAGTACGATTAAGTTTAATTTCTTCCTCAAGAGTTAGCTTAACTGGTTCGCTATCGTTATAAAGATTGTTGGCAGCATAATAAAAATCTCTGATAAAAGCTTTTTGATAATCTTTTGGATAATAGGACCAAGTGCCTCCAATCACAATCCCTTCAACCTTTGTTACACTATGTCCACAATGAATTCGCTTAATTGCAATATCTCTGAACTGTTTAATACAATCCCATTGGTTTTGATTTGCTCGTGACACTGCAGGTTCACTTGAAAGATAACTCCGAGGTTGAGCTGTTTTATGAGCCATTACTTCCATAGGTAGAATAATTTCAGACTCAAAATCTTCTTTCAAAAATGAAATAATAGGTGTTTTACCATAAGATACAATCTTCTTAACAGGAATTACCTTTGAATTAATGGTAATAGATGAAATAACTTTTGTAAAATGATAATATTGTTCGTCACTTGGCACAAATTCAAACAAAATAAAAGTATCATCCTCGCCAATCTTTTTGTTCACAATTACAGGAAAATTCATTTCAGGCTCCTTTGGACAAAAATGACAATTTGCAGGACAACCAACATATTTACCCATTGGATAAGTAGAAACAGCAATTACTTCCACACCTGATTGTCCTCTTCCTTTCTTAGAAGTTAGACTAAACTCAAGTTCAGAATCTGGTTGAATAACACCTTTTGTAATTAGTTGATGATAGCGATGGAGAAGTTCAATCTCCTTAATATTAAGTTTATTCTTTTTCATTAGGGTAGACAACTTTTTAGTTAAATTCTTTTGATAAGATATAATAACATTATCCATCTTATCTACAGTAGTTTTTGGGTACTTTTGTTCCATATTAGGAAATGTAACCTTTGTATTCATAAAATCCTCGATATCAATTGACATAAATATAATATATAGGCTAATATGAAATAAAATTTCAATTTTTATTGTTTAAAAAAATACATGCTTATTATTTTATATAATGAACATGTATTTTTTAATATTAAATAAAGATTAAAAATATAGATAATAAATCAATAAATTTTAATTTGTTAAGTATTTTTTTTTTAGGTTTAATTGATTGAGAAGTATTCATATAATTTTTATATAAATATTAGACATCTTTCCTATAAATAATCAATTTTTTTATTATAATTGATTATTTATTAAAAAGTTTTTTATATGTATCTAATGCTTCTTTCCTTCTTTCTTTATAAATAAACATAGGTTTAACATAATCTAGATTTTTAACATCATATTCTATATGATACTTTTCCCAATCAATTAGATGTTTAGCATGAATATTATATAAATTAGGTAACCATTTTTTAATATATTCTGCTTTTTTATCAAATCTTTCACCCTGAGAAATGGGAGATAAAATTCTAAAATAATCAGCATTAGATGCACCCCCATGATGAAATTGCCAACCTCCATTATTTGATGCTGGATCATAATCTATTAATTTTGTTGCAAAGTATTTTTCTCCCCATCTCCAGTCAATTAAACATAATTTTATTAAAAAGGATGATATTAATAATCTTCCTCGGTTGTGCATATATCCAGTATTATTTAATTCTGCCATACATGCATCAACAATTGGGAATCCTGTTTTACTATTTTTCCATTTTTCAAATTCTTTTTTATTATTTTTCCATTTAATTTTTGAAAATTTATCTTGAAAATCTTTATTTTCTTTTTTTTTAATTTGTTTATCAAGTATTTTTGGGTAATAATTCATAATATATAAATAAAATTCTCTCCAAAATAATTGACTAAATAATGTATTATCACTAGATAAATCTTTTTTAAACTGATAAAATACTTCTCTTATTGAGATTGTTCCAAATTTCATATGTGATGATAATAAGGTTGTTTTATAATTTAAATCATTTCTTTTTTCGGAATAATCTTTTTGTAGAATAATTTTTTTTAATAAGGATAATCCATGTTTTCTTCCTCCTTTGATTAAAATATTATTTTTTTGATAATATTTATTAATATCTGTTAATTTAATTTCATTAGAAAAAGATTTTGACATAAAATTATATTTGGTTAATTTTTTTGGATTTGGTATATCTTTCCAAAATTTTTTAGAATTTTTAAAAAATGGAGTAAATACTTTATAAGCTTCATTTGATTTATTTAATAGAGTACCTAACGGTAAAATATTAAGATCTTCAATTGATTCAAAAATAATATTATTTTTATGACATAATTTATCTATTTCTTGTTCTCTTTTTTTTGCATAAGGTGAATAATCTTTATTAATAAATATTTTATTAATTTTTTCTTGTTTAATAATTTTATCAAGACAATTTATATGAGTATCATAAAATAAATTTAATTTACCATTTTTTTTATTAATTTGAATCTCTAATTCTTTAATTGATTGTACCATAAAATTAATAGCATTATCAGATTTATACTCATTATTTGTTATTTGTTCTGGAGTGAAAACAAAAATAGGGATTGTTTTATTATTTTTTAAAGATTCTTGTAATCCTAAATTATCAATTATTCTTAAATCACGTGTAAATATAAATAAATTCATAATAATATTATTTATAATTAGATTTTAAATAGGTTAGAAATTTATAATTTTACTTTATAAAATAATGTCAATAAATATTGAATTACGAGAAAAAAAAGAAAAAATTTATAGAAATATTAATAAAATAAAGAATCAAGATTTTTATCATGAAATTTTTAATATAATTGAGCCTCTAAATAATTATTCTAAAAATAATAATGGAATATTTTTTGATGTTAATTTACTGGATGAAGAAACAATTAATAAAATTTTATTAATTATTAAAAAATATAATCATAATAATGATAGCATAACTGAAGATAGTATCACTTATAAACCTTATTCAGATAATAATTATGATAAAAGTGTTGAATCATTAGGAGGAATAAAAAAATTAAATAATTTTGAAAAAAATATTATTAAAAAAATATCAAATAATTTATAATTTATATTTTATTATCTCATTAAATTATTTTTGACTAATCTATAATTTAATTTTTTTTTCTTGAACAAACTTTGATATGAATTTTTATTTGTTATTTTAGGATCAAACGGATATTTTAAAAACTTATTCATATCATTAATTTTTAATCGATAAGTTACTTCATTATCGATTGTTATATTAATAAAAGGAGAATCTAAACAACATAATAATATATATGTATCAATCGGGATCCAATCTTTTAATTTCTTTGAGTAAATTGTATCTTTTTTAATTGTATAATTATTAAGTTTTGTAATAATATCTCCTTTTTGTAAAACTTCTGATTCTAATACTACAATTTTATCATCTCGGTTCATAGTTAATGTTAGTGGTACATAGGGTATTATTTTATAATTAATACAATTAATTAATTTTGTAATAAGAAATCCTGGAACTAGATATGTTTTACCTTCTTTTGTTATTGAAATTATTCCTACTAGTTCATTATCTTCATTATAAATAGGTGTACCAGAATCTCCTGGATTTACTTTTTCTTCAAACTTACATAAATAGAATAGTTGTCTGGATCCTCCATCAATATCTAAATATGGTGTAAAATAGTTTTCAATATAAAAACCAGGTTTTTTATTTAAAATTAATTTTTTATTTAACAGAGTATTTTTTGACTTGATAATTTTAATAGTTTTTATATTTCCATTAAAATTATCAATTTTGAAGAGAGCCAAATCGCAAAAATAAGCTTGTTTAATTAATTTAGCTTGATATGTATTGTTATCATATAAAACTGTGTAGTTTTTTTCAGATGATATTTGACAATAATGTGGTGTTGTAACCCAATATATTATTTTGGTTATTTTAACAGGAAAAATAGTTAAAATGTTATTTTCTATTCGTATTCGTCCAAACATATATTTATTAATTTATATTCTTATTATAGTTATTTCAATATTTTTTTAATCAATATAGTATAATTTTTTTGTTCTGATTTTGATACAGATAATCCTTTTACTTTTTCTAACCAAAATTCTTTTTTGAACCATAACTTACAAATTAAAGGATGACTATTTTTTATTTTTGCCATTATTTGTAAATATTTATTATTATCTATATTAATTATTTTACCACGACTTTCCCAAATATTATTAAAATTATAAGGTGAATACCTAATTGGATCATAAGATATTAACCATTCAATTGGTATATTTGTTAAATTATTAATTACTCCAATATTGTCAAATGTTGAGAAAGAATAATAATGTTGAAGTGTTTGATTAGGTATTGATGTTAATATTTCGGTACCCATATATTTTGCTTTTTGAACTGGAATTATATCCTTAAAAAAGAAAGATGAAAAGTCTCCATAAAAACTACTTTTCTCTGGTAAATTAAAAACAATTTTATCTGATTTACCTGATAATATACAATAAAGAATTTCTTCGTCATCAGAACGACAAAATCTTTTAAAATTAATTAATTTTTTACTCCAATTAAAAGCAGTTTCTTTTAATTTATTTTGATTTATATAATTAAAAGTTTTTATTCTAATTTTTAAAGTTAAATAATCTTCTATAATTTTTTCTATTTTATCTAAATCATAAATATCAAAATTATCAAAATTTAATTTTACCTTGGACTTGTAATGTTTTAATAAAATATTACCAGAATTTAAATAATATATTATACCTTCATCTTTATTTAATATTTCCTGACTTTTCATTTTATTTAAAACTAAATACTCTGAATTTTTTAATTTTGTTGGAGTAGTTTGAAATATTTTAATTTTAGCTTGCACCATAAATTTAAATCTGTTAATTAAAACCTTGGGAGATTCATCTTTTATAGTAAGATTATTAATAATATTTTTTGCTAATTTTATAAAAACTAATAAATCAGAAGACACTCTTCCATTAGAACTTACATTATTTAAATATTTTTTGATATTTTTATTAGTTAAATTAAATAAATTTTTTAAATTTCGATAAGAACCTATTAATAATAAAGTTAAAATAGTAACATCTAAATGCCCAAATCCATTAGCATATAATAAACTTATTCCTTCACGATAACCCATTTGAAATTCATTTAACCCTAATTCTGTTTCAAGTTCACTCGATTTTTGTAATAATAAAGAATCTCGAGGGGCATTATCAAACATTACTATATTAAAATTACTTTGAATAAATTCTTTAGTTCCCTCCGATATTAAATCAGGAATATGATCTATTTTTTCATTATCAAATTCAAAAATTTGGTAGAAAGAATTTCTTTTTATTCTATTTTCTAAAGGATGAATTATATAAAATAATCCGCCTTGATCTAATAAAAATGGATAAGATAATCCAGTACTCTTTATTGTATAAAATATTTTATATTTATCAATATTTAAATAAAAATTCTCATATAATTCTTTCTCCATAAATTGAATCTGATTTGATAAACCCAATTTACTTAGATTCTTAAACCTTATTTCATTTATTCGGGTCTTTAATGGTTTTAAATTAAAATCATACATGTTTTTAATTAAAGTTGGGTCAATCAAATTTATTCCACTATTTTTTACTAAATTTATTATAGTATTTAAAGGTGACACTTGAGTTATTCCCAATTTACTTCTAATTAAAGCTCTATCTCCTTCTGAATATAAATAATGAACATTACCTGGTCCTATTCTACCAACTCTTCCTTTTCTTTGTAATCTAGATGATTCAGATATAGGTTGAACTGTTAACACTGACTCATTTAAAGTTACATCATATTTACTTTCTTTAGCATATCCATTATCTATTACAAATTTTAAATTAGGAATTGTTATAGATGCTTCTGCTACATTTGTTGCTAATATAATAGCTCTTTCAAATTGTCCTTTTGGTTCATTTCCAATTATAAATTTATCATCCCATTCTAAATGAATATTTTCTTTTTTATTTCTAATATTTTTTATTTTAGTATCTAAATTAACAACAATATCTTGATAAAGACTATTTAAACTTGAGTAATAGGGTAAAGCTACAACTTTTTTAGGTAATAATTTATTTAATTCCTCTGTTGCTTTTCTAATTTCAGGTGCACCAGTTAAAAATAATAGAATTTCTCCTTTTGGACTAGTTTTTATAATATTTAATACAGTGTTATAACTTGATTCTTGAATATATTTAGAATTTTCTAAATGGTTTTTTTGTTGAGATAATTTATAATATGTTTCATCAATTTTGTATTGTGTTGTTCCTCCTGGCGGAGATATATGAAATCTTCTGTCTAATAAGTTTGCATTTATAAATTTATCTGATTGTGATGAGTTTATATTTCGTGTTGGATAAGTTAAATTATCATTAAGAATACTATAATAAGAACGATAAGTAGGTTCATCATCTTTCATAGTAGCAGATATAATAAGTAATCTAATTTGTTTATTAAAATATAAACAATTTTTCATAAATGATAAAATAATATCCATATTAGGGTTATGTTCATGTGATTCATCAATCATAACAACATCATATAAATTTCTCATTCCAAACTCTTGATTTCTCCCGTCAATTTCAATTAAACTTTTTAAATATGGATTATTTTTTATTTGAGATAATAAAGACCCATCAGTCATCATTGTTAGTTTTAGGCTCAAATCTTTTTTGATATGATTATCTGTAGAATGTTTAAATTGTAAATAATAATTATCACTAGGTACTTTCGTTCCTTTAGTAAAATTTTCTATTTCTATTTCTGTTGGAATTCCTAATTCCCATGATATTCGTGATATATTATTTTTTGTTGGTATTTTTCTTGGTTGAGTTCCTACCACATGAGCAGATGTATTATGTAAATATGCTTTCGTTCCATAAAGAGTTAATTTTGGTATCTGAGTACTTTTACCTTGACCAGTTGCACCTGTTACAAAAATAACTTGTTGATGTAAAAAATGAGTATAAAAATTTATTTGTGTAATCCAGTTGTTAGCAAAGAAAAATTTCCAGTTTGTATTTTTTGATAATAGCAAATCAAAATAACTTTCTTTTTTATATTGATTATTTTCATATTTTATTATTTTTGGTAAATCTTGATATTTTTTATTATTTATATAATAAAAACTATTATCAAAATCTTCTTTATGTTCTTTAAAATATTTTTTTAAGGGTTTTGTATCCTTTATATTAACTTGAGGCAAAGATACAAATTTATTTAATAAACCGTTTCTAATTAAAATATCTTGAACTAAAATTGGTATTAATTCTCTAAACTGAATTGCCAATTCATCATATTTTGAATTATAATTTGTTATTCCTGGATAAATTTTATCCAAGTTTCTATTAAAATTTAACCATTTTCTACCTGGAGTGCCTAGTTTCTCAAATAAATCTTGAGTTAATTTAAGGGGGTCAGTTATAACATTTTTAGGTTTGGGAACAAATGTATCTTTTAAATCATATGAAATTAATTTTGCAATGTTATAAATATTTTTTGCTGTCAAATCTTTATATATAAAAGTAATATCTTTCAAATTATCTTTTTCATCAAAATAAAAATGATAAAAAGGAGATAAAACAAAATGATCAAATCCTATTTTAATCATTCTAAAAAACTGACTCATTAAATCTTCTGAATTAATTATTTCTTCAATTTTTGATTCATACTCTTCTAATTTGTTATCATATTGTAAATTATCTAAATAAATATGATTATTTATGGTGTTTAAAAATATTTTTTCATTCTCTGTTGTAGTATCTTTTAACTCGGGAATTCCCAAATAAATAAACCTTGTTAATAAAGTTTCTACATAATCCTTCCATTTATAAGTTGGATCTTCTAAAAATAAGTTAAAAATATTTTTTAATTTTATATAAAATAATTCAGTGGGTTCTTCTCTAAACGTTAAATTCTCGGGAAAATTTTCTTTAAAAAAATATAGTCCATTTTTAATCTCTCCATTTATTAAATATTCATAAATTAAAAACTTACAAGGAATTATATTATAAAATAAATGATTCACTATCACATTATAATAATCACCTAGCCATAATCCTTTAGGATTAAACATGTATTCTTTAACTAATTCTGGTTTAGCTAAACACTTTGTAAATATTTCAATAGAATCATTATATAATTTATCGTCATTTATTTTTAAAATATTAACAATGTCTGAATTAGTACTTGGTATAGGAAAAATATTTATCCAATTAGGCATTAATTTATTAGCAACCTGTCTAATTGTTGTTAATGTTAAATGATAATTAGTAAGAATAACTTTTTGAATATCAATTTTAAAGTCATTCTCATGTTGATTTAATAAAGATATTAAAAAATTTGTATGTGGTAATTCTCTCGATAACTCTAATATTTCTTTATTCTTAAATTCTTCTAAAATAATATTTTTTTTATGATAAATTAATTCGTCTAGATTTTTTACTTTAGATGGTAAATTTTCTAAATAAGGAAACAACAATAACATTATTGTTTTGTAATCTTGATTATTATTAAGTGATAATTGTTTATTAAATTCATTATCACTATTAAAATAAAAAGATTTATTCATATACTCTAACAAAGGAGTCATTAATTTAATTATAAAAGATTGATGTTCATGTGTTAAGTTTGGAAAAAACTCTTTTATTATTTTGACTAATACCATTAAACAAAACAATAAAATTAATTTTTTATTTTCCAATTTATAGGTTCAAAAACTAATTCTTTATCTCTTACGATTAAAGTTATTTTACCTGATGGATAACAATTTGTTTTTATTTTAGATACTAAAGGATTTTTTTTTTCTATTTTATTAATAAAATTATTAATTAATCCTGCATGAGCGACAATTAAAATATTTTCTTCTGTATTAGAATAATTTTTTATTAAATTAAATAAAAAATTATTAAATCTTTCAATAATATCTTTATTTTTTTCTGGATATTTTACTTTTTTTATATCTAAAAAACTTTCATACTCTTTATTAATTTTAAATTGAGAATTTAATTCTTCTGGTAAAGTTAAATATTTTTCTGTCTCAGGTATCATTCGAGAAATATTACTTTCTCTTATAGAATCTTCTAAATTAACGGTTATCTCTGAAATTGCTAAATAAGGTTCAATTGTTTGTAAAGTTCTTAAAAATGGAGATGAATAAATTTTAGTTAAATTTAAAGTCTTTAAAACTGTTCCTAATATTAAAGCATTTTTCTTACCTTGTTTTGATAAAGGAGTAAAAAAAGTCATTGCTTTATATCTTTCTTCGTGTCTTAAAAAATATATTTTCATATACCTAATTTTATAAATTAAATTTTGTGCTATAATATTATTGTGCTACACACTGTGATTCTTCTTCTCTGTCATCTGATGTGGATTGATGATGTTTTTGAAAATCATCTAAACTTATAATATTACTTTTTTTAAATTTTTCTCCTTTTGCTATTCTCTTCTCAATTTCCTCTTCTTTTTCTAAAGCACTTATATCTTCTGTAGAAGTAGACAATCTTTCTTTCATTAGTTTTCTATCATCATCTGCAATATCAAGATTTTCAGGAAGTTCAACTTCAAACTTAATTATTAGATTTCCATGTTCAAATCCTAAACCTGGCAATACTTTAACATCTTCATGATTAATTGGTTGTTTATATTTCAAAAGAATTTCTTTGTTATCCAAATGTTTCAAAGTTTTAGTAAAACCTAAGGTTGCTTGTGCCAAAGTTAATTTAATTATAGTAATTAAATCATTATTTCTTCTTTGAAAGGTTGCATTTGGAATTTCTGAAACTATAAACAGTACGTCCTGTTTTTTACCATTTATTCTATGACCTCCTTTTTCTCCAGTAATTCTTCTCTCTGAACTCATATTTTTTGAAAAAGGAATTTTAACTTTTTTATCCTGTAAAGTGAATCCTTTACCGATACATGATTTACATTCATCTTCTTTCTTTGAACTTTCACCTCTACCTTCACATTTTTCACATGGACGAGTCATTTGTTGAATCATACCAGGACCAATTTGTATTCTAACATGAACTTGTCCCATTCCATTACATTCAGCACATGATGTTTTCTTTTTATTTTTATTTCCTGTCTCATTACATTTGTCACAACCTACTTTAATTTTATATTTCATTTCTTTAACACAACCATTATACATTTCTTCTAATGTTAAAGGCACATTCACCTGAAGAATTTCTTCGTTTCTTCTATCACCTCCATGACCTTGACCATGTCCACCAAAAAATGGATTACCATGTCCGCCAAAGAATGGATGACCATGTCCTCCACCTCCATGTCCGCCAAAGAATTGAGCAAAAATATCTGCAGGGTTAATACCAGGTCCACCATTTTGATTAATACCATCTTTGCCAAATTGATCATATAGTTTTCTTTTTTGTGGGTCACTCAAGACATCATATGCTTCTGAAATTTCTTTAAACATTTTTTCAGCTTCTTTTTGATTGTCTTTATTTTTATCAGGATGCCATTTCATTGCTAATTTACGATAAGCTTTTTTAATTTCATTTTCTGTTGCTGAAGGAGTTATATTAAGAATATTATAATACTGTGTATCTTTAACCATATTATTATAAATATTATTCATTAGATAGTATAAAATTCATTTTTTTTAAAATTGAATAAATTACACTTTAAGCTAAATATTTTTATAATGTCAACATATATACACGATAGAATACATAAAAGTATTATCTTAACAGATTTAGCAAAAAGTATTATTAATACAAAAGAATATCAAAGATTAAGAAGAATAAGTCAAACAGGTATCTTATTTTTTATATTTCCATGTGCAAATCATACTAGATTTGAACATTCAATAGGAGTATATCATCTTGCTAAAAAAATGTGTATCAATTTAATTAATCCTTTGGAATTAAATAGAAAGTTTGAGATTATTGAATTAGTTGGAATTGCAGGATTATGTCATGATCTTGGTCATGTAGCTTTTTCTCATTTGTTTGATGAATTCGCAAAAAAATATAAAACATTTATTAGTCATGAGGAACGATCAGTTAATATTTTAAAACATATCATTAATAAATACAAAATTGATATTACTGAAGAAGAATATCATTTTATTTGTAATTTAATTATACCACCATCAAATTATGAAAAAGGAATAAAATTATATAATCAACATTTAGGTAAATGGATCTTTCAAATTGTGGCAAATCCAATTAATGGAATTGATGTAGATAAATTTGATTATTTAGTTCGTGATTCAACAATATGTGGAATTAAAACAAATTTTGATTTTGATAGAATTATTAATCAATCTAAAATTATAAATGATGAAGTCGTTTTTCCTTATAAACTTCGAAATGATATTTTTCAAATGTTTTTAACTAGATATCAACTTCATCAAAATATTTATAATCATAAAAAAGTTAAAGCAATTGAAATTTTAATAGTAAAAATATTAGAAAGAATTGAAAAAATAGAACCATTCATGTATCAATTTAATCAAATAAAAAATATTTGTAATTTAATTGATGATATTATTTTCACTAAACAAGATAATATTATAAATCAATTATTAGAAAACATATACCAAAGAAATTTCCCTAAATTAGATAAAATTTTAACAAATTTAAATGAAAAAGAAGACTACTCTAAATATACTATATGTAAAATAAATTTAGGATTTTCTAATGATAACACTAACCCATTACTTAATATTTTATATTTTGAAAAAAATAATAAACTAGTCAAACCTTCTATTACTGATTACGGATTATTAGCAAATATTAATCATAAAGAAACTCTTTATTATCTTTATTTGGTAAAATAAAGATTTGATAAAATAAAGATACTGTTATTACAATTTAAAAAATAAAGGGAGTGGATACCATGTATTTGACAATTGATTTATATAAGCGAGTTCTTTTTTAATAAATTCATTAATTTGGTTATTATTTGTAAATATTGGGATAGTGTAATATTTTGATAGTGGATTTATTTTGCGTAAATATTCTATTCTGTCTAAATAAGTCATATTAGGAAGATTTATATCATAAACTAGATAAGTTAAAGTTTCTTCAATAAAGATAGATTTAATTAAATTATTTAATTTGAAGGGTTTAGTTGATGACAACATTTTAGTATGAGTTATATTTTTATATTTATTTGAGATAACATCTTTTATTTCTAGGAAAGAAACTTTTGTAGTGCTTAAGGATAAGTTTGAATAAGAAGTATCTTTTATTTGATAATATCTACAACCTCTAGATAATACATTTTTTTTAGTGTTTGGTTTATAGGTATTTAATTCTATAATTAGGTTAGTTAATTTATTTTTAATATTTTTCATTTTAGTTAAATATTTTTTTTGCATTATAATTTTTAAAAAAGTTCCTAATTTATTCATTTTAATATATTCTTTGGGAATATTCTTATAATTTGGGCGAATTACTGAAATAATTAATGGATGTGATTTTAGTAATAAGTTAGGATATTCTGTATATAATTCTCTTAATAAACTTATTAATTTACCTTTGCATGGGATATCATAATGTAAAAGATCTAATTCATTACAACAATAATAATTTAGTTTTTCGATAAATTTTAGTTTTGTGTTTTTATTCATATTAGCAAGCAAATATTTATAAAAGGGTTTTATATATTTAATATTTGTAGGAATAATTTTTAAATACTCCAAGTTTTGAACTGAGTTTAGTATTAAAATTTTTAATAGTAAAAAATGATTGGGTGAATAATTACTTTTAATAAAATTTAATCTGTCAATATAATTTTTATTTATGAGTAAATTTATGAAACAATATCCGTAGCCCATATTTCCTGAATCAATGTTCTCATTATAATAATATCTTGTTAAAACATCAAATATTTTCCATGTTTTACAATATGGAATTAAATCATAATAAATATTGCTTAAATTACCAAGTTGACTTAATTTTTTTAATCTTTGTAAATAATATTTTTCAGGAATATCTTGACGATTTAAAGATGTTACTGTAATAGTTTTAAGACTTATATCTAGTATTATAAGTTTACTTTCTAGTAGTTTATAAATATTTAAGGCCCAGTCAAAAATTCTTTCATCATTATTTAAAATACCCATTTTAATAAATAAGTTATAAAGGCTCGATAGATCTTTATTAAAATTTGGTTTTTGTGTATTAAAATATTTAAATACTTCTATTTTTTTAAAATATGTTACTAAATTTATATAAGGTGATTTTGATATAATTACTGAAATATTTTCTTTATGAATATAATTTTCAACAAGATAAAAATATTTATATCCTTCTTTTCCTATTAAAATGTTTTTTACAAAATAATTAGAATCATAATATTTATAGAATTTGTTTAAATAATCATTTAATCCATCAATAAAAAATGAATCATAATATAAATCTAAAAGTTTTTTTACAAATGATATGAACTTGGTTGATTTATAACCAAAATTAGTATTTTGATAAATTTTATTTTTATTATTTGCTATTTGATATCCTATATTATATCGTTCTTCCGAAGTAAATTCTTTTTGAATTATTTTATTATTTAACAAATCCAAAAAAAGATTGGTACATAAATTATTAGACATACTAATTTATTTATGTATAGATTTAAATTAAATCAAATTTTCTCAGTCTTAATAATTGATAATGAAATTTCCTGATATTAATGATGATGATTTTTATAAGGAATTTAATAAAAAATTTAAAAAATTTAAAGTGCCTAATAAAAACTATAAAATGAAACAAATATGTCAACCTAAAAAATTTAAATTACAAAAATCACAAGAATTAATTGCTGAATATCTTGGTCCTAAGTCTCCTTATAAATCCTTATTAGTTTTTCATCAAATTGGTTCAGGTAAAACATGTACTGCTGTGACTACTGCTGAAAAATGGGTTGGTAAGAAAAAAATAGTGGTATTAACTCCAGCATCATTAATTGATAATTTTCGAGATGAACTTCGAAGTGATTGTGGTAATAATAAATATATTTTAAAAAAAGATATAAATGAATTAGAAACATTAAAACCATCTGATAAAAGATATCAAGATATAATTAAAAAAAGTAATGATAAAATATCTAAATACTATCAAATATTATCCTATCATAAATTTATTAACTTGGCTATTGAAAATAAAATTAATCTTAAAAATACTTTTTTAATTATTGATGAAGTTCAAAATATGGTTTCTCTTAGTGGTACTTTTTATCGAGTTCTTTCAAATATTATTAATAATGCACCAAAAGACTTGCGAATTATGTTATTAAGTGCAACTCCAATGTTTGATACACCACAAGAAATAGGATTAACTCTTAATTTACTTCGATTACCTGAACCTTTTCCAGTTGGTCCTCAATTTAATGAAAGATATCTCAATATAACCAAAACATCAACAGGTAAATTGAAGTACACATTAAAAAATATGGATGAATTCAGGAATAAAATAAGGGGTTATGTCTCTTATTATAGGGGAGCTCCTCCTCAAGCCTATCCTGAAACTATTTTTAAAATAGTTAAATCAAAAATGAACGAATTTCAATATAAATCATATTTAGGATCATTAGGTAATCAAGAAAGTTATATCAGAGGGGCTTTTACATCTGAAGATATTTTAAATATGCCTAAAAATTTTATGTTAGGACCAAGAATTGTAAGTAATATAGCATTCCCAAATAAAAAAACAGGAAGAAATGGATTTAAATCATGTAAAGGAACTAATTTATGTTTAGAAAATTTACAAGATTATTCTATTAAATATTTTAAAATTATTAAAAAAATTAAAAAAAGTAATGGACCCTGTTTTATTTATAGTAATTTTAAAAGTGAAGGAGGACTTGAAGTATTTATTAAAATTGTAAAAAAACATGGATGGAAAGATTACCGAAAATTTGGACCAGGTAAAAAAAGATTTGCGGTCTGGTCAGGTGATGAATCTATGAAAGTTAAAGATGAAATTAAAAAAGTATTTAATGACCCTAAAAATCATGACGGATCTAAACTACATTTAATGTTAGGATCACCCTCTATTAAAGAAGGTGTTACTTTACTTCGTGTTGATCAAGTTCATATTATTGAGCCATATTGGAATATGTCTAGAATGTTACAAATTATAGGAAGAGCCGTACGTTATTGTAGTCATAAAGATTTACCTAAAAAAAGAAGATCTGTTCAAATTTATTTATATTTAGCAACTATTCCTAAAAATTTAAGAAAAGATGGAGAGTTACATTTAGATGAAAGTGTAGATGAATATATATGGAAACTAGCTAATAAAAAAAATGAGATTATTAGTCAATTTGAAATTGCATTAAAAGAAATGGCTGTTGATTGTAAATTATTTTATAATTTAAATGTGTTTAAAACAGATGAATATCAATTACAATGTTTTATTTAATTCAAATAAACTATATTTTATACTTCCTATGTTATTTGGATTATAAAATATTGAGTCTGCTTTTCTTAGTGAAATTATACTTGATCTTATTTTTACTAATGAAATTGTATAAGTATATGGTGTGTCAATCATATTAAATATTGGATTAGTTAGAATTGGTTTAGTATATGGTTTCAGTATATGGTTTCATTTTCTTTTCCCAATCATTACCAAATTCTTTTGGAATATAAAAAAGACAATAAACCGCTTTTTTATGAATTATATCACTTGAAAAAAATCGTATATTTCTCCAATATTCTACCTTTAGCATACAATTCCTTATTGGTTTTCCTCCATATTTTATAATTTTAATAAGTTCTTTTGCTTTTTCAGAGGTATACTCACGTTGTGCTGAAGGACAATAATAAATTAAAGGAATATTTTTATCTTTTGTCCATTTTACTTTTTTAATTTCTTCTTTATATTGTTTACCTGTATATTTACACGTAAAAGTTATTGGAGTAATTTCAACAGTTTTAAATTTAGTTATATTATTAATTATATTACCCATAAATTATTATTAAAACTTAGTTTTTTTATTTAATTATTCTACTTAATGATTAAATGAATGAATTAGACATAACCCAAGTTATATGAATTGGTCTGAAGTGTCTTTGCTTCTTCTGATGAAATCAAAAACGAATCCCTCTTCTCAAAAGAATTGTCGTATGTACGACTCTCAAAAGAAGTGTCATATGAAGTACACTTAAAAAATGGGTTATCTACCTCGCCAAATGTATATGGTTCCATCTTGGTTTCCCAAGAATCTTCAAACTCCTTAGGAATATTGTAAAGACAAAAAACATTCATTTGTGCTACAGGAGCATGGGGCCTATTAGGATGAAGAAACTGTACATAATTTACTCGAAGTACAAACCCTTCCATTGCTTCACTCCCACCATTTCTAATAATATTCATAATGTCCCTTGCCTTCTGTGAAGTATCATAACATTTGGTAGGAGGAGCATGAATGATACGAGAGATACTATGGTCCTTTGTCCATCTTCCAGTCTTTACATTCTCATGCCATTGTTCGCCTGTGTACCTACAAGTATATGTAGTTGGAGTGATTGTAACAATTCGAACCTTCTTGTTAGGCTTCCTAGGCCTCATAGTCTTCATAGTGTTCTTAGTTGGAGTAGTAGTAATAGTATCCATAAAGTACTATAAGAGTATGTTTAATTTTAATTTATTTAATTCAACGGAAGAATTGAATAAATGAATTACATATTAGCCACATTATATGGAGAATCCTCTAGTGACTTTGCTACTTCTGGTGAAATCAGATATGAACCGCTCTTCTCAAAAGAAGTGGGGAACTCATTTGCAACCACTAAGAATGGGTTATAAGTAGAGGCAAACGTATATGGTTCCATCTTGATTTTCCAGTCATTCTCAAATTCCTTTGGAATATAATAAAGACGAAACACATCTTTTGTTAGAATACCCTCATCAGGAAAACGTACAAGCTTAATCCACAAATAATCTACTCGGAGTACAGAGTCTGTCACTGCTCTCTCCCCTCCCCCTCCGTATCTGATAATATCTATGATATCATTTGCCGACTTTGAAGTACCATAACGATTGGAATGAGGAGCATGAGTGATGAGAGGGACACTTGTCCATGTTACAGTCTTAACATCTTCATTCCATTGTTCACCTGTGTACATACAAGTAAATGTAGTTGGAGTGATTGTAACAGTTCGAACCTTCATTGGCTTCATAGTCTTCTTAGTTTCAGTAATGGTAATAGTATCCATAAAGTGTTATTATTTAAGGATCCGTTTAATTTTAATTTTTCAATATTTTTAAATTAAGTAGTCAAATAATTCGTCATGAATTTGATGACTATTTTCAACATGCTTGTGTAAAATAACTATTTCTTTATTTGGATGGTCTTTTAATAAACTTTCATATTGTAATCCTGCAGGTTTATAAAAATTATTTTTATCTTCAATTACCCATCCCAAAATAACCCGCATTTTTTTAAATAAATCATCATTAATTACATTAAATAATTTTTCCATTAAAATAGGAGACATTAAAACAAGAGTTTCGATAGGTACATCTGGGAATTGAGATAAAAGAATAGCTAAACCTCCACCATCTGAGATTCCCATTAAATCAAACTTAGCATATCCCGAATCAAACATTATATTTCTAATTATTTTATCTAGATGTTTAATAATTTCTTTTTTAAATAAATCACCAACAAGATGTGGTTTTTTATCTGGAAATGATTCTATATATTTTGTAGCTGGAAATTTAACTTGATTTAAATTAAATATAATTACCTCACGATAATTATCTTCAATTTTACTTAAATTTCTATGTAATACTTGTAAAGTAACACATGCATTTTGAGAGGAATAACCAGGTATAATAAATAAAGGTTTAGTTTTTGTAGGATTTAAAGTTTTTCTAATTGTTGAGTAACTTACAAAAAAATCAGTTGGTTTTATCTGAAATTTAGGCATTATTTTTTGATATTTATAACCTATTGAATTCTCCATTTTACATTTTTCTAAAAAAAAATTAATATCTCCATCAAATAATTCCAAATCATAAACTTGATTTTCATTTGGATTAATTTCTTCTGTTTTTGGTTGGGGATATTGTAAATGAAGTGTAGATGCTTTTAAAAAATAATCTCTCCCAGGTTTAGACATTAACTTATATTATATTTTTTATATAAAAGATTTTATTTTAAAATTAAAACAATAGCCTTTTGTGAAAAGAGTTTATTTTAAAATTAAAACAATAGCCTTTTGTGAAAAGAGTTTATTTTAAAATTAAAACAATAGCCTTTTGTGAAAAGAGTTTATTTTAAAATTAAAACAATAGCCTTTTGTGAAAAGA
>Ga0222632_1000165_pt1 | contig 45789 bp, 44 predicted proteins | sample AntAcemetageno46_FD_179828 | JGI IMG/M metagenome (GOLD analysis project Ga0222632, IMG submission 179828) | Saline water microbial communities from Ace Lake, Antarctica - #46 | ecosystem: Environmental > Aquatic > Non-marine Saline and Alkaline > Saline | place: Antarctica: Ace Lake | collected...
CATCTCCAGTCGCTTCGCTCCTTCCGTCGAACCTCGGGGTTCTCATCCCCATCTTTACCTGTGGGCATTAAAAAACCTTCGGAACGATTGTTGCCGAAGGTTTTAAAATGGCCTCCCGTAGGGGATTGGTGCCTTTGGCATCGCTGCGCGATCAACCTTCGGTTGCCCCATCTCCAGTCGCTTCGCTCCTTCCGTCGAACCTCGGGGTTCTCATCCCCATCTTTACCTGTGGGCATTAAAAAACCTTCGGAACGATTGTTGCCGAAGGTTTTAAAATGGCCTCCCGTAGGGGATTCGAACCCCTGTTGCCTGGATGAAAACCAGGTGTCCTAGACCGGGCTAGACGAACGGGAGGGAGGTGGAAGTCACGGAAGCTACGTCTCGACTTAGCCTCTGCAAGCCCTTTTTTAGGAAAATGTTCATTTTTAGCCTCGCGACCCCAAAATCCATTTGCGCGACGGGCTTTGGCTGCTCATCTACTTGCTATGGTCAAATTTGATTTACCGTTTCCAATGCCAACTCAAGCGCTCCTGAAGGTTCAAGGCTTGCCGTATCCCCTCGTCGCTGCGGGTAAGGTGCGTGAAGTCTTCGATCTGGGCGATGCCCTCCTAATGGTGGCGACCGACCGAGTATCGGCCTTTGACGTCGTGATGAGCGAGGGGCTAGCCGGGAAGGGCATCCTACTGACCCAGATCAGTCTCTACTGGTTTGCGCGTGCAGTCGCGATCACGCAGCACCATCTGGTCGACGACCACGACGCCCGCATCGCTGAGTTGGGCAAAGAGTATCCGGAGCTTCAATACCGTAGTATGATCGTGAAAAAGCTGACGCCACTGCCGATCGAGGCAGTGGTGCGCGGCTACCTCTCCGGTTCGGGCTGGAAGGCCTACAGGCAGACAGGTAAACTCTTTGAATATGATCTACCGGAGGACTTGCAGGAGAGCAGCCAGCTCCCGAAGCCGGTTTTCACGCCCACGACGAAAGCGGCCAGTGGCCACGACATGCCGATTGATTGCGCCGATGCGGCTATGCTGATCGGCGAAGACCTTTTTCAAAGGGTGCATGATCTGAGTATCGAGCTTTACAACATGGGCGTCGAACGCGCGGCCGGGGCGGACATCATCCTCGCGGACACGAAGTTTGAATTCGGCACGGATGGGGATGGTCAACTCTACCTGATCGACGAAATCCTGACGCCGGACTCCTCCCGCTATTGGCCGAAGGGCAGCTACGCGCCGGGTGGGGCGCAGCCTTCATACGACAAGCAATTCGTGCGCGACTATCTCGAGTCCCTAGACTGGGATAAGACGCCTCCTGCGCCGACGCTGCCCGCAGAGGTGCTGGCTGGGACGCTTGATCGTTATGTTGAGGCGTATGCCAAGATTGTTGGATAATGGCTGGCGTTTGTCCGGAACCACCCCGACCCAGCAAGCGGGTCACCCCTCCTTGGAGTAGGAGGGGAGCTTTTCTGAATCAGCGTCGGTCACTTTCACTCCTTGTCACGGCGTATCGAAGAGAAGCCGGATCACTTTTACTTTTCACTCCCAGAGAGTCATGCCTATTTGGTTAATTGAGCTATTTGGAGCGCGTGATTTGGATGCGGCGTTTCTCGTCATCGCTTTGATGACGTCTCCGTTTTGGATCGCGATGATTGCGTTTCCAAACGCGCGCTATCTGCGTCAAATTGCGCAGCCTTGGGGGGTTGTGCCCCTTTACACGGCAGTGTTGCTCGTGTTGCTCTGGAAGTCTTACCATGCGGCGGCACTGCCGGAGGTCGTCTCGACGGCGAGCTACGATGTGGCACGCAGCTTCGCCCAGCATCCGATTGCTTTTTTGGTGCTGTTTTGCAATTTGCAGATAATCAATTTATTTATGGGTGTGATGATTTACCAAAAAGCGATGCGCAGCGGCTTCCGTGCGCCGGTGGAGCTGACCCTCTGCTGGTTCTTGGGCGCGCTCGCTTTGATCCCATTCGGGATTCGCCTGATCTTAAGGAGGCAGGCCACGCTATGAGGGGATTGACGGGACTCGGGATGACGGATGTGGCCTCGCGATCACGCGGAGGAGGTGTCTTGAAGCTGGGAGCTCTGCTCGGCTTGGTCATCGCGGTCTATGTCGTCGTGCGTAACTACCTCTACGTTCAGGATGGGATGCTGGATCCGAATTTTACGATTATTCATCGGGCGTATGACTTCAACTTGCTGGAGCTGCCCCTGATTTTATTAGCGGTGGCGGTGCTTTGCTTAGGCTTGGCGATGACCTGGGCGAGTTCGCGTAGATCGCTCATCTGGGTGGCCGGCATCTATGCCTTTCTCGGGGTCGATCTCTTTGTGCTGCGCTACTATGTGACCTACGTGGAGCCGGAACGTCTGGTCGTGCGGCATGTGCGCTTGGAGACGCCGAAGCTGGATGAGACGGTGCGGATTTTACACATCGCCGATATTCAGGCCGGTGCGATTGAGGGCTACCAAGAAGAGATCTTCGAGCGGATCGAGGCTTTGCAGCCGGATCTAATCGTGAACACGGGTGATTTCTTGCAAGTGGTGCCACCGGCGACTTTCGAGAGTGAGTGGCCGAAGCTGCATGCCTTGATTACGCAGGTGAATCCGCGTCTCGGCACCTTTGCCGTTTTTGGTGACACTGAGCGTGAGCTTTACCGATACAAGCCCGGTGCGCTGGAGCCGATGGTGATGCTCTCTTCGAGGGATCAACGAATCGAAGTGGGCTCGGGCGCGATTAATCTACACGGACTGAGTCTCTATCAATCCAAGTCCGGCGAGTGGGCGATGCGCTCGATCGAGCAATGGCTCGAGCAGTCCGACCCGAATGACTTTCGTATCTTGTTTGGGCACGCGCCGGACTACGCGCTCTCAGTGGCCGAAGCACCGATCGATCTCTGCCTAGCTGGCCATACTCATGGAGGGCAGGTGAATCTACCGTTTTATGGGCCACTGGTGATCGATAGTGATGTGCCGAAGGAGTGGGCGCAGGGCTTTCGTCGTGTGGGTATTCCCTACCTGAATGTTTCGGCCGGGGCGGGGTCGAATCGACGGCATGGTTTGCCGCCGTTACGATTCAATTGCCCGACGGAGATGACTTTGATCGAGCTAGTGCCGATGCGGACGATCCGCTGAGGGGTATAAATCCCCGCTGCCGAGCAGCGAGGCCACGTAGCTTTCGAACTCAGTTCGGGGGTATTTGTTGGAAATGTTGTCAGTGATTTCCCCTTAAGATTGTTGTATAACTTGTATTGAATGATTCTGAGAAAGAACCTTGGCGATCGTTTCTGAATTTGCAAACGAGAGTCCGGTCGAAAGGGCATCCGCCTGGGTGGCAGTCGGGGCGATCACGCTGAGGCTCTTCCATTGGGTGGTGGGGATGCCGGTCTTAGGATGGATGAGGTGATGGTATTTGCCGTCGCTGGAAAACAAGCTTCCGTAGCTGCCACTGGTGGCAAGGGCTTGGTTGGCTAGCTCGGCGATATTTTTGATTTGGTCGGGCTGGTCCGCATCTTTGATTCCAATCTGCCATCGGCGACCTTCAGGGTGCTGGCCGAGCGCGCGGGTCTCGCCTAGTTCGATCAGCACTTGGGAGTAACCAGCATTTTTGAGGACTGCGGCGATATGATCAGTGATATAGCCTTGGGCGATGCCGTTGAGTGTGAGCGACATGCCGTGTTGGGCGAAGCGAATTTCAGAGTGGTGGTGCTCGACTTTTCTCCAGCCAGTAAGGGCAAGAGCATCTTGAATGAACGAGGACTTGGGGGTACTTTTGGATGTTTGAAAATGCGCGTCGTAGGCTTTCCATAGCGGTTGCACTGTGGGGTCGAAGAGGCCGCCGGTGAGCGTGTGCGCTTGGTCGATGGCGGCGAGTAGGGGCTGCCATTCGGGCGAGGGTTTTGGCAGGAAGCCTGCGCGGTTTAGCTGGCAGAGTTCGGAGGCGTTGTCGTAGAGGCTGAAGAGTGATTCGAGACGACGAATTTCGGCGAAGCAATGGTGGAGCACGCGTTTTGCTTTGGCGGGAGTCTCGGTGTAGAGGGTGAACTGGCCTTCGGCTCCGAGGGCGTAGCCTTGCCAGCGCACGGGTTGGAGGCTGCGCGCGGAAATGCTATGGCCGAGGCTCACGCCAGCCACGGAGGTGGCCATAATTTTAATGAATCGACGGCGTTGCATTACTTTGTAGTGGTGGGTGGGCGTCGTGATTTACGTAGCCAGCCACCGATGCCGGAGGTGATGAGTAAAAGGATCGCGATAGCGGTGAGATCCATAAGCGTGCGACCACCCCAGCCGAAGAGGCGACCGGAATGGAGATCGAGTATGACGCGGTAGAGCGATACGCCGCCGCCTTGAAAAGCTTCGAGTAGGACGTCGGTTTCGCTCTCGCTGAGCACGGTCTTCGCTAGCGGCTCGACTGTGTAGCTGCTATCGTAAGTCTTGAAGTTGAGCCAGTCGCGATCCGGTTTCCATTGGCCCGTGTCCGTGATCAATACGGGTTTTTTGTTTGGGGTGTAGCCGACTGCTGTGAGCTCTTTAAATGGTAGCTGGCTGTGATTTGCCGTTTCAATGAGTTCGCCTTGACTGGTGAGATAAATGAGATTAGTCGATGTTGCGATGACTGTGAACCGCTCACCTTCGATGATTCCTAGAGGCGTTTCACCATTGCTGATCGGGTGGGCGTTGTAGAAGATCTGTCCACCTAGATGAGAGACGGTATTTGCTCTGTGGATACGGAAAGTCTTGATCTGTGTGCCGTTTGACATGCCATAGCGGCTGAGTAGTAACGAGTTTTTGATTTGAACACTGTCGAGCCCAAGCCGCTCGGTGTGGTTGAGCGCCAGCCCCGTGATCGAGAGCACGACGAGGAACAGGGCAGAGAGAAAGCCCATCCAGCGGTGCCATGAGAGGATGACGCGTTTGCGAGGTAGATTCATGGTGTGACCTCCTGGTGAAGGAAGAGGGAGAGCCTGGAGAGGCGGGTGAGGGCGTTGACCGAGAGGGTGGCGCCGCTGATGCCGTCGATTTTTTTGTTCAGTTTATTGCCGTTTTCGAGCTCAAGGCCGGTAAATTGGTCAGTGAAAAAGGGGTAGCGCACTTCCCAACCATGGCTCTCACGGTAGATGAGCACGCGCATTTGTAGCATTTGGTCGCCTTCGATCAGGAAGCCAGTGGTGATAGGTTTAACCTTGCCGATTTCTTCAAGAATCCACGCGGTGCGATCACCTAGCTGCCAGTAGCGGATGCGCAGGCCTTGGTAGTCGCGGCCGAGGACTGACTTGATGTTGGCCTTGGTGTCTTTCGTCAGCCAGAGGACTTTTTGCTCGGGAACTCCGTCGAAGCTTTGCTCGATGAATGTATCTGGTTTCAGGTAGATGTCTTCTTTCGCAGAGACGCTGTAGGCGGTCAGCAATATCAAGCAGTAGTAGTAGAGCTTTAGAGGAAATGGGAACATGGGGGATAAAAAAGGCCGATGCTCACAAAGAGTGCAAGCATCGGCCGAAGTTTTCAACTACTAGAACTGGTATCCAACACCGAGGTTGAACGAGTGGTTGTTGTCGTCACCGTTGTCGTCAGCGCCGTTATCATAGCTTTGGAAATCTGCCTTGAACACGACATTGTTGGTCGGCCACCAGTTAACACCGAAGGTGGCGACTTTGTTATCACGCTGCCCATCGCGGTAGTATTCGTAGTCACTGTAGCGGATGAACACCCCGAGGTCTCCGTAGTGTTCGCTGAAATTCCAGCGGTAGGAGGGTTCCAGATACCAGCCGTATTGAGTCTCAGCATCGTTTGGTACGGTGTCTCCATCGAGATCCCATTGTGCGTAGAGCGCTTTAAAGGTGAAGCCTTCGTAAGTGTAGACCGCATGAGCGCTGGTGAGTAGCCCGGAGAACTCATCAACACCTTCTTGGGCGAGGTCATCCTGATAGTAGATCGAACCTGCGAGTTCTAGCCCCGCAATACCTGTAAATTTTGCACGTGCGACATAGGCCGCTTCTGAAGCTGGAGCTTCTGAGGCATCTTCACGTGAGGATCGGATGCGGAATGCATTCCCAGAAGAGGCGTCGAGAATCGTATCTCCATTTGTATCACGCACTAGAGTGGAATCATCCAAATTGAGGCCAGAGACGATTCCCGCGTCTAGAGCGATACCGTTACCAAACCGGTAATTGGCTTTGATACCAGCTTCGCGCCATGTGGTTGGGATGATACGGTTCTCTACGCGGTTACGCTCCACGCCGTAGAATGTATTTGGTTCGTGGGTTTCGTTGATGATGCCGATTGGCATGAGGAATAAGCCTACGTCGGTGCTGAAATAGTCCGTCCAGTCCATTCGAAGATAAGCTTGCTCAAGCTCCACGGCACCATCTTGCGTGGTGTCAGCGTGTTCAATCTCGAGTTCGGAGTAGAGAGTGATCCAGTCGTTGAATTCGTGGTTGAAAAACAGAACGAAACGGTGGAAGTCGATTTCGTTCTCACTGGTGTCATCGAAGAAGTTGGCGTGGAGCTCACCGTAACCGCCGATGGAGGTCTTCTCCCACCAACCAGCGGAGCCGAAGGCACTGCCCCCTTCTTCAACTGCGAGAGTGGTGGCTTCGAGTTGAGCCTGAGTGGAAGCGAGCGACTGCCGGGTGCTGCTGGCCTCGGCTTGCGCGTTACTCGCGGCGGCCTTGGCCTTGGCCAGTTCGAGGCGTGTCTCGGTGGCGTTGGTCTGGTTGGCCTCAACCATTGCAGTGAGCGCTTCGATCTGCTGTTGCTGTTGCTGGAGCACCCGCCACATCTCTTCAGAGGACGGCATGGGTGCCGCTGCTTCTTCAGCCGCAGGCAATGTGGATATGAGGGCTGCGCCGCTAAGTGCGAGCAGAGTGAGGATGCGGTGTTTATTCATAAGTTTGTAGCTGATTCAACGAAGAGAGAATGAGTCTCAGTAGCCTGTCAACTAATATTTGATACTGAATCTCATTTTCAGTAAAAACATTTTTCGTAGATCTCGTATCCTCGGCTACGGGCACAAAAAAACGCCGACTTAGGTCGGCGTTTTCAGGAAAGTTGCTGTGGGGAAAGCGTTTACTTCGGTTCCCAAGGGCTGAGGACTTCGTCGGCGATCTTGCGGGCGAGATCGCGGGTCAGGCGTGGCATGGCTTGATATTCCGACTGGAGGAAGCCCTGTGTGTTCGGAGTCGCCAAAGTCACGGGCGCTGAATAGGGGTTATTTACGTAGGCGTTTGAGGTCTCTTCAATGACGCGTTCTTGAAAAAAGTAGTCACCTTTGTTTTGATTAAACAGTGAGACTTCGGCAATCAGCGTCAGATCGAAGTCGGCGGCGGTGGTGGTGTCGTTACTCTGGAGTGCGGCGGCGCTGCGATCATACTCGGTCAAGTTGACCAAGAGGACGGCGTCGGCTTCTTCTTCGCTGGTGACGAGCTTTGTGCGGCCGTCGCGAATGAAGGCATCTCGGATCTGAGCGCTGAGCAGTGCTTGCGCCTGTGGGGCGAAGCTGTCGTTGGTCACTGGCTTGATGTAGATTGACTCGAAGGGGAGCTCTGCTGGATTGCCAAACTGATACGATTTGCAACCGCTAATGAAGCCCACTGCTGCGAGTGTAATAGCTGCGATCAAAGTGGAGCGGAGAGCGAGTGGGAGCTTCTTCATGGCAAACTTAGGATTAAGTGACGGACAGGTTAGTCTGAGAGTATTTTACGCAGGATGCTGGCGCCGGAAGTCGGTTGGACGCCTGCTTCGACATCGGCGATGCGGATACGTGCTTCTTCGGCCGCTTCCGATTCGGGTGCGATGGTGATGGTCTCGTTATAGAAGACTAAGGCTGCCGTATTATTGGAGCGGTAGTTGTAGAAAAAGTCGCCTAGGTTGAGGCGGCTGCGTGCGAGTAGGTCTTCCATCGATTCGAGGTTGCTCTCGACCTCGCCGAGGTAGCTGCTTTTGGGAAAGAGGATGAGGAAGTCTTCGTAGTAGCTGATGGCCTGACGGGTGGAGCCTTGGTCGTATTGAGCGCCTTGGACTAGATTCGAGTAGGTCTCAGCCATGTTGTAGTAAGCGTCGGGAGCGAGCATGCTCTGAGGGTAGTAGTTGATCAGGCGGTCGAGTGCATCGATCGCTTCTTCGGGCTTTTCTTCCAGCTCAGAGACGATCGCGATGTTCATCAGCGCGAGTGGTGCATAGTCGCTGTAGGGAGCGTTGCGGACGATTTGCTCGAACTCCTTGGCCGCTTCGTCGTATTGCTTGAAGCCGGGAATGATCCAAAGAATACGGCCTCGAGCGCCTTCCATCAGCGCGGTGGCGCACTCAAACTGAGCGCCGATCACTTGATCAAAGTTTTCGTAGTCTGGGTGAATGGCGACGACATCTTGGAAGCTTCTGAAGGCTTTGACCCATTTGCCCTTGGTCATGTAGATCTGCCCGCGGAGGAAGCGTGCATCGGCGGTGGCTTTCGCATTTGGGTAGTTCTTAATGATTTTCTTGAACCTGCGGTTGGCGGAGCCGGTGCTGCCAGCTTCGAGCTTGGCCTTACCGCTTTCGAGCAGGGCGCTGGCCTCTGCCTCTTGGGCGGCGCTGGCGATATTGAGCGCGACGAGGTCATCGTCGTCGCCAAACCATTCGAACGGGTTGAGTTGTGCTTGAAGTGAGCAGGCTAAGAATAGCCAAAAAGCGAGGATAGTTGCGGTTGTGCGTTGCATAGAAGTTATTGCCATTTGATCAGTGAGGCACCCCAGGTCAAGCCTGCCCCGAAGGCGACGAGTAGGACGAGGTCGCCAGATTGGACGCGACCATTGCGATAGGCCTCATCAAGGGCGATCCCGACGGAGGCACCGGATGTGTTGCCGAAGCGGTCGATGTTATTGTGAAATTTTTCCATCGGCAGCTTCATCCGTTTGGCGAGGCTGTCGATAATCCGCATGTTGGCTTGGTGCGGGATGAGCAGGTCGACTTGTTTGGTTTCGTAGCCGTATTGCTCGAGGATGTCGAGGCTGACTTGCCCCATCACGCGCACGGCTTGTTTGAAGATTTCCTTGCCGTTCATCTTGATGAAATGCTGGCGCGCAGCGATCGACTCGGCGCTGGCTGGAATGACGGAGCCGCCTGCGGGCTGGTAAAGTAGGGTGGGGTCGGAGCCGTCGGAGCCAGCGATACTGCCGAGCACGCCGACTTCGGGCGCCTCTGATGTTTCGAGGATGATCGCACTCGCGCCATCGCCGAAGAGCACGCAGGTGGCGCGGTCTTCGAAGTCCAGAATCGAACTCATTTTTTCTGCTCCGATAATGAGCGCCTTTTTATAAGCTCCCGAGCGCAGCATGTTGCAGCCAGTATTGAGTGCGTAAATGAAACCAGAGCAGGCTGCTTGAATATCGAAGGCGGTGATGTTGCCCAGACCGAGCTTACTCTGAAGGATGCAGGCAGTGGAGGGGAAGGGCATATCGGGAGTCATCGTCGCGACGATGACCAGATCGATCTCGCTACGGTCGATGCCTGCCGCGTCGATTGCTTTCTCGGCGGCGGCCATTGCCATGTCGCTAGTCGTCTCGTCTTTAGCGGCAAAACGGCGTTCGCTGATACCAGAGCGCGTGCGAATCCATTCGTCCGATGTGTCCACGATCTTAGACATGTCATCGTTCGTCACTACGTTGTCAGGCGTGCAGGCTCCAGTGCCGGTAATGATGACGGATTTAGAAGGCTGAGACATTGAAAAATTGGTTTCTACGAGAATGACTGATTCGGAGTTGCCACCTAGCGCGGCAGTTAGACTTAGATCAGATCATTAGCTTGATTGATATCAGAGCTGATAGAGTCAATCATATCATGCTTCACAATCTCGCGTGCAATACGTAAAGCATTGCCAATCGCGATATAATTTGAGGAGCCGTGGGACTTTAAGATATTACCTTTGAGCCCGAGAAGCGGCGCTCCGGCATGCTGGTCGGGGCTGAGGCGCACCTTCATGTCGCGGAAGGCTGATTTAGAGAGTGCAGCGCCTAGAATACGCTTTGGGTTGCGTACGAGTTCCTCTTTCATCGTGTTACCGACGAACCCGAAAACAGCCTCACTGGATTTGAGCACCACATTACCGACAAATCCATCACAGACGACGACATCGACATCACCATCGAAGAGTTGGAAGCCTTCAATCGGGCCCACATAGTTGATGACCTTCTTATTAATTACCTGCAAATAGTTGCTCGCAGCGTTGATCAGACTGTTGCCCTTGCCTTCTTCAGTCCCAATCGTCAATAGGGAGACTCTGGGGTTCTTGATGCCCAGCGCCGCTTTTGCGTAATTGGCGCCAAGAACGGCGTTGTGCATAAGGTTGAGCGCGTTCGATTCAGGATTGGCTCCTACATCGATCAAAATAAAGGGCTTCTTTTTACTCGGTATAATGATGCCCAGTGCCGGGCGATCCACCCCATCGAGCGGACGCATGCGAAGTGTGCCGGCAGCCATGAGAGCACCCGTATTGCCACAGCTAACGACGGCATCGGCCTTGCCGTCGCGGAGCAGCTCAATGGCTTGTGCCATCGAAGAGTCTTTTTTCTTACGCAGCGCCTGAATCGGCTTATCCTGCATACTTACCACCTCGCTGGCGTGGTGAACTGTGATCTTGGCTGGATCGATCGTCAGTTTGCGGACTTTCAGCAGGCGCTCAAGTAAGCGACCATTACCGACGAGCGTAAAATCGCAATCGAGACCGAGCTCTTCGGTCGCATACAAAAGCCCACGGATAAATTCCGTAGGCCCGAGATCGCTCCCCATGGCATCGACCGCGATGGTGTATTTACCGCCGGGTGCGCCCATAGAGGAAGTCAGATATAAATGTTAGGAGGCAGTGCGGCGCTTAGACTTCGACATCTAGCACTTGGCGGCCGCGATACATGCCGTTGGCAGGGTTTACGCGGTGAGGGCGGTAGAGTGTGCCGTCTTGCGCGTCTTTTGCCAGTTGTGGAAGTGCGAATGTAGTGGCACCGCGGCGCTTGCGGCTGCGTTGCTTGGATTGTTTGCGTTTTGGCTGTCCCATGGGATGTGTTTCTTAGATTAAAGGTGTTGAGAGCTAGGCTCGTTTGGAATGCGCGGATTAAAGGCTTCAATTTCGCCCCGTCAAGCACGCAATCGGCATAATTTTGAGGGTTTTAGCCGAGCTTGAGCACAGCCTCGACGAGCTGGTTAATGCCGCTTTCGGCTTCGATAATCGATTCCGCGAGCATGTAGGCAGGCGTCGTGACGACGCGATTGGCTTTGTCGATTACGATCGAGTCCACCGGACAGTCCACGTGCTGAGCGCCTCTGGATTCCAGTGCTGCTGCGGTGTCGGCATCGTTGCCGATGGTCAGTTGAACGTGCGTTTGCCCCAAAGCGCGTGCCGCTAAAACGGGCGCGATACACATAAAGCCCTGCGCTTTACCCGCCGCGTGAGCCGCTTGGATCAGGTCGATCACGGCTGGATCGACGTCGTAATTGGCACCGTCGAAGGCGTAGCTCGACAGGTTTTTGGCCACACCGAAGCCGCCTACGTAGATATAGGCGTCAAAATCCTCCGCTTTGACGCTGTCGAGCGGCAGGATGTCGCCTCTAGAGATGCGCGAAGCTTCGACCATCACATTGCGATCTTCGTCGAGCATCTCTTCGCCCTTTGTGTGGTTGATCACATGTTTTTGGGTGATGTCAGGCGCGATGCAGTTGACGTCCGCACCTGCCTTGGCCAGCGCGAGCAGCGTGAGCACAGATTCGTGGATCTCGGAGCCGTCGTAGACGCCACAGCCCGAAAGGATAACAGCAACCTTAGTTTTCATGGGTTTCATCGATAGATGTTCCTGGCCTGCCTGCAAATCCAGAAATGCGAAATATTTTTGAGGGGTTGCCTCTCTCGATAAATTTTGTCCGATTCACCCGCTCCATGCCACTTCTACCAAAACCCCCGCCGACTTTTGACCGCAGCTTTCTCATTGAGCTGAGTGGCGGTATGGTTTTCCGCCAGGCCGAAAAGCTTTTCGAGTCACACGCTGTCGAGTCTGCCGAGTGGGAGAGTCCCGTGCTCAAAGGCCTCGTCAACGGCGGCGATGGCCTCTTCACACCCGAGCTCAACCTGCGCTCCACTGTCTTTGCAGAGAACACCTGCACATGCCCCGATGGCCGGAAGCGCAAGGTCTGCGTGCATGCGCTCGCCATGGCAATGCACTTTCAAGCCCTCAAGCAAGAGGCTAAGCATGCCAAAGTCGCCGAGAGTCTAGCGGCCGCTCCCGAACTCGAACCAGCTGCCGAATCTGTCGCAAAGCCTAAACTGCCCCGCGTGCGCTCGATCAAGCTCGGCGAAGATGGCCTTCCGCTACGCGTGCTCATCTTTCTGCCGCCCAATCTCGAAGTCGCCGCCGAGCGCGGAGCCATCGTGCTTAAGCTTGATGCCGCTGCGGGGCGCGAGATACTCCCACTCAATAAGCTCAATCCTCGCCAAAAGTATAAGGTCGCCCCCAAGCAAGTCGCCGTCATCAAACTTGTCGAGTCATGGTGCGGTGGCAAACTCTCCAGCCTGCTCCAGCTCACTGGCGGTCAGCTCCGCAGCCTGCTTGATGCAGTTCAGGGTGAGCCCATCGTCTATTGGGTCAAGAAGCCCAACGCACCCATCGATTGGCAGGACGGCGAACTGCCCGGTGTCTACGAATTCCTCGGCGAACCGGAACCTGTAGGAGAGGGTTTACCCCTCGACCCAGATTCAAGGCTCGAACCCCTTGCCTTAGACCCCGAGCCGCCCAAGCATACATTCCGCGCCGACATCAGTCTCCGCGAAAAATCCAAGCCCAACCTTCGCCGCATCGCCGAGGCCAAGCGCCCCAATCTCTGGCAGACCCGTAAGGCCGACTACCCCATCGCCAGTGAGGCCGCCGCTTCCATGGAGAGCTTTTCGCATAACAGCGTCGTCGTCGATGGCTCCACCCACTACATCGCGATCCGTTTGCCCTCCGGCGATACCGACTCCGTCCAACCCCTCCGCACCATTCTCAAAGCCGAAGGCTTCATGCTCGAACCGAGCAATCGTAAGTGGTGGCTCCGCGACCGCCATAAGACGCTCAACTTCCTCGCCGGTCACTGGCAGGCGCTCAAAAGCGAATGGCACGCTGAGTTTACCGAGAACTTTAAGACCAAGCTCGCCCAAGTCGACATCTCCGCCCTCGAAATTAAAGCTCAGGAAGACGCGGGCAAATTTGCACTCGCTATCAGTCTGAGCCAGCAGACCGACGAGACGGATCTGCGCCGCGCCCTCGCCAGCGGTAAAAACTACGTCGAGGCCGAGAGTGGCGCCATCACCTTGCTCGATCGCAAGGCCGTCGAACAGCTCCACGAGATCGAGCGCGCCGTCAGCGGACAAGCCGACCGCCCCTTTACCCCCACCTTTACCAAGCGCATCGACACCCAAGACCTGATTGATGTCGAAGACCTCCTCGACGAACTCTGTGAGGGCTGGCAACCACCCCAAGCTTGGCAGTCCCGCAGCCGTGCGCTGAAAGAAGTTGGCGCGCTCGAAGCCGCCCCTATACGCCCCGGCTTTGACGCCATTCTTCGCACCTACCAACGCATCGGCACCGCTTGGCTCTGGCATCTATATCGACATAAACTCGGTGGTATACTCGCCGACGAAATGGGTCTCGGTAAAACCCTCCAAGCCCTCGCTCTGATCGAGTGTATCCGAAATCAGGATACATCTAAGCATCCCGCGCTCGTCGTCTGCCCCGCTAGTATCGTCGAAAACTGGCAGCGCGAAGCTTCCCGATTCACGCCCAATCTTAAAGCGCTCAAACACCACGGCTCTAAGCGAGCCAAAGAGCCCGTCGTGCTCGAAGAGTATGACCTCGTCATTACCTCCTACGGGACGCTCCGCCAAGATGCTGAGCTCATGGGCACGATGGACTGGTGCGTTGTGATCGGCGATGAAGCCCAGCACATTAAAAACCGCCGCAGCCAAAACGCCAAGACCCTGACTAGTCTTCACGCCGAAGGTCGCTTCCTCCTGACTGGCACCCCCGTCGAAAACTCCCACGAGGACTTGATTTCGCTCTTCAGTTTCCTCATGCCCGGCTATTTGCAAAAGCCCACCGGAAAACTCTCGCAAGACGACAAAGTCTGGCATAATAAACGCCAAACCGAGCGCGCTGCCGCCTACATTCTTCGCCGCACGAAGAAGGAAGTCGCCCCCGAGCTACCCGACAAGATTGAGAAGACATTCTTCTGCGAACTCGGCAGTCAGCAGCAACGCTTCTACCAAGACACCTTGGAGAAAACTCGCCGCGACATCTTTAATCTAGAAATGTCTGGCGCGAACAAAGGCCGCGTTCAATTCGCCGCCTTCACCGAGCTACTGCGCCTCCGCCAAGCCTGCGTCGATCCACGTATCCTAGACGAAGACTATCCCGAAAAAGAAAGCGCCAAACTCGCCGCCTTCGACGAAGTTCTCGACGAATGCCTCGACGCCGGCAGCCGTATCCTGGTTTTTTCCAGCTTCGTCACCGCGCTCAAACTGCTGGCCGAGCATCTGGAGAAGAAGGGTCATAAATTCTGCTACCTCGACGGACGTACTAAAAACCGTTTGGCCATCTGCGATCAGTTTAACGAAGACGAGAGCATCCCCGTATTTTTGATCTCCCTCAAAGCCGGCGGCACAGGACTTAATTTGACCGGTGCCGACACCGTGCTCCACTACGACCCTTGGTGGAACCCCGCCGCCGAAGCCCAAGCGACGGACCGCGCCCACCGCATCGGCCAGACCAAAGTCGTCACCAGCATCAAGCTCATCGCCGCCAACACAGTGGAGGAAAAGGTTCTAGAGTTGCAGGCACGCAAAGCCGAAATCCTGAAAGAACTCTTCGAAGAGTCCGAAGCCGCCAACGCCAAAGTGAGCTTGGATGATATCAAGAGCCTGCTCGATTAAAACGTAGTGTCTGAGCTCGCCACAGGCGAGCTAAGCACGCACGCAAACACTGGCTGTCGCCAGCATTCTACGAGCCTATGCGAGAAAGGTAGCATGACGGCCATGAACCCATCTTCCGAAATTTAAAAAAGTCGCGCCACTACGAATGATCAACGTCTAAAGGAAACAGTCATTCCCAGTTGCCCTAGCTCTAGCTCGGTTGAAATTGAGTTTTATCGATTGCCTTCATATAGGCTTCATCGCTTGTGATTACGCCCTCGTCGAGTAGTTTGCGCAGCGAGACGTCCATCGAGATCATGCCAGCACTTCGGTTCTGATCGATGATGTTCCGTATGCTCGAGAGCGCACTGTTACGAATGCAATTGGACAGTGAACTGTGTTTGAGTAAGATTTCGTGCGCAGCCACGCGTCCGCCGTCTTTGCGTTTGCAGAGTAGCTGCGAGACGATGCCGCGGAGGGATTCTGCGAGCATGATGCGCGCTTGGTTCTGCTCGTCGGAAGGGAAAGCATCTACGATTCGGTCGATGGTTTTCGTCGCGTTGTTAGTATGTAATGTTGCGAAGACTAACATGCCCATCGCAGCGCAATTTAGGGCGAGGCGAATAGTCTCCATACTGCGCATTTCACCGATCATGATGACGTCGGGGTCTGCGCGCATAGCTCCTCTGAGGCCTGCGTCAAATGAATGTGAGTGCTCGCTGACCTCGCGGTGCAGGATAGTGCTGTTTTTATCGTTATGTGTGAACTCGACTGGATCTTCTAGTGTAATAATCTGCCGCTGGCTCGTTTCATTAATCTGGTCAATGATCGCAGCAAGTGTGGTCGATTTACCGCTGCCAGTTGGCCCAGTGACTAGCACTAGGCCTTCTGAATAATCTGCAATATCTTTGAGCGCGACGGGTAGGCCGAGCTCTTCGATTCCGGCGATGCGTGATGGGATCTGGCGTAATACCGTGGCTATGCCCTTGCTGTTTCTGAATAGATTCATCCTGAAGCGCGCCCTGCCGGGGATCTCATACGCAAGGTCTGTGTCGTGGGTCTCTAGAAAAGCCTTCCAGCGATGTTCAGGCGTGACTGCTTTTAGCATAGACTCCATCTTAGCTTGCTCGATCGGGGCATCGTTGAGTGCGTGGATGACGCCATCAATACGGGTCTTGGGCGGCGCGCCGACAGAGAGGTGGAGGTCGGATCCACCTCGTTCTAGCATCTCGGTGAGCAAACTATTTAAATCGTTCATAGAATAGGGGGTCTTTAAATCAGTGGGTTTAGTCTTCAGCGTTGTGTGTTTGCTCAGCGGCGACCTCTGGAGTGATTCTGCCCTCTTCGAGCAGCTCCTTGATGGAATCGTTCATCGTGCGCATCCCGAATTTTTTACCTGATTGCATGACGTTATTCAGGCCTGTGTCTTTGCCGTCGCGTATCATGTTGGCGACCGCGTTGGTGTTGATCAGTAGTTCGCATGCGAGCACGACTTCATCGTCCACGCTGGGGAGGAGTCGCTGGCAAATGATGCCGCGTAGCGAGCCGGAAGTCATCGCACGGATTTGGCTTTGTTGGCGGGGTGGGAAGACATCGAGTAGTCGATTCAGAGTGGAACTGGCATCACGAGTATGCATAGTCGCAATCACGAGATGTCCCGTTTCCGCAGCAGTCACTGCCATCTCAATTGTTTCTAGGTCACGCATCTCGCCGATCACTATGATGTCAGGATCTTCGCGCAGAGCAGATTTGAGTGCAGAGTGAAACGATTTGGTGTGTTCGCCGATCTGTCGCTGCGTGATGATACTATTGGCTGATTCCTGCATTACCTCGATCGGGTCTTCGACGGTGATGATGTGCTCTTGGCGTGTTTGATTCAGCTCATTCACTAGGCTGGCCAGAGTCGTGGTCTTTCCGCTGCCGACCGGCCCCGTAACTAGGATAATGCCGTTGTGGTAGGCGAGCAGTTTTTTGATGTCTGGCGCATTGGGGAATCCCAGCTCTTCGAGACTCATCAAGTGGTCTGCCACGACTCGATACGCACCAGAGATTCCGTTTTTCTGTTCCATCAAATTGGCGCGAAAACGCATGCCAACACTGTCATCTTCGCCATCGATGGTGAGCGCATAATCGAAGTCCCAATCGTTTTCGAATTGTTTGCGCTGCGCATCGTTAAGCAGGATCAAATTCATGCGTCGTGCCAACTCGTCTGACAGTGGCGTGTTACTCAGATAGACGATGCGGCGGTGGTGGCGAATGCGTGGGCGTGCGCCACCGGTAATATGCAAGTCGCTGGCACCTATCTTCTGGCAATGTACAAAGAGTGCTTTCAACGCGGCGAGGAGTTCTGGATCCGACATCTCATTGAATGAGGAGAATACGGGGAAGCCTTCGACACTGGTCTCAATTTCAGCAGAGATGCCGGGGAGCTCTGGTAGCTCGAATCCTTCTTGAGTATTTTGAAGCGCTGCATCGACAGCGCCTTGTAGAAACTCTGCGTCGGTCACCCATCCGGTGTTGGTTAAAAGTTCGGCGACGGCGTGGACATCTGTCTCTGGGTCGAGATTTGCCGCCATGCCTGATATTTGACCGGTCGTTAAGAGTTCGTTATCGAAGCAGAAGTGAAGTAGCCAGTGGATTTCGGGGCGCATGAGGTGAGGATTAGGACGTGGTTTAGTTAAGAAGCTGATTACGAACTTTATAGCAAATTGAATCAATCTTTATTGCATCAATTTTGACGCTATCCGTGGTGGGACTCCAACCTAGTTGCTCTGTCAGCGCAGTCGCATTTATCTCTAAAATTGTAGCCTTCCAATTCGCGCCATCCGCGGTTTTATTCTCTGCATGCAAACTACGAAAATTGAGCTGAAGGAACTGGTGTTTTTTGCCCGTCATGGACTTCTCGAAGAAGAGGCCACGCTGGGGCAACGCTTTCGGGTCGATCTGGTGGCGGAGCTGGATCCGTCGATCGATCTTTCGGCGGACACGTCCGAGTCGACGGTCAACTACGTGGAACTCTTTGCTACGGTGAAAGAGATCTTTACCGGTCAGCGCTTCAACATGATCGAGGCGGCGGCCGATGCCATTGCGGCGGCGATTCTAGAGCGTTTTGCCAAAGTGAACTCAGTCTCGGTCAAAGTAAAAAAGCCTTCCGTGCCGGTCGATTGTGTCTGCGATTACTTTGCCGCGGAGGTGACTCGATGCCGGTAGTCCGCGCTTATGTGGCGCTTGGCAGCAACCTCGGCGACCGACTCGGGCAAATGCAGTCGGCGCTCGAACGCTTGTCGGCAGGCGACGCCATGACGGTGCTTCAAGTGAGCCCTATTTACGAAAACCGTGCTGTTGGGATGGGGGAGGCCGATCCATTTCTAAATGCGATTGCCGAAGTGGAGACCTCTTTGCGTCCCCTTGAAGTGCTCGACCGCTGTCTTGAGGTCGAAACGCAGCTCGGACGTGTCCGCACGGGCGAGTGGGCGCCACGCACGATCGATCTCGATGTGATCGCGTATGGTGACGAAGTGATCGAAAACGAGCGCCTACATGTCCCGCATCCGCGCATTGCGGAGCGCGACTTCGTGGTGCACCCGCTCAACGCGATCGCGCCCGAGCTCATTATTCGCGGTCAACGCGTGGCCGATCTGGCGGCGAATTTTCCGATCGATGGGTTGACACGGTATGACGCGAAACTCGATTTCTTGTAGCACGTCGCTGCTAGGTTGGAGTCCCGCCTTTAGGCGCTTGCGCTTGCAGGGGCTAGGAAACGCGACCGAGCCTAAGGCGGGACTCCAACCTAAGCATGTGGATTCGCCATAGCCTTTAGACCATTTACTGACCAGTATAAATCAAATGAAGCCACAGATTGAAATCGAATATTGCCCTGGCTGTCGCTGGCTTCTGCGTGCTGGATGGACAGCGCAGGAACTCCTCACCACCTTTGAGGCCGAACTCGGCGCGGTCACGCTGCGGCCTTCCGAAGTAGGTGGGACTTTCTCTGTCACGGTCGATGGGGCACTCCTTTGGGATCGAAAAATTGAAGAACGTTTCCCTGAAATGAAAGAACTGAAACAGCGCGTGCGCGATCACATCGCCCCCGAGCGTGATCTCGGGCATAGCGATACGGAAGAGAGACAAAGTAATGGCGGATGAATTTTCTGAACAAGTGATCGCGGCTGCTGAGCGGCTGGCCGATGCGGTCGATGCGCTCCATTTCGCGCTGCCCACCACACACGTTTACAACCCGCTGCGCTACGCCTGGCCGGGCCATCGCAGCTATCTAGAGCAACATGCGACCTCGAAGAAGAAGGTCATCTTCATGGGGATGAATCCAGGCCCCTTCGGTATGGCGCAAACCGGTGTGCCTTTCGGAGAGGTTGCCTATGCACGAGATTATGTCGGCGTGGAGGAGACCATCCTTAGCCCTGAGAATTCGCATCCGAAACGTCCGATCGAGGGCTTCGCCTGCCAGCGTAGTGAGGTCAGTGGGCGACGCCTATGGGGCTTCTTCTCTGAGAAATATCCCGACGCGTCTGACTTCTTTACGGATCACTTTGTGGCTAATTACTGCCCGCTCGTCTTTATGGAAGAGAGCGGCAGGAATCGCACGCCTGATAAGTTGCCCGCGGCTGAGATTGCGAGTCTCTACGCAGTCTGCGACCAACATCTTCGTGATTTGGTCGAGCGACTGCAGCCCGAGTGGGTGATCGGCGTGGGGGCTTTTGCAGAATCGCGCGCGAAGGAGGCCTTGAAGGGGATCGACCTCAAGATTGGGCGTATTCTCCACCCCAGTCCCGCCAGCCCCGCCGCGAATCGAGGCTGGGCAGAGCAAGCTGAACAGCAGCTCAAGGCCTTGGGCGTCTGGTAGCTCTGCCTTAATCGTACTCTTAATTACCCTCGAACGGGATTAGGATCAGGGATTAGGATCAGAAGGTAAGTGTCCTAGAACGCGTTATCGTAATACGATCTAGCAGGTGGCGTTATAACAGGCCACCTTGCCTCCATTAGCTTCGACTTATTTTCATTAATCGTGTTATTAAAGAATCTTATGCTACATACTTTAGATTCCTCACAGGCTCCGGCCTATCCTGAAATCATCCAAGGCGGCATGGGGGCGGGCGTCTCCAACTGGCGTTTGGCCAATACGGTCGCGAACTTGGGGCAACTCGGCGTCGTTTCCGGAACTGCGCTCGATACGATTTTGCTACGCCGCCTTCAGCTCGGCGATCCCGGTGGTGATATGCGCCGCGCGCTCAAAGCTTTTCCTTATCCTGAAATGGTTAAACTGATCATGGAGAAATGGTATATCGAAGGCGGCAAGGGGGAGGACCAGGCATACAAGCTCAAGCCGTTGCCGACCGCCGATATGCTGCGTGAGGACGAGGAGCTGTTAATTGTGGCCAACTTTGTCGAAGTCTTTTTGGCGAAGGAAGGGCACTCCGGCATGGTGGGAATCAACCTATTGGAGAAGATTCAATTGCCAACCATGCCTTCGCTCTTCGGTGCCATGCTGGCCGACGTCGACGTGGTCTGCATGGGCGGTGGGATCCCACTGGGTATCCCCGGTGCGCTCGATAAGATGGCACAACTTGAGCCAGTGGAAATGAAGCTCCATGTCGAGACGACGGATCGTTCGCATGAGTTTACCAGCTCGTTTCACCCCGGCACCCATGTGTCCGCATCGCAAGAGCCGCTCAAGCGCCCTCTGTTTTTTGCCGTTATTTCCTCGGATATTTTAGCCAAGACACTGGTCAAAAAAGCCAGTGGCAAGGTCGATGGTTTTGTGATCGAACACTACAATGCCGGCGGCCACAACGCGCCGCCTCGCCGTGGGGATGAATATACTGAGCGCGACATCTGCTCGGTCGAGAAGGTGGCCGCGCTGGGCTTGCCGTTTTGGTTGGCCGGTGGCTGCGCCTCGCCTGAGGGCTTGGCCAATGCCAAAGCGATGGGTGCGTGCGGCGTGCAAGTCGGCACCGCCTTCGCGTGTTGCGAGGAGTCGGGCATTACTGAAACGATCAAATCTGAGATTATTCATAAGCACCGCAATGGCACACTAGAGGTGATCACCGATTTCAAGGCGTCCCCTACGGGCTATCCGTTTAAAAGAGTCGAAGTCGAAGCCAATGCGGGTCGCGACGCCTGCCGCGCCTGCGATCTCGGATACTTACGCCATGTCTATGCGAAAGAAGACGGCACACTCGGGTATCGCTGCCCCGCAGGGCCACGTAAGCCTTATCTGAGCAAGGGCGGCACCCCCGAGGAGACCGAAGGTAAGCACTGCCTTTGCAATGGGCTCCTCGCCACGATTGGCATGGGCACGACTCGCCGCGGCACGCCCGTGCAACCGCTGGTCACCTGGGGCGAGGATATGCGCTTCCTCGACCCGATTCTCGGTGAAACGAAGTCGAGCTACTCGGCGAGCGATGTGCTCGCATATCTGCTAGCACCTGTAGCGTGACGCTTTAACAAACGTAGCGCAGGAATCCTGCCTGTGTTATCTTGCGTTAGAAAACAGGGAAGAGTGTCATTAAATGTGTGAGGCATGAATCTCTCGAGAACAGGTAGCGCGGCATGGCCTCATGCCGCAGGTAGGCGTCTCGAGGTGCGACATGAGGCCATGCCGCGCGACCACTTCCTGCCTCGTTGAAATAATTGCACCCAACAGGCAGGATGCCTGTGCTACGTTTTTGACACGTATGACGCACCCTCTATTGTATCTATCTTATGCAACAATCCGCCATTCGCCATCACAGCTTCGGGAAACCTCTCGAAGTCTTACAAATTGAACAAATCTCCCAGCCTGAGCCACAGGCAGGCGAGGTACGGGTGCGCCTCGAAGCGGCCACCATCAATCCCTCCGATTACGGAATGATCGGCGGCAGCTACGGGCACCTTCGTGAGTTGCCCACAGTGGCAGGGCGCGAAGGCGTCGGTCTGATCGAAGCGCTTGGCCTAGGTGTTTCTGGCGTCGAAGTCGGCACCCGCGTGCGTTTTCCCGGAGAGGGTGGGGCGTGGCAGGCCTCGGCTTGTATCGCGGCGGACGAGCTACTCGTCGTGCCGCTCGACGTGCCGCTCGAGCAGGCCGCGATTTCCTTTATCAACCCGCCGACCGCCTATTGTTTGCTCAAAAAAATCGTCGACCTGCAAGCGGGCGACTGGGTGGTGCAAAATGCGGGTAACTCGGCCGTCGGTCTATCCGTCATTCAAATGGCGAAGGCCTTTGGTTTTAAAACCATTAGCCAAGTGCGCCGCGAAGAATTAATTGAGCCACTCAAAGCGATGGGCGCCGACCATGTCGTGATGGAAGGCACAGGCTGGGCGAAAGCTGTCTCCGAGATGACGGATGGAGCTCCAGTGCGCTTGGCGCTGAACTCGATCGGCGGCGAGAGTGCAATCGATCAGATCAAAGCTCTCAGCGATGGTGGCACGCAAGTGACCTTCGGCGGGATGGTGGGCGACAAGGTTCGTTTCCCTACACGCTTTTTGATCTTTAACGATGTTCGTTTGCAAGGCTTCTGGTGGGATCAGTTTGCCAAGCGTAGTGGCATTGAAGGTGTGCGTAAAGTGATGGCTGAAGTCTATGCCATGATGAGCGATGGGCGACTGAAGCTACCAATTGAGAAAACGTATCCATTTAGCGAATACAAAGCCGCGATTCAGCACGATGGCCAGCCGCGCCTGGGTAAGGTTTTGCTGAAGCCGTAGTGCGTGGCGTGTTCACTTGCGAACGCCTTTGAAACTCGAGGATGACTCCGAAGGCGGAAGAGTTGGCAATGTCACCTTATGCTTTCGAAAGGCGCTGCGTCATAGTGTCATCGGGCGTTCGCAAGGAGGCTGTCTCATAGATTTTTGAGACAGCCTCCAAGCGAACACGCCACGTTTACTTTAACCACTTTTTCCAGCTATCGCGATAGTCTTCGGCGTTGCGCCAATCGACGACGCGCGGCGTGGTGCGCACGACCCGATTTTCAGGGGTTTGATCGTTGTGGAGCTTTTCGATCATGGTTTCGACACTCTGCGCACCCCATTCGTAGTAGGGGTGCACGACTAGTGCATCAAGATAGCCTTGATCGACATAAATAAAGGCGGATGGGGAGGATTGTATAGCCACGACAGGCAGCTCGTTTGGTTTCCACGGGAGCGCGGGCATGCCAAGCAGTGGCCAATCTTCGAGGAAGACCCAGCCCTTGATCAGATCGTTGCGATCCGCTTCTTCGGCGTCGCGGATCGCCTCAATTGCGGACTGGTAGTCGGGCGCACAAGTGATCGTGCTCTCGATGCGCCGATAGCCGAGCACTTCACGCAGACCTTCCATCCTTTGCTTGAGCTCTGCGCCGGGATTTTCGCTAGTCAGGATGGCGACACGTGCTTTGGTCGGTAGCTTTTTAAGAATTGCACGCCCCGCTAAGCGCCCGGCCTCCACTTCGTCGGCCAGCACTGAAGCAAGTGGCTCGCTCTCGGGAAGTTGGCTTTCAAAAAAGACGACCTCTTGCCCTTGCTCTAGGGCAAAGTCCACTGAGGCGCGGACCGCTTCTGTATTTTCTGGGCTGATGATGAGGCCGTCGGCGTCTTCGATAAAGAGCTCTGCCAGTGAGGTCATTTGGCTGCCGCCTTGGGTTTTATTCGGAGTAAAAATGACCAACTCGATATCGATGGAATACTTCTGGCTGAGTTCCAGCGCGGCGGCGCTTGCGCCTTCGTGGGCGGCTTGGTAGATTGCGTCCTCTTGGTCGCGACCGACGATGCCTATTCTATACTCGCCCAGCAGTTCGCGGTTTTGAGCGGTCAGGGCGGTGCCCCAGAGAAGGGTGGCCAATATGAAAAGTCGTTGCAGCATCGGTGAGCAGGTTAGGAACCTTTACAGACAGTTGGCAATCGGTTTTGTTCGGCAGAATACGGGGGTAATTATTTGACCGAGGAGTGGCCGTAGCCGAAATCGTGAGATTTTGGTCGTTCGAGAGCAGCAGCCAAATCGCTCCAAAACTTTACCAGTCTCGGCACCTGGTAGAAGTGTCCTCAGCCTCGCATCCGCGCCAAGCTCTGGGCGAGGCCACCTTCGCGGCTGTGGCGTCGCCATTGTGTGGTAAAGTCTTCGGTCAGCGTGGCTCTGGCTTCGCTCGGGGCTTGGCCAAGGCAGCGCTCGAGTCCCGCGCGGTTAAGCCGCACGGCGAGTGCGACCTCTGGGTCGAGCCCCGCGACGGGGATGGCGTCCAAGGCTTGGGCGCATTGCTTGAGTTCGGCTTCGTTCGTAAGAGTGAGAATGGCTTCGTCCAGCTCGGCCTCGCTGGCGAAGAAGGCACTATGGAGCAAACTATTGGGCGGCGCGGGCTGTGTGAGCACGCTATCGATCCGGCCTAGGGCGCAGATGGCTGCGCCGTGCCCCGCAGGCTCGTCCGGGTAGAAGAGGGTATCGATCTCCTCTGCCAATTGGTCTTCGCTGAGACTTTGCCCATGCGTGGCGGCTGCGGCGAGGATGAGTGGAGGGTAGAGTGTGAACCACGGCTGATGGTGGCCATTGTCGCCCCATGCAGTGAGGAGTAGGCCGCGGGCACCGTGAGCGTGGCCTTGTTTAGCGGCGAGCTGTATGTTGGCCTCGGCCAGACCGAGTCTCCCAGAAAAGGAGTTCCAGTTGCCCGCGCCGGGGGCGACATAGAATTGATCGCGAAAACCGGCTTCGGCCACGATGCGGCACTGCTCAGCGAAAGGAGAGTCGGCTTCGTAGCCCCAGATGACCGGGATGACGCTTTTAGGTAATTCCGGCACGAGGTCGGGGCGCTCCATAATGATGTCCGCCCAGAACTGTGCGGTCTGCCCGTGCGACTCGGTCAACGCAAAGAGCTGCTTCATGAAATCGAGATAGACACGGTGTTTGCCCTCGCGTTCGACACGTGCCTCGCTCCGGCCTTTGCCGAGCTCCCACGGTTCGTCGCCTCCGATGTGGAGCTGCTTCGAAGTGAAGTTGGGCAATAGCTCAGCGTAGAGGCCGTCCACAAAGTCGGCGCTGCGTGCATCAGGATACAGCGTGCTGCCGAACTCGCGCCAGCCAGAGAAAGGATGCTCGAAACCATCAGGGCATTCGGCTAGCGGCTTGTAAGCAGCGTGTCGCAGCCAGCGCTCCATGTGGCCGAAGGAATTTTGATTGGGCACTAGTTCGATGCCGCGATCCGCGCAGTAGGTATCCAGTTCGCGGATCTCCTCTGCCGTGATGGGCGAAGCCTTGCCCCAGACCGTTTCGTGATCCGCGTAGGCAAAGGTATGCTCGGTGTAGAGCTGCAGCTCGTTATAGCGGAGCGCGTGCAGCGCATCGATCAGCTGCCGAAGCGTCGCCATCGTGGGTACGCGGTTACGGCTGATGTCTAGCATCAGGCCACGACGTTCGAAAAGGGATGGGTTTTTAAACAAATTCTGAAATAAAGTAAGCCTGTGGCATCACTCAAATTGACACTGGAGAATTCGATAGATTGCAACGTGAAATGCTGGCAGATTGCTATTTTGAGAGTCGGCGGATTGCGACTCTTAGGGTCGGCGAAGCAAGTTGGAGGTCAGTTCCGAGCAAAGCGACAAGACCGGATGCGGAGCAGACCAGGCCGACAAGAGGAAAGCTACTGATTGTCAGGTGCTTAGGGCGATGTTGACCCCGATTCATTACCCTTCGGCGGGACTAAGAAGCATTCATTGCCCGATGGCGGGGCTGATGAGTAATCTGGCGAAGCTTGAAATCTCACAACACCTTGAGAATCAAATTTGCCCTCAGGCATCTCTCTTCTGACTACTCTTTCTAGGATGATTGAGTCTTGATTGGTTTTTCATGGTCGGGCCGACAGGATTTGAACCTGCGACCCCTTCACCCCCAGCGAAGTGCGCTACCAGACTGCGCTACGGCCCGACTCAGAAAGATGCGAAGGTGCCCGTGTGGATGGGAGCGTCAAGTCTTTATCTTTTATTGTGTCACGGAAACTCTGAGGAAGGCTTTTTCGTGCGCTGAAAGAGGCTCGACTCTCCGGTAAGTATAACGATCAAAGCCACCAGTTTCAGTGGCAATACTGACTAATACAACTTCGGCGCTTTGACTGCTCCACGTCCCATTTAGGTCGGTGATAGTTTCCACCGTGTAGGTAAGGTCGTTTTCATGTCCCGGCTTTCGGTAGCTGATCTGGAGGTAGCTTTGGCCGGCATCTATTACTATTTGGCTGATGGGGAGTATGTTGATGTCGCTCTCTTCTGGATCGCCGCCGAAAGCTTGCTCAAGTAAGTTTGCGATGCCGTCGCCTTCAGGATCGTCACTAGGGCCTTGTTCGGAGATGGGTGTTGTATTGAAGTTGGCACCCACCCAGAGAGTATAATCTTGGTATAGTTCGCTTCTCCAAGCGATGGCGTAGTCGACTGCGTCATCGGTGGCTACGACTAGACTGTAGGTTCCTACGCTTAGTTCGGAGCTGGCGCCTCGCCAAATGTGCTCAATATTGTCAACCGGGCTGTCGCTGCTTTGTAAGGTTGAGTTATCGCTATCATCTTTGAGGCTCAGTGACAGATCTGCCAATGATGGATTATAGTTAGGGCCTGTCTTGGCTACGATGCGGTTCCAAGTGATGAGTGCAGAGATGTTGCGAAGAACGAAGCCATCAAGGATTTGTAGTGTGTAGGTGTGGCTTCCATTGTTGCTTAAGCTCGCCTTATTCCAACCTCGCTGTTCGATAGTGCTGTTGGCGCTTTGCTGGCCTGCTTGCTGGATGAAATAACTCTCATAAATATCTAATTCGCCAGCTCCATAGACTTCGTCGATTGGTCGAGTCGGGGTTTGATCCCAACTAGCGGATATGGACTTGTCGGCACCTGCGAGGAGTAGGGCTTTGAGTGTGAGCTGGTCTTTAGCGGCGGCGTTTGATCCTGCCGCATCGATCAAGAACGCAGCGGCAGCAGTTATAATTGGTGTGGCGAAGCTGGTGAATTGCGTGGCTGGATTGGACCCAGGGATGCCTCCGGGCGCGACGATTTCAGGCTTTGTTCGCCCTGCGGTGTCGTAAACGGTGCCGCCACGACTATGCCCACCATCGGTGCGTCCTACGGTGATACCATTATAGATGCTTCCGTATGTGGAAGGAACCGTGGTGCTATTTTTATTATTTAAGCCTGCGCAAGACAGGAACCCATCGCGCCCGATGGCATAGTCCATACGAATGCTCGCATTTGTTGACGTGGTATCGAAGATCCAGCTGTGGTTTTGCAGTGGATTCGTCTCGATCTCAGGTTCATTATTGAGCCAGCCCCTGTTATCGAGCCAGTCATTAGACGAGTAGACGTTAATTGTGCTGATTCCGGGTGCGATTGAAGTGATGTTGCCATACAGATTTTGCCCGACCCAAGTGGCGTGGTCGGATGTTGTGCCGCCTCCGGTTTGATCGGTAATGGTTTTTCCTGTAAATTCGGAGGCACTGCTCGGGACGAAAGCTTCGACAGCATTAAAGTAACTCTCTACCTGAGTGACTCCCACTCCGCCTCCTGTGGGCACAGAAATGCTGCGCAGGTTCAATTCATTGGCCAGTTCAGTATAGCGAACGTCGTCCTTATAGGCCGCCGATAGATTAACAATCGGAAGTAGAATTATGCAGATTGCTGCTATATGGAATCGAAGGCGCATGGTAGGGTATAGTCCCTAGGTTGTTGGTTTGAGCCTGATTTGCAACTCCTAGAATACGAAGAATTTGTAAAGCGGTTCATCACAAAAAAGCCCAAGCGACAGGCTTGGGCTTTTTAAAAATGAACTGCTGGATTTTCTTAGCGTCGCGCAGCCAAGAAGTAGAGCAACCAGCCGAGACTGCTGACGAAAGCGGCGACGTAGGTGTAGGCGGCGGCGTCGAGGGTCTTGGTGACGCCTTCCATTTCGTCTTGATCCACTATGCCGAGGCCGACGAGCTGCATTTTAGCGCGTTTGCTGGCGTCGAACTCGACGGGGAGGGTGACGAGTTGGAAGACCGTCAGCACTAGGTAGATGGCGATGCCGAGGTAGATCGTGATCGGGCCGAAGCCTAAGAAGAAGCCGCCAAACATGATGACTGGGAGAAACTGCGAGGCGAAGCCCGTGATCGGCACGAGCGACATGCGTAAATTGAGCGGCGCGTATTCTTGCTTGTGTTGAATGGCGTGGCCGGCTTCGTGAGCGGCGACCCCGAGCGCTGCGAGACTAAAGCCGCGATAGTTGGCCTCACTGAGGGCGAGGCGCTTATTCTTCGGGTCGTAGTGATCGGTCAAGGTGCCGTGGCACTCGACGATCTCGACATCGTGGATGCCGGCACTGGCCATCACCGCCTGTGCGGCTTCGCGCCCGGTGATGCGTCCGCGAGAGGGCACTTTCACGTATTTACCGTAGGTGCTTTTGACCTTCATCTGTGCCCAGAGGCCGACGATGATAGGTATGATGATGAAAAATATAATTGGAGACATAGTTGGTGTGTTTGTGGTCTTTGAACGCTTATAGCAATTTCGGTTCCAGATATTCTCAAGTCAAAGCGAGCGATTTTTCCTAAATTGTGCTATATTTCATGTCACCTGGAATAATTTAGATTCTTAGCTATCTCATCAACTGAAACCAAACACGAACCACCCGAGTCAATTATTATGCAAAAATTCTTTCTTATTTCCCTCCTCAGTATTGTCGGCTTTTTGCTCGGGTGTAAGGATGATGGTATCCGGCTCGAGGAGGGCGTCGGCGAGAGCACCGAGGAGAGCACCGGCGAGAGTTGGCTCACTGATTTTGAGGCCGCCAAGGCCAAAGCCGTCGCTGAGCAAAAGCCGCTCCTCCTGGATTTTACGGGTTCTGATTGGTGCGGATGGTGCATCAAGTTGGACGAGGAAGTCTTCAGCCAAGACGCCTTCAAGGAATATGCCAATGGATCACTCATTCTGGTGGAACTTGATTTTCCCAAGCGTAAAGAGCAGTCGACCGAACTCAAGGCACAGAACAAAGCCCTGGCTGAAAAATATGGAATCCGTGGTTTCCCTACGATCTTGGTTCTCTCGCCAGAAGGTGAATTGATCGAAAAAACCGGATACCAGCGCGGAGGCGCAGAGGCTTATGTGAAGCACATTCAAGAGATTTTGGCCTCTGCCAAGTAGTCCAAGCGCGCAAATACTCTTCATCATCGTGCAGTCTTCAGGACTGCGCGATTTTTTATGCGTAGCTAGCTTTCTAGCGGGTTTTTCGGTGACTACATTAGGTGATTGGAAAAAATCCCCAAAGTTAGGGTTGCTTTTCGTTTTCTCTCTTTTACTCTGCGCGGTTTTCTCAGATCCAAGCCGTTCTCTGGGGAGCGGCATTTTTAACAGTTTTAGACATGCAACAGTATACACTTAAGATTACAAATCGTGAAAACACCGGTCGCGGTGTTGCTCGCCGCCTCCGTGCGGAGGGTAAAATTCCTGCTTCTCTCTATGGGCAGGGCAACGCTCGCTCGGTCACCGTTTCTGCGGTTGATTTTCGCGATCTGAAACGTGAGATCGGTGGCGGCGCCGCGCTTGTCGAGCTGATCGACGAAAAAGACGAAACAGCTCTTTGCCTGGTGCAAGAAGTTCAGTATAATGCAGTTAAGAGCACGATTGACCATATTGACTTCCAAGAAGTTGAACGTGGCCACGCTTTCAACACTAGGGTTCCCGTGCACCTCGTCGGTGAAGCCGATTGTCTCGGCGTCAAACACGACGGTGGTGTGCTCGACCACAAGACGCACGAAGTGGAAATCCGTTGCCGTCCATCCAAGCTGCCTGATCACGTCTCTGTCGATGTTTCCGAACTCGCTGTGGGCGACGCGATCCTCATCAGCGATCTTCCTGTGCTCGAAGATGTCGAATACCTCGGCGAGCCTGCTCAGGTCATCGTCTCTGTCCAGCATCCGACCGTCGCCGTTGAGGCTGACGAAGAAGTCGAAGAAGTCGCCGCCGACGAAGTCCCTGCCACTAAGGTCAGCGACGACGATAGCGACGAGCCTTCCGACGACGACAAATAAACCTTTAACTCGGGCAGTCCTTCGGGACTGGCCAACAACGTTCTTTTACAAATGTCCATCGCGGTCATTGCCGGTCTCGGAAATCGGGGCTCTAAATACCGCAACACCCGACACAACATTGGCTTTGCCCTTGTTGATCAGCTCGCTGCGAAATACGGCGCTACATGGAAATATGAAGCCCGCTTCGAGGCGGAGGTCGCAGTCATCCAGCACGATGAGCGTAAGCTCATGCTGCTGAAGCCGCAGACCTTTATGAACGCCAGCGGTCGCTCCCTCGGAGCAGCGCTCCGCTATCGTAAGCTGCCTCCCGAGTCGATGCTCGTCCTTTACGACGATCTGACTCTCGATCTGGGGCGCACCAAGCTGAGTGTCAATGGTAGTGCCGGCGGCCATAATGGCATCGCCGATCTGCTGACCCAAGTCGGGGCTGGCTTCGCACGCTACCGAGTCGGGATCGGTGCTAAGCCGCATAAAGAGATGGATCTCGCAGACTATGTCCTCAGTCAATTGACTAAGGACGAACAAACCATTTTGGCGGATCGGAGTTCGATTTTCCTCGATCAGATACACTTGATCTTGAACGAAGGCCTCGAATCCGCCATGAACACAATTAACCAACGCAAAGCCACACCGCATGAGCGCAACGACCCAAAATAAATACAAAGCCACCTTCATCCTTGACCTCCGCGAATCCGAAGACGATTCCGCCAAGGTTCTGGCTGATCTTAACGAAATCTTGAAGTCTATCGGAGGCGAGCCTTCTGACAGCGAAGACCTCGGTATGCTCGACTTCGCGCGTGCCGCCGACCACCGCTACGCCCAAGGCCACTACGTCGAAATCTATTTCGATGGGGCTGGCGATGTGCCAGCGACTCTCAACGAGAAGCTCAAGCTCGATAAGCGTATCAACCGCATCTTCACCGAAGCCCGCTAAACCTGCAAATCCACGATTACCATGGCCTCCTTTAACAAAGTTATCTTGATGGGAAACCTGACACGCGATCCTGAGACTCGCGTCACGGCCAGTGGTTTGACAATTTGCAAGCTGGGGCTAGCCGTTTCTCGGGTATTCACGACTAAGGATGGCGAGCGCCGCGAAGAAACCACCTTCGTCGATATCGATGCCTTCGGGAAGCAAGCCGAAGTCATCACCAAATACATGCGTAAAGGTCGCCCCCTGATGGTAGAAGGGCGCCTTAAACTCGATCAATGGGAGACCAACGAAGGGCAAAAGCGCAGTAAGCTCGGCGTCGTGCTGGAAAACTTCCAGTTCGTCGGCGGACGCGATGATAACGACTCCGGTTCCGGCAACTCCGGCAACTCCGGCAACTCTGGTGGTGCATACGAGCAAAGCTCGCCCCCCAAGCGCGAGTCCAAGCCTGAGTCCAAGCCTGAGCCCAAGCCTGAGCCCAAGCCCGCAGCTGACAAAGATTTCTCAGCCGATGGCGACACCCTCGACGAAGACGTGCCCTTTTAAGCTCTAAGCGGCAATATTCCTAACTTTTCCCGAACTTTACCAACAACTTATTTAAAACAAAGAACGTATCATGGCCAACAATCAGGTTCTCCTCCTCCAACCTATCAATGGACTCGGCGCCGAAGGCGACACAGTCACCGTAAAAGCAGGCTATGCCCGCAACTTTCTGCTTCCTCGCAAGCTGGCTCTGCCTATCACGCAGGCTAACAAAAAGCACGTCGAGTCGCTCCTCAAAGCCCGCGAAGCCCGCGAGCAGAAGGAATTCGAAAATGCCCGCGCACTGAGCGAGCGTATCGAGAAGATCAGCATCGCCATCGCCGTGAAGACCGGCGAGGGGGGTAAGATGTTCGGCGCAGTTACTGCCAACGATTTACTCGAGCGCCTTAAGGAAGAGGGCATCGAACTCACTAAGAAGCAACTCCAGCTCGCCGCTCCGATCAAGGAACTTGGTTCGCACACAGCGGGTGTTAAGATTCATACTGACATCGAGACCGAACTCAAGTTTGAGGTCGTTTCTGAGAATCCGATCGAAGAAGGTGCGGATTCCGAAGAAGAAATTGCTGACGACGACGAATAATTTGTTGGCATCGTCGCATCGTACCATTTCAATACGCGATGCCCTTAGACTCTGATTCCGCTTTCGGTAGCGCTACCGCCGATAGAAAATTCTCTGGCAAGAAAGGAAACTCTCAGCCAGAGGACGCTATTCGCGTGCAGCCTCACAATATCGAGGCGGAAGAAGGCTTGCTGGCCGCATGTCTGATCGATGGCGGGCACGATGTGATCACGACCTGTATCGAGTCGCACATTGTCCCAGATTGCTTCTACAAGACCCAGCACCAGGTCATCTTTGCGGCGATCGTCGCTCTCTACGAACAGGGGAATCCTGTAGATGAGATTATCCTGTACGACTATCTCGTCAAAGAGGGAACTGCGGAAGAGGTCGGTGGGATTGCCTCTCTTTACCATATCCAGGGACGTATTGAAACGCCTGCTCACGCCAAATTTTATGCATCCATTGTCCACGAGAAATATCTGCTCCGCAGGCTGATTCGCACCTCTCGAGAGGCAACGGAAGCTTGTTACGAGCAGCAGGAGGATATCGCGGTCTTCATCGACAAGATCGAAGAAGAGATTCACAATATCAGCAGCGGGCGCGTTGTCACGGCGGCCACCCCGATTGACGAATCTTTAGATCACGCCGTCGCAGACATCTATGCACTCCTCAACGGGAAAGACGAGGCAGATGGTGTCATGTCCGGTTTTAGAGATCTTGATGGGATGACCTATGGGTTCCATCCCGGACAAATGATTGTGCTAGCGGCGCGACCATCTGTGGGCAAAACAAGTCTCGCTATGAATTTTGCGGAGCACGCGATTCTTCCAGACGGCGGGCGCGCCTCGTCAGGTGTTCTCGTTTTTAGCCTGGAAATGACTTCCGCCCAACTCGCGATGCGTTTGATCTGTAGTCGAGCTCGTGCCGACATGAAGCAGATACGAGACCGTGTGATCTCCAAAAAAGATCAGTCTGAGATCGCTGTGGCCGTGAAAGAGTTGAAGGGCACTCCTCTTTGGCTCGATGATTCGTCCAGTTCGACAATTTTAGACATTAGAGCGAAAGCCAGACGGATCGATGCCAAGAACAGATTGGGGCTCGTCGTGATTGACTACCTTCAGCTGATCCGTGGGACGGACTCTCGTGCGCCCAGAGAGCAGCAGATCGCCGACATCTCTCGCGGAGTCAAGGGCATGGCCAAGGAACTCAATGTCCCTGTTGTGGTGCTCAGTCAGCTCAACCGTGAGTCGGAGAAAGAGAACCGTGACCCGCGCCTCTCTGACCTCCGTGAGTCCGGCTCGATCGAGCAAGATGCTGACGTTGTCCTCCTGCTTCATCGTCCGAAAAAGAAGGACGACGATGAATCTATCGACGAAGGTGTCATGCCTGGCGACGTCGAGCACATTAAATTAATCATTGCCAAGCAGCGAAATGGCCCCGTAGGTGAAGTGGACTTAACTTTTGTCCGCCGTTACACACGCTACGAAAATTTCCACCGATAAAGCTTCGACCGACTACTCTTTTTCAAATGCGAATTATCCAGACACTCTTTTTGACTACAGCCAGCTTACTTGTTTTAGGTGTGCCGGCTCAATCCTCATTCGCTCAAGAAGCTGAGACCTATCCGGTCATCAACCGCATCTTGCCTGAGTTCGAGGGCTTCCGCTCAGTCAGTGACCAATACATTTTTGGTAACATACAGTTGCGCCCGGGCATGAACTATAACCCCGCGCTGCTCGACCAATCGATCCGCACACTCTATGGCACTGGCTACTTCGAGTTCGTCGAAGTCCGCGTGGAAAAAGCGCAAAACGAGACCATCGATGTAGTCTTCGAGCTGGTCTCCAAATACACCATCGAGCGCATCCGTTTCTTAGGTAATGATGGCTACTCCGATTCTCGTCTCGCGTCGAAGGCCGAGGTCGAGAGCGGAAAGCCGCTTGACGAGTATTTGATCAGTGTCGGCGCCGATAATATCGCCGCTTACTACGTGGAAAAAGGCTTCCCCGATGTGGAGGTCGACTACCGTATCCAGCGGGACGAGCAGACTGGCTACGCAGTGGTCAACTACGATGTTGATGAGGGTGGTAAAGTTCGTATCGACGAGATTATTTTCGAGGGTAACGAAGGCTTTTCCGATAAGAAGCTTCGCAAGCAACTCGAGACCAGCGAGCACGGCTGGATCTCTTGGCTGACCGGTTCCGGTAAGTTCGATGAGAAGAAGTTTAAAGAAGACCTTAAGATCCTTCGTAAATTCTACCGCGATGCCGGCTATCTCGATTGCGAGATCGATGAGGATACAATCTCCATCGATTTTGTCGAGTCCGACGAAATCGTCATCACGATTCCAGTCATCGAGGGGAAGCTCTACTACCTCGGTGAGTTCACTGTCGAAAATGCCACTGTCTACACCACAACCGAGTTGCTCGGCGAGGTTCGCTTAGAGTCCGGCCAGCCATTCTCTCCGCAAGGCGTGGACGATGCTGCCACCGCCATTCGCGACTATTACACCTCTAATGGTTATCTCGAATCCAGTGTCCGCGCCGAGCGCGTGCCTAACATGGAGACCCGCCAGATCGATGTGATCTTCCGTGTCCGTGAGAGTGAGAAGTTCTACGTCGAATCGATCAATGTTGAGGGTAATACCAAGTCCAAAGCACGCGTTATCATTCGCGAGCTTGCACTCGCCCCCGGCGATGTTTTCGACCGTAGGCGTATGGAGGTTAGCGAGCGCCGTCTCCAAAACACGAGTTTCTTCGAGGATGTGCGCCTCAACCCCGAGCCGACCAATGTACCCGGGCGTAAAGATCTTGGCATCACTGTCCGCGAAGGCCGCACGGGTAACTTTACGTTTGGTGCCGGTTTCGGCTCAGTCGAAAGCGCTGTTATATACTTCGAGGTCTCTCAGGGTAACTTTGACCTATTTAACTGGCGCTCAGGGTTCCAAGGCGACGGTCAGAAGTTCCGTTTTCGCGCCTCTATCGGCACCAATAGTAACCAAGTGCTGATCGCTTTTGAGGAGCCTTGGCTTTTCGAGCAGCGTCTCGCTTTCGGCGTCGAGCTCTACCGCACAGAGTCCGACTTCAACAGCGCCGACTACAACGAGCTGCGCACCGGTTTCGAACTCTACCTGCGCCGCCGCCTCTTCGAACTCGTCGAAGCACGTCTTTCCTACCGCCTTGAACTCGTCGAGATCTTTGACGTGGATCGCGGTGTTGGAGTCGAACTGCCCGATGGTTCTATTCCTGGTGACGGCATTGCCGACATCTTCCAACGCGCTGAAGGCGAAGATCTTGTTTCCAAGGTTGGCGTGACCTTTCTCCGCGATACTCGCCAGACACTGATCTTTACTCGAAAGGGTAACCGTTCCACATTTACGATGGAGTACGCAGGTATCGGAGGTGATGTGAACTACTACAAGTTTGAAGGCCGCACCGCTCATTTCATCCCTACCTTTGACACCCTCAAGCAATCGCTATCGATCATCGCCCGCGCTGGCAGTATTACGCCATTTGGCCAGAGCGACATTGTTCCGTTTTATGACCGCTTCTACCTTGGCGGCCCCGAAACACTTCGCGGCTTTGATTACCGTGAAGTCGGTGAGCGCGATCCAGATGATCCGGATGAATCAGTCGGTGGTAACACCTATTCGATGATTTCTTTTGAATATGGCTTCCGGATTGCGGAACCTTTAGGGCTCGTCGTGTTCTATGACTGGGGATTTGTTAATGAAAATGACTTTGATTTCAGTATGTCTAACTACGCCGATAACTGGGGTGTGGGTGCGCGCATTATGCTTATGGGCTCGCCGCTCAAGCTTGATCTCGGTATTCCCATTACTTCCCCAGATGGTGCCGAAGGTGGCACACAGTTTAATTTTTCCTTTGGCACGCGCTTCTAGCAGTGCATAATTCTCACTAAACAATCCCATAAATAAATATCATATGAAGAAAATCACTACCGTAATTCTCGCATCACTCTTGATTGCAACTGGTCTTTTTGCACAAAAGACCCCCGTTGTCGGCGTCGTCGACGTACAGCGCGTCCTCGAAGACTACGCGGTTTTCCAAGCCGCTCTTGAAAAAGTCAGAGGTTCCGTCGCCCCCGTCGAAGAAGAAATGAAAAAGATGCAGGCTAGCATTCAAGCGATTGTCACTGAAGGCCGCGAAGTGGAAACCAAAGCAAAAAACCCAGCTGCGAGCGATGAAGCTCGCGCCGAAGCTCAAGCCGAGGTCGGCAAGCTGCAATCACAGCTCCAACAAGCACAGGCGGCTTTGAACCAGTTCCGTCAACAAGCCCAGCAGCTTGCGCAACAAGGCCAAAAAGAAGAACTCGCGCCACTTCAAGCCAAGGCTGTCGACGCGGTCAAAATAGTTGCCGAAGATAAGGGCATCGACCTCGTTTTCCCGAAGAACAACCTGATCTACTCTTCAGACGCGCTCGAAATCTCTGACGCAGTGATCGCCGTGCTCAATTCCGGAGAATAGTTTTTACAATCTCAATTTTCAAAGACCCTGTTCTCGCATAGGACAGGGTTTTTTGTTTTCTATGCATCATGGCTTTAGCTTATTCCACAGAACGTATCCTCGAAATCCTGAGCAATGATTGCGAAACTGTCGGCGCATACGAGGGCTCTATCCTAGGCATTGCATCACTCTCTGAGGCAGAGCCGGGTGATCTTTCCTTTCTTGGGAACCCAAAATACCGCGCGGCGCTAGCCGATTCCAAGGCATCTGTCTTGCTCGTCCCAAAGGACTACGATGAGGCGCCGAAGAGTGGGCAGCTTTATCTTAAGCTCGAAAATCCATCCTTTGCGCTCGCCCTAATTTGCCGCGATATTGAAGCCACCTTACTGCCAAAGCCACCCGTGGGGATCCATCCCAGTGCTGTGGTCGAGGCCGACGCCGAGGTCTCGCCCGAGGCCTGCATCGGTGCCTTCTGCTATATTGCCTCGGGTGCCAAAGTCGGTGCCGCTGTTTTGGAGAGCTACGTCAGCGTAGGGCGCTCCGCCGTGATTGGAGATGAGGCGTATCTTTTCTCCCGTGTTTCTGTGGGCGACTATTGCCAGATAGGTGAGCGTAACCGCCTCATGTCCGGCTGCGTGATCGGGTCGGATGGCTATGGCTATGAGTATTTGGACGGTGCCCACCAGCGCGTGCCGCAGATTGGCAATGTCGTGACGGATGCCGATGTCGATATCGGTGCCAACTCCACGATCGACCGCGCCCGCTTCGGTTCCACTCAGATCGGTGGCGGCACCAAGGTGGATAATCAGGTGCAAATCGCGCACAACGTCCGAGTCGGGCGGCACTGCTTAATCGTCGCGCAGGTTGGCATTAGCGGCAGCACCATTTTAGGAGACGGCGTCGTCGTCGGTGGCCAGGCTGGCATCGCGGGGCATTTGAAGATCGGCTCCGGTGCCATGATCGCCGGGGGCACTGCGGTGGTTAGCGATATCGAGGCTCAGTCAAAGGTGCGTGGTTACCCCGCCATGCCCATGATGCTCTTCAATCGAATGGCCGTTTTGCAACGAAAGTTACCCGATCTTTTCAAAAGGTTTGATCAACTCGAAAAAAGGGTGAAGTCTCTGCCCGTCGAGTCCGAATAATCCAAAAAACGAAATGAAAGAAAGCCCTCTCAAAATATTCTGCGGTAATTCAAATCCCGCCCTAGCCAAAGATATTTGCGAATATCTCGATGTGCCGCTCGGGGAGGCCGATGTTGTCAGCTTTCCTGACGGAGAGACCTTTGTCCGTATCAACGAGAACATCCGTGGAGCGGACGTTTTCATCATCCAGTCCACATGCAACCCCGCGAATCAGAACTTGATGGAGCTTTTCATCATGATCGATGCCGCTCGTCGCGCCTCGGCCAACCGTATTACGGCGGTCATTCCTTTCTACGGCTACGCGCGTCAGGATCGCAAAGATCAGCCACGAGTGCCGATCACCTCGAAACTGGTGGCGAATTTACTCGTTTCTGCGGGCACGGATCGCGTCCTCACTGTCGATCTTCACGCGCAGCAAATTCAGGGCTTCTTTGATATCCCCGTTGATCATCTCTACGCCTCGCCGGTGCTTTTTCAGTGTCTGAAAGATATTGATACCAAGAACCTTACACTTTTCTCGCCCGATGTCGGCGGCATGAAAATGGCCTCCGCCTATGCAGGCATGCTCGGTGTGCCGCTCGGCTTTATCGCCAAACGCCGCACCAGCGCAGAAACGGTTGAAGCGGTCTCTTTGGTCGGCGAGACGGAAGGTCGCGATATTTTATTGATCGACGATATGACGGAAACTGCAGGCACGCTCTGTGCCGCTGCCAAACTGCTCAAGGAAAATGGAGCTAAAAGCGTGATGGCCGCTGTCAGTCATGGAGTCTTGAATGAAATGGGCTACGAACGTCTGTCCACAGGTGTGATTGACCAGCTCATTACCACGAACACGACGCCGGTTGAACAACGCGCGGGTGTACCGATTACGGTGCTCAGTGTCGCAGAGCTGCTCGGTGAGGGGATCAAGCGCATTCACAATAATGCGAGTGTGACCGGTCTTTTCGACATTAAGGGCTTCTAGTCTAAGGCTGTGGTTGGGCTGAATGTGGATATCTTTTTCCTGCTCTATTTGGGGGCGGGATTTGTCCTGCTCTTTGGCCTCTGGTTCTACTACGACTGGCGGGACGGCCATATCCACGACGCACAACGCTCAAAAGTCATCTACCACTGCATCAAATGCAGCCAAATCTACACGAGCCCGCATCTTCGCGAAGAATGCGATTGCCCACAATGCGGCTTTACCAATGGTCGGTTGAGATTTTAACTTCCGATTCTACAGTTCTTAAATTATCCGTTTTCAGTCCTTTCACAGTTTCAGCGTTTCCCGATTTTAGCATCTCAGCTTTTCAGCGTTTCGTAAATCTTAGCTTTTCAAAACCATGCCAGATATCATCGCAGTTCTCGACTTCGGCTCGCAATACACGCAAGTCATCGCTCGCCGTATTCGTGAGGCTCATGTGCTCTCTCGTATCTACCCTTACAATACCAAGGCCAGTGTCTTGAAGAAAGAGGGGGTTAAGGGTATCATCCTTTCGGGCGGCCCTTCCTCAGTCTTACTCAAAGGCTCGCCGCGTCCCGACAAAAAAGTATTCGAGCTCGGCGTCCCCGTGCTAGGCATTTGCTACGGCGAGCAGCTTATGGCTCACATGCTCGGAGGCCGTGTAGGCAAAAGCACGCAGCGCGAGTTTGGCCACGGTACCCTCTCCATTGCTAAAAAGGGCAAGCTCTTCGCCGGTCTTCCCAAGACGCTACGTGTTTGGAACTCGCACGGCGACCGCCTGGAGAAGCTTCCTAAAGGCTTCGAAGCCATTGCCTCCACCGAAAATTCGCCTTACGCCACGATTCAAGATGCCAAACGGAATTTCTACGGCATGCAGTTCCACCCAGAAGTGGCGCACTCTGAAATGGGGATGGAAGTGCTCTCCAACTTTTTACTTAAGATTTGTAAATGCAAAGGCGAATGGTCGATGGCCAACTACATTGATGAGTCTATCCGCCAGATCCGCGACACTGTCGGCGACAAACGTGTAGTCCTTGGCCTCAGTGGGGGAGTCGACTCATCCGTCGCTGCCGCGCTCATTCACCGGGCCATAGGCAAGCAGCTCACTTGTGTCTTCGTCGATAACGGCCTGCTCCGTCTCCATGAGCGCGAACAAGTCCAGAAGCTCTACCGCGATCACTTCGATCTCGACCTGCGCGTTTCCAAGAAGTCCAAGTTCTTTCTTGATCGACTCAAAGGCGTCTCCGACCCAGAAAAGAAACGTAAGATTATCGGTAACTCCTTCGTCGAAGTCTTCGACGAAGAAGTCAAAAAGCTAAAGAAAAAGGGCGACTACGCCTTCCTTGCCCAAGGCACGCTCTATCCTGATGTCATCGAGTCCGTTGCGATTGAAGGCAATCCTGCTGCTTTGATTAAGAGCCACCACAATGTTGGCGGCCTGCCTAAGAAGATGAAACTCGCCCTGTTAGAGCCCCTCCGTGAACTCTTCAAAGATGAAGTGCGCGAGCTCGGCACCGAACTTGGCCTGCCCAAAGAAGTCGTCTGGCGTCAGCCTTTTCCTGGCCCTGGTCTCGGTGTCCGTGTGATGGGGCCGATCAAGAAAAAAGATCTCGACGTGCTCCGTAAGGCCGACGCCATTCTCCAAGAAGAAATGATCGCCGCCGATCTTTACTACAAAGTCTGGCAATCATTCTGCGTCTTCCTTCCTGTAAAAACCGTCGGCGTAATGGGCGACGAGCGCACCTACGAAAACGTCGTCGCGCTGCGTATCGTCGAGAGCGTCGATGCCATGACAGCCGACTGGGCGCGCGTGCCTTACGAAGTGCTCCGCACCATCTCCAGTCGCATCATCAACGAGGTCACCGGTTGCAACCGAGTCGTGCTCGATATCAGCTCCAAGCCCCCCAGCACGATCGAGTGGGAGTAGGGTGAACCATTTGCCTTGGCCACGGTCAATAACTCTGACGCTATGAAAACACTGCTCTTATCTTGCTTTTTCCTGATCTTCACCGCCGCCCTCAATGCTCAAAAGGTCAGCGAAAATGACATCATTGATCGTGCTCGCGCCACCCTTGGCACTGATGCCGCACTCGACGATTTAGTCACACTGGAACTGGTTGGCAGGCTGGAACCAGTCGATCCTAAAATGCCCTCGGCTATGCTCTTGATCGTCGCGCGCAAACCACTTTCGCAGCGCTTGGAGATCAAGGTCGATGACATCGTGGAAACAACCATTCTCGACGGGGATCGGGGCTGCATCATTCGTTCCAACCTCAATGCAGAAGCCTCGCAAATGCGCGATCTCACCGATCCTGAGTTGGAACGTGTGATTTACAGCACACGCCAGTTTTTTAACTTTTATCGTCCCAACTTTAAAAACGGTGAAAAGGTCAGCCTCGTCGGTACCGAGACCTACCGTGATGAGCGCTGCTACAAGTTGCTCTACGAATTCCCGAATGGGCTGCAGACGGTTCGTTATTTCTCTGTGTTGGACGATACCCTCGTCTCGACGATCAGCGAAAACGGCTTGGAAAGCATCGGGCTCGGCTCGCAGACGGTCGGCGGCATTAAGTTTCCCAAGGAAATCGAATACTACCAAGAGGGTCTCAAGTTGCACACCATCGTGCTCGATGTCGTAAAAATCAATATACCCCTCACCGCTGGAATCTTCAGCATACCCGAAGGCGATATACAATAGCCCATTTTTCGCTCAGCGCACTTGCAGCCTCTCGACTGACCTGTTTGCTTTGTTGGCATTATGCAAAAGATCGAATTTTCCGATACGCCTAAATTTCAATCCACTCTACGCACTTTCTGCGAGCAGGCGATTGTCTCGGGCGATGTGTCCGATTTGGTCACGAGTGTGCTTGCCGATGTGCGCCAGCGCGGCGACCGCGCCGTGCTCGAGTACACGGAGAAGTTTGACCGCGCCACTCTCACTGCTAAGGGCATGCGCGTCAGCCCCGAAGCGCTCAAGGCTTCGGTCAAAAGCCTCAATTTGGCCGACCGTCAAGCCATCCGCGCAGCGATTGCGATGGTCAAAGACTTTCACCAGAAGACCCTGCCCAAAGACTGGAAGGCGAAGAACGCTCAAGGCGGCATCGTCGGCGAGCGCTTTTACCCGATCCAACGGGTCGGTCTCTACATCCCTGGTGGTAACGTGCCGCTCGTCTCGACTGTGATTATGACGGCCGTATTGGCCAAATTAGTCAAATGCCCGCAGATCGCCGTCTGCACACCGCCTGATGCCGAAGGTAATGTTGCGCCTGGTATGCTGGCCGCGCTGTCCATCATCGGAATCGATGAGGTCTATAAGGTAGGAGGCGTCCAAGCGGTCGGCGCGATGGCCTATGGCACCAAGACGATCCCTGCGGTCGATAAAATCTTCGGCCCCGGCAACGCCTTTGTCATGGAAGCGAAACGGCAAGTGCTCGGCACCGTCGGCATCGACTTGCTGCCTGGCCCCAGCGAAGTCATGATTATCGCCGATGCCGGTGCCAACCCGCGCCACGTCGCGGCCGATCTCCTCGCGCAAGCAGAGCACGGCAGTGGTAAAGAGATCATCTACCTCGCCACCACCAGCCAGGCACTCCTCGGTAAAATCGAGAAGGCCGTCGCTAAGCAGATGCCTTCACTCAGCCACGCCGATAAGTGCGCCAAAATCTTGGACGGTCGCTGCCTCGCAGTGACCTGTAAAACACTTTCTCAAGCCGCTGAAGTGGCCAACTACATCGCGCCCGAGCACTTGGAGCTCCAAGTGGCCGACAGCTCCATCGAGCCGCTCAGCAAGCAAATCACTACCGCTGGCGCGATTCTCCAAGGCTACCTCACGCCCACCGTGCTAGGCGACTTTACGGCTGGCCCGAGTCACACGCTGCCCACCGGGCGCGCTGGACGTTTCTTCAGCGGCTTGCAAGCCACCGACTTCATGCGACGCTCCAGCACCGTGCGCTATAATGCCAAGAGCCTCGCCAAAGCGGCTCCCGTAGTGGCAACTTTCGCCCGCTTAGAGCAGCTCGATGCCCACGGCAAGTCGCTCACTATCCGGCTTTAGTTTAATACGCTCCCGCATCCGTCAGCTTTTGAATGCTGTCGACCACACGCGCTTTGTCTTCTGGGTAGGTCACGCCGAACCACGGGCTCTCAGTTTGCAGCACGGGGCAGCTTAGCGCGCCTTCTTGGATCAGGCTATCGACGAGGCTGGGTAGATAATACTCCGACTTCTCCTCATGCCCACGCGCTTGCAGGAAGGCTTCGAAGCGAACTTCAAGCTGCGCGAAGATCGCAGGGGTGAAACCCCAGAAGTTCATCGAGACAACCGCCTCGTCGGAGACTGGCACACGCTCACTGGCGAGGTTTTCGCCACGAAGTTCGCCGTCCACATCGTGGGCGATCGCAGTGTATTCTTCCACGCTCTGCAGATTGCCCTCTTTAAGGGCGCAGATGCCTCGATTTACTGTGCCGTGGGGGGAGAGGGTGTTGCGCAGAATATAGCCGACCATGCTGACGCTCAGCTCGCTCGGGTCGGTCGTCTTGAGTTGGTCAGCCATCTGAACGTAGGCTTCGCGCCCGTAGAAATCGTCCGCATTAATCGCAGCGAAGGGCTCGGCGATGCATTCGCGCGCCGCACGTAACGCGTGTGCTGTGCCCCAAGGCTTGGTGCGCCCTTCGGGCACCATATGGCCGTCAGGTAGATCGTGGAGGTCTTGAAAGGCGTAGCGCACGTCGATCCTGCCCGCATGTTTCTCGCCGACTTGAGTGCGAAAGGCCGCTTCGAAGTCTTTGCGAATGACAAAGACAACTTTGCCAAAACCGGCTCGACAGGCGTCTTCCACCGCATAGTCGATCATAGTTTGGCCAGACGGCCCCATGGCGTCGAGTTGTTTCAGGCCGCCGTAGCGAGAGCCCATGCCGGCAGCGAGGAGGAGGAGAGTCGGTTGCATGAAAAAAGTGATAGTTGCGCGCGCTTCGGCTGACAATCCACAAGTACTCAGTTTTTCCTCCAGATTCGTCTCGACCGATTAGTCTCTTATTGTGCAAAGTGCTCTTTTCAATGAAGAAGACTTTCGATGCCCTCAGTCGTGCGCTCCCGCACATTCAAGACTTGCACGCCTACGTGCCGGGCGAACAGCCGCAGGGTGAGGGTTGGGTCAAACTCAATACCAACGAAAACCCGTATCCGCCTTCTCCTAAGGTTGGCGAGGCCATCGCGGGCGAAGTTCAGAATCTTCGAAAGTATCCCGAGCCGGTCAGTGCCAAGCTACGTGCAGCCATCGGCGAGCGCTTCGGTCTGGCGCAGGCCAAGGTCATTATCGGCAACGGTTCCGATAATCTCCTCGACTTGATCACCCGTTGTTTTGTCAGCGATCCGGGTGCGGGGCACACTGTGCCTAGCTATTCCCTCTATCCCGTGGTGGCCGGTATGTCGGGGCAGGATTTGATCGACCTTGATTTTGACCGCTCTATGCGGCTCGATATCGAGGCGCTCGCTGCCACACAGGCTAAAGTCTTTTTTCTGACCAATCCTAATGCGCCCACGGGTGTGGCTTTTCCGATCGCTCAAATCGAGGCCGCCCTGCAAGCCATCGATGGTCTCCTCGTGGTGGACGAAGCCTATGTCGATTTCGGTGGCGAGTCGGCCGCATCCTTGCTGAATGATTACGGAAATCTCGTCGTCGTCCGCACCTTTTCCAAGTCTTACGCCCTTGCCGGTATGCGGGTCGGGTTCGCTCTGGCGAGCGCGTCGATCATCGGTATGCTCGATCGCGTGCGCGACGCCTACAATCTCGACTGTGTGGCGCAGGCCGCCGCGCTCGCTGCCTTTGAGGATGTCGAATACTTCGAAAGACAACGCCAGAAAGTCATGGCGACCCGCGAAGCCACCCGCACGCAGCTCGACGCCTACGGCTGGTTCACCTATCCCTCGGCGACCAACTTCCTCTTCACCGAGCCGAAAAACGCGGCTGGCGAATCAAATGCCGAAGTCGCGGCCAGTCTCTTCGAGCATCTTAAATCTCAGCGCGTCCTTGTGCGCTATTTCCCCTCGCATCCTTTAACTTGCGCTTTCATTCGCGTCAGCATAGGAACGGATGCTGAAATGAAGGCTTTTTTAACCGTCGTCGAATCATGGCTGAACAACGCATAGCAAAAATTACTCGCAATACGAAAGAGACTCAGATCCAAATGGAGCTGAATGTCGACGGTTCTGGCGTGTCCGAAATCGAGACCGGCATCCCGTTTTTTGATCACATGCTCACGCTCCTAGCCAAACACGGCTTGTTCGACCTTAAGGTCAAAGCGACCGGCGACATCGAAGTGGACTACCACCACATGGTGGAAGACACCGGCATCGTGCTCGGCCAAGCGATCAAAGAAGCGCTCGGTGAGAAGCGCGGCATCCGCCGTTACGGCTTTTTTCTGCTCCCGATGGATGAGTCGCTCGCGCGCGTTTCTCTCGATCTGTCAAATCGCCAGGCCTTCGTCTACAAGGTAGATTACCAGTTCCCCATGGTGCGCGATTTCAATATCGTGCTGGTCAAGGAGTTCTTCCAAGCCTTCGCCAACGAAGCCGCCTGCAATCTCCACATCAATCTGGAATACGGCGAAGAGCCGCACCACATCGCGGAGGCTATTTTCAAAGCCTTCGCCCGTGCCCTCGATGTAGCGACGACGATCGACCCTCGCTTAGGCGGCGCATTGCCCAGTACCAAGGGCACGCTCTCGAGCTGAGCGATTGATTGAAAACGGTTCTCGGTCTCGCGATCAAGCCTGTCGCGAAGTAATCACGAGGTCGTCAGTTCGCAGGTGTGACCTCTTTACTTTTACGATCAGTGTCTATTTTTCAGGATTTTGGTACTGCCCGCTTCTATACTTCGATCCGTGTTCATCTGTGGTTTTAAAATACGTAGCTCTGAGCGTTTAACTCGCTCCTCTTCAGTAAAAAGCCAGGCTCAAGCATCGTCATTAGTGTTTCTTGAGATGCCTCTGTTATAATTACACGAATTTAGCGTGCTTCACACTAGGGCGCGCTTGGTAACGATATCCGCTCCGTTGTACTTGGGGAACCTAAAAGATGACATGGGAGGAGTTGCAGGCGGTGAAGAATCACCAACACTACGACTCTTACTATGAAGCCAACTAAAAAACTCACTCCCACATCACCTAAACAGACTGAAGCTACCGCGGAAGTCATCAAGCTCGGAACCTAAAAGATGACATGGGAGGAGTTGCAGGCGGTGAAGAATCACCAACACTACGACTCTTACTATGAAGCCAACTAAAAAACTCACTCCCACATCACCTAAACAG
>Ga0222632_1000170_pt1 | contig 45086 bp, 54 predicted proteins | sample AntAcemetageno46_FD_179828 | JGI IMG/M metagenome (GOLD analysis project Ga0222632, IMG submission 179828) | Saline water microbial communities from Ace Lake, Antarctica - #46 | ecosystem: Environmental > Aquatic > Non-marine Saline and Alkaline > Saline | place: Antarctica: Ace Lake | collected...
TTGATGTGGCGAAGGATGGTGGCGTAAGGTAACGTAATCTTCACCCATTCACCGAGGGGGCCCGTACTAGTGAGATCAGCAGACCCTATATAATCACCTAATGTACCGTCATTGGTGGTGCTATACGTAGCGGTCGATACCCACTTCGTCCCAATATCCTTATCGAAAAGGTTCCCAACCGTCCCCTCTTCACTGGACGCTTCGATAGCCGTCGGTGGTTGTTCCGAGACGACCGCCAATTTGTTCGAGATGAGACCCGCAGAGTCTAGGAGTTCCCCGGTGGTCGCGTCATAGGTCACCAGGTTCGCGGCGAGGTCCGCCGTTCGGAGGGAATCCACAAACACGTTCGCACCAAAGACGAGGCGGCCCCCCACGTTGATGTTCGAGGTGGTGACCAACCCTGTCGTGGCGTTCGTGAATTGAATCGTGTTCGAGGTCGCGTTCCCTTGACCTGTGACCTGCTCCAGGTTATACGCCGGTTTAATAGTCACCGTCCCCAAAGTCATTTTCTCGGCGAAGACGTTCCCACCCACCGTCAATACATTGGAGCTATAGACGTTCACGAAGAGGTTTGATCCAACCCCGAACTGAAATTCACCCGTGGCGTTCGTGTTCGAGACACTGATACACACACCCTCTTTCGTGACCAGACCTATGTTGGAAACAGGGTCCGCCCCAGATTCTAAAATGATCGTATTGGAAACCGTATTTCCCTGGTCGACGATATCATCTAGGGTCGCGGCGATACCCGTGAGTTGACTCCCGTCACCGATGAAATACGAGGCGTTCACGTTCCCATACACTTCGATCACGTTCGCCCCTGTATCGTCGATCGCGACGTTCGATCCAATCTGTAGCGTCACCGTGACAGGCACCGTGTTCGCGATACCCACGTTACTCGTATAATAAATAGGGTCCCCTGGTAACCCTTCCCACTGACTGCTGACGATATTTTCAATGTTACTGCCGTCACCATGTAAAAACGTCGAGTACAAGACCCCGACGTTCGCGTCACCATGAACATCGAGCGTGAACTCTGGATTCGTGGTACCTATACCGACGTTACTCGTCTCGGTATTCGCATACAATTGTGCGTTTCCAACATTCAAAATACCTCCGTCGATGGTAACGTCTCCTGTCAACCCATAAAAGTTCTTGGAGGACATGTTACCTTATAAAGAGAAAATTAATAGTCAAACGTGACCCCACTCACGTCATTCTGATCGATGCGCACGACACCGCCCGTACCCAGGTACTCGACGAACACGCCGTACGTTCCATCGCTCAGGAGTTCCACAGAAGGTTTTAACGTGACCGTCGTGGGTGTCGTCGCGATGTCCGAGTCCCAGTGTTTCGAATTCTGGTCCCCCACGATACTCAAGAACCCTTTCCCGATGTCCCGACCAGTGCCACCCGTGACATCCAGAGTGAGGACACTGATGTTACTCGTGGGTTCCACGAGATGGGCGGTAATTTTGGCGGAGAAGAGTTGGGAATCAAAAACCACATTTATTTCTGGTATGGTCGAAGCGGTGATCGTACCATCCGAGTACCCATACGTTTTCTTGGTGAGTCCCCCTAGGTTTGTGATGAGACCACCGACCACTCGTATTTCCGAAGATACGAACACGTTCCCGGTGACACTCAATTCGTGGTCAGGGGCTGTGTTGGCGATACCGACTTTACCTGTCGTGACCAGGGCAGTAGCCCCATCAAATTGTACAGTGTTCGTGGTGACGTTCCCGTTGGTCGTGATCTCTTGGAGGTTCGAGGCGATGTTTTCCAGAAAGGCTCCGTCACCGATGAATCTGGTCGCATAGACATTTCCTGTGACATGTAGCACGTTGGAACCCGTGTCATCCACGTAGAGGTTTGAACCCACAGTCAGATCATTTGCCAAGGTCACGGCACCCCTGACATCCAATGTTTCACTTACAATTAAATTATTTTGTGTGATGAGATTACCCAAAATTTCCACAGTTATCAGGTTGGAATCATTGAAAATATGATTGTCGGTAACGGTATTTTGTGTGTACCCAATCGTAAAAGTATGATCATGTGGATCACCTTCGACGGCTTCTCCGTGATGGACCAGTGCTATATTCTTACCGGGGTGTTGTATGACGATACCAACATCGAGTTGGTGAGATACGTTATTATTAGCGATTCCAATAATACGATCATTAATTACAAGTGAATTTGATTCGATCGTATAGGAGCTCCCATCGACGAGAATATTTCCTAGAATTTCCACATCCGACGAAATAATTACTTTTCCATCTACTTTCGATATAGAAGAGTCTTCGAGAAAGTTACCAGCTCCTACAATTGGCATTTTGTTTATAGATAAACCAGCTACTGAGATGTTCGAACCCACTTCAAGGTTTGAGGTGGTCACCATACCCGTTGTCGCGTTTGTAAACTGAATTGTATTGAAAGTACTGTTCCCATGATCGGAAACGACTTGGAGATTGACATTTGAAAGAAGCCCACCATCACCATAATAGGTTGCTACATACGCGTCACCCACAACATTCAGATCTGTTTGAACATCTACATTACCAGTGACTATAGCATTCGAGGATATATAAGCGTTACCGATAACATTAAGATCTGTTTGTACATCAACGTTTCCAGTAACTATAGCGTCAGTTGCGACGTTCAGGTTTGTTTGAACATCAACATTACCAGTGACGATAACATTTGAGGATACATAGGCATTTCCCGTGACGTTGAGTTCGGATTGAACATCAACATTACCAGTGACTATAGCATTCGAGGATACGTAAGCGTTACCGATAACATTAAGATCTGTTTGTACATCTACATTACCGGTGACTATAACATTCGATGATATATAGGCATTTCCGGTGACATTAAGTTCTGATTGAACATCTACATTACCAGTGACTATAGCATTCGAGGATATATAAGCATTTCCAGTGACATTGAGTTCTGATTGAACATCCACATTTCCAGTCACGATGGCATCCGTCGCGACATTGAGATTTGTTTGAACATCAACATTCCCAGTGACGATAACATTTGAAGATACATAGGCATTCCCCGTGACATTGAGATCTGTTTGAACATCGACATTACCAGTGACGACCGCATCCGATAATACATAGGCATTCCCAACGACATTAAGTTCCGATTGAACATCAACATTTCCAGTCACTATAGCATTCGAAGATATATAAGCATTCCCGGTCACATTAAGTTCTGATTGGACATCAACATTACCGGTGACTATGGCATCCGTCGCGACGTTAAGATTTGTTTGAACATCGACATTACCGGTGACGATAACATTTGAGGAGACATAGGCATTCCCAACGACATTAAGTTCCGATTGAACATCAACATTTCCAGTCACTATAGCATTCGAAGATATATAAGCATTCCCGGTCACATTAAGTTCTGATTGGACATCAACATTACCGGTGACGATGGCATCCGTCGCGACGTTAAGATTTGTTTGAACATCGACATTACCGGTGACCACTACATTTGAAGAGACATAGGCATTTCCAGTCACGTTAAGATCTGTTTGAACATCGGCATTACCGGTGATGACTGCGTCCGATAATATATAGGCATTTCCGGTGACGTTGAGTTCTGACTGAGCGTTCAAGTTCGAGGAGACGAAGGCATTCCCGGTGACATTGAGCTCGGACTCTGCGTTTAGGTTCGAGGAGACGAAGGCATTCCCGGTGACATTGAGCTCGGACTGAGCGTTCAAGTTCGAGGAGACGAAGGCGTTCCCGGTGACATTGAGTTCGGACTGAGCGTTCAAGTTCGAGGAGACGAAGGCGTTCCCAGTGACGTTGAGCTCTGATTGTACATCGGTGTTCCCAGTGACCACGACGTTCGATAACATGTACGCATTCCCCGCGACGACAGCATCTGTGAGAACATTCAGATTTGTTTGGACATCAACATTTCCAGAAACATATGTGTCACCTTCAACGTGGAAATCAGTGGATGGTGTTAACGTATTGATACCCACACGGTCATTCACAGTGTCTACGTGGAATGTGTCTGTATCTACGGTGACATTACCCGATACGTACGCTTCACCCTGAACATGAAAATCTGTGGATGGGGTCAATGTATTAATACCGACCCGATCCGTAGACGCGTCGACAAAGAGTGTATCTGTGTCGACGATAAAGTCTGAGTGTACTTGTGCATTCCCCACAACATCTAGATCTGTTTGGGGATTCAATGTATTGATACCGACACGATCCCTGATGGCATCCACATGGAGTGTATCTGTGTCTACGGTTAAATTTGAATTCACATGTAGGCGACCATGTACACGAGCATCAATGAGTTCCGAGGATGGTGTGATGGTGGAGCTCGTCGCACTACTCGTAGTGTGTGCGATGACAAACTCGTCGACACTTTCGCGATACCCCATGGTGACATTTGTTCCGGTACGATCCATGATTAAACCCATATCGGAGGTGGTGTTTCCCTTTCCAATCTCGATGATGGCATCCTTGATAGTTGTATTTTCGGTGTTGATGGATGTGATGGTACCTCTCACATCGAGATTCCCACCGATGATGACATCATCTTGTATGTATGTGTCTCCCAAAACAGTGAGAACGTTTGCACCCTCTTCATCGACATAAAACTTTGTTCCCACATCGAGGGTGTGTATAGGTGCACCATTCGCAACACCCACATTGGAGAGGGTCGTGACGGATGTTTCCGGGTGATTGAATGAGACGGTATTCGAGGTGACACTACCATTGATGACAGCTCTTTCTAGATCGAGTAGGAGAATGTATTCGGCGGGGACGGTAGAATCAACAATCTCTTTCGTTTCCGTATTGTAAATCAACATCTTGTAGTTTAGATAATCACTACTCTCTCGTTTTCTGATGGGCGTCATGTACACCGCTCCAGGTTGTGTCGCATCAATCTGGACATTACTGGCATTGAATACGATCGTATTTTCACCCTGGTCTTCGGTACAGTTTTTACCAAACCTAATTTTGGTCGAACGTTCGATCGTCGGTGTGTTCTTGACCATTTAATATAATGAGGCATTTTAATTTGCATAGAGGAGACCGGCCATACCATTTTCGATACGGAGAATATTATAGTTGACTGCGTAGATCGGGTCATTGATAGGCATAGTCTCACTCATGATTTTGGCTGATGTGAGGCGACTGAAGTTTAGGGTACCTGTAGGTTGGAGAGAACTTGTCGAGAGACAGAAACAATACAGGAAGAAATCTGGTGACGTCACAAAGTTTGTGTGATAATAATTAGTTACATCGATATAGTGGGGTTTACCCCACCTGTAATTACCAACATCGAGGCCATTAATATTCATTTTTACCTTATTTGTGGGGGAAGTGAGTGCCCCATCTGTCGTCGTATCTGAGGATGCGATATACTTCACGGGATGATTAAACGTGAGATCTTGAATAAGACTTCCCGAAGCGATATTTTTCTGAACTTGTGTGATGAGAAGATCATGTTTTTTTGAGGCGATGTTTCCACGTTCTTCGTTATCGAGATAGAAGTAATTTGCGAAACACTCTACATTGTAGTCGGATGCCGCCGTTGCCCAATGAATACGAATTTCGACATTGTGGTAGTTTAGGGCGACGAGTGGAAGTGCGCACTGCGGTCCTTCACAAAAGAAGAATCTGAGTGGATAAAAATAAGAGCGAGCACTCACACCTGGGTGTGTACCATTCGAACTTTTAGAAACATTTTGAGCGAATGTATCGATGGCGATTTTCTCCGTAAAAATAGCATCTTGTGTGTCTACGAGGGAGCCACCGATATAGAGTTCCACGTGGTCAATAATAGTGTCCCAGCGCTGGATATCGAGGGCTTGGGTGGTGTCGTCTAATGTAAAATACACATAACTGAGAAGATCTCCAGAACGTTCAAATTGAATGCTGGACATCGAATTGTTTTTCACTGCTCCATGGATGGTTTGTTTTTCAATGGACTGTGAAAAATTAGCATGTCGTTTGAATGTTGAACTAAAGAAAGATATTTCGGGATCACCCATGATATATTCATCCTGGGCACCGATAGCGATCAATTGAACAATACCAGCAGACATGGTATACTACTCTAAGGGAAGAAAATTACAAATTGGGTTTTCTACACACGAAACGAAGAATTAAAAAATTATTTTTCACGGGGCTAGATGGTGTAATAGGTACACCATTTTGGTTTCTAATATTTATAGTAAATCGATCAATACTACGGATAGGATTTACATATTGTGCCACAATGGGGTAATTGTCTTTAAAATTGAACGATGTAGTACCTTCACCTATGATACTCGCAAACGAATTTCTCAGCATACTCATCGAACTTTGACCTTCATATACATTTGAAGCTCTATCACTGAAAATTGTATCAAGTTCACTAATGGAAATATAACAGTGTTTCGTATCAACTGTCGTATTAATATTAGTGGCTAATAGTCTAGCCTGAACAACATTTTTTAGTGGGTTTTGGAGATGACATGTGAATGTATTTGCACTGGCCTGTCCAATTGAATCAATAGTTACCGTGTGATACTCATAATTGAGATCTGGAATAGTCTCAGACGGATAAGTTACGAGTGCCATTTATATTAACTTAGATTAAAGATCCACCAATTCCATCCAGGATTTCATACGCAGCAAAATCAGCCACGCGTTTTTGTGCACCACATAGTCCACCAGGGGTGAGACCCTTGCTGTACGCGCTACCTCCCTTGCGACCGGGAGTACATTCAATCTTATTTTCAAGTTCGGATATAGGTTTTTCAGTCACTATATTGATCTTGATAGGTCTGGGCTGGTACATACTGGTATCTCGGACTGCTGACATGATAAAAATAATTAACATGAGCGTACCGATTGATAGGAGAGCGTTACGATTGACCTTGTTAAGGTTGAACATTTATTATAGGTGTAGATTTTTTTAAAGTGCGTTAAAGGTATTTTTTTAGTTTCCATATAGAGAGTAGATGGACGAAGAAATCGTACTCGACAGAGGAACCACAAATGTAATGAAATTAGACGCTGATGAACAGGCTCTCATGGATGAAATCTATATTTCGGTACCACGCCCTAAACCAGTTCCCCGACCAGGTCGGCCCATGCGTCAGTCGGCACCCCAGCAACACCAAGAAGCGATGGATGCTTTCGTGAATCCCAACAAACAATCCGCACCCACTCAGCCCCAACCAGACGAAGAAATTGATTATGGTGAGGATGAGCCCACGTTTTATGATGATGAATCGGTGGGACCAGGTTCCCAGGAAGAACAGCCTTCTAAGGGATACACCTCAATCGACGAGGAGAAGGCGGACCTCATAAATAAACTTGGACGTCTAGAGAAGAAAGGGTTTGCAGTGAACAAGAGACTCAACGCGTATTCAAATGTTGATGAACTTCGATCCGAGGTGAAGCGAATCACCTACAGTATCGATGTGGAACAGTCAGTTCGTTTCTCTCGGAGAATGCTCGTGGCGTGTGTGACCGGTCTAGAGTTTTTGAATAAGCGATACAATCCATTTGAGGTCCAATTGGAGGGTTGGTCTGAGTCTGTCATGGAGAATGTTGATGATTATGACGGGGTCTTCGAGGAACTCTATGTGAAGTACCGCTCCAAGGTCAATGTGGCTCCCGAGGTCAAGTTAATCATGATGTTGGGTGGTTCTGCAATGATGTTTCACCTGACGAACAGTATGTTCAAGTCTGTGATGCCCAACATGAATGACGTGATGAAGCAGAATCCCGACCTCGTCAAAAATATGATGGCGGCGGTACAGAATACAACCAGGGCCCCTGGGGGTCCAGCAACCGATGCACCCATCGGTGGTCAGTATGAGATGCAGGGACCCGGGGTAGATATTTCGAGCCTCATGGGTGGTATCATGATGCCACCCCCACCACCAATGAATACGATGATGAACGAGACTATAGCTGACGATGATCTTTCTGATATCATGTCTATCTCAGGTGATTCCACTGGTGGTGAAGTCAAGGAAGTGAACCTCGATGCAAGTAAGCCCAAGCGTACCAGGCGAAAGAAGAAGACAGAAATTAATCTCTAATTAGTATATAAATGATAGCGTATTGTCCGCTCGAGGATCTGGACCCACCGTCCAGACCAAAGAGGGAGGAGGTACCCATCGTGAGAGATGTCAAGCCTCGGATTGGTCTCGAAGAGACTGAATTAAATTACGTCATCATGGCTTTCATTGCCGGCGTGATGATACTCGCCGTCTCTGATTCCATCAGGGCGTAAATGTATACATTAAGTCTACCATGGGGTCTAAACCCCTGTGGTAAATTTAATTCCCGAATAATATTCCCGCTAATCCATCCTTTATACGTAACACATTGTAGTTAACAGCGTATATATGTATTGGGTCACCAGATCTGGACGCATCAACTGATGCGCCACGTATCATGAGTTTTGCGTTATCAAGGCGACTAAAATTACAGGAACCTGATGGGTGAAATTGTGACGCATTCATACAAAAGTGATACGCGTAGTACCTCGTGTAGACTGGTATATTTCTTGTATTGTCGAATTCAGACGTACCGTATTCCGATTTATAATAATTCTGAATTGTGTGAAAATACATTGGTTTCATATTCTCAAGTAAAGATGTACCATTTAAATGTAGATCTAAACCAGAAAATGTAAAAAAATCGGTACTATACACATCTGTTTTCGATTCAAATCCAAAGAATAAAGATTTCACTGGATGATTAAAGGAACTTATATCAACAGAGTTGTAACCATCACTTGTATTGAGTGGGTACTCTATACGTTGAACCTGTGTGATAACCAAATCCAATTGACGTTTCACGATACTTTCCCTTTCTTCTTTATCGAGGAATACATAGTTTCCGTACACCTCAATCTTCTTTTCATCCTCTGTAAGTTCAAGTATTGGAAATCTTGTCTGATCAAAATTAATTTTTATTTCAACCTGGTGACTCTGAAGCGCGACAAGGGGTAAAAATGCTTTATGATTACAGAAAAAAAACTGAAGTGGTAAAAATCCGGGATTTACAGAGCTCATTTTCGTATTCAACTCTTTCGATTTAGTATATGTATCAGCTAAGTAATTTGGCCATATATCAGAATAATAATCAAAATGCTGTGAGTCCACCTTTTGACCCCCGACGTATAAATCAATTGTCGAATTGATAAACATATTCATCATCTTATTGGAACCCTGAAACCATACCGCATTTATGATATCACCGAGAATGGGTATAGTTATTGTTTCATCTTCATCGTATATCGTTTTGATGAGTTTGGGTGACTGAGAAAAGTTTGTGTGACGGATAAATTTCATTCGGAAGAAGGATTGTCCTTCATCACTTGTCAGGTATATGTCTTGAATACCTTTCGAAACGAGTTGTATTAATGCACCAGACATTTAATAGAAGATCAGATTATAAAAACAGACACTTTCCCTGAGGGAAGTCACTCTTCTTCTCTTCCACCATTTTTCCTTTAATCCTGAAACCACCTTGACGGTACACTTTCATTCGTTTGTAGTACATCGCAGTAAAGATCGACCATGGATCATGTACATCGTAGATGTGGGGCTCATTCTTCTTACCTTTTGTTTCTCTCATGATTCTTCCAATACTTTGTGTGATGTCCGATTTCGGACTCGCTAGAATGACCGTATCCAGTGTCGGAATATCCAGACCCTCGTGAGCCTGACTGAACGTCGCGAAAATGATTTTCTTCTTAGATGATTCCTGGAGGGCAGCCTCTTTCATACCACCCATGTACAAACCGGATGTCTTTGGGAAGCACTGATGAAGAAACTCACAATGTTGTCGACGGTCACTGAGAACCAGTAACTGTCTCGTACCAGACGAAGCTTTCTTGACGAGTTCCACCAACATCTTATTTCTTGATCTGTCCTCAACAATTTGAGTAATCATATTAGGCATAGAGATCTTACCATTTCGCATAGATGGTGGGGGGTTTCTATAATTTGGGGAATCAAACGTAATCTGAAAAACCTCCACCTGTTCCTGATTCTTTCGCTCAACCGCAAAGAATGTGGGGCCCATAAACCAATGAAGTACCTTGGTAAGTCCATCTTTCCTTTCTGGGGTTGCTGAAAGTCCAAATATATGTTTGGGGCACATTCTGAAGAGACTTTGACTGAACACTTTAGCACAAATATGATGTGCCTCATCCACGATAAGTGTGCCAATCGTATCAAAATCTGAGAATGAGTACTCTTTGAGGGAAAGCGACTGAAGCATCGCGATGACAAAATCACATTCAACTTCCTTCTTATTCTGTTGAACAACACCAATCGTAGCACCGGGACAAAACTGCTGAATACGTTCCCGCCACTGATCCGCCAGAAACTGTTTATGGACGACAATCATCGTTCTGTATCCGAGCTTACACGCTATGGCCAAGGATACAGTCGTCTTGCCGTACCCACACGGTAAAGAAAGTACGCCATGCCCCGCTTTAATTGCTGCTGTGAGTGCTTCGTTCTGGTGTGTTGCATCTCTGAGCTGTCCAACGAATTTGGTTTTAATACGAGTGGGTTCAGGTCTCTTGTCCTCTTTGGGTTCCCCAAGTTTAGCAGTTCCGTAGAATCTTGGAACGCACACTCCATTCTTAGCTGCTCTGAAAACTTTGAAAGGTGGTGGAGGGAATCCATAATCCCCATTGACTATAGGTCTTACCGTAAGTTCTTTTTTAATTTCCTGAATTGGACCCTCATTTACCAAGTATCCGGTTCGAGTAAGCATACTTATTTAAAGACGTGAAACTTTAAATGAGTATAAGATGCCTATCGTCGACGTTGAAGAGAACATTAAGAAGATTCGTATGAATATCGAACAGATGACCCAAGAAGTGTTTAGACTTCAGGGTATGCTCCAGACTTTTGAAGGATTCAATAAGGGTGGTCTCAAGACAATTGACCTTCCTAATGACCCTAATCAAGCCACTTCAGAGGAAGAGCTTGAGAGTATCCAAGAGAAGCCCGAATAATTACCAACATTCCACACACCCTTGAAGTCTATGATAACTTCAATTTCATCACCCTTTATAAGAGACTGCACGGGACGTCCTCGGACTTCACACATCACTCTCCTATACCGGAATGGAACTTTTACTGTGAGAACACGACCATCGAGTGGGTCATCTGTATTTTCATTGGCGATAAGATGATTCTTCGAAATGTGCATGCGTTCAATAATGTCTGAACACTTTTGTGGAATAACAAAACGTATATACTTTTTGTTATTAAATTCGTACATGGGTTCGTGTACATTGGCTACGAACTTCATTGGTTCCTGTTACGGTACACGAGAATTAAAACTATAAGTAACATGGTGATAAATGTTATGACTTGTGAAATGACCAGGGGTTGGAGAGGTTCTCTCGTACCGAATTGTTCATGACTTAAGGCTCTCGACACTTCAACAGCTGCCTCAATACTCGAATATGGTGTATTTCTGGGAGACATCATACCACACATCGCAACCTTTGAACACTTCCCAAAGAATGGAAGTTGTCCATGTAAACTGAGTACACCCGACGACTGACTGAACTCCCATTTGTCCCCTTTCCATTCGGCACCCCACCCAATACGAATCATCGTGGGTTCGGGGATTTGAAGTTGTTTGAGGACCTCTGCCTTGAGAGTGTCCGGATCAGTCTTAAGGATTTCTTCAGTTAGATCGCATATGACACATGAAACAGTCTTACCATCCGCGAGAACCACTGGTTGAAGGTTCCACTCAGTGTTAGCCGCAATTTCAAGATCATCTGAAAGATTCATAAAATCATCATAATCTAGAAGAATATTGATAGCACCATAGGTACTCTCCCTCACTTTTTTGTCTGCATCCGATCCCCAATTGTTTCCAAGTACCTTGAGAGCGGGACTGTTATCGAGACATAAGAATAGTATATCCTCAGTGAGTTCCAATCCACCTGAAAATGTAGCTGTAAATGTATCTTCTTCATATTTTATGTCGGTGAGTTCTGTGTTAAATACGAAATTTGCACCAGCATTTATGAGTGCTTGTTCCATCTTATCACACATCACTCTACCCGAGACTGACTGTGTGTGGGGTTTAGACATGGCGACATGATCAAAACTTTTTACGAATTCGTAGGCTGACATCACATCCCAAGTTACACCATCCATGATGAGCGGAAGATGTTCAACAAATGCCCGACCTTTATCTGAGAGGTTTCCCATTGCCTCTTTTAGGGAGATACCCTTGTATTTTCCGGGTTGAGAGAGTACACGTGCCGCGAGGGACATAAGGGCTCCATAATCTGTTACCTGGAGGGACTTAAATAAGAACGAATATACATTCTTATTGACGGGTTCAAATATTTCATTCCAAGAAATACCCATTTCTTTGAAGAGTGATTGTGTATTTACAAACGCACGATCGAATACGATTCGGTGTGCGTGGAGATCTCGGTTTTCACCTTCTGGTTCCCACCACGAACCACCCGCTGATAGTTTCCTGTCATACAATGTGACTTCATGATCACCCGATTTTAATATTTCCCACGCGAGAGACATACCGGTGGGTCCGGCACCAACTATATGAATCTTCATTCTACTTTTATAAGATATATTAAATAAGTCCAGACTTTTTGCGCTCCTCTGGTGTTTTGAGTGCGTATATAACAGACACGAAGATCACAGTCGAGAGGAGAGCGTATTCAATATCTTTAGTCGCACTGAAGGCTATGAGCATGAGAGACATAAACCGAAACACTTTATTGTCGAATAGAACTTTCAGTCTCTCTGGGATCTGAATAGCGTTACCCGAAAAAAGACCCTGATACAAGATGATTAATGAGAAAACAATGGGTTGTGTTTTGATTAACATTTCAGCGGGTCCCGTAACGAATTTGAACGCATTCGCGATTTTAGTCATTTATATAAGTTCAGAAAATAAAAATTTTTATTATGAAGGGACATTTAATTTTAAGCGTTTCAACTTTTCCATAAACTCACGACGTTCTCCAGGTGATTGAATCTCTGTACCATTCGCGATCGCTTCAATCTCTGGCCCCGTGAGTTGTAAGGCATTGACCCTAAAGTCCATGAATGCCTCCATCGTCATTGGGACTAGGGGCTTCACGAGATTGAATATGGCTGTCGCGTACTCTCGAATTTCCTGTTGCGCATGGGCATCCATGCGGAGGTGAAGATAGTGAAGAAGATTATGAAGGTTAATTTTCCAGTAAAATTCCGTATAAGTGGATTGTGGAAGGGTTCCCCGCGCCTGTTCTCGGCAACATCCATTCTCCAAGAGCTCCTCATACACATCAAATGATTGACTCAATTGTTGGGACACTTTGTCGTCAAGATTGTCATTGAGTTTGATAGTACCCTCCGAACCCTGATGATTCACTTCGGACTGACCACGGTATGTATCAGGTTCGTAGTACTCTTTAGGTACTACAGAGTACCGAGCGGATAATTCATTCACACTTGCGGTGCGATGTCGAAGGTGCTGTCGGGCAATGTAGAGGGGCATTTTGATGTGAAATTTGAAGTCGACCATTTCAAAAGGGGTTGTGTGCCAATGGCGTAAGAGGTAACGAATGAGACCACGGTCTCCACGAGAGGTTTTGGTGCCGTCACCATAGGAAACTCTGGCTGACTGGACGATCGATGAGTCCAATTCTTTTTGAGGCATGTGATCCACAAGACGAACGAAACCATGATCAAGGACTTTTTCCATTATACATATGTAACCGGTTTAATCTTTAATAATCACAAGCATCATCCATCGGAACTTCTCCACAGAAATCATACAGATTATTTAACTTTTCTTGTGCATCATCCATGGCATCGATGGCTTCATCCACAAGTTCCAAGAATGTATCCAATTCATCTAGGGCCACACGGTGGGTATTTCTTAGGGGTTTCTTTGAGTGAAAAGCGGATTTGAGACGCTTGTTGCTCTTGATCAGCTGGTCAATGTTCGGCCTCTTCACAGCACACATACGGATAGTGAGACTCATTGTTTATTTTAATTCTTTGATCAATTCACTTAGGTCTCTGTAATACCTTTTCAGGTCTTTCATAAATCTTTTATTATTTTCAATAACTTCGCATTCAACTTTATTCAAATAAATCCAAGCTAAGTTTGATTTGGAATACTTTGTTCTCTTTTGATTTTCATTTGGACGACGAGCTACTAATTTTGTAACTTTCTTCTTTCTGGATTTTGATATGACTTCAGTCCTATTTACGAAGGAAAGTGCCTGCATCACCGTGTCCGCGAGGTCATCCTTTTTCTTAGACTTTATGAAGGTGTCTACCCAATGTGCATTCGTCGGTCCTGTGCGGATAAAGGCTTCACATCTCTCTATGGATGCCTTCTTCCTCTTATTATATTGTACCTTCCCCGGACCAGCGATGTCTGGAATCTTATTCGAGGCGTGGTAAATGATTGTCTCAGCTTTTGGACATTTAATGATGAAGTAGGAATGTAAAAAGTGCATGACTGATACCATTTTCTTATTAAAAGAGGGTTGTTCCTCGATGAGAATGGTCTTAGCTGTGAGAACCCACGGTCTCGCATCTAGGTGATCCCTTAAAGATATGTACACACCATCTGCATGTTGAGGGGGGATACCATCGACATCCCATTCCCGCACGAGGTTACCTGCATCCTCATCGATAAGGCACAGTGCTAAATTCTTTATACCAACATCGATCGACAGAATAGTCATTGGTATAAAGGATGAAAAAGTCTTTAAGTTTGATTTATTTCTTCATCACCATAGACATTACTATTAAGGCGACGACGGCTAACGAAGATACACTTGAAGCACCACTTACTAATTTGGGGTCAAAACCGTCTGGTAGAAGTCTCTCGAGCCATTTAAAAGGATTTAATGGACTATCGGGGTTAAATGGGTTTAGTGGACTATCCTTGAATGGAAGATCCACTTCAGATAGTTCTTTACATTTTGGCTCGCAATATTCTTCACATTTATCATTCGGTTCCACACAATAGGGTTGGCTGGGAACTGGTGTGATCTGATATTCTTCGAGGGATGCTACATTACTGTATAAGAGAGCATCTTTCTCGATACTTCCCTGGTCAAAAGCATCCCAGTTATGTGGGAGGCACCCGGCCATACAATTCTTATATTCCTCCTCGGCGTCCTCAAACTTATCATCAATCCATTTGAGTAGACCGTAACCAGCACCGATCATTGCCCCTAACTTTATAGCGTCCCAAAATTCAGTTGATCCGTATTTCACGGATTTTTTGGTACCACCAGGCATAGTAAGCTCTATCTTTTTATTTTTTAAAGCAGCACTCGCAGGAGCATCGTCTGGAAACATCTTAGCTTTGAGTCCCGCTTCCCCAGCGTCATCAAGTGCTTTTATCATTGATGCCCTACCCCTTGTGTCAAGTCCTTTACCAAGTGCTACCATGATGTCATCATCTACAATACCATCAAGTTGTTTAAAAATAGGTACAAGTCCATCAGCGTCTACCCTTGCGGCCGATCTGAACACGGTTGCATTGCCAAAAAAACTTTTAAATACTTGGTTATCGGGGAAAGCTCTCGAAGCGCTAGATAATGCATAGGAAAATTTTGGAGCCATCACAACTTTACTTCATATTTAGATTTTAATTTGAGAAGAGCTTTGTATACTGGTGTATTTTCCATAATGTATTCATATCCATAGACATCTTGGGAGACGTACTTATCCTCGATCTCATCTGTGATAAATCCAAAGTCACTCCCCTTCAAACCATATGTAGACATTGCGATTTCATTCCATTTCCATGTATAGACATCAAGTCCTGATATGGGTGACTTGAGTTTTGTCTTTTTCACATCCTTTTTGAGCCTTCTATCTGAAAAAAAACTTTCGAGGCAATCACCCACATTACCACCAGAACCACAATCTTCTTTGACATCTTCTACGTAATCTTCGAGTCCTTCGCCAATATCTTCGCCAATATCTTCGAGTCCTTCGCCAATATCTTCGCCAATATCTTCGAGTCCTTCGCCGATATCTTCGCCAATATCTTCGAGTCCTTCGCCGATATCTTCTAGACCATCCACAATCACCGGTACAACATCCTCTTCAAGAAAGTCCCCCGCTGAACTCCAGAAATCGCTATTACTTGGATTCTTCTTGACCTTCCCAAAATTGCAACTGAATTTCATCGAATCTTCAATATCTTTATATTGAACGTTCATACTATCCCCTGGATCACATTTAACCCTGAAATAACCATCTTCTGGGACGAAGAATGAATGTTTTTCACCATGTTTAACCTGATTCTGGAACCCTTGACCATTTGAATAAATCTCACCATCCTCATTCCTGGCAGACCAACCCATGAAATTACCACCCGCGTGTTTAACTTCAAACTCTTTACATGTATCCTCTGGGTCACAATATTTATCTCTCCCCCTCAATTGCGAATCTAATTTAAGACCAAACCCTTCAAAAGTACCCGCTGGGTCTAAACCTGTTAGTATAAGCGCCACAGCTGGACCGTGTTCTTCATTTCTTCTCTGTAATGTTGTTAATATTTGCAACGACATGTTTGCACCCGCTTGATCGGGGTCTGTCATCCACAATTTGGCCTGACGCACATTTTCTTGACCAAAGATAAATTCTACGATTTCCTGATCTCCTGACAAGTTACAATCGTTGTACGGTGTACCATCTTTCCACGTTTTCGTTTTGAAATCGAGACCATACCTTTTGCAATATCTTTCTGTAAAGTCACAAACACCAGATACAGGGTCTAATTTTACATCATAATCAGTTGGATCTATAGCTGATTGATAATTTAAAGCTGTACGTTTCTTTTCACAAAAGGTTGTCAATATTCCAAATGGGTACATGAGTGATACCTTTTGTGGTAACACACGGGTAATTATATTAGGTGCGTTTGAAGTTCCGGGGTTTAGTTTATTAGGGATCAAGTATGTATCGGTATAAGATGCCAACATAGCCGGAGACCATTCTTCATTTGGTCTGTTAGGTGGTACAAATGGATCCAAATACATGAACCATTCTTCACGTTGACTTTTGTTCCATTTTTCCGCGGCTTCTTCACTTATACCTATACCTATCGATTTTTCCGAAGACATGTTTGGAATAAGTACTAGTTCATTTTTACGATTAGTGGGTACGAGTGTTTGTAATGTATTGAATAAGAATGTATCGAGTTCAAGGTGTTTTTCTTCTCTCACTCTCTCATAGAAGATCTTAAACATATCCTGTATTTTCTCATCTTCCTCCTGACTCAATTCTGGTATTTCCGGTACTTCTTCACCATTCTCAATTGCTTCTATTTCATCCACCATTCTCCGGACAAAGTCTACTAACCATTCTGTACCACCAGGGATTTCCGCTAGAATACCCATATTTTCATCTAAAACTTTGGATTGATATTCTGTAATCGCAATTAGAGACTCTTCTTCGAATATATGTAAAAATGGGAATAGAATTGGATATTCTTCACCCTCTATTGCCAATGCTTTAGCAAACTCATATACCAACTTATCACGTAATTCCATATTACCCTCATTATCTAGAAAGGAATTGTAATTATACACATCGGCGTAATCTTGGATAGCTATAAGAATATCCAACATCAATAGAGCGTATCCCACTGGACCAGCGCCCAATTTTATGAGAAGTTTTGTCGCCATCGCAGCCGCTTTAACCGCCATTTTAGCAGCGAGTTTGATAGACGCTCTGGCCACACTTTTTGCAATGATTTTTGAAAATAATAATGAACCTTTACCACCGACCCTAGCTAAAAATGCCGAACCTTTAGCACTTTTTAACAATTTTGGTAAAATTTCTGTCAATATAAGTTCAGGGATCACAGTCAAAAAAGTTTGAGTGGCCATGGTGATAGCCATATCCTTTCTCTCTTCTTTAGCCAGTTCACTGGCGTTACTTTTTAGTTCACAGCAGCCATCTTTCAGGTTGTAAAAAGTTGCATCGCATACACCATTCGTTGGGTACACATAGCATACCAAATTCGAAGATCCAAATAGTTCATTTTTGAGATCTTCTGGGTCTATACCCAAATCTGTAGCGGCATTATACATACTCTCTTTATGTTCATTCAGACTCTTTGCCAATTCTGATAGTTCATCTCGTTTTTTTTTCGTCTTATTTTTATTCCATACTATTAAAAAAATTATAATAGCTATAAATAACAAAAAAAATAGCATCCCGAATAGTAGAAGCAAAGCCATCTTATAGTATTTAAAGAAAAAAAAGTTAAGCAAAACATGTGGTGTTGGTGGTGTTGTCACGAATTCGATACAACACCTTTAAGTATGCCTTTTAAGCACGACGAAAGGCGAAATAAGTTCCATACCGCTGGTAATTTCTGTTCCTGGAGTTGTATGAAATCGTATGCGATAGAAAAGTATGGTCTGAGTAGAGGTGGCCTTATATGTGGTAATATTGTGATGATGCGTAAAAAGATGTATAACCAAATAGGATCTGTAAAACTTGCACCAAATCGATACAATTTGAAAGTGTTTGGTGGGGATATGACGATCGAAGCGTTCCGAGAAAACCATACGATAGATGTGGAATTACCGAAAAAAATAGAGATGGTACCAATAATCGACAACGTCATACCCTTTGTTTCAAACACAAAGAAGATGGATGAAATAAAGAATGCTGCTACAAATAACAATGCGCTAAAACTAAAGCGAGTAAAACCACTAAAAAGAAGTCACAATAACTTGGAATCAGCTTTGGGTCTAATCATTACACCCAAATCCTAGATTCCTTTTCTGTTTAGCTGTTGGTATAGAAGGTGGTACATACTCAGATTTTTTACTGTGTATCCATTGTACACCATCATGTGCTTCCCAGCATATATCTAACCTTTCCATAGCTTTCCTACATAGGACACATGGTAATGATACTGCATCACCGTGTACGGTTTTGCGTTCAATGACCAAATCCCCATGTTTTCTATGTAACCATTCTGTAAATTGATGGGGTTTATACCCCTTTTTAAGACACTCTCGATAGAGACGTCTAATAAGCTGCCTCTCTGCACACATATGATTATTGCTGATGATGGTCGGCCCCTTAGACATGTAACTGGTCACCTGACAATATTTCATGGGTGACAGTTTAAGCACATTTGACCATCGTATACAAAATCACATCTTGTACATTCACTTAGGACTTGGATTTTCCGTTTTGGGGTAAGTCCCTTGGCGAATTTTTCGAGTTCTTTCACTGTATAGATTCCATACCGAATCATAACCTCTAGCGATGGGAATCGCATTCTATTTTATTTATGAGGTAAAACCTTAAGCGAGACAAGGGATACACATTTTCTTAGCCTTGAGCATCACAGCGAAACTATCAATCATTGGGGGTACTAGGGCTTTGAGAACAATTTCAAACTCTGAGTCCTTGTCGCCTTCATCAATTTGTTCAATCAGGTGGAACAGTACTCCGATGACCAACTTCTTCTTCTGTGGACCTGGGAGTTTCTTAAACTTTTGAGACTCCATCATGAGACGACCCAAGATAGGGGGGATATCTTCCTTTGTGAGACCATCATCGATGTACTCAATCTTGAGTTCTTCGACAGTCTTGAGAAGACTTTGTGCGTTAATCTTTCCTGTGAATTTTTGTAATATGAGATCCATTTATTATATTTGTATATAATAAAATGAATGATATCATTTCAAGTGCCGCGATGGGACTCGGTTTCATTCAATTATACGGACAGGTAAAGTCGGTGGATGACATTGATATAAATATGAAAAATACGATTCTTTTAGGTATTTTGACAAGTTGTCTATGGCTCGCATATCAGTATAGAAAATATGGATTCAATGCAACGACACTTTACACGTCATCAGGATTGATAGTACAATTATATATACTGAACAAAATCTTACTTAAGGAGAAAAATCCCAAGTAAATCAGTTATGAGTTCTATCATCTGTGCGCCCATCAAACTTTCTTACTACAAGCGTTACCAGACTAAGTTCAATACTAAGCACGCTGCTCGTAGTGCGATTAAGGTTCGTGCATCTACGGAACCTTCTATTACACCGTACAACCCCAAGACTCGTTTCGCTGAGGTTCTAAATGGTCGAGCGGCTATGCAAGGTGTTCTATGGGGTTCTCTAAACTGGGTGATGACGGGTGAAAATATCATTCAGCAGATTGAGGATCCTATGTACGCCATCGCTGCCTCTGGTGTTGTGACTACATTAGCACTCGCGTCTCTGTTCACGGCTGAAAACTTCAGTGCCGAGAAAATTGGAGCATTCACACCCGATGCTGAGCTCAAGAATGGTAGATTGGCGATGCTTGGGTTTATTGCCTTATTTGGGTTGAGTGCAATGTAACTTAAAAATTCGATCATCTTCACCTTTTCTTCCATCGAAAATGTCCCTGCCCTACGCATCACGTAGGCCAAGAACATGAAGAGTATATATACATTTACCACTATTGGCTTCATACATGTATGTGTATGTCATTTAATTTAATCATATATTGCGTTGTATCTTTCGATGGTTTTAAAAACTTCAATTTAAAGGATAGAGACAATTTTCCTTTAAATGCTTGTTAATATTTCAAAGGGAGAACTCATCGATAAGATTACGATCCTCGAGATTAAGAATGAAAAGATTACCGATGAGGATAAATTAAGAAATGTACGTCATGAATTGGAAACGATTGGGAAATTGGAATTTCCTACACCTCTAAAGGAAAGACTTATGGATGTTAACCGCGAATTATGGGACGTAGAAGATGATCTCAGGGCTCTAGAAAAGCTTGGAAAGTTTGATGAGGAGTTTATAGAAAAGGCGAGGAGTGTCTATAAAATTAATGATGAACGTTCTAGATTGAAGAAGTCTATTAACATAGATGAAGGTTCTGAACTTATAGAAGAAAAGAGCTATAAATAAAGTAATGATTACTATATTACATCATCTTGGTTTGGGTGACGCTATCATGCTCAATGGTATGGTGAGACATTTTGCAGAAATGGAAGATGTTTGTATTTTTGTACAAAAACAGCATATAGTATCTGTAGAATTCATGTATCGGGATATTAAAGACCGCATCAAAATTAAGACTATAAATACAACTAATGCCAGAGAAATGTGGTCACAGGTAGAAGGTAAAGTCTTGCCATTGGCGACCTATAGATTACCTGATAATGTATGGAAATATATAATGGAAGGCCCCCCTACTGAGATGGTAAACTGGGCGCATAGTGTATATATTCAAGCTGGTATTCCACCTAAATATATGTACTCCAAGTTTAAGGTTGTTAGAGATAAATCCACTGAGATCAAATGTGAATATGATGAATACATATTCATTCATGATGATAATTCGAGGGGTTTGAAAATAAACAATGAACATCCAAATATCTTTAGGGTTACACCTGAATTATTGGAAAAAAATTCAAATATTTTTGAGTATTTGACTGTCATAGAAAATGCGAAAGAGGTACATTGTATGGACAGTTGTTACGCATGGGTGATAAACATGATGGAAATTGGTAACGCATCTAAGAATTTTTTACATCTTGATGTGAAACGAAATTATAATACAAACATGGTTAGGACTGTATTTGGGGATGATCTGTGGACGCATGTATGAAAACACACAAGTCGTGATTTTTTACGATGGGTGTCGTATATCCCAAACTTTTTATAAATTGTGTGTACTGATGGTATTGACCCCCTTCAGTACATAAAGTTATTTTCCTAATAGATCTTTAATAATTCGAATAGTTTCTTCTTCATCAACTTCCCACCATTTTCCATAGAACACTTTGTGTAAGAATGGGGGAACATCTGTGAGATCAATGGGAACTTCCTTAGATGGTAAAGGTATGATATGAACATCCAAATCACTAAACACGCCTCCATCATGACTGATCACAGGCTTTCCAAAGTAAGATCCTTCTAGGTGTAATAAACCAACACCTTCACCACGGGTGCATGTTATACAGTAGTCACATAGATTGAAAAGAGTTGCTAATTTTTCATTTGAAATACGATCAGTTATAATCTTAATATTTTGACTTTGTGTCAATCCATCGTCCCTATTCGTTTTTACAATGAGAGTATGTTCGGTGTCTTTACATGCTTGTGCAAAGACTTTCGTGAGAGTGGTTACATTCTTTCGAACATCATTGGTCCCATTGTATAAGAATACAATACGATTTGGGTCTCGTTTCTTCTGAATCACTTTAGGTTTAGAACGAATGAGTTCAGATGACCAGTAATTCAATGATTCGCATGGGATACCGTGGCGTTCTAGAATTTCTTTGAGATAGTCGAATGGAACGATTACTTTATCGAAATATTTCATACGCTCAATAATATAAGGGTGTACATCATCAGTCTCGAACATTGTAAATAATTGAACCTTATCATATTTTTGGCGGGCATTCTCAACAAAGGTTTCCCAGTGATCGTATGTCTCTATAAGTTCCGATAGAGTCGTTGTACCTATCTCATCATCATGTGTTATTCCCACATCTTTTCCAAGAAAGAAACGACCATGAATCTTACCGAACATGTTTAAAGATAATTGGGGTTATATCTTTAAACATGCGCTTGACGTATGCTATCTGTGTATGTACAGAGGCCCGTGAACTAAATGATCTTCTTTATTTTTTAAATCGAGTCAAAGACCTTGAAGATGAAATTAATATTTTAGTCGATTCGAAGAAAGTGACTGATGAAGTTCGAAGTGTTTTAGAATCATATGATGATATTGTCGTATCTGAACGGGAATTTTGTGGTAACTTTTCAGACCATCGCAATTATCATGCTTCTCTATGCAAAGGTGAATATATTTTTGTAATTGATGCGGATGAAATTCCACAAGAAAGTCTGATCAAAAATATAAAAACTATTATTCAAAACTCTGGGAGTGATCTTATATACGTACCCCGAATCAATATTTGTCCGGGATATACTAAGGAATGGTTAGATAAACATAAATTCAATACAAATGAATGTGGATGGATAAATTGGCCAGACAATCAGGGACGGGTATATAAGAATAACGGTAAACTGAAATGGAGTAAAGGTTTACATGAAACAATTTCGGGTTCTGAAAAAACAATTGGAATTCAGAATGATCCCAATTTTGCATTATGGCATATTAAGAGTGTACAAAAACAAGAGTTACAGGATACATTTTATAAGACACTCTAATGTAAATATAACTTCTTCATCTGTCATGTATAGAAACATCGGCAAACTAACACATGATTTACAAAATAATCTCGCATTTTCACAATTGATGTAAAACTTTAAATGTATAAAGACTATATATGTTGATCTTCTAGTATGCCCCATTTAAATGATCAAGCACTACAAGATATGAACAAAGAAAGTTATTTTGATCTCGTGATAGAGTCTACACCTGAACCTTTACAAACGCTTACTGAATGGGCTACACGATCTAAATTGGGAATGTTATTCATAGAGTTCCGTCCGATGGATACCATAAAGTATAACTTATGGAACATTGCGAATGTGTATGGTGGTGGAGATACAGCATTAACAATCGTTCATAGTGGTGAGAACAAGGAATTAATCATGGAGACAACTAAGGATTGGAAAAATGTGAAATATATCCAAGCATTTGAAAACAATAGAGATGTTAATGTATATAGTAAACTATTAACGAGTTATGAATTTTGGAATACCTTTTCCGAATTTGAATATATTCTCATAAATCAATGGGATTCGTATATATTCAAGAAAATTCCGGAAGAGTTTTTTGAATACGATTTCGTTGGTGCACCAACTGGTCACTACTATATTCAACATGATGGACGTATCATTAATATATGTTCTTCTATGTGTAAATGTGATAGATGTGTTGCTGGTGATCACCCATACAGAGAGAATAATTTTATTAAACATCCAAACAAAATATTTATGTTCAATGGTGGATTCTCTTTGAGAAATGTTTCCACCATGAAAGATATGTGTAGAGCTAAACCATGGAGTGGTGAAGCTGAGGATTTATATTTCATGATTTCTACTATATCCAGGCCTACACGTGATGTAGGACGTTCATTCAGTGTTCAAGACTTTAGGTGTGAAGGTATTCCAGTTGGATGTCATCAAATATGGTTAAGTCAAGATGAGGAATATATACGAAATCTATTTAAAAAGATGAAGTGATAATTGTTATATAAGTAATGAAAATATACTATCGTATTAGTGATAAAGGTAGACGTAATGATAAACCAGATTTTATCAATATAGAAAATTGTCTACGTAATTTTTGTAATCATTTCGACCCGAAAGATATTACTATAATAGCTGATAATTGTGAGGATAATACTATATACATGATTAAAAAATATATCAATGTGGATAATATAATAAGAACGTCGTTGGGTAATTCTGGTGCATTTTTATTTGCAGCTAAACAGGCGATAAAGGATAATACCGATAATACTATAGTTTATCTTGTAGAAGATGATTATTTACACCTCAAGGATAGTCAACAGTTAATAAACGAGGGATTTGTATATGGTGACTACGTATCGTTGTATGATCACCCAGATAAATATTTGGAAGGTGGAAAACCGAATCCATATGTATTTGGGGGTGGAGAAGAAACAAAAGTGCTTTTAACTAAGAGTACACATTGGAAATATACAAACTCTACGACGATGACATTTGCTACACATACTAAAACACTTGGTAAAGATATCGAAGTACTGACTCGTTATTGTCAGAATAACATCCCAGATGATTTCGGAATGTTCTGTGACCTTATTAAATTGGGTCGTAAATTAGTTACATCTATACCTGGAAGATCAACGCATGGTCAATTGCCATGGTTATGTCCATTAGTGGAATGGGAAAAACAATAAAAAATTCTAAGTGTTTAGGATACCCAAAACTTCCTTAACAGCTGGGTGACGAACGATATCCTCATCTTCCATTTCTACGTGTATGATATAATCGAGGTCTTGACATTGCATCTTATATATGAGATCCATGAGACCGTTATTTGGACCGAGATCGGATTGATCGATGTCACCGGTCACGATAAGCTTTGTGCCTTCACCCACCCGTGTGAGAAGCATCTTCATTTGATTTGGTGTCGCATTCTGCATCTCATCGGCGATGATGAGTGTATCACTAAACGTTCTACCTCTCATATACCCTAGGGGTTCTATCTTTACGAACCTCTCAATTTGATTATATGAAAAGTATTGCTCAAAAATATCAAACATCGGTTTTGTCCATGGTTCCATCTTCTGATCCATGTCCCCGGGGAGGTATCCCATATCCTCATCAGCGGCTACAATCGGGCGAGTGAGTACAATTTTTGGGCGTTGAAATTTGTGTACATGGTCTAGTGCAACCTGACACGCCAACATCGTCTTCCCCGTACCTGCTGGTCCAGTCCCTATCACAATGGGTTTTTGTGACCTAAGTGCGAGCATATATTTACATTGACCGGGTGTTTTTGGAAAGTTCATATATATTAATTAAAGATTTTTTTCCTTATATACTTTATATGGAGTATCACTTTGTAAAATTAACTGTAAATGGGACGTACCTAAGCCTCGTGGATCCAATGCACAAACCCAGGTTAATCTGTTTCAAGGAAAGGGAGACTGCTGGTAAATGCGTAGAATATGTATCATCATTTAGATCTAGACACGGGGTTTGGCCGTCATTTGACATGTCTAGTAGAAAGAAAAAAATAGAAAGCTCTGGTATAAAATTACGGACCCCTGAACAAGTGATGCGTTATTTAGAAATAGATACTTATGATTTGGAGACAGTTGATCAAATTGCGGCTCGGACAAATACATCGTTTTATTGTGTATTGAGATTTGATAGTGTTATAGATGATAACATAGAATCACTTGACATGTCGGGACAAGAGATGGATGCAGTAGTTGATGAAGCTGCGTACAGGGATCTATTGGAGTATAAATTGAAATGTGAATAATTTAAGCACTGGACATTTCGGGCCCACTCACCAGAAGATCTATGGCCTCATTCGCAGCCGCAGCCGCTCTCTCCTCTCTTAATGTCTGGAAGATCTCACCGAGAGTCTTCTGAGAAGTGATATTGAATTTAATTGTTGGTTTGGGGAGGTCGTTAGAGTAATAGTAGAAGATGATGAACATGACCATTTGACCAACTGCCATTTTCATTTTACCATCAATAGCCCCTTCACCTATCGCGGTATTACCTGGAATTATTTCAAGAGTTTCCATTTCACCACCCTCTCCCGTCGGTTGACTTATGGTTAATTTTCCGGTAGTTGTATCAAAAGTAAACATCTTTTGCATAAGTTCTTTAAGATTTTGAGACTCACCGTCACCGTTCACAGTTCTGGTTACATTGAAGTCTATCGCCCCTGAATATGTATCATCAATAAATTTTTGAATGAAATCATCACCCTGTGCATTTGTAATACCGATCAATCTACGGTTCTTATCAAACTTCTCTTCGTAGATACAGTTTTGTGTTCCATCCGCGCATAGGTTCGTTTTCGCGTCCCATGAAGTCTCAAAACCCCCCATATCCGTAATACTACCACCCACTGGGTCTAATACGTAATTCATTTCTGTTGATGGATTAATATCACTACACCAACTTGGGTCAGTATCTTCCGCACGACATATGTTCTGCCTGGGCATATCAATATAGGTTTCGGTTCCTGAAGTCTGGGTCTCAAATGTGGAACCCTCATCTGTGATAACGATGACATCGCCCGATGATGAGGGTCCCGGTGGAGGTTCTTCTTTGGATCGAATTACAAAGTAATATACGAGAGGAGCAACTATGCAAATTACTATTAGAAAGGTGATCTCGCGTATCTATCCATTTTTAATATACACTGAGAATTTAACTTAAAAGTAAACTAACATGTAACAGTAATGTGTGGTATCATAGCCCTATTCGGTGAAGAAGTTGACGTCTCTTCATACCTCCTTTCTCACCGAGGCCCAGATGCGTATCAAACGAAAACGATAGGTAAATGTCGAATGGATTTTTATCGTCTTGCTATAAATGATCTAACCCCTGCTGGTATGCAGCCGTTTACAGATGGTAATGAGATGTTAATTTGTAATGGTGAAATTTACAATCATCGTGAATTTCGTGTCGGAATTGAGAAAAGTAATAGTGATTGTGAGGTACTTTTACCACTGCTCAAATCTTATGGGATGACGAAGACACTCGAACTCATCAATGGGGATTTCGCGTTCGTGTGGACAAATGGAAAGCGTGTGATGGCTGCTCGCGACCGCGTGGGTGTTCGCCCACTCTTCTATACGCGATACGCACCCAACTCTATCGCGTTTGCGAGTGAAGTTAAGGCACTTCTATTCTTAAGGTCTGAGATTCACATCTTCCCTCCAGGTCATCTATATGATTCGTATATTAACGATTTTGTGTGTTACCATACCGGTTACTGGCGTGTGAACAAATATATCAAGACTGGATTTCATCGACAGTTACGTGAAACGTTTGAACATGCCGTACACGATCGCATCGATAATACTGAGCGTGATATAGGGTTCTTATTATCCGGAGGACTTGATAGTAGTCTTATAGCTTCTATCGCCTCGAAAAAGATGGGGAAGATTAAGACCTTCTCTGTAGGTCTAAACGGAAGCCCTGATTTAATAGCGGCATGTAAAGTTGCAAAGTATTTGGGTACTGAACATACAGAGGTGACGTTCACACCTGAAGAGGGTATCGCTCACCTGAACGATGTGGTCCACTGTCTTGAATCGTACGACACTACGACTGTGCGCGCGAGTACACCGATGTGGATTCTTTGTAAGTATATCAAGCAGCACACACAATGCCGTTATATCTTTTCAGGTGAGGGAAGTGACGAAATTTTAGGTGGTTATCTCTATTTTAAAAACGCACCGAATGTGGATGAATTTGCGTGTGAAAATATGCGACGCCTGAGACTTATTCACCAATTCGATGGGTTGAGGGCGGATAGATGCGCTGGTGCACACGGGCTAGACCTGATTGTCCCGTTTCTTGATAAGAATTTTATCGAGTTCTGTATGACGATTAATCAAAACGAAAAGATGGTCGGTATGGAGAAGCGAATTCTCCGTGAGGCATTTAACGGATATCTACCAGATGACATTCTATGGCGACAAAAGGATGGGATGAGTGATGCAGTTGGCACGAATTGGGTAGATGAGATTAAAAGGTATGCTGAGAATAATGTGGATGATCTATTATTTAAGGAAACGAGGTTGAAAGCCCGTGGTCATAACGTATCACTGACTAAGGAAGAAGCTTTGTACAGAAACATGTTTTGGAAGATGTACGGGCAGTCCAATGATCATCTCATATCAGAAATATGGCGTCCCCGATGGACAAATATAACAGACCCAAGTGCACGTCTACTTATAGAAAAGAAACCAATGTAATATATAATGGCACATTTTGTCACCCGCTTCGAATGTAAAAATGAGGAACATGTAATGTGGTTGAAGAAGGTTGGTAATGTCACTGGAAAGTCTATGAATGGGGGTAAGGTTGACCTCATTGGTGCTGTTCATGACAATCCTTTACCAGGAAATCCAACTACCGAAAATCCAACTGACTGGGCATATGTACATTTTCAGTTGTGTATGAAGTATGCGAATGCAGTTCTAAACGGGGAGGCGTTTATTCCTATCGCTAAATGATTCGTACTCACTGACTGTAAAGTCTTGGGGTTCTGAATTTTTGTCCATCCGTACGAGAAGAATTTTCCCATTTACATCTTCATTGGTGAATGGGTATGGTAATTCATTCTCGTTTTTCGTTGTTGCATTTTCCGCCTTCATGATGACCACATCAATATCAGGCCATTGTCCTATAAATGTTTGGGGTCCTCCTAATAATAAAAAAATTTGGTTCTTTACTGGAGATATATCTAGGTAGATCTCTTCGATACACCCTTTTGTCTCGTGTATGAGAATTACTTTGTTCATCCTTGTGATGACGCCATAAAAAAATATTGGCAACTATAAATGAAAAACCAATACCTATTGACCGTAGCCGTGGTGGTTGTCGTGCTGTGGATGCTGAAACGATCAACTGAAGCATATAACACTGGGTACAAATATGGTTCTGTCGACACTAACCCCACGCGTCGTGTATCGGATGCGTTTGATTCGCCTATTCGTCACGACGTATATGAGGGGCTGCCTCTGCCCTAAGTGAGTTAAAAATAAGAAAATAGTAAGTAGTAAGATGAATAATAACCCGTTACGAGAGTTCGTACTCGAGCGTTTATCCACACTTCTCGAGATTCCAAGTGATGATACAATCTGTGTCAATCTCGAGACGCGTATTTTAAACCATTCCATGGCGAGGGCTTTACAGACCTCACAAGTTCCAGCTTGGGACAATCATAAATATACAAATATTTATAAACATAAGTTCTTGGCTATTCAGAAGTGTATAAAAGAAAATCCCACAATCAAAAATAAGCTAGTCAATAAGACTATGAAGACTGAGGATTTTTTTAATATGAGACCTGAGCAGATGTTACCAGATGGACCTTATGCTAAACAATTAGATGAGAAGATACACAAAGATATGCGGAAAGAATACTTGAAACGCGAGATACAACAACAAGATGGTTTCTTCAAGTGTGGTCGATGTAGATCCATGAAGACTACATATTTCCAGATGCAGACCAGGTCTGCTGATGAACCGATGACTGTATTTGTGAGCTGTCTCAATTGTGGGACAAATTGGAAATGTTGAGGAAATGTTCCGATGCGGTCAAATCAGTTGGCATATCACCAATTGAGAGTACAAAATGATAGGGTAAACGTATTTTCATATCATGTTTAGTTTCTGGACTCGTGAACCCCAAATAATCGTATCCAATTTTATACTCTTTAAGTTGTCGAATTGTCCATTGTATCGTGGGTTCAATACCAGGTCTCGCTGTGATGATAACAATTTTATACCCTAATTTGTGAGCTGTAGTGAGGAGTTCGACGATGGGAGCGTTTGAGCGTCCACTCGTAAAAATGAGGGTATCATCAATGTCAAACATCACCGCATCACGGGGACCCATATCTCGTTTAGTGATGTAGTGTATGCCCCAGTTTTTTAGATTATCCATTAATATTATTAAAGATTTAAATTTTATTTAAATAAGTTATGATCGTTGATATTGAATGTGAAGATGGTACAACACAGATTGCCCGCACAGTTCTCGAAAACCGAGATAATTATATCGTACAGTTCTTGGAAAGAAATAAACAAAACTTTTTCAATTTCGTGGATGGAACCGAGGAAGTACCAAAAATGTCCGTATCCGGATTTTACGATGTTCAAGACCTCGAAGATACCAATCTTTTCACCCGACACCAACAAGGATATGATCTCATAGATGACAGTGACGATGAAACGTTCGAGTGTTCTGATACCGATGAGGAAGATAGTGAAGATGAATCACTCGTTGATGAAGATGAAACCTAAGTAAATAAATATGTTATATAAAACATAATGGATGACTATAAAAAACGCGTGACTAAAAACGATAAAAAAAATCAAAGAAAAGTATATTCACAGAAGCACGTGCGAAACCAACTTAAACAAAAGGAGAACAATATAGCAAAGAAGAACGATGGCCCCGTACACGCCCCCGAATGCCCACTACTCCCAATTGGACGTCTCCATGTACGACGAAGATAGAATTTTTGCATTTATTGGTAAGACGGGTAAGAAGTTCTATTGGCTCACCCAAAAATTGGGACTTGATTATCTATGGTATGACAAGGAGCGCAAAATTATCGAAATTTGGGGTCCGTATTATACACACCTGAATGCACAATCTGCTCATATTATCAAATGTGAATTGGATTTTTTTATGCAACCTAAGTTAGAGGATACTCTCACTAAAAAACAAGATGAGTATGTACACACGACCACCACGGCGTGTTAGATGCCCACCACCACGTGCTGGGGATAAACCTAGACAAGGATCATTTTTATACGATATTATCATTCCAAAAAATACTATACAATTTAAATTTCATAAAGAACCTGTATACAAAGAAGAATCATATCTAAGAGCTCTTGAGGAAAATAACAAGAGATTGGGTATTCCTTATATCAATCCCAATTTACCCAAGGCGACTCCTTATCGAGAACCTATACGTACGAAAGAACCCGAAATTTTACATGGTGACCGCATTCAAGTTAATCTTCGGGTACTCAAAAATGGTACAATCCGTATAAAAGTTAATTGTGCGATTGCTACAATGTATAGTAAGTATTATCGCAATGGAATTCAACCACCAATTAAAATTATACTTCAGGCGTATAAATCACACGGGTTTAGTGAATATTTTCTCGAACGCATTAAAAAAAGGTACGATAGGAAAGTAACATACGCTATAAAGGTTCCGGGTATATTACAGAAGATATTTGATAAGGAACCTGTCAAGAAGATTAAGAAAAAGAAAGAAGAGGTGGAACCCGAAGTAGAACCCGAAGTAGAACCCGACGAAATTCCAGATGAAGGTGGTGAACTTGACGTGGAACCAGAAGAAGATACCGAAGAAGTAGTGGAAGAAGAATATGTTTCAGATCCTGAAACCTAAGTATATATCATTTTATAATAACATATCTTAATATGTTTGTGACCAACGTTGTCCTCGCCAATCAAATTCTCGATCGTAGCTTCTTCTACAACCTAAAAGAAGCAACGCGTCACGCTAACGAACAAACCAAGGAGAAAATCTGGAAGTTACCCAACGGGTCTGTTTTCTTTGGAGACGTGGAAGTCCGCGTCTATAACACGGACGACTACAAGAATGAACATTTTCTTTCTTTCGTTGATACCTATTGAAATTGCACACACGTGTGCGAAACAGCTCGAGTGGTTGTATCATAATCACCCGAGACGTTTTGAAGAGCGTAAGAGTGAGACGGCATATTATTCGAAGCAGGGTATTCCCGAGTGTATGCCCGAGGAGTACAAGTCTGAAAGTATAGTGGATGCCTATCAAATGTATTATATGATGGAGAAGATGGGATTTGCTAGATATAAAATCCCTGTGGATAGTAAATGATTGTAGCAACAACTTTTTTCAATCACCCACATATCAAAGGTGTTATTGAACTAGAAGAGAAGGGTACCAAAGTTGTAATCAAAGGAACCCTAAAGTCAAACAAATACAAAAATAGTACGCATGGTATTCATATCCACGAAGCAGGTGACCTAACCGACAATTGCATGGGAGCTTGTGGTCACTTCAATCCATACGGTAAGAAGCACGGTGGTCCCAAATCCAAAGAGAGACATGTTGGTGATCTCGGTAACATTCGTTTTGATTCGAATGGTGTCGCCAAAATTAGAATGGAGGATTCACTAGTGAAGCTCCGGGGAACAAAGGCAAATGTCATTGGAAGATCCCTCGTGATTCACGAAGATCTAGATGATTTGGGTCTCGGTGGTCACTCGGATAGTCTAAAAACTGGACACGCAGGAAAACGAATCACATGTGCGGTCATTGGCTATTCTAAGAAGATGTGTATATAGATATATGTGTCCTCATGGCATAAATATAATTCAATGTAAAGTGTGCAATGGTGGAGGAAAAACTCATCGAGGAGGAAATCGTCGATGGGGATTGGGTCTATGAGTTATATGGGAAGACGAGAGATTCCGATTAGTCGTTCAACGACTTTAGAGCTGCGTTCATTAGAAAATTGAGTTTAGTCTTATTTATAGGCTTCCTATTTTTCATTTGATTGGATGCAACAGTAGCCAATGAGTTGAGTTCTGCCGCGGCTGCATTGTTTTTACGTCTTTTTTTAGCCCTCCATGCATTTTGAATAGTCTTGGCGGCTGCATTGAGATTCACAACTTTACCTTCACTCTTTACCATGGCATTATTCATGTCACGTTTATTCGCAACTTTCGTGAGATTAGTAAAGACCTTAGCGAGAGATTCGATGGTAATTTTACCCCCCTTCATCGCAGTGGAGACAGAGGACTCGAATACTTTATTCACAGGGAGACCGAGATAGCGTAGAGTTAAAAGTATCATGATACAAGCAAGGATTGTTGGTCCGAGTAAAGAAGCAGCGATCGAAAGACTCTTGGTACCAATTCGGATGACTGTCAGTGCATCTGTAACACCCCCGACAGTAGTATTAATACCACTAGTCATCATATTACCAGCACCACCTAGAGCAGAAGGAAATACACCGAAAAGTTTGCTCACGGCTTCAACGCCATTAACCTTGAACTCAGACCACTTTTGTACGACGAGCATACTCTCTTTGTGTTGAGAATTCTTGAACGCTTTCTGGTAATTACGCGCTCGTCCGATAGATTCTAAGCGATCCACGTATGTGTTGAATGCTTCATACATATTTGGAGCTGCCATGATGGTTGCGGCGATAACCATGAGTGCTACGAAAATGTTGAGTGTAGGTCCAGAGATAACACGGGAAGCCTTCTGTTTGATAACAACTTCGACCCGACTGGGTTCAAAATTAAGTTGAGGGGTCAGGGGAGAAGTGCGACGCACCATAGGCGTCCGAGGGGTCCTCTTGGGTCGAGAGCCTGGCGCGAACGATATTTACTATGACATGACAAAAAAATCTCAGGTGATAATAGATATGCCCCCCAAGCGGTATCGCGAAGGTAGCCCAAATACAGTATTACGTTCAATGTCTAGTGAAGAATCTGGGAACAGTATGAATAATAATTCATCTCAAAATACATTAAATTCTGGAAATAATCAGAATTTAATAGCGATCTCGAGGACGGTTGGAAGACAGGACAGTGGAGAGACTTTAGAACGCGCAGCGAAAAGGTTAAAAACTCAACCCCCTCAACCCCCACTTGTAACGGCGGCGCAGCTGGCCGGACGTAAGCAGAAGGCAAATTATGAAAAATTACAAAACAAGCGAAATTCGTTACCTCGTGGACTTTATAATATTTTTTCCAATGTCAGATTACAAAATGCGGTTAATCGAGGGGGGTATCAAAACATGAACACTCAAATTAACTCGAAGCTCAGACTTGCGAATAATCACGAAAAGCGAATAAAAAATCAACTTAACAAAATTCCTAACGGAAATTTCAGAACAAACGCCAGATTTAAAATAAATAACGTTATAGGTAATAACAGTAAAACTAAAGCTTTATTACAACAAATTAACACTGAACAAAAGAAAATAAACGCTAATGCTGCTGCTAACAAGGCTGCTGACAAGGCTGCTGCTAATAACGCACGCAGGAAAGCTGTTGCAAATGCAAAGAAGAAGGCTATTATTGCCAGGCAACAGGTTAGTGTGAAGGCGAGCAATAAGGCTGCTGCACAAGCCGCTAATAACGCTAAGGCGAACGCTAAGGCTGCTGCGAACGCTAAGGCTGCTGCGAACGCTAAGGCTGCTGCCGCTAACGCAAACGCTAAGGCTGCTGCCGCTAACGCAAACGCTAAGGCGAACGCTAAGGCTGCTGCGAACGCTAAGGCTAAGGCTAATGCGAACGAATTGACTATGTTTCGGAAGGCTAAGGCTAATGCAAACGCTAAGGCTGCTGATAATAAGGCTAATAGCGTTAGAAATTCGGTCACAAATATTGGAAACGGAGGTAATTCTATATATAATAACGCAAATTCTTATAGAATTCTTGGACCCAATAAAATAACGCAAACGCAAGGTAAATTAAAGAAAAATGCGATACTACTTGAAATAATTAAAATGGCTAATCGCACTTCTAAGATGGATAAGAATAGTTTATTGAAATTAATGCCGATGGTAAAGAACGTTAACTCTATAAAGGAGTATCATACTTACACCTGGGCACTTCTATACGATATGATCGGTACACTGCCCGATACAAGAATTGCAACATTAGAAATTACCTCAAAAACCTTAAAAGATATTCACAATAAATTAATGTTAAAAAATACATATACTACTGGAAGAACATCTGCTAACGGTGGGATGGGAAACCGTCGCGAGCACGAATTCAATTTTACGGATGAAGAAGTAGTTGAATTTTTATTTTTAATTTGGTTGGATGGAAATCATGATGAATATATCCATAAATCATTCATAGATTGGTTAGACGATAAAAACTCTAATTCAATCTATTTTACAAATAAGCATCGTAATTTAGCGAAAAAATTTGTAGAAGAATTTCCCGATCCCAGAAAATATATGAATAATGTACCAACGTTTTCTGGAAATAAAACCAAACAACGTAAAGAGTTTATAACTAAAGCGTTGGAAAATGTCAAGGAGTATAAGACGATTCGTAAAATATGTATAGAAACAGAATCTGTGTGGTTTTTTATACACACCTACAATGGCGACCCTTCTCGAGCGCACAGCAAGGATACAAACCCATTACAGACATCTGTAAAAATGGGGTTCCCAACATTTTCTTCAGGAAAACCCACAAAAACATCATTGGCTGGTAATTTCGAATCTGATTTGAAAATGGGGATAGAAAAAATACTCAATATAAAACAATCGGAATTTATCTATAGGGGTTCCCGGGAGATAAATAAATTAACACGAAATGGTATACACGAAGTTTCTCTCGATCAGGAATCGGGTGAGACTATTCTTAGTAAAGCTATAACTAATACACCCAATTTCAGACCTTACATTACAACGGCTAACTTAATAGACCCTGGAAAATATATGTTAACTTCCGGTGCTGGGAGTGACGATAGGACATTACTCTTGAACGCCCTTCAAGAACAAGATATGACATATTTAGATAGACTGAAATGTCATTACCATATAGGACCTGTAAAGTTTGTTATACGTAACGGGGATTCGGATTTTTTTAAGCTAGACTTATCTATAAGGGAGGGGGGTCCACCTATAACTAAAAAGGGACAGATGCCGACATTAGATTTTTTTCAGTTAGAAATTAACCAAACTACTATAAAACAAGGTGAAAAAAAGAAAGATACTATAAATCCCCCTACTAAAATGGGTAAGTTCATGGGTGATGCATTACAATATATGACAGTGGCTGTACAGAATACATATAGGGGGAAGCCAAGGTATTTTGCATCTGGTGATGGTAGCGCTTGTTTTATGAATGCTTATTTTTGTCAGAAACTTAAAATACCCATAAGACTAATAATTGATACAGGTGTGGGTAAAATAAGATCGACAGGACTCAGGAGCAATAATGTATAAGGCTTAGAGATTTAAAATCGATCACGCATGTGAAGTTGGACACTATAAATGTCGAGTTGTAGATGAAGGTGTTCTTATTACACCCCCGACTCAAACTGTTAGAGTTACAGATTGGGAAGCTCGTACAGCTGCTGTAAATGGTAATAAAGAAGTATTTAAGAATCTAACTGGGTACAATCTCACAAATAACATTCAAAATAAGATTTCAAAAGCTTCTACCATCACTAAAACGAAAAGGTCGAAGTTGTAGCTTAATGGTGAGCCCCGTTTGGATCAATTTTAGAATTGTACCCCACTTATAAAAATGATTGTATATAGTAGATGAAATACATTGTCATAATACTATTGATACTCATATTTGTAATTCCATTTTTGGTGTATACCAGGAAAGTTGATGATATACGGTTAAATTGTGATGTCAATGCACAAGAAGGGAATATAGTTAGAGGGGAGGGTTTTGTCATCGTTGAAGATATTTTATCTGAAACGTGTAGGCGAAAACTCGTTGATACATTTCTAGATAGGACTAAAAAGAATAAAAACTTGAATGAAGATGTAAAATTAAACTTTTATTCAAATGAAAAGTTTTTGAAACAATTATCTCTAATTGTTGGTGAAGATTTGTATCCAGTAAATTCTTTAGATTTACAGAGGTGCTGGCTTCGTTATTATTTCGAGGGTATGAAAGCTCAATATTATGAAAATTATCACCATGATATAAAGAGATATGGACCAGATGTTAAACAATATAGATTAGTGATTCCAATTCATGATACGAGTGATACAGTGTTTTCTATAAAGGGATATGATGCGTTTCCTTTCAAGGAGAATATGGGTGTATTTTTAGAAGCTAATAATTGTTTACATAAAGTTGAGTTTAAGACGGGTGAACGATTACTCCTCATCATGGACTTTATCAATAAACCATGTGATGACCGCCTTAGTCACTATACATGTAGAAATGTCAATGGATATTTGAATTGGGTTAGAGACGTTTTATGGAGAAATATATCCTCAAAATATTATAAGATTGTTAATTCATAATGTTTCTCAATCATTAGGAACTTAGAGATTTAAAATGATATACATATATAATGGCGATTGACAAGACTATAAAAGATAAGCTCACTGATTCCGAGAAGAAGAAAATCAAGCAGGAGAACAAGGCGAAGGCTAACCCCGGTAAGGCTGCTGAGAAGAAGGAGAAGAACGACGCGTGTAGGGAGAAACGAAAGGAGGAGGGAACTACCAAGTCGTTTGCTTAACCTAAGTAAACCCAAAAATATATAAAATTTCAATTAATGAACACTCTTAACGAGACTTTCACAAACGCAAGAGTTATCTTGAGTCTCATTTGGATCACAGGGGAATTAGACGACCATGTCCGCAATAACCATCGCTAGAAATCGTTTGGCTGTCCTCGGACGCCATATTCAAACAATGGCTCTCAGGGAGGATATTCTCTTTCCAAGTATGAAAGCTTACCCCAACATGATTTCGGGATACACGATTCAAGTTGATGTTCGACATGAGGAGAAGACTGTTAATTTTGTCACTGAGGCTATGTGTCCCAATGAGAAAAGAAATATTTATCTCCCACAAAAGCGGTTAATGCGTGATATGTACCCGGAATACATGATTACAGAGAGGCATGCCTAAGTATAACCATTTTAGTTCAATTTCAAACATGTTTGCTGTCCGTTGTCATTCCCCCCGCGTACCCCGTGCGAACAAGAAGCATATTATTTCTAAAGTATGTAAAAGTTATTACACTATTAACAACTTGAATACTAAAGATCTAACTGAAGTTGTTGGTACTGACCTTTTACATATTTTAACTTTTCATCAACCGAATGCTGATGAAGGTATCTATTCTATCCGTGAATTAAATGAGGATGGTCTACCAGTCAATCATATACTAGCCTTTATAAATTTCGAGGATGCTTTTAGATACAAGACCCTTCTAGAGGCTGAGATGGGCAGATCTCCATACGTTCAATTCGCATCCCGTTTTGAAATCGATCACGCATGTGAAGTTGGACACTATAAATGTCGAGTTGTAGATGAAGGTGTTCTTATTACACCCCCGACTCAAACTGTTAGAGTTACAGATTGGGAAGCTCGTACAGCTTTACTTAACGGGAATTGGAGTGTGAGAGAGAAGGATTAGAAGAATATATTGTTATAAAATATATGAGTGTGTACAAAAATAGAATGATTCGAATGATGTACAAAGACCTATACTTACCAGTGCGGTGTTATACACCCACTAAAGTACAATTTTATTCATTACTTGGTGAATGTAAGTGTATGACAGAGTGTAAATTTATTCATGAATCACGATGGAAGAAAGACTATCAGAACTCACTACCGGTGAAAGACCTGGAATCACACTAGTACATGGATGGTCATACATATCCATAACCGTCTCGAAAGATTTCGAACACTTATTACACTTCACTGTTCCATAACCTCTTATAAGTCTACGATTGATATCATCGGTTTGATGACATCCCATATGTGTGATAAGTTCTTCCATAGTATTGAAGTTCTTACCACATATGTCACATGAACAATCACAAAGACTATGAAAGTTTCGAGAGACTCCACCCCTCCTAAATTGGAACCATGGAAAACACATTCTTATAACCTAAGTGGTATAAAGTTTTAAGTAATATTCACTTTAAGATGACCTGTCTAAACTATATTGCGTTTGATTTCGAAACATCGGGTCTCCCGAAGGGTCGCAAACCCCTAAACTTGGAGACACTTAGACAGTACGATACATGTCGAGCTGTATCCCTCTCCGCTGCTCGCTTCTCGTCACGTGGCCGCCTTATCGATACGTTCGATGCGATGGTGTATCCCGATGGCTTTGAAATAAGTCCTGGATCGGTTGCTATCCACGGTATCACAGAGGATATGGCCAGGTCTAAGGGGCGTTTATTCGTCCAGGTATTCACAGACTTTATGACCTTTATTGGTCCTCGTACGACTACTATGGTGGCGCACAATGCGAAGTTTGATGTGAGTGTGCTTCGTTCTGAGATGATGCGTCACAATATCGACCCCTCTCTCATTGACGATCTCGAATTTCGTTGTACTCTCGAATTGTACCGAGAGCGGTTCCTCAAGCCTATCAAATTAGGAGTTCTTTACGAAGAAATATTTGGTGAACAGTTTGAAAATGCACACAATTCCCTGGCTGACTGTATCGCGTGTGGGAGGGTCTATCCGTATATTATCGGACATACACGAGAGCTCAAGCCTATCGGTATTCCCAAAGTGATCATCGGTGCTTCCTCAGTGGCGAGTGCTATCGGTATAGGTTTCAAGAGGCAGCCTGAACTCATATCTGATCTCTGGAAGAAGTACAGCCCCCAAACATTTGAGGGAAAAACTAAGGAGGATGCAGCACTTGATATTCTCATGTGGAATACATGTACAAAGAAGATATTGGAAGAAGCTGAGAACTTCAAGTCGGAGAAGAGTTCGGATGTAGAACAGAAGATTCGAGCGGTGTATCATGAAATTGAACACTCGGGTCTCACACCCCAAGATATGGTCTTGGCGAAGGATCATCTCCGTAAGACTATCTACACTAACCATGGTACCAGGAATGAATACAAGACGGCGGATGCAGATCACGGCAATCTCATCGAAGATGACACCTTCTACACCCACGATGTTTGTACGATTGAGGGAACTCTGTATCAGATTGTTGGGAGGATCGACCGCATCCAGGTGAATGAGGATGGGACCAGGACCCTCGTGGAGATTAAGAACCGTGCGAAAACTCTCTTCAACCGTGTGAGAGACTACGAGGAGGTACAGTGTCAGACCTACCTTCAGATGTTGAAGGATATCAGGTATTGTCGTTTAGTGGAGGACTATAACGGTGAGCGGAAAGGGTACCTCATTGAGAAGAATGATGAGAAATGGAAAGGAATGATCATTCCTAAGGTCCAGAACTTCTGTGAACTTTTCCATAGCATGTTGAGTGAAAACCTAAGTGACACAAGATAAATAAAAAATAATTAACATGTTAGAATACCTCGCCCTCATCGCGGAGAACGAACTCCTCCGAATTGATAACGAAAAGTACAAGAACCTCCGTTGCCCTCACACTACGACCAGGGGAACCCAGTGTAAGAATAAACTAACTTGTAGAGTCCATGGAGTGTCCAGTATGTTACGAAAGTGAAGCGTGTTGTAAATTCACATGTGGTCACAACTTTTGCAATGAATGTACGAAGAACTGGTTTCAGAAGGGTCAGTCCACCTGTCCTATGTGTAGAGCGTCGATGTGTTTTAAGGGAATCACGAAGAAGAAGAAGCAGTGGTACCAAGAGAAGCGGCAGGAAACCTATGAGAACTTGGTGAATCATATGTTTAATGAGCTTATGGAGGATTATAGTGACATTGTCCTTCAGTGTTTAGCGGCTATTCAGTACCGATATTGGTATAGTATATATAAGTACCCCACGATTTCATGTGACCGACTTGACTTGGTGATGCGCATGGTTTGGGTGGATATTGATTATATGATGAACACACACCAGGATATACTCTTTTACGAGCCATGGACATATCAGAAATATATTTTAGTTAGTAAAACAGAGTACGGAATAAAAAAATATAAGTTATTATAAAGATGCGAGGTGGTTCAGACCCCACAATGATGATCCTACTATTGTTGATGATGATGTCGTCTTCATCTTCAGTAGCTGCGGGTGCTTATTACTATTTTAACTTGGGAGAAGAAGGTGATGTTTGTACAGAGAAAGATGGGGACCCATTCGGTGTTTATAAACGCGATGAAAAATTGAAATGTGTCATGACTGGATGTGTAACTGGTACTACCCTGGTTGGGAGTAACTGTGTCGTCGATCAGAGTGGTACCGACTGTACTATAGAGGAAGCGATTGATGGTACTCTGTATATTACTAATGTATCAGGAGAGTGTGAGTTTTCCACATGTGAAGACACTCATATCTTTGCTACAAGTGAAGTTGTGGGTGCAGCTAAATACTGTCGAGAGATAGCTTGTACTCCGCCTACAGATGCCGAATCGTATGCCTTAGGTGCGGATGGAGTATGTGTGAAGACGTGTAAGACCGGTTATACATTAGATGCGGGTGGAACATGTACTGCAGATACACCATAAACCGAATAATCACATTTTAATAAAATATATCACAATATAGTATAAGTTATAATTATCGTACATCTGGATATGAAATGTCTGGTACTATATTGTTACTAATAGCTGCAGCTGTAATTTTTTTATTAGTTGTATTTATATCTTCGGGAACAATTTTTCTTAATTCATGATGTAAAGAGGGGTACGAATATGATGACGAAGGTGTCTGTAAAATAATCTAATGGTATGATATGGCGTCTTCGGGTAAGGTGTTAGTACCTATTTTTTTGTTAGTATCAATTCTGTGTACTGTATCTGTTATATATGGGGCTCTCGAAATGAGTGATGGTGAAAGATCTGCACTTGAGGTTCTCCAGGACCTGATCAGTGGTAAATTATCTCTTAAGGACATTTGGAACGCATTAACTGGTGAGGACGACAAAGCTGACGACAAAGCTGAAGGAACTTGTGCAGGACCAGATACAAATGGTGTCTATGAATTCGACGTGGATGGAAACTGTGTTAAACTGAGTTGTAAACCTGGATACTTCGAACAGGGTGGTATTTGTATACAACAGAGAGATTTATCGGATGATGTTTATACTGGTGAAGTCGATGTTGATTGTGAAATATCTGGATACCAACTGGGTGAGTGTAGAAATGCATTATCTGGGGACGTATTGACGGGTGATATTGGTAGTTGTGGAGTAGGACAACAAACAAAAACACCAATAACTTCCAGTGTTCAAATAGGTCTTACTGGTACATGTGAACAACCAACTACTGTAGATTGTGAAGTACCGTGCCCCCTCGAATGTGAAGCACCAGAATCATTATGGGCCCCCACAGGTGATGCCAAATGTAGAGCCATACATAATGGTACTCCAGTGGTTCTCGGGGATATCGACCCTGTTACCGGATTTGGATATTGTGGACAGGGAACAAGAATTAACACATTGAGTGAGGGTAATATTACCGGTAGCGACCAGGGGGGGATGAATTTGGAGGATTATAAGAGCAGTATAAATTGGAGTCTTTGTGAAACGGAAAAACTGGGAAATTGTCCACTTATCCCCTGTACAGGAGAATTGATCGACATTGGGTGTCCAACACCTGAGGATTCATGGGATTGGATATTCGCGAATCAAGGGGCTGTTTACACGACAGAGTCCGCTGAAAAGGTAATTGGACGAGAGATTGCAATGGGGGGTGCAACTCTGATGGGAGGGGTTACTCGCACGCAGGCGATTGAATTGGGAGTGTTGAACACCGAAGGGACGGAAGTAATAGACGAGACTAAGATGCCTATGGGGCGTAGGATAAGGTTCAAAGCTGGTGAACAGAATTCTTATGAATATTTAACAGAAAAGAAATGTTCGATTGTTGAGCTAGTACCCACTTACGCTCCTAGAATATCTGCTGATTGTGTCTATGAATATGGGTATGGAGACTGTGCCGAAATTGGATGTGGACAAATGTATAAGAAATGGCAGAGACCCGTAATAACAAAAATGGCTTGGGGTAACGGTACATGTAATCCACCTCAAGCTATACAGGTAGATTGTAGCACACAGTCAGCATCATGTTGTGATGAGAGATTCGTGGGAGCGTGGACAGAAGTTGAGGGGTATCAAGGGTGTGTAGCTGATAATGGTACAATGAAAAGAAAATACACTAGGACTGGGAATGGGACTTCGTGTAGTAATTCAAATGTAAAATATGAAAACGATGATAACTGTAAATACATTGACGGTGTTGCAAAGGTCGTATTAACTTCATCATTTTCGAGAGGAGACGACAGCACTTACTCTGATCCTCATATGCTATTTAAATACATTGATTCGAGTGGAACAACACATGAAACGTCGAAGATACAGAATAATGCTACAAAAACATTTGATCCCCCAGTTAAACTTACATATATGAAAGGGGGTCTTTTTTATAAGGGTTCAGAATACAATCTTTATGGAGCGGCTACAAAAGCCAGTGTGTTGGATGTAAACGTATATGATAGAGATAATAACCTTCTCAAGAATTTTCATAAAGAATATCCACTAGGATATGGAACCAGTAATTTAGGTGGTTATTATGCGACCGATAAACCTGGTTCGGAAGACTGGTTCCCCTGGTATTATGGGGGGGTGTGACCGGGAAGGGGACGCCGTGCAGGAACAGGTCGGTTTCTGGTTCGGGAAACTGGTAAAGTTAGTCCTCCAGCGCTCCCCCCCCACCTAAGTGATATCTCCACATTTCCCTTTTCAGGGAGAATGGATGAGATACTTGCAGAGTTGAGGGAGTTGAGGGTGATAGTGTTGAGTTTACATCCTAGGGGGGTCCCAGTTCCAATATGTGTGGGTGTGACTGGTAAGGGAACACAGTGTAGGAATCGGGCGTCCCCCGATTCCTGTTATTGTCGGATGCACGGGGAGAGGCCCCCTAGGCCCGAGAAGGTTCCTAGAGTGAAGAAGCCCCCAAAGCCGAAGAAGATTCAACCTGAGCACACGCACGGTATAGGTGAGATTGGTGTGAATTGTCCGTTATGTGAGACCCACGGTAATGTGTGGGACCCCACGTTGACTGATTGTTGTTTTGGTGGTGATGAGATAAAAATATCCCTAGATGATAAAGATGGATGTACGATTTGAGGCTGCGTTGCGGTCACTGGGTGTATTTTTGAGTGTGTATTTCACGTTGGGTTGGGGTGAGAAGTCTGGGCCTAGGTGGGATATACCATTGATGATTGGGGTTGTAGTGTTAGCCATGATATTGAAATATTATGATTAGAAATTCTTCAGAAAGTTTGTAACAACTTTGTCAAGAATAGTATTTAATAAAAGTAAAAGTAATTTAGTTTCAAAAAGTATAACAAAGTTTATTTAAACTATTTCATATAAAGTGGGAGTAAGTTCACATATATATTCTAACAAAAAAGTAAAAGTAAATTAGTTTCAAAAAGTATAACAAAGTTTATTTAAACTATTTCATGTAAAGTGGGAGTAAATTATTTTCAAAAAGTATAACAAAGTTTATTTAAACTATTTCATGTAAAGTGAGAGTAAATTATTTTTAAAAATTCACAGATACATTGGGTCGCTACGCTCCAGTCATGGCCGCGGATCGTCAACATATATGATAGGTTATGGGTGTGTATTAAAATCTAGAGTTCTAGGAAGTCCTCAAATGTCGATATCTCTTTATAGTCTATAGATTCCGCAAACTTCTGTAGTTCATCGGGGAGGTCACTCGGGACTAGACAGCTTTCGATGTATGCTTGGGAGATATTCATGTCTCTATCATCAAAATACTTGAGTAGTTCTTTGAGGGTTTGGTCATCTATGCTCTCCATGACTCCACAAAAACTATCTTCGTGGAATGTTGACCCTTCAAGGAAATTGTCCTTGATGTACACCTCAATATCATCATCTTGGTTATTGTAAATCTCGTCAGAAATCATGGAAGAGTTCATGAGAGTACTGAGACCACCTGCAATGTAGCAGAGAAAATCCTTTTTGTTGGGTGATACGGACATGTTTGTAGTTGAAATGATGAGAAAATCACGGAACTTCGAGGAACTTAGGGTCGCTACGCTCCAGTCATGACCGCGAACTATTTTTGTGCCCCATTTCTTTCAAACCGAAACCTTACCAAAATGACGAGACAGCATGGTCAAAATACACTGGTTCAA
>Ga0222632_1000171_pt1 | contig 44779 bp, 46 predicted proteins | sample AntAcemetageno46_FD_179828 | JGI IMG/M metagenome (GOLD analysis project Ga0222632, IMG submission 179828) | Saline water microbial communities from Ace Lake, Antarctica - #46 | ecosystem: Environmental > Aquatic > Non-marine Saline and Alkaline > Saline | place: Antarctica: Ace Lake | collected...
CCGCTTTCGAATCAGCCCTCGCCACATTAACCCCCGTAGCGGAAGCGGGAACCGCTTTCGAATCAACCCCCCGCCACACTAACTCCGTAGCGGAAGCGGGAACCGCTTTCGAATCAGCCCCTCGCCACACTAACTCCGTAGCGGAAGCGGGAACCGCTTTCGAATCAGCCCCTACGAAAGATAGCTGCAGCAATAATCCACGCCACCCTCAGGCACCTTCAAACTAAACTTGGAATTGCCTTCGACCTCAAAAGACTGGCCTACGGCATAGGTATTCCACGCATCGCGACCGGCCAGTTGCACCTCCATCGCGCCACCAAGGATCTCCATCAGCTCCGCCGCCTCGGTGCCGAACTCGTAATCGCCCGCCTGCATGAAGCCGAGCGTCTTCTTGGAGCCATCGGCAAACTGTACCGTGCGGCTAGTGACTTGGCCGCTGAAATAGACATTGGCTTTTTTGATGATGGTGACGTTTTCGAATGTTTCTGACATGGGCTCATGTTCTCGTGATCCGACAGAAACTGTCGATCAATTTTTTTACGATTCAGAGCGACAAATCCAGCGGGCTGACCATCGCCTTCTTCGTCCGACTCTTCACGGTATGCGTGTAGATCATCGTCGTGCAAATGTCCGAGTGCCCGAACCGCTTCGCGCCGTCCAACATGTTGCTTGAGACGACTCCACGTTTCAGCGCGGGGGATATAGAAGAAAGTGGAATGAACTTTTTAACCGCAGATCCACGCGGATAGACGCAGATACAGAAGTCATAATCTGCGTTTATCAGCGTCCATCTGCGGTTAAGAAAAACAGAGGATAGGGTCGACTCTGACGTAAATAAAACCATCTTACTGAAACAGAACCGAACCACTGAATCAAAATCAGAATCGACTCCCACAAACCAATTTAACCCCACGGGCAAGATGAGAGTAGATCCAGTCTTGCGACTCAATGGATTTCGCTTCCGCTCATCCATTAGTCCTCTCGACGTTATGCAAGACTATTTGAAACAGATGTGAGCTCAATAGATGAAAACCTTTGTTAGACTATTTCCACTAATTGGCCTTGTTTTGCTTACCTCTATATTTGCCGGAGTATATCTGGATGTTAAGGACTTTGATCGTACAGAAGGAGGCTATGAACCTCCATACGCAGGTGTTACCGGTGAGCTCATAGACTGGGACAGTATGGATTTAACATCAACCGGTTTGGCTAAACGAGGTCACATCGTTAATGTTCTCGTTAATGGTACAACTGGGATGATTAGTTTCGAGATCTTTAAGCAAGAGATCGATTGGCGAACATTCTCTGATCGAGCTTTGGTAGTGCACAAACCTAGAGAAGCCCTTCTTCGACGAGGGTTCAAACCAGAGTTTTGAAAATGCATAAAAAGTTGTTGTAGCATCGGCCAACAAGTGGCCTAGGCCAGTCGCCTAGAAAGTAGACGTCTTTACCGCGCCTCAAAGCGGCCGTCGGCTCGCTTGGCGATGAGTCGCTTAATCTCAAGCCCCATCAGAGTCGCGGAGATTTCTGCGGGCGAGCGGTTGAGCTGCTGCGAGATCTGGTCAGGCAAGCGAAGTTCGCCGCCGGTGAAAGAGCCGAGCACCTCACGCTCTAAGGGACTGAGATCAATGGCAGGCGTTTTCGCTTCCAAAGGTAGCTCTGCTTCGGTCTGCGTGGGGCGGGCGTAGCGCAGCTCTTCCAAAACATCGTCGACCGAAGTCACCATGGTGGCACCATCGCGGATGAGCTGATGGCACCCGGCGCTGCTGGATTGGTCGATACGGCCAGGCACGGCCATAATCTGCCTGCCTTGCTCCCCGGCAAAACGCGCGGTGATCATACTACCGCCTGCCACATCGCTCTCGACCACGATGACTGCCTCGCACATGCCCGCGACGACACGATTACGCATGGGGAATGTCTGCCGATCCGCGCGGCGGCCAAAAGGAAATTCGCTGACGACGGCACCTGATAACGCGATCTGTTTATACAATTCGAGGTTCTCAGGTGGGTAGACGATATCGAGACCACAGCCAAGCACGGCGACTGTCTGACCGCCTGCTTCGAGGGCTCCTTCGTGAGCAGCGGTATCGATACCGCGCGCCATACCGCTAACAATACAGAATCCGAGGCGGGAGAGCTCGGCGGCAAATTTCCTAGCTACACTGTGACCGTAGAGGGTCGCCCGGCGAGTGCCGACGATCGCCACACAGGGGCGATCTATATTGTATTCACCTTTCCAATACAACCCAATGGGTGGATCATACATCTCTTGAAGCATGGGGGGGAAGGCCTCGTCTGTCTGCGCGATAAAACGCATGCCCGAGGCTTTCATCCGCTCGATCTCTTTCGATAGATCGAAGTGCTCTGACCAATGAGTCAAGGCAGAGGCGGCTTTGTCACCGACACCTTTGACCCCAAGTAGCTTTTGGCGATTTCCCGCGAGCACAGCCACGGGATCTTGATCAAATGCTTCCAGGAGGCGACGTAGCATAATGGGACCCACGTGTTGCAGCCCATTGAGCACAAGCAGTGCTTGGCGATGATTCAAAGAGGCAGGCATCGGATCAAACTCGGAGGACGTCTGGCAAGTAGTCTAGTAACTGCGTGGTATTGACTGCGACTTGCCCCTTGGCTCTGGCTAAGCGCTGCGCAGAAAGCCCATGCAACATGACGCCACGAGCCACGGCAGTGGGCACACATACGTTGTTTTGGGCAATCATGCCTCCGATCAAACCGGAAAGTATGTCACCACTACCACCACGAGAAAGCACGGGGCCACCTTGCGTATTATAGACGACGGACTGACCGTCGCAAATGCGTGTATTGGCACCTTTCAAGACCGTGACTACCTGATGAGATGCAGAAAAATTGAGCAAGGTTTCCGTCGAATAGTCCGGCTCAGCGAGCTTAGCGATACGTATAAACTCACCCATGTGCGGCGTCAGGACGATCCGGCCAAAATGAGGCCGACGTTTTTGAACGACTTCCATCACACGAGCACGGAGTGCGTCGGCATCGAGCAAGACCGGCAACTCGACAAGTTTGGCGATTTCCTGAGTGACTTGCTCGGTACTGCGATCTTTGCCCATTCCGGGACCAACGATCAATGCCGACGCTTGATCGATACGGTCGAGCAGCAGTGGCATCGCGCGTGGGTTGAGCGTGCCGTTAGCCGTCTCCGGCCAGGGAATCCACATGGCTTCGGGAACCTGAGCAGACAGAACTGCGGCGACCGAAGCTGGGGCAAATGCAGTGACCAAACCGACACCAGAGCGCACCGCCGCTTGCACCGCCATAAGTAGTGCGCCAGGCATGTAGGCAGAGCCACCGACCACGAAAAGATGGCCAAACTCACGCTTATCGACTGCGGCGGGACGCAAGCGCCGAATCGGATCGAGAACGGTTTCTGTTAAAATTGCCTCCTGCACATTCAGCCTTTCCGCTTCCGATGAATCGAAAAAACCAAGATCTACATAACGCACACGACCACAATCGGCGATCCCTTCGAAAATCGGTTTCTTGGCGATGCCTGTCGCGTAGGTGAAGTCCGCTTGGAAGCTAAGCGCGTCTCCAGACTCGTCCCCCTTCCCGCTGGGTAGATCAACAGACGCACGCAGATCAATGGCCTCAAACGCGTTGACCGCTTCGATCAGCGCAGACATCGGCTCGCGCAGTGGCGACGTAAAAGACATGCCGAGTAGCCCGTCGATACAAATGTGAAACCGGTCGCACTCGGCGGCGTCTGAAAGCATCTGTGTGATCTCGGTCAGATCACTTTGCGCCGAGATCTGATGTGCTTCTATACGGCCTTCAAGTTGCTCAAGCGCACGAGCCGCCAGAGGGCGAAGCTCGTCGGCCGAATTGGTTAAGATCAAATCGACTCTGGCGCGCGGGAAATCGGCCAATAATTGCCCACAAGCGATGAGCGCATCTCCGCCGTTATTGCCCTTTCCGATCAGCGCTAGAATCCGCAGGTGCTCCGGGGCAGGCCGAAGCTCCGCATAGTCTTCGATCACGAGTCGGGCGATGCCCTGCCCTGCCCGCTTCATGGCCGACCACTCAGCCGCCTCATCAGCTAGCACTGAAGACTCAAGCTCCTTCGCCTGTTGGCAGCTAAGGACAGGGTGTGCATGGGTTACAAGTTTCATAAACGGGATAGTATTAAGAGACGTCAATCTGAGGAATCTCATATCCTAATGAGGAAATCGGAGAATACACGTATTTTTTTCGACAGTCTTAAGATCGGGTGCAATTATTTCAACGGGGTAGCAAGTGGTCGCGCGGCATGGATTCATAGCCCGCACATTTAATGAGACCCCTCAATATTGGAAATAGTGCCCGCATTCGCGCAGAATCTACTCGGCCTTCAGCTTAATCCACAAGCGCACACTCAGTGCAACCGCAGCGAGCCCCAGCCCAACAGCCAAGCCAAGCCAGACGCCGACCGCGCCTAAGCCACCAGTAAAGCCCAAGCCGGCGCCTACAGGAATCCCAAGCAACCAGAAGCAAACGAAGAGAATCAGAGTGGGGTAGTTAACGTCGCGTATACCACGCAGCGCCGCCGCACTGATCACTTGAATACCGTCGACGAGTTGAATAATAGCGACGACCATTAGGATCGAAACAGTCAGTGAGATCACTTCGACATCTGTGGTAAAGCTAGCAGCTATTTGCTCACCGAGAAGCACGTAACCGGTCGCACAAGCTACCATAATGAGCATGCCCATGAGTTGAGCACCGATCAGCAGCGTGCGACCACGTGCAGGCTCGCCCGCGCTGATCGCATGACCTAGGCGGATCGTAACCGCCATCGCTAGCCCGACCGGCAGCATGAAAGTTGTCGCCGCACAGGTGATGGCTATCTGGTGGGCGGCCAGGGGGATCGCTCCAAATCGGCCAATCAAGAGGGCACCAAAGGTAAAAGCACCCATTTCGATCAGCAGCTGCCCACTGACAGGACTGGCCAGAAGCACGAGTGTTCGACACTCCGCACGATTAAGGCGCTTTAACCAAGTAGGTGGCAGGGATGCGGCCAAGCGACGCGACCCGATCAGGTAGTACCATAGCACGACCAACGTCGCAAAGCGTGAGATGCAGGTCGCGATGCCGGCACCGGTCAGCCCCATCGCAGGAAAGCCAAGGTAGCCAAAAATTAAAATCGCATTCAACACGACATTGAGTGCGACCCCGCCTAGTTGTATCCAGAGCACCGTCCATGGCTGACTCTGCGCCTCTGCGAACCCCTTAAACACCATCGTCGGCACCACCGCCAGAAATGACAATCCGAGCCAATAAAGATACGGTGGCACAATTGCGACCACCTCACTCGGCTGCCCCATCTGCTCAAGAAAAGGAACGCTCAAGAAAATGAGAACCGACAAGAAGGCACCAAGCCCGAGCGAAATAAAGAAACCGTTTCTCAATGTCTCGCCAGCTTCCGCAGCGCGCCCCTTGCCATGCGCATGAGCGACCTGAATCGATACCGCGATCGCGAGCCCGATACCGACAGCTAGAGGTAAAATGAGCAAGGCATTGGCAAAGGCGGCTGCCGCGAGATCGACTGTGCCCACCCGCCCAATCATGAGCGTATCGGTCAGCCCGAGGAGCATTTGGCTGACTTGCCCCGCGATTAGCGGGAGAGCAAGTACGAGCGTCTTACGGTTTTCATGGAGCAGTGTGTGCATGGTAAAGTTAAAGGGGGACTTCTACCAAAAGAGTGCTCGGCAAAAGCGACAGGATTGTCGCTTCTACTTACGACAGGAACGCCTTCATCTCGCGCACGGCTTGCTCGACGCCGACGAAAAGCGCGCGACTAATGATGGAGTGCCCGATGTTCAGCTCGTGCAAGTGTGGCAAGGTGATGACCTCAGCTATATTCGCGTAGTTGATGCCGTGCCCGGCATTAACGGTCAGGCCGAGGCTGTGGGCCAGCTCGGAGCCTGATCGAAGCGTGTCCAATTCATGCTTACGGCCATCGTGAAAGTAGGCGTTTGCGTAGGCACCCGTATGCAATTCGATCCACGGGCTCTTTAGCTCGGCCGACATTTCGATCTGCGCAGGGTCGGGATCGATAAATAGGCTAGTCACAATCCCTGCCTCGCTCATGGCGGCAACCACTTCACCGACGCGGGACTTTTGGCCAACCACATCGAGGCCGCCCTCAGTGGTGATTTCTTCGCGACTTTCGGGGACAAGGCAGACGGAGTCGGGCTTGAGCTTGAGCGCGTAGTCGACCATCTCCTGCGTGCAAGCCATCTCGAGGTTTAGACGCGTTGCGATCTGTGTGTGTGCGCGTTGTATATCAGAGTCTTGGACGTGGCGACGATCATCGCGCAAGTGCATGGTGATGCCGTCGGCACCTGCCGCTTCGCAAGCGAGCGCGAAAGCGACGCAATCCGGCTCGACTTCGTCGCCGTGGTCGAGCGCATGCGCACGATAGCGAGCCTGCCGAACGGTGGCGCAGTGATCGACATTTACGCCGAGGAGGATATGGGGATGACTCATGGTGTTTAATAATCTCTGTAGCCGAAGTCGTGAGACTTTGGTCACTGAACATCTATCGCCCGAGATGAGCAAAGCCTTACGGCTTCGTCTACAATGTAAAAGACGAACTACTCTTTAGAAAGCTTACTCTCCGATGCGATCTCGGGGCCACCTTGAGCGAGTGCACGGCGGCGCAGGCGGAGGGCGTTGAGGCGAATGAATCCGCTGGCATCGTCGGGATTGTAATCACTATCGACACCTTCCATCGAGGCGATGTCTTCGTCGTAGAGTGACAGCGGGGACTTGCGGCCGACTGTAGTGACGTTGCCCTTATAGAGTTTAAGACGTACCGTGCCGGTGACAGTCTTTTGGGAATCGTCGATCAGTGCCTGAAGCGCTTCACGCTCGGGTGCATACCAGAAACCATTATAGACCAACTCCGCGTAGCGAGGGATCAAGCTGTCGCGCAGGTGAGCCAGCTCGCGATCCATGGTGAGCGACTCCATATTACGGTGAGCCTGTAGCAGGATGGTGCCGCCTGGAGTTTCATAAACGCCGCGGCTCTTCATGCCGACGAAGCGGTTTTCGACAATATCAACACGACCGACACCGTGCGTGCCTGCCATCTTGTTGAGATGCTTCATGACTTCTGCGGGATTCATGGCCACGCCGTCTACAGCAACGCAGTCGCCGCGTTCGAAATCGAGCTCTACGTATTGCGCTTCGTCGGGAGCATCCTCAGGCGCATTGGTGAGCTTATACATGCCCTTGTTGTCATCCGTAGTGGGATCAAACCATGGGTCTTCCAAAATGCCGGCTTCGTAGGATATGTGGAGTAAGTTGCGATCCATCGAGTAAGGCTTGGAGGCACTGGCTTCGACGTCGATGTTGTGCTCGCGGCAGTAATCGATCATCTCGGTGCGGCCGGGAAAGGCCTGACGGAAGGCTTCCATGCGCCATGGAGAGATGATTTCCAGCTTCGGAGCGAGGGCTGCATAGCCGAGCTCGAAGCGGACTTGGTCATTCCCCTTACCGGTGGCGCCATGCGAGACGGCGTCGGCTCCTTCGCGTTCGGCGATTTCGACGTGTGCTTTAGCAATGAGCGGACGAGCGATCGAGGTGCCGAGCAAGTACTGGCCTTCATAAATCGCATTGGCACGCATCATCGGGAAGATAAAGTCGCGGGCAAACTCTTCGACCAAATCGACGGTGTAGTGCGCCGAGGCGCCGGTGGCTTTGGCCTTTTCGGCGAGGCCGTCGAGCTCTTCTTCTTGGCCGACGTCGGCTGCGAAAGTGATGATTTCCGCGTTATAGTGCTCTTTGAGCCAGCTAACGAGGACGGAGGTGTCGAGACCTCCAGAGTATGCGAGTACAATTTTCATAGGACGGATATTAAAAACACGAGCTACGAGAACTGCGATTCCCGAGCGTGGATGCAAGCGGAAAGCTACTGGATTTGGCGAAGAGGCTGTAACTACAGGTGCCGTGACCGTATTCTCAAGTGTAGCGGACCCATGCTTCGCTCTTCGAGCTACGCAGGGCACAGTCGGCGAAGCCGTTTCGAACGAATGGCATGGGTGGAACCGCAACTCGCTTGTCCTCGGAGCTCGTAGAGCGTAGGGAGAAAGCGGTTCCCGCTTCCGCTACAGTTCCACGACCAAGTCCACGCACTTGTGGTTACACACTAACGAAGACCTGGCAAGCGCAAGTTCGCTACTCTTGTAGCGATGTGACGCCAGTCACGTCCTCCTTCGCAAAAAGGCTGAACAATACCAGCTACTTAAAGCTGGCCAGCGAAGACTTAAACCCGCCCGGCCAGCGAACGGCTGGGTCTGGCTGCAATGATTCCACGCGGAGAATCTGCTGCGCTGGCATGGCCGTCATCTTCTGAACCTCCGCGAGTAGCTCAGCATGATTTCGAGTCGGCTTGGGGCGTTGCGCGGCAGCCACGCTGATGGGGCGCAGTTGCTTTTCCTCGGGAGTGAGCTCGGGGCTCAAGCCCATCAAACGGAGTTGCGCAGCGATACTCGCGCGCTGATTGGCGGCGCGTTGCTCTTGGATCGTCGCGAAACGACGTAGTTCGTTGCGACCGATCGTATCAAGCGGGTCGACTTCGACCAGCTCATCCGCCTCAACCCCCTCTAGGGCAGGTTGCGAGGCCGCGTGAGTCGTGTCGCGAAAAACGGGTGTAAGTAATGCAAAGCCCAGCGCGAAGGAGGCGGCGAGCCCTGTGCCCATCATCCAGCGAGGAAAGTGAGTCACCCTCTCTGCGGACGGGTCGACGCGAGTCTCGCGAGTCGAAATAGCCACAGGCTGACGACTAGAGCGTGAAGATGGGCGTTGCTGTGAGCGCGAAGACCGGCTCGACCGAGCTTCCCCAGAGCGCCTTGACTTCGAACGGCGCTTCGACGACTGCGGGTTTAAGGCCAAACGCATCGCTTGGTGCAAGCGGCATCGCTCTGCAAACTCCGCCTTACGGTCGGCATTGGCAGCTAACTCCGCCTTCAAACCGGCGAGGCTGCGCTCGGTAATTTCCTTATCCAGGTAAAGATTGACGAGCTCTGTAAACTTTTCTTCGGTCATGCAAAATCTTCACCCATGAGACCGCGCAGACTTTCCCGCGCACGGGCGATTCGGCTCTTCACTGTGCCCACGCTGATCTCCAATTGCTGTGCAATCTCGTCGTAGGTCAGGTTCTTTACATTGCGTAGAATCAAAACTTCTTTGTGTTTATCGTTCAGATCCTGCATACAATCCGAGACACGGTCAACAAACTCCTGCGTGACCGCAGACTCGGCAGGGTTTTCGCCCGAGCAGGGCATGACGCCCTCCAAAGTCAGGCTGCCATCTTCGCCCAGGGGCTGATCAAGCGAGATCGACTGATCCCGTTTACGGCGGAACCAATACCAGTAGCGGTTATGCGCCAAATTAGTCGCAATTTGGTAAAGCCAAGTAGAGAAGGAGGCATCGCCCCGAAAATTCTCTAGGCCACGGTGCGCACGGATGAAGGCATCTTGCGTCACTTCTTCCGCATCTTGTTTATTTTTAAGTAGTTGCGAAACACGCGCAAAGATACGGTCGTAGTATCGAGTGACCATAATATTGTAAGCAGCCATATCGCCTGCCTTAATGCGCTCTATCAGTAAGTCATCGGGGTGGATAGTCTCGGTTTTAGCAATCATAGTAGGGTTCATATAGGGTAGATCGTTTAGTTCTTAGATTTGTTCCAAGAAAGAACGTTCAAATTAAAGAAAAATTACTTTTCCTATTCTTGACAAGCCCTAGCTAGGTTTCTTGTATGCCGCGCTTCGTGTAGGGGCTGTTAGCTCAATCGGTAGAGCAGTTGACTTTTAATCAATTGGTTCTGGGTTCAAGTCCCAGACAGCCCACCACGATATCCCGCTTAAACACTGGCTTTAAGCGGTTTTTTTGTGTCTTCCATGGGAGCCTCAATACCCCGAAAGCGGAAGAAAAAGCGGAGTATTAAGCGTAAGGTGCAATCGCAAGGAACCTGTTGAGTAAATATCAATTGGTTAAAAGAGTTCAGATCCCTAACAGCCTACCACACTAATAAGGTACGGCTTATGCAATTTAGCATGAGCCGTTTTTAGTGCATCCTCAAAATTGCTCACTCTAGAGCATTCTGCATTTACTCTGGTCACTGAAACAGCAAAATGAATTGACAGTTGCAAACAGCTCAACGCTAGAAGAGAGGTAACACACCATGACTATACCTCTTCCTAAATACGTTTTTGAAGACAACCTCTATAGCTTTCTGTCTTTGCTATGTACAGGCAACTCTGCCTCTGATGTCACCTTAGACTTCAAAGCGATCAAGCACTACATCCCAGCCGCCATAACATCTATAATTACTTGCATACGCACATGGCAGGAAAACGGGATTCCAGTAGTATTAATTAACCATCAAAACAACGAAGCATTTCGATACCTCCAGAGAATAGACTTCTTCTCAACATTAGGACTAAACTACCAGGAGGACTTTGCTCGCCATGCCCCAATGGGGGATTTCGTCACCATTACCGAAATCAACAATCAACCGGAGCGGGACCTAACCAAATTAATCGACGAACTCGTCGGGACACTATTCCCAGAGGAACAAAACGAGGAGCTCTACAAGCTCTTACAGTATGCCCTCGGCGAGATCATAAGAAACTCCATCCAACACTCTTGCGGCCTAGCATATGTATCTGCGCAATACAACAAAGCTAAAGACTTAATACGCATCGGCGTCTCCGACAACGGCATCGGGATTCGCAATAGCTTCAAAGACAACAACTCTCCACACTTCAAAGAAGAATTCTCAGACCAAGATTGCCTATATTTAGCCCTACAATCAGAAGTCAGCAGCAAAAACCACATCAGAGGCCCTTATGGAGATCCAGTTAATGCAGGAGTTGGATTAAGCATAGTCCACGCCATTGCAGCAGAAACGCTGGGCTACTTTTATCTCGCTAGCGGCGACGCAACGTATATAAGAAGTGGAAATAATGAGGGACATTACTATCCAAAGATGGCAGATCATCAATACAAGGGAACTGTCGTATCAGTTGCCTTTAGTCGAATAGAGGTGTATAAATACATCGAGGTTATGATGTCAGCCAAGCGAGCGATCGGCCTCATAAAAGAACAGGATACCAGCGAAGTAGAAGGAATATTCAAATGAAACATACAATCATATTAAAAGACCGCTTCGGAACCTTTTTGTCTGATGGCGAGTCGGGAAATGAGTTCCGATTTTGTGAAATCGAACCTGCGATCACATCTGGGAAAGAGGTGGTTCTAGATTTTGAAGGAGTTAGCAATATGACAGATTCCTTTGCTAACGCGTGCCTAGGACACTTATTTCGCAATCTCGACTTCCAACTGGAAGGAAAGCTAACCCTCATTAATTGCACCCCTACCATCAGAAGCTTTTTATCAAGCGCATGGACCATCGCAAAAAGACATGCCCTTACATGATAAGGGCTACATCTCTTATTGCTTAAGGAAAACTCTAAATTGCCAATCAAAGAAGCGGAGCATAAAGCGGAAGCAAAAACGCTGAACCCGCATCAACACTGGGCTATGCGAATTAAGCCGATTGGCTTTTAATCAATTGGTTCGGGGTTCAAGTCCCTGACAGCCCACCATCCTTCGCTTGAGCGCAGCGAAAATGAAGGATGTCCCGCCGTAGTCGCCGAAGGCACGTAGGCGGACTCAACACCTTGCAGCATCTCGCGCTCAAGACTACGGCTTGGCATGCCATCCTTTTTTGTGCCATTGAGATTAGCTTCATTTATGCCCTCCTCTCCATACGCCTACGTTTATATTCTCCAAAGTGAGAATGAGCCGGAGAGGCATTACACAGGCTGTACAACTGACTTAAACCTAAAAAGATGAGTTGAAACGTTAATAAACGTTAATGCACGTTAATATGATCTCAGAACTAAATGAGAAATAAGGCTTTATAAATCTCCGCAACCATCTGCTCTATTTTCACTCTATCGCCAATTTGGCGGCCTACTTGATTAACGTTAATTAACGTCCATTAACGGTTTAGAGAATTGAACCTACTTGAACTGCCGTTTTTAGGTTTAAGAAGCGGTTGGCAAAGCACAACAAAGGTGACGTTTTCCACTCAGCAAAATACCGCCCGCGGCGAGTAGAAACTGCTATACGATTTAGTGACTCAGAAAAAGCACACGCTTTTGAGAAGTAACTCAAATCGGGCTCAGGACGTGAATTTGCACGAAGACGCTTCTAAACGCCTACCCCCGCCGACAGATTACGCCGTAGTCACTTGCGCGCAAGCGGTTCTGTATGATTACACGCGCCCAAAAGCTTTCAACAACTCTTCGATCACTGTATCGGCCATCGGGGTGATCTCGCCAAGAGGCTTGCTCTGAATGATGGCTTCGGCGGTGGCTTCGAGCACTTCGAGGCGATCGAAGGCGTCGAGCACGGTCTTGCCGGCCACGAGGGCACCATTGTGTTCTAGCAGCGCGACGGGGTTGTCCGGCCCCATTGCTTGGGCGACGGTGTGTGGCTCGCTGAGCACGGTTTCGTAAGCGAACTTGGGCACGTCTTTGAGAAAGAGGAAGCTCTCGGGGATGGTGCGGGTGTCGAGCACGGCATCGCTCACACTGAAGGCGGTCGCGCTAACGGGGAGCGCGTTGATCACAGCATGCATTTCGGGGTGTGCGGCATAGATCGCGGCGTGGAGATCCACAGCGCGACTGGGGCGCGTGCCTGCGGGGCACTCGCCGCCGCGCACGACGATGAGATCTTCGAGATCGAGCGAGGCACGGTCTACACGGTAAGGTGTGATCAGAAAGGAGTCGTCATTGATCCGCGCGGAGAGACTGCCCCATGTGCTGGTGACAAGATCGTGCTCGTAAGCGCGATGAATGAAGTCGCAGATTTCTTTGCGCAGCTCGCGCTCGCGACTAGACGGTGCTTGCGGCTCGCAAACGGGCAAGTCGGGCAGCCGGTCTTTGGCCATGGACATGCCGGCCTCGTCGAGCACCTTGAGGCTGCCGAGGTTTTTGGCCTGCATGATTGTCTTGGCGGTGAATTCAAGGGTTTCGAATCGCTTAAAGACATCGGCGAGGCTGGCACCGCCGACCACGACGCCATGGTTTTCGAGCACCACGCAGAGCGTGTCGCTGGAGGCGGCAAATTGCTCGGCAATGTTAACGCCTAGCTGCTCGCTACCGGGCAGCGCATAGGGCGCGAAGGCGACCTCGCCGCAAACGTTCCACGCCTCGGGAAAGACCCGCGTGTCGGGCACTTGCCCGCAAATACTAAAACTGACTAAAGCGCTGGGGTGCGCGTGGATGATGGCTTTGATATCGGGGCGCGCGCGATAGATGCTGAGGTGGAAGGGGCACTCCGACGAGGGCGGATGTGGGCCTTCGAGCTGTTCACCGCTGAGGGCGACTTTGGCAATGTCATGGCGGCGGAGGTTACCTTTATCCACTCGTGCGGGAGAGATCCAGACATGGCCGTCTTCGTCGCGGACGGAGATGTTGCCCCCAGAGGTCGTGGTCATGTCTCGACCGTAGATGCGAGCCATCGTTAGCTCGATTTGGTCGCGCGGGTGGAGGAGGTCGAAATTCATATTTTTCAATCTTAATCCCAATCTTACTCTTAATCCTAATCCACACTGTAGGGATTAAGGGTAAGATTATGATTAAGCAATTGGCTAAGGTTGACGCGTTGGACAGGAGGCAAACGCGAGCTTCATAAATGAAGCCCCTATACCCGCAATGCGAGCACGGTCTTCTCATAATCCTTAACCTTGCCGAGCAAGTCGAGCTCACCGGGGACATCGTTGCGCTGGCAGAACTCTGCCCATACAGCCGACCATGGGAGGGCCTTGGCCTGTTCGAGTAGTGCGAGGCGTGTGGTGTAGTCGCCTGAAAGTTCAGCTTCGCGGAGTGTGGCACGCGGCTCAAGCAGAGCGAGTAGGAGCGATTTTTGCGCGGAGCGTGTGCCGATCGCCCATGCGGCGATGCGGTTGATCGAAGCATCGAAGAAGTCGAGGCCGATGTGGGTGCGTGGCAGCGCGTCGCAACGGACGAGCTCTTGCATGATCTGCTGGGTGGCATCGTCGAAAAGGACAACGTGGTCGCTATCCCAACGCACGCCGCGAGAGACGTGGAGCAAGAGCTCGGGCACATACATGAGCACGGAAGAGATCTTATCGGCGATGCTTTCGGTGGGATGAAAGTGCCCAGCGTCGAGGCAAAGCGCGGTCTGGTGCTTTTGTGCGTAGCCCATGTAGAATTCGTGCGAACCGACGACGAAGCTTTCGGAACCGATACCGAAGAGCTTACACTCGACCGCGTCGATATTGTGCGCGGGGTCGAGCTTCTCGGCGAAGATGGCATCGAGACTGTCGGAAAGGCGTTGGCGGTAGCTTTGACGGTCGGCGGGCAGATCCTTCATGCCGTCGGGAATCCAGACATTCGTGACGGCGGCACTGCCGAGTTGCTTGCCCATTTCGGCGGCGATCTTACGGCTACGTTGGCAGTGCTCGATCCAGAAATCGCGGGTGCCGGCATCGGGACTGCTCAGCGTGAGGCCATCGTCGGCCTTTGGGTGCGAGAAGTTGGATGAGTTAAAGTCCATGCCAATTTTTTGAGATTTACACCAATCGATCCAACCTTGAAAATGCTCCAATTCAATCGCGTCGCGATCGACTTTCTTACCACCGAAGTCGCCGTAGATGGCATGGAGATTGAGACGATGGTTGCCCGGGAGAAGGCCGAGCACTTGCTCTAAGTCTTGGCGGAGCTCATCAATACTGCGGGCTTTTCCAGGGTAGTTACCCGTGACCGCGAGACCACTGCCGAGTGCGCCCGCGCCTTCTTCAAAGCCGACGACATCATCGCCCTGCCAGCAGTGCAGAGAGATCGGCGTGTTGCCCAATGTGGTCAGGGCTTGTTCAACATCAACGCCGATGGAGGCGTAGATTTCTTTGGCTTCGTTATACATGGTATTGGAGATTAAGATTAGAATGGTAGCGTAGGCATCCTGCCTGTTGCCGCAGTGAACACAGGCAGGATGCCTATGCTACTTTTTGAAGAAAGAGCGGAGTATAGCTGAAACCCCGGTATTTGTGAATACACAGGCTGACTCATTATTTGCACTTTTTGACATCGAACTGCGCCGAGAATCATGCAGAGTGCAGGATAAATCATGGAAAGCTTTAGCCGATATTTCCCACCCGACCCCGCCGCAGCGGGCTGGGGCTGGCGTATTTTGGATGCGGGAAGACAACAAATCGCGCCCGACGAAGTATACCCGGGCGACGGGCATCCGCTCGGGTATTTATTCGAGGCGAGTGGAAGGCGAATCTTAGACGAATTTCAAATCGTCTTCATCGAATCGGGCTCAGGGCAGTTTGAATCGGCAAGCGTCGATTCTTTCGAGGTAGCCGCAGGCACAGCGCTACTCTTGTTTCCAGGCGAATGGCACCACTACAGCCCGAATCCCGACACTGGCTGGCGGGAGTCTTGGGTCGGCTTCAAAGGAGCTGACGCGACACGAGTGATGCATCAGTTTTTCAGCCCAAAGAATGCTGTTTTAAAAACTGGGCGGCGTGGCGAGTTGATCGATCTTTTTGACCGGCTCCTCTATTGGATCGACCAGGATACGGCGGGGCGCGACCAGATTGCGGCGAGCCACATTCCGCTAGTTTTAGCTTTTTTGAAGGCTGAACTAGAAGACACCGACACGCCCGAGCACACCGACGCAGCTATCGTGCGTCGTGCGAAGGCGGCCATGCTGCGGCAGCTCGATCAACGCACGGATCTTGAGGGACTGGCTCGCGAGCTAGGCTGCAGTTATTCCCGCTTCCGCTTCGCTTTCAAGCGGCAGACCGGACACGCGCCTCGAGAGTTCGAAAATCGGATTAAACTAAATCGCTCACGCGATCTGCTACTCTATAACCAGCTGAGCGTCTCAGAGACGGCGGATGCACTTGGGTTTAGCTCGGTGTTCTACTTTTCTCGGGCGTTTAAGCGGGCGTTCGGCAGCTCGCCGCAGGGGTGGTTGAAGGCGCAGGCTAAATCTTAGAAGCGACACTCTCCCGACCTGAGCTTGCCTGCGGTGAGCTTGCCGAACCGTCGATGGCTGTCGCTTTGTTGGCGCAGCGATGGCGTGAAAAAAGGTTCTTGTGTTGGGGACAGCCTATTAGCTGCTGCGGCCGCATCTCCATGGCGGAAGCCCATCAAAGCGACAGGAGTGTCGCTTCTACCCTTCGCTGCGTAACTGCGTCGGCGACATGCCGGTGATGCGCTTGAAGGAGCGGTTAAACTGCGAGATGGAATCGAAGCCGGTCTCAAAGGCAATTTCACTGACGCGGAGATGCGGGTTTTGTAGCAGGTGTTTAGCCTTCTCTACGCGGGTGCGGGCTAGATAATCGGTAAAAGTGATGCCGGTGGCTTGCTTGAAAACCTTGCAGAAGTGGCGGGTGCTGGCATTGACCGCCTGCGCAGCCTCGTCGAGCGTGATGCGCTCTTGAAAGCGTTCGCGGATATATTTTTTTGCACGACTGACGACTTGATTTTCCAGTTCTTCGGCGACCTCTGGCTCGATGCTGTTACTGATCGTGGCGAGGTGCTCGGCAAAGGTGGCGAGTAGCCGGAGCATGGCATCGTATTGATCTTGATCGAAAACCTTGGTCTGAAAGTAGGCCTCTTCGAGTGCCTTGAGGTTGACCTCACTGCCCCATGTCAGGAGCTGCTTGGTGGTGCGACTGAACTCTTCCTGATTCGGTTGGTGCAAGAGAATCTGCCCGGTCTGAAGGAAGGCGATCAGCTCGCCGCCCACGCGAATAGGCACCGCGCTATCGCAGAGTCCAGCGAAACAGTGCAGTGACCTAGGCTCCATTCCAGCCTTCTTTTCGAGATCGGCCTGCATCTTGATACAATTGGCACAGCCAGCATTCGTCCGCGCCAAGAGCATGCAAAAAGGATTTTCACCTTCCGTATCTTTGAGCGCGTTTTCATAAGCCTGCGCTGGGCGGATCGCCAGCGACAGCCCCGTCGCGGTGCGGAAGGCGTGCTCATAGTCTTTATATAGCTGCGACTCGCTGAGCCGATCCACCACCGAGCTAGTCTTGCCAGTCGCGGTAGAGGCTTCTTCGGATTCGAGCTGACAGATATCGGAGACCATAAGTGTGTTCTGAGGGACTTTTTGCAGGATATGCGCAGTGTTGTGCGTGATATGCTGAGACAGGTTAGGGGCTGTTCTGCAATAATCAAGCCATGCATACGCGCCTAGTCAGCTACCTATTAGATAACCGAGATCATATTATTGAGAACTGGTTAACTGAGGCTGAAGTCCCTCCCCCTAACAAATCCGAAAGCTCGGAGCAGGGTTTGGTGCCCTATGCTTTTTTCGCTTCGGCCTTCGACTCTGTCTTGAAGCGGCTCGAACAAGGCTCTGCGGCCAAGAACAACCCCGAAGCCTTACACCTCAACCAGTTCCTCGGCATCACCTGCGACTGCCGCGAGCGCTGCTTCGGCGGGCGCGTCTGCATGGAGCTGCACGACGCAGGCCTGCAAGCCTTCATGAGTGTCTTCGAAGAGGACTGGGACACTGACCAGGAGTTCAACGAGCTCGACCACGAACATAACAAAGACCTAATCAACCACGCGCTCTCCGGCTTTTTCGGTCAGGAGATCGAAACCTGCCACCATAGAACCTTCCGTAGCGACTGCCCTTTCGTCGCACATAACTAACCGCCCACCATGAACATCCTCATACTCACCGTCTTCTTGAGCATACTCTTAGCCTCGCTCTTTTTGCTCTTCTTCGTTCGTGAACGTCGGACGCAAGGCCTCGGCTCGCCCGAGCAAGATGCACTCCGCCCCTTCGATACCGAAACTCCGAAAAATGCCCTACGCCGCTAGCCGATTACTTTTAAGCAGATGAATACAAACAACAAAACCACTACCATCGAATATGATGACGACTCCGTAAGGAAGTTCATGATCGCCTCCATCTTTTGGGGACTGGTCGGCATGGGCGCCGGTGTCCTCATCGCCTTCCAGCTGAACTACTGGCAGATGAACGGCAAGATCCTCGAAATCATCACCTTCGGGTGGCTGAAGAACGAGGGGGTTGAGTTTCTCACCTTCGGGCGCTTACGCCCGCTCCACACGAATGCCGCCATCTTCGCCTTTGTCGGTAATATGATGTTCGCCGGCATCTACTACTCCACTCAGCGCCTCTGCCGAGTTCGGATGGCGTCCGACCTACTGTCCAAGATCAACTTTTGGGGCTGGCAATTCATCATTCTCTGCGCCGCCATCTCCCTACCCGCCGGCTTCACTCGGGGCAAAGAATACGCCGAACTGATTTGGCCGATCAACATCATGGTCGCCGTCATTTGGCTGATCTTCGGAGCCAACTTCTTCTGGACACTCGGCAAGCGCAACGAGAAGTCCCTCTATGTCGGCCTATGGTTCTACATCGCGACTATCGTTACGATCACCATGCTCTACGTGGTCAATCACCTCTCGATTCCGACCAGCTTCACTCATAGTTATCCCATTTTCGGCGGCGTTCAAGATGCCCTCGTCCAGTGGTGGTATGGGCACAACGCCGTAGCCTTCTTCCTGACCACTCCGATGCTCGGCATCATGTATTACTTCGTGCCGAAGTCGGTCAATCGCCCGGTCTATTCCTACCGCCTCTCGATCATCCACTTCTGGTCACTCGTATTCATCTACATCTGGGCGGGGCCTCACCACTTGCTCAATACCGCACTGCCCGAATGGCTCCAGTCGCTCGGCATGATTTTCAGCCTCATGCTCTGGGCACCGTCTTGGGCAGGCATGCTCAACGGACTGCTCACCTTGCGTGGCGCGTGGGATAGGCTCTTGACCGACCCCATTGTGAAATTCTTCGCCGCCGCCGTCACCTTCTACGGCATGGCCACCTTCGAAGGCCCACTCCTCTCGATCAAAGCGGTCAACGCCCTCTCCCACTACACTGACTGGACGGTCGGCCACGTGCATAGCGGCACCCTCGGCTGGAACGGCTTCCTCGCCGCCGGCATGTTCTACTGGCTCGCGCCCCGCCTCTGGAATACGAAGCTCTACTCCACCGCCATGGCCAATGCCCACTTCTGGCTAGGCATGGTTGGCATCCTTCTCTACGTCGCATCCATGTGGGTCGCTGGCATTACCCAAGGCCTCATGCTCAGCGCGACGGCTGAAGGTGGCACCATCCTACAGTATCCTAACTTCCTCGATACGCTACAAGCCATCCGCCCCGTCATGCTCTTCCGAGCAATCGGAGGCAGCCTCTACCTCCTCGGTTTCGCACTGATGGCCTTCAATATCTGGAAGACCGCCCGTAGCGGCAACCCAGTCAATGGAACAGTCCAAGTCGCGGTCGACGAAGAGGATCACCAGACCGAAGGCGACAAGCGCTTCTTCGCTTTCCTGAATGCGCCCGTCATCTACGCATTGCTCATCATCATCTTTACTCTGGTCACGATCTTCGGCGACGGTGCCGTCTTCCTTTTCGGCCTATTGATGACGGCCTTCTTCGCCATCGCAGCCGTCGCTCACTTCGAGGTAAGCAAGGCCGAATGGACGGAGTGGTACGCAAAACTCCTCGATCATGGCTTCGCCTTCTCCGTGCTCACAATCCTGGCAGCTGCCATCGGTGGCGCGATACAGATTATCCCGACCGTCACTGTGCAACGCGCCGACAACATCGAAGGACGTATCCAGATTCCTTATACACCTCTCGAACTCGCCGGGCGCGACATCTACGTGAGCGAAGGTTGCTACAACTGCCACTCGCAGATGATCCGCACCCTCGTGCCCGAAGTCATGCGCTACGGCGACTACTCGCACCTCGGTGAATCTATTTACGACTTCCCCCATCAGTGGGGTTCCAAGCGCACTGGCCCCGACCTCGCTCGCGAGGGCGGCCTCCGCTCCGACGACTGGCACTACTGGCACATGCTTAACCCGCGCGACGTCTCGCCCGGTTCCAATATGCCCAATTACCCATGGCTCTTCAAAAAGGACACCAAGGTCAGCCAATTGCCTAAGAAGATCCGCGTCATGCGTATGCTAGGTGTCCCTTATCCTATCGATCTGTCCGAAGAAGACATCCAAGCTCAGGTCGACGAGCAAGCCGCCGAAATCGTTGCTCGCCTCGCAGAGAAGGGCGCCTTCGTAGAGCCGGAGAAGGAGATCATCGCGCTCATCGCCTACCTCCAAAAACTCGGCAGTTATCGTGAGACTAGCGACGAAGTCGTTACCTCTGAGTAGAGTCATCCCTTCTTCCTTAATTGCTCCGCCATTTCCGGCAGACCTCCATCTTAAACCTAAAAGCCATGTTTAAACGCATCATCTACGACGAATGGACGAGTATCGTCCCACAAATATCCTTCTGGCTCACCTTTGGCGTCTTTCTCGCCATCGTAGCGCGAGCCATGCTCTTACGCCGATCGACGGTCGAGCACCTCGAATCGCTTCCCCTACAGGACGATGAATCCTCTAACTCAACTGCCGCAAACAAATGAGCTCCGATCCTAAAAACGAAACCGAACTCGTCAAACAAGAAGACCTCCCCGAGGGCGTCATCCTTCGCGAACACGTCGTGGACGGCATTCAGGAATACGACCAACGCCTCCCCTTCTGGTGGCTTTGCATCCTCTTCTCCATGATCCTCTTCTCAGTTATCTATTGGGTCGTACTCGATGATCGAAGCTTTGAAGGCGGGGGGAAATCCGCAATCGAAGTGAAACTGCAAGCGCTCAACTCAGCACGACTCGCTAACTCGATCGACGTGACTAACGACGAACTCTTCTGGGAGATGGCCGACAGTGCCGACTTCGTCAGCGCAGGCCAAGTCAGCTTCGAGGCCAACTGCATCGCCTGTCACGGTAAAGACCTCCAAGGCGGCATCGGTTTCAACCTCGTCGACGACGAATGGATCCACGGCTCCACCCCCTCCGAAATCTACCTTAGCATCGCCAATGGCTTCCCGGATAAGGGCATGCTCCCCTGGGAAAATATCCTCGGCCAAAAGCGTATCGCCGAAGTTGTTTCCTACGTACTGAGCAAGAACCCGGGGATCAAACCGTAGAGTCTTATTCTTACTCTTAATCATAATCTCCCCTTTTGGCAGAACGATTAAGAGTAAGATTAAGAACGTATCCAATGAAGCCAACCCGCCCATCCAGAGAAACGCCCACAACCATCAATCAAGATGGCTCCCGCATGTTTCTGCAGCCAGCAGATGTCAAAGGCTTCTTCACGCGCTGGCGCAAAATCTTCGCACTTCTCCTGATTGGCATCTATATATTACTTCCCTGGATACCGATTAACGGAAACCCCGCCGTCTTCCTCGATGTGCTCAATCGCCGCTTCCACCTCTTCGGCCTCAGCTTCGCGGCGCAAGACATGTGGATGGCCTTCTTCTTAATCACAGGTCTCGGCTTTTCACTCTTCTTCATCACTTCAATCTTCGGCCGAATCTGGTGCGGGTGGGCTTGCCCTCACTCCGTTTTTCTGGAGCAGATATATCGACCTATTGAAAGACTGATCGAGGGTGATGCCACCGCACGCAAAAAGCTCGACCGCCAAGACTGGGACAGTGAGAAAATCGCCAAGCGCAGCATCAAGTTTGGTATTTTCTTTGTCATCGCCGCGCTCATCGCGCACCTTTTTCTCGCTTACTTCATCTCGATCCCCGAGCTCTATCGTTGGATGACGACGAGCCCGAAAGAGCACTGGGGAGCCTTCGTTTTCATGGGCGTCGCCACGGGCATCATCTTCCTCAATTTCGCTTGGTTTCGCGAGCAACTCTGCCTCGTCATTTGCCCCTACGGACGCCTTCAGTCGGCATTGATTGACGACGATTCCATTATCATCGGCTACGATGAAGATCGCGGCGAACCACGTGGCCATGCCAAAAACGAGGGCGTCGGCGATTGCATCGACTGCCTACGTTGCGTGCAAGTTTGCCCGACTGGTATCGACATCCGCCAAGGCTTACAAATGGAGTGTATCGGCTGCGCCAACTGTATCGACGCTTGTGATACAATCATGACTAAGCTGAACCGCCCCAAAGGCCTCGTCCGCTACGACTCACAGTCCGGACTCTCTGGGCGCAAGCGCCGCTTTATCCGGCCACGTATTTTCATCTATGCCGCACTCATGTGCGCGGGCGCCACAGCGTTCACTCTATCGGCCATGCAACTGCGCAGTGCTAACATGAACATCGTCCGCATGACTGGCGCGCCTTACTTCATCACCGAAAGCACCGTGCGCAACCAATACATGGTGCGCGTCATCAACAAAACAAGTGAGCCCAAAACTTACATCATTCACAGTTCAGCCGAAGGCCAGACCTACACGATGGAAGGCAACGAAGAAGGGATCACCGTGCAACCGATGGGCGAAGAAGTCAGGCCTGTTATTATTTCGATCGCCCGCAAAAACTATGAAGGGCAATTCCCTTTCACCATCTCCCTAATGACACCCGACGGCGAAACCGCCATCGTCACGCGCGAAGTCGAATTCCTAGGCCCCAATGCGCGCCTCTTGGAGGAATACAGCAAATGAGTGATAAGAAAAAAATAGCATGGTCGCTCTGGATCCCGGTGACCCTCGCCTTCGTCTTCGTAGCGACCGCTTGGTTCTTCCTGATCAAAATCGCGAAGGAGAATCCGGTCGAAACGATCAAGGTCGAGCAAGCCCCGTGACCCAAGGTTGGAGTCCCGCCTTTAGGCGTCCACGCATCGTAGGCCATTCAAACGCAGCCGCCTAAAGGCGGGACTCCAACCCTTTCAACCAATGCCCACCGCCACCCAAGTCGCCTGCACCCACTGCGGCACGCCCTTCACTCCTCGGGCGAAGGAGGCTTACTGCTGCCATGGTTGCGAATATGTGGCACAAATCTTAAGCGATAACGACCTCACTCGCTTCTACGAACTCAAGGGTGACAGAGCTTTGCCCCCCGTCGGCTCCAAAGCATTTACCGAGGCGGAAGTCGCGCCACTGATCGCTGAACTAAACCGGATCGAAGCCAACACCGAGAAGCCCGTCGCCAGCACCCGTTTCAGCATCGAAGGCATCAGCTGCATCGGTTGTGTCTGGTTGATCGAGGCCATCTTCCAGCGCCAGTCTGCCTCCGCCCGCGTGCGAATCGATCCTCGCGCCAGTGCCGTCGAGATGCATTGGCAGCGCGGCCACTTCGACATCGCCGCCTTCGCTCGTGAGCTCCAAAAGATCGGCTACCGTCTCAGCCTCTACAGCGAAGACCCCAAGGCAAACTCCGGCAGTCGTCACCTAGTGAATCGCATGGGGCTCTGCGGGTTTTTCCTGCTCAACACCATGCTTTTCACCCTGCCGACTTACCTCGGTATGGCCGAAGATTTTTTTCTCGCACCCCTCTTTCAATTGCTCGGTGCCACCTTTGCCACCCTTAGCCTCATCACTGGCGGTGGCTACTTTATCCAACGCGCGTGGCAGGCCGCCCGCAGCCGTGTCCTGCACATCGACCTCCCCATCGCCACCGGCCTCCTCGCCGCCTACACTGGTTCGCTGCTCGGCTGGGCCACTGGCTATGCTAGCCTCATCTACTTCGACTTCGTCGCCACCTTTATCTTCCTCATGTTACTCGGACGCTGGCTGCAAGAGTTTGCCCTCGAAAAAAACCGAGCCCACCTGCAGCGCCAAAAGACAGGCCCGCGCAACGTCACCCTCATCGGCGGCCCACAAGACGGCCAATCCATCCCCGCGAGCGAAGTCACCGCCGAGATGGAATACACCGTCGCCCCTGGAGAGATCAACCCCGTCGCGGCCGATCCGCTCGATGCGCAAGGCAGCCTCAGCTTGGAATGGATTAACGGCGAAGCCGACCCCGTCGTCTGGCCGCAAAACCGCACCGCCCCCGCGGGTGCCATCAATGTCGGCTTGCACGGCCTCCGCTTTCGCGCCCGCGAAGCCTGGCTCGACAGTCTACTGGCTCAACTTTTGGAACGCCCCGAAGACAGCTTTCAAGAAAAGCGCCTTCAGATCATTCTCAAATACTATATCGCCGCAGTCCTCATCATCGCCGCAGTCGGCAGCATGACTTGGCTACTCCTGACCGGCGACCTACTCAAGACGACGCAAGTGCTCATCTCGGTGCTGATCGTCTCCTGCCCCTGCGCCCTCGGCATCGCCCTGCCCATGTGCGACGAGTTCGCCAACGCCCGCCTACGCCGGAGTGGCCTCTTCATAAAAAGCGCCCAAATCTGGGCACGCCTACAGAAAGTCCGCACAGTCGTCTTCGACAAGACGGGCACGCTGACGATGGATATCCCCCGCCTGCAAAACACCCAGTCGATCAAAGCCCTCGATCCGCTCCCCGCACACGCCCTGCATCAACTCGTCGAACACAACCGTCACCCCGTCGCCCGCTCGCTGCGCGAAGCGCTGCTAGCCAGCCATTCGAAGACACTGAAAAACAGGCCGGATGCCTGTTCTACGATTGAAGAGACCATCGGCCAAGGCGTGTCGTGGGCAGACGAAGGCGGCAACGAATGGACACTCGGCAAACCAACGTGGAAAAGTAACGACGAGCTTCCAACTCGCCCAACCCCAGCCCAACAATCTTCCAACTCATCGCCACACCCCCATAGCCTTCTCCGCCAAAACGGCCTCCTCGTCGCTGGTTTCAATTTTCAAGAAGACGTGCGCGACGACGCCCGAGAAGCCATCAACCAACTACGTAGCCATAATCTGGGTACCGCTATCCTCAGCGGTGACGCGCCCGCGCGGGTCAACCCCATCGCCACGCAACTCGACATTCAAGCCAAGTCCCAATGCACCCCGCGTGATAAGGCCGCATGGATCGAAATACATGCCCCCAATCAAGCGTTGATGATCGGCGACGGTGCCAACGACAGCCTCGCCTTCGATGCGGCGGTCTGCCGAGGCACCCCCGTAGTGGACAAGAGCATCCTCGAAGCCAGCGCCGACTTCTTCTTTTTTGGCCGCAGTCTCCGCTGCCTGCCCGAGCTATTTACGGTGGCTCAAAAACGCCGCCGCACCGTCTCCGGCATCTTTGCTCTCGCCGTAATTTATAATATTAGCGCCATCGGCCTCTGCCTAGCCGGCCTCATGCATCCCCTCCTCGCCGCCATCTTAATGCCCCTAAGTTCCCTAGTCACCCTAGCCATTGCCTGGTTCCGTTTGGGGCGTCAAACGTAGGGGCTTCACTTGGAGGCTGACGAACTTACGCCCCGAATCTAGTGCTGCGGCCTACGTGCCGAACCTCTTCGGGCGCCACTGGTGAAGCCCCTGCACCCGAATCAAACAAACACCAAACCCGCGCCTGTAAACTGCTTAAAGTCGCCTCGATTATTCGTCGCGAGTTTAGCTCCAGCAAGAAGTGCCGTGCCCGCGATCATCGAGTCGATTTTGAGCGACCGCTTCCGCCCGGCGTATTCAAAAAGCTGTGACGACATCTGGGCTTGACCCTCGCCAAAAGGAACAATTTCGACTAAAAAAGCGCGCATAGCTTCGATCTCAATATCTGAAACCGGGCCGCACAAGAATTCATACCACGCAGGCATCGGCGTGACCAGTATTTCTCCTGCAAGGTGCCAGCCAATCAGTTCTTTTGATTCCTTCGAGCCTTCGAGCAGGCCGAGGATCAAGTAATTGGTGTCCAAACAGATCATTCTGCGCGCCACGTTTTGCGGTCTTCGCGCAGCTCTTTCATGTAGCGAGCAGCATCCTCATTGGCCATAGCCTGATTGGAAGCGTGCAGCCGATTCAACAGTGCAATCGGATCTTTTACCATATCCTGCTCCGCTTCTTCAGCCCGAGCCACTGAGCGGCGCACCACCTCTGCTTGAGAAACGCCCCAACGCACGGACAAGCGCTTGAGCCGCTGGGCAGTCTTCTCATCCAGCGCAAACGTAGTTCGGTGTATCATGATTTTGATACCATCACTGATACCATCACTTTAGTAAAAATCAAGCTATCCTACTCCTTCAATAAATACCCTGCGTATCTATTGGAGCCTTATTGCCTAGGGCACCCTGATAAAACGGGGATTTTGACTCGTGCTGTAACTTATTCAGATAACTTGCGATTTAGTAAGATTACAGCTTATCTACCTGTGCCTCATTATGAAACGCTCTACGCTCATTCTCTGCTTTGCTGTTTGGTTTATTAGCCTCTCCGCAGCCTATTACATTGGTTCTCGCACCCAGAACACTCCAGTCGAGAGTTCCAGACCGGCGCTCGAACAAGCAGTGGCGGGTGAGCCGAAGGCGGCGACACCCTTGGTCGATGAAGCCTTTACCACAGAGGAAGAAACCGCGCTCGCAGCCTACTTAAACGGCGAGGAAATTACACTCGAAGAGGCGATGCGCGATATCTCCACGCTCTCCGGCGAGGCGACTCGCGAGTTACTGGTGCAAGCGTTTGAACTGCCTAACTCAAATCCTAGTCGCTCGCGCTTGATCCGCGAACTACTCGGGCAACTCGCCGAGACCGAGCCGATGGCCGCTCTCAAGATAGCCTCGCAAATCGAATCGCTCCGCGATAGCGAGCGCGCCCGCGTCTCCGTGCTCGAGGTCTGGGGGCGCAACGATCCCGCCGCAGCGATTACTTGGGCAAACAACGCCCTGGAGGGTGAACCTGCCCGCGCTCGTAGCTCGCAACTTAGCGCGATCTATCGCGGCTATGCCGCCAACAATCCTCAAGCAGCCTTTCAACAAGCCCTCGCGATCAACGATGACAACCGCTTGCGCAATCGCCTGCTTGGCGAGGTCATCGAGACTCAAATCGAGTCGGGTGGCATACAAGCGGCCAAGCTTGCGGTCGATCGATTGACCGATCCCGACACGCAGAATACCCTACGCCGCGAACTCGTAGATGAATGGGCGGAATTCGATCCGACAGCAGCCGCGCTTTACGTAGTTTCACTGGGGGAAGATGCCCCCTCTAACTTAAAAACAACGCTCGTCAGCGAGTGGGCAGAAAGCGATCCAGCGGCCGCCGCCGCCTGGCTGAGCAGTCTATCTGAGGACGACCCAGCCATCGGTCGTGCCAGTGCTTCGATCATCAAGGAATGGACGCGCTACGATCTGGCGGCCTCGGCCGAGTGGCTGAACAGCCTACCCGCCAGCCCCGAACTCGACCGCGCCGTGATCAGTTACACCTTTCGCGCCGCCGAGGAAGATCCCGGCACGGCCATGACTTGGGCAGAATCAATCGAAGACGACCGCCGCCGCACTTGGATGATGGGGCGTGTCGCTAGCACGTGGAAAGAGCAAGACGCTGAAAGTTTCAAAACTTACCTAGACAGTTCCGAACTGACAAAAGAGCAGCGCGAGAAACTCGAAAGCGCCAAGCCTTACCGAGGTGGCGACTGGAGCCGCGGCCGGGATTAAGCCCCCGTTTGAGCGGGTTGAAGTCTTTTCATTTGAAATGCAATCAGTCATCGCTACGTTCAATACTATGGACGCTGCGGCTTTAGAGAATAAAGCCTTACGCCTCACAAACGCAGAGCGTGCGCTGTTGGCTGGTCGTCTATTAGAGAGTTTAAAGCCAAACTCTCCAGAAATCCGTGCAGAATGGGTTAAGGAGAGCGAATCGAGACTGGAAGCATTTAAAAAGGATAAAATCGAATCTTTTGATGGAGTCGGCATAATGGCTGAATTCAAAAAACAATATAAACCATGACTTTTCGATTCCTCTCACCTGCCCTGCGTGAGTTGAGCGAGACTGCGGAATATTATGATGCGGAAGCATCCGGTTTGGATGCTATGATTTTATTTTAGAAGTCGAAGCCACTATACATAGAATTCTCGATTTCCCAGTTGCTTGGAATCAACTGTCTGACAACTGCCGAAACTGCGCACTCCGTCGATTCCCGTATTCGATCATTTATACAATTTCGCAGACCAACGAGATCATAATCATCTCCATATTCCATCAGCATCGGAAACCAAATTCATAGAAGGATCAGTTTTGATTACAGAAATAAACGATAGACAACACTCGGTGATAATTTGCAGGCGGCAATTCGATTGATTTTCCTCGGCAGATAGCTTTCTCTGCTGCGATGGACAACAGCTCAGCAGCAAAGCCCGTCGTCGGGATCATAATGGGAAGCCAATCGGACTGGATTACGATGGGCGAGGCAGCGGCCTTGCTTAAGCAGCTCGAAATCTCGTTTGAAACGAAAATCGTCAGTGCGCACCGCACGCCAAAGCTCCTCTACAGCTACGCGGACGAAGCGGCAGATCGTGGCATCCAAGTGATCATCGCAGGGGCCGGCGGTGCCGCTCACCTCCCAGGAATGACGGCCGCGATGACACACCTACCCGTGCTCGGAGTGCCCGTCCAATCGAAGGTTCTGAGTGGGCAAGACTCCCTCCTTTCCATCGTGCAAATGCCTGCTGGTATCCCAGTGATGACGCTCGCCATCGGCGTGGCTGGTGCAAAAAATGCCGCACTCTCAGCGGCCTCGATCCTTTCCTTGGCAGACTCTGGCGTCCGCGAACGGCTCATAGCCTTCCGCGCGAATCAGACGCAAACTGTGCTTGATACCGAGCTACCTGAAGTATGATCACTCCCGGCAGCACTATCGGAATCCTCGGCGGCGGACAGCTCGGACGCATGCTCACACTCGCAGGGCGCACCCTCGGCTATCGCTTTCATATATTCGAGCCGAAAGGCGCTTGCACCGCTGGCATGGTGGCCGACTTGGAGATCAATGCCGACTACTCGGACGAGGCCGCACTCAAGCGTTTCGCTGAAGGCGTCGACGTGATCACGCTGGAGTTTGAAAACATCCCATCTAAGGTGATCGACATGCTCAGTGCGATCAAGCCCGTGCTCCCCGGTAGCCGTGCGCTCCACATCTGCCAGCACCGCCAGCGCGAGAAAGACTTTCTCAAAGAAAACGGCCTGCCCAGCGTGCTTTTTGAATATGCAGACTCGTCGGAGAGTTTAAAGACGGCGGTCGAGGCCATCGGCTTCCCCTGCGTAATCAAAACGGCGGCCTTCGGCTACGACGGCAAAGGCCAAATCAAACTCAACACCCCTGAAGAAGCCGCCGACACTGACACCCTCTGGGACTTTCTGGGAAATCCACCACGCGTCGTCGTTGAAAAGTGGATCCACCACGTCGGCGAGTTTTCTGTAGTCTGTGCGCGCAAGGCTGACGGCACGAAAAGCACTTTCCCCATGGCGGAAAACGTGCATGTGCACCACATTTTGCACGCTTCCATCGTGCCCGCTCGCGTGACCGAAGCCACTCAAGCCGCTGGAGCCGAGCTGGCTTGCAAAATCGCCGACTTACTCGACGTCGTCGGCCTCATCGCGGTCGAGCTCTTCCTCGAAGAAGACGGGAGCCTCACCATTAACGAGATGGCTCCTCGACCACACAACTCTGGGCACTACACCATGGACGGCTGCCTCACCAGCCAGTTCGAGCAGCATATTCGCGCCGTCACAGATCTGCCCTTAGGCTCGACCGAACTGCTTAAGCCTACAGTAATGATCAACCTCCTCGGCGACGTATGGGCAAAAGGCGAACCCGACTGGGCAGGCCTGCTCGCCGACCCAAATGTTAAGCTGCACCTCTACGATAAAGGCGAAGCCCGCCCCGGCCGCAAGATGGGGCACTTCACCGTGCTCGGCAACGACAACGACGCAGCACTCGACGCGGCGGAAGCCCATTTTAAGGTATTGAAGGACAAATAGAGACCTTGCGCCTGAATATAATTCACCTACATTCCACCCACATGAGCATCCCAGAAATAATGAAAATGTCTACGAGTGAACGACTGACGACAATGGAGCAGTTATGGGATGCGCTATGCCACCAAAAGGACGAACCAGAATCCCCCTCTTGGCACAAGCCCGTCATGGAACATCGAAAATCTCGGATGTCCTCTAATGGGGCTCGCTTCTATACAGTAGAACAGTTGCGGGAACGATTTCGTTGAAGAACATCAAAGCAGTCGTCGTCCTTGATGAAGCAGTCGATGACCTAGAGGGCGGTAAAACTTTTTACGAGTCGATTGAAGAGGGGATTGGTGACTACTTTATCGACTGTCTGCTTTCGGACATTAATTCTCTCCGGATAAATGCTGGCATGCATCCTATAAGGCTAGACTTTTACAGAATGCTTTCACTTCGATTCCCCTTTGCCATCTACTATGATTTGGATCAAGGAATAGCCAGAGTCGCCGCAGTGCTCGACATGAGAAGAGAGCCTGCATGGATTCGAAAAGAGCTACAAGGGAGATCACTCTAAAAATATCACTTAGCTAACTATACAAATGATTCGACGTTGAAAGTTCGATCTTCCACGTTCGGAGTTCTCAAAAATGAACATCCAGCCCTCCAGATCTGAATTCGCCGCGCTTACCGCAAAGGGTAACACCATCCCCGTGTATCTCGATCTCACGGCCGACTGCGAGACGCCCCTCGGCGCGTACTCGAAAATTCGCCAAGAGAGCCCCGCTTTTCTCTTCGAGTCCATCGTTGGCGGCGAGCGCATCAGCCGCTTTTCTTTTCTCGGATCCAACCCGCGAAAAGTATTTCGTGTATTCGAGAGCGAAACCACCATCCAGCACAAAGACGGCCGCACAGAAACCGTCCCCACCCCAGCCGATCCGCTCAAACTGATCGAATCAGAGATGGCGACCTACCAACCGGTCGAAATGCCGGACATGCCCCCCTTCTCCGGAGGGGCTGTGGGCTTCGTCGGCCACGAGTTTATTCACAGTATCGAACCGACGGTGCCGAAACCGTCCGAAAATCCCCTCGAAGTGCCCATTCTTTACTACATGATCACCGATTCGGTGCTGATTTTCGACCATGTGAGACAGATCCTGCGCATCTGCGTGCACGCCCACACTGATGAGGGCGATGCCGACGAGGTTTACGATCAAGCCGCTGCCGAAATTGAGCGCATTTACTACCTGCTCGAGCGCCAGCGCCCTTTCGGCCACCGCCCCATCGGCGAGCCCAGCGAAGTGACCGTCCCAGAGGGTAATTTCACCAGAGAACGCTTCGAGGCTGCAGTCGACAAAGTGAAGGCTTACGTGCGCGCTGGCGATGTCATTCAAACCGTTCTCTCACAGAGATTTGTAAAGGATTTTGAGCCCAAGCCAATCGACCTTTATCGCGCCCTGCGCACAGTGAATCCTTCACCCTATATGTTCCTGATGGAAGATGCTGATTTCGCGGTCGTCGGCGCCTCACCCGAGGTGCATGTTCGCCTCACTGGCGACCAAGTCGAGATCCGCCCTATCGCCGGCACCCGGCACCGCGGCAAAACCGAAGCCGAAGACCTCGCGCTGGAGCAAGATCTCCTCGCCGATGAGAAGGAAAAGGCCGAACACCTCATGCTGGTCGACCTCGCTCGCAACGATATCGGCCGAGTCTGCCAATATGGCACAATCGAGGTGCCCGACTACATGACGATTGAGCGTTATTCACATGTTATGCACATCGTCTCGCAGGTCGTGGGAACAATTCGACCTGACTGCTCGGCCTACGACTTGATGCGCGCCACATTTCCCGCGGGGACTCTGAGCGGCGCGCCCAAAGTCCGCGCCCTCCAGATTATCGCCGAGCTAGAGCAGAGCCAACGCGGCGTTTACGGGGGGGCACTCGGCTACTTCGGCTACGACGGCAACCACGACTCCTGCATCGGCATCCGTACTGCCGTGATTAAAGACGGTAAAATCTACATCCAGTCCGGAGCTGGCATCGTAGCCGACTCCGTGCCTGAAAGCGAATTCATGGAAACGATCAATAAAGCGAAGGGCATGCTCAAAGCCGTCGCCCTGGCCGAGAATATGTTCGGGAATTAGACTAATTGGGGTTATTACGTCCACACCCGTAATCGGTAGCGGGATGAGGAACTCGGGGTGCAACTATTTCAACGGGGTAAAAAGTGGTAGCGCGGCACGGCCTCATGCCGCACCTTGATATGCCTCCTGCGGCATGAGGCCATGCCGCGCTACCTGTTCTCAGTAGTATTCATAGCCTGCACATTTAATTACACCTAGAAACTCGTCTCTCCACGTTTTTTTGTAAGTCTGGCACCGAACATGCGATAGATAATGGAACCTCTGGAATATTTCCGGAGTCCATACATCCAATCAGTGGAATCCACCACTGATAACCACCTATCCAGCATGGCACAGACAGCAGACAGAGCACGCATTCGACGTTCAAACGCTAATCGGCTCTCAGCCGTGCCCCGTACCCGAACAGACGAAGCGGAAGCCATTACCGATGTGCGCGAACTCCCCGCCACGGATCGCAACGTGATGCGCACCTACATGCAGGAGATTTCCAAGACCGCCCTCCTCACCAAAGAGGAAGAGGTCGTCCTAGCGGAACGCATCAAGGCCGGCGACAAGTCTGCCCGCGACCACATGATTTCCGCCAATCTTCGCCTCGTCGTGAAGATCGCCTACGACTATAATAATTTCGGCCTCCCGCTCCTCGACTTAATTAGTGAAGGCAACATCGGCCTAGTCAAAGCGGTCGAACGCTTCGACCCGACTAAGGGCGGCAAGCTCAGCACCTACGCTGCATGGTGGATCAAGCAATCGATCAAGCGCGCACTGGCCAACCAGAGCAAAACCATCCGCCTGCCCGTGCACCTGGTCGACCGCATCTCAAGGATGCGAAGAGTCACTGCGCAACTCGCCGACGAACTCGACCGCGAACCCTCCGACGAAGAAATCGGCTACGCGATGGACATGCCCGTCAACAAGGTCGCGCACCTCAAGTCTGTCAGTATTCGCCCCGCCTCGCTCGACGCCCCCATCGGCGAAGACGGCGACACCACTTTCGGTGAACTGGTGGGCGACGAAAACGAAGCCACACCGCTCGAAAATTTACAGGAGAAGTCCATGAGCAACGACATCAAGTCCGTCATCGACCGACTTGAAGATCGCGAAGCCGAAATCATCCAGCTCCGCTTCGGCCTCGACGGCAATCGCCCACTCACCCTCGAAGAAGTCGGCGAACGCTTCAAGATCACTCGCGAGCGTGTCCGTCAGATCCAAAACATCGCGATCCACAAGATGCGCCGCCTGATGACCGATAATGAGCGCCAACGCTCCAAAGAAGAAGTTCAAGAAGAGCGCATCGAGCAAGAGAAGATGAAAGTCCTCCAAGAATTTTTTGAAGAACAGGCCACGTCCTAGTTATTCAATCAGCATTGTTGTTTGTTAGGGAATGCCCTCCGCGCGGAAACGCCGGAGGGCATTTAACTGTACACAAGCGAGCACACCACGACTTCTCTAACGATGCTTTCGCAAAGTCGAGATCACGATGTAGAGCCCGAGCAGGCCGGAAACCAAAAAGCCGAGAATTCCGATGGCGGGATAGCCCCAGAGCAAGGGTTTCACTCCGGTCGTGATGACCAACGACGAGCCAATCAACAACGATCCGATAATAATACCGACGGTCAGGCGATTCATCGAGGCGTTGAAGGTCTCCTGTAAATTCTCCGTTCCGGTGTGGTGGAAGTTGATCTGCAATTCCTCATCTTCGACCTTCTGTAAGATACGCTGCATGTTCTCCGGGATGCGTTGCATACTGCGAAACATGCTGAGTAAGGGGAACAGGGTCTGGCGCTGAATGCTGGAAAAGCTCCAGCGCTCTTTATTCAGTTTTTCCAGATAAGGACGCGCCACTTGTTGAATATCGAAATCGGGATCGAGTATCCGCGCCGTTTCTTCGACGCAGAGAATCGACTTAGAGAGCAGTGCATAATCGGGCGACACTTCGATGCCGTTGCTTCCGAATAGATAGAGCATCTCTAAACCGACGGTGCCCATCTTCGTGCCGGAGGGGCCGAACTCACGGTGCTTGTTGAGCAGGAAGGTAATTTCCTTTTCCAAGCGGCGGCGATCAATCCGCTGGTTGGTGACCGACATTTGCTCAGCCACACGGATCACTTTGTCGGCATCGCGACTGGTAATGGCCGCAAAGAGATCGGCCAGATGGTAGCGCATCTGCATCGTGATCTGACCAGCTTGCCCCCAGTCAATAAAGCAAATGCGTTGATCGGCCGTAATGAGCATATTGCCCGGATGCGGATCGGCATGGAAAAAGCCAGTGCCGACAATTTGGTGGAAGATCGACTCGCCCCCCAAACGCGCAACTCTCTGAGCGTCCTCCGGTTGGAGGGTGATTTGATCCGGAGCGAAGCCTTCGATCCACTCCGTGACTAAGAGACGGCGCGAGGTGAGCTCACGGTAAACCTTGGGCGCATAGACATTTGGCTGCTCCGTATTGAGTGCGATAAAGATCTCCGCGTTGTCCGCCTCGTTGCGGTAATCGAGCTCTTCTTCGAGTCGCTTCTCTGCCTCACGAATCAAGGAGGGGAAATTATAAGGGCGCAGCTCTTCGATTCGCGCATGCACTTGCCGCGCAAACCACCCGATGATCTCCATGTCGGCCGAAATCGTTTTGTGGATTTCCGAGCGTTGAATTTTAACGGCGACTTCTGCGCCCGTGGAAAGCAGTTTGGCACGATAGACTTGCCCGAGCGATCCAGCCGCAATCGGCTCAGGGTCGAACTCGGCAAAGACCTCTTCCAACTCACAACCGAGCGCTTTCAGCGCGACAGGCTTGATCTTCTCGAAGGGCTGCGTCTCGACGTCGTTACGCAGCTTTTTCAGCTCCATCACGAGTGGCTCGGGCAACCGATCCGGGCGTGTGCTGAGAATCTGCCCAAACTTAACAAAGATGGGGCCTAATTCCTCGCAAGCATTACGCACACGTTCATAGGCCGTGAGGTGTGTAACCTTTTTCCGCACAAGGTTCTTGAGCAAGAACTGTGGCGTATCGAGCTGAAGCAGTAAGTCTTCGAAGCCCCAACGCACGAGGATCGCCACAATCTCTGGGGCTCTAACTGCGTTGGATAAATAATTAAACGGCTTCATTTAGAGTCGGAGGTCGCCGAAGGCGACCGCGCTCAATCTTCGTTGGGGAATTCTTTGTGCAGCTTACCTTCGAGCGCGGTAACACGTGCAGCGAGGGCGTCGTATTGATCCTTCGTCACAACGTTGGCGCGGTGCAGCATATCGTTGAAGAGTTTGCTGGCTTCGACCTTTGCCTTTTCAGTTTCGTTGCGCCCCTCTTCAACGATCTTATCCGACATGGCGGAGGCTTCGTCTTTGGTCAATTTGCCCTTTTCTACCAATTCATTGAGTGATTCCAGAACTTTGTCCTTCGTCACGACAGCCACGCCAATGCCGGCTAACATAGTTTTCTTTACGAGATCGATCATAGTAAGTCCAAGATACGACAGTCCTTGCGGAAATACAAGAGCGCAAAGTGGAACTAGAGGAGAGTTTTCATGCGCTGCCAAAGGGTTGGAGTCTCGCCTTCAGGCCTTTCCACAATAAAACCAGCCACTCCTTGCGGAGTGGCTGGTTCGAATTTTAAAGCGTCCGCTTTAGTCGACTAGAGGGCTTCGGAGCCAGTCTCGTCGGTGCGAATGCGAGTCGCGCTTTCGACGGGAATGACAAAGACCTTACCATCGCCGATCTTACCAGTCTTAGCGGCCTTGACAATCGCTTCGGTGGTCTTTTCAGCGTCGGCATCGTCTACGACGATTTCGACCATTACTTTAGGCAGGAAATCGACAGTGTATTCACTGCCACGGTAGATCTCGGTGTGGCCTTTCTGGCGACCGAAACCTTTTACTTCCGTGACGGTCATACCTTCGATGCCGATGTCTGCGAGAGCTTCTTTGACCTCTTCTAGTTTGAAGGGCTTGATGACTGCTTTTACCAATTTCATAGTATTGTGTAATCTGTGGTTATTTTTGTTAAATGGCTAGGCGAAACTTAGCGCGAGCTGGAGCTGAAGTCAGGATAGGCTTCTTGACCGTGCTCGCCGATATCGAGACCTTCGGCCTCTTCTTCAGGAGATACACGGATACCGATAGTCACCTTCAGGATACCGAAGACAATAATCGAGAAGATGAAAGCGGCAGCAGCAACGGCGAGAACACCAGTGAGCTGACCAATGAATGTGAACTTATCATCAGAGATATTCACAAACGGAATAACTAAGATACCAAAAACACCACAGATACCGTGAACGGAGATGGCACCGACAGGATCGTCAATCTTGATCTTATCGAAGAAGATAATCGAGAAGACCACAATCACACCAGCAATGAGACCGACAACTAGCGAACCCATAACGGATACGATGTCTGCGCAAGAGGTGATACCAACGAGACCAGCAAGAATACCATTCAGAGCCATGGATAGATCAGGCTTCTTGAGGAAGACCCAAGAAACAAGGATCGCACCAAGTGCACCGGCAGCTGCTGCAAGAGCAGTCGTCGTGAAGACAAGGCCAATGCCGCTAGGATCAGCGGAAAGAACCGAGCCACCGTTGAATCCGAACCAACCGAGGAAGAGAAGGAAAACACCGATCGTGGCGAGTGGCATACTGTGACCGAGGATCGGGCGAATTTTGCCGTCAACATATTTGCCAGCGCGTGGTCCAAGAAGGATCACACAGGCAAGAGCTGCGAAGCCACCGAAGGCGTGAACAACTGCGGAACCAGCGAAGTCCTTGAAACCAGCCCCGTCGCTAAGACCGCCGAGCCAACCACCTCCCCAGTGCCATGAACCGACAACGGGGTAAGCGATACCGACAAGAAGCGTAGCAAAAATCATGAAACTACCGAGCTTCACACGTTCTGCAACCGCACCGGATACGATGGTGGCCGCAGTGGCAGCGAACATAGCTTGGAAGATAAAGTCACCGAAACCAGTCATGGCGAGACCAGCGCCTCCGTAGCCAAATGTATTGGCACCGTCATTGAGATCGCCGATCATGGAGCCAAAGGAAATCCATCCGTTGAAGTCACCGGGATAGTGTGTGTTGAAACCGATGACCGCATAAGTAACCAGTCCGATCGAGATGATGAAAACATTCTTAAATAGAATGTTAACCGTGTTCTTGGACTGAGTTAAGCCAGCTTCAAGCGTAGCGAAACCGAGGTGCATGATGAAAACGAGCGCGGCTGCAATGACTGTCCACAGCATAGATACTGTGAAGAAATCAAAAGCAAAGGCCCACTCGCCTTGTCCCTCGAGAATGTCGAGATAGCCTTGAGCATATCCAGCTTCGTCCGAATCTGCACCGTATTTAGCTTCCATCGCTGCGACTGTAGCTTTGGCGGGTGCGAGAGAAATCTCAGTTGCGGCTACGAGCGCCGCTTCAGCGGCAGGATCGACAACAGCTTCTTCGATAGCTTCTACTACGTCTTCAACTGGCGCCTCCTGTGCACCGAGCGAGCCGGCCATCAGAAACGCCGAGCTGGAAAGCAGCAGAGCGAGAAGGTATTTTTTTATCTTCATTGTATTTGTTTAGTCAGGTTTATTGCTTTGTTTGGAATTGAGATCAAAACTCCCGTATGATGAGCGCTTCGAGCGGAACGCGAGATTGCGAACAAGGCATGTTGAGCACTCCGCATGCCAAAACCTAGAACTGTCACAATAGGCCGCCTTTGAGTCAGGCCAAAAAGCATTGATTTCGCCCTTAACTACTAATGAACAATGACTTAAAATTTATCCGTAAATTTATGCTAAAAAATAAAAAAGGACGCATCCAATGCGTCCCTTTTAAAAAAATTGGTTAGCAAATGATGGCTTAACCCGGAGGCCAAATCATGGGGCGGCCACCGAGCACGTGGACATGGAGGTGAGGAACCGTCTCGCCGCCGTCTTTGCCGTTATTAATGACGATACGGTAGCCATTTTCGAGGTTCAGCTTTGCCGCCACTGATGCAGCAGTCAGTAGCAAATGCCCCATCAGGACTTGCTGCTCGATGTCGGCTTCAGCGATTCTAGGGATGACTTGCTTGGGAATCGTCAAAAGATGGGTGGGCGCCTGAGGGTCGATATCGTGGATGACGATACACTGATCGTCCTCGTATTCGATTTTAGCAGGAATCTCGCGATCAATGATGCGTTCAAATAGCGATTTCATCGGCTTAGGGGTTTTCCTGACGAAAAATGACGACAAACTCAGCCATCAGCTCTCGAAGCGCCGCCTTGATTGTATCGACCTCGTTTGCATCGGAGCGTGCGGTGCGGCGCAGCTCAAAGGTGGTCGCGACGGTCTTATCTTTATTACGGTCGATCGTGACGTGGTCACGCACTCGCAGCACTAGATCGAACTGACCTGTCGAGACGCGGTTCGAGGTATCAATCGAGAGTTCTATCAAGGGCACATTAAGCTCGGGCTTGTTGGCGATAAAGCTGCGCAGCTCGATTTCGCCACGACGGAGCTGCAACTCCATGATGTCGCTCAAATCGAGTCGCTCCATCGCCGTCACCTCAGTGGCAAAGGAGGTATCGATATTCATATAGAAGAAATTGATCCCTCGTAGGTGGCTGGCATTTTCCGCTGCAGATAGCTGCGATTGGAGGCAAACGAGGAGTGGGAGCAAGCAGAGTAAATAACGCATAACCAAATATGTAAGCGAAGCAGCTGGGAATGTAAAGCGTGCGGAAACAAAACGTGGCGTGCTGGCTGTAATTAAATGTTGCGAGGTATGATATCAACGAGAACAGGTAGCGCGGTATGGCCTCATGCCACAGGTAGGCGTATCAAGGTGCGGCATGAGGCCATGCCGCGCTACCTCTGACTACCCCGTTGAAATTAATCGCTCGCTAGTGTGCTCGCTTGCATAATGCACGCCACGACTCACAGCACCACCACCTGCAGGCGTGAGCCTCGAGTCGCCCAGGCGCAGGCCAATTCGTCGATCCAGTCGCGCACGCGGCGGTATTGATTTTCGCGGTGCTTCGTCCAATATTTACCTTGTGGGCAGACGGCTCCGCGTAGGCCGGTGACGAGCAAGAGCCCCTCGCGCCGGCCGGCGAGTTTTTTCATTTCGACGACAATGGCCTGACGGATCCAGAGCGGACTGAAGTCCTCCAGTCTTGGCACGTGCCAATGGGCAAAGGCAAATTCATTGCTCTCGGTGGATTCGCCAAAATGCAAACGGGCGAGCTTGTCTACGTAGTCGCCGAGGGGCACGCGCTCTAGATCCTCTGGATGCTCATTGTAAGCAAACTCCAGCGCGAGGCGTGCGTGCTCTGCTCTTTCGGGATCGGAGACGTGCCCGAGGAGCTCGTTGAGTGTGCGGAGTTGATCGACCGGAGTCGATTTGACCTTAAGCATTTTCGGTCGAGGCTTTCAGCTCGTTAATTTCCTGAGCCAACTCGGCAAGATCACGGAAGTCTTTATAGACAGATGCGTAGCGCACGTAGGCGATCTGGTCGAGGTGCTTGAGACGGAGCATGATCTGCTCGCCGATGGCGTGGGCAGGGATCTCATGATCAAATTCTTTTTCCAATGAAGCGAGCACATCGGCAATCAACATCTCGATCTGCATGACATCGATCGGGCGCTTTTCGACCGCTTTTTTGAGGCCGCCGAGCATCTTGGCGCGGTCGAAGTCTTCGCGCCGTCCGTCGCGCTTAACCACTTGGAGATCAGCGCGAAGCACCTCCTCAATGGTGGTGAATCGATAGCCACAGTCGAGGCATTCGCGACGTCGACGGATCGAGGTTTCGTTTTTACCGGTTCGGGTGTCGAGCACTTTGGTCTCGATGGAGGTGCATTTGGGACAACGCATTATAGGAAGTTAAAATTAACGATTTGGTGACTAGAAGACCTACTAACTAGAACAATCCTTAAACCACTAGATGTAGTGGCATGTAAAGGCAAGCCCTACATTTAGTAGGATTTACTAGCGTAAGCTCGCTTGAAAGACTTCGTAGACGATATTGCGCGCTCAATAGAGATACAGTCTACATGCTCGGGGTGAATTTTGATGATGACCCGAAACTTATGCACACGTAGACGGCAATAGCCATCGAGTTGACGCTCCAAGTCTTTAATGTCGCCCTCTAACTCTGCCAAAGCTCGAAGCCCCGCACGAAGGCGTTTCTTAGGAGTCGGTGGTAATTGCCGAATTTAGGAGCGTTCATTCAAATTCTACTCGCCGAATAGGCGACTTGTTTAATTTACGCAAATTCACGTAAATTAACGGTTAAAGAAAGCGTCCTTGATTGGAATCCCGCCCCAAGAACCATCGTACTCTTAATCCCTCATGCACAACGAGGATTAGGATTAAGAGTAGGATTATGATTAAGGGCTAACTTGAAGCCTACAGCTTAAGAAAGTTTTGCAGCATCTTCATCCCTTGCTCCGTGGCGAGGGATTCGGGGTGGAATTGGACGCCCCAGACGGGCAGTTCCTTGTGGGCGAGCCCCATAATTTCGCCCTCTTCCGTCTCGGCGGTCACTTCGAGGCAATCGGGCAGGCTGGCACGCTCGACGATGAGCGAGTGGTAGCGGGTGGCCTCCATGGGATTGGGCAATCCAGCAAAGATGTCGGTATCGCGGTGCTTCACGGGGCTAGTCTTGCCGTGCATGAGGCGATCGGCGCGAACTACTTTGCCGCCAAAATGCTGACCGATGCTCTGATGCCCGAGGCAAACACCCAGGAGTGGCTTCTTACCGGCGAAGGCCTCAATCATCGCGAGGCTGACGCCCGCTTCGTTCGGCGAGCAGGGTCCTGGCGAGATCATGACACGGTCAGGATTGAGCGCGAGCGCCTCCTCCACTGTGATGGCGTTATTGCGAAAGACCTGCTGCGCCTCCCCAAGCTGGCCGAAGTATTGCACCAGATTGTAAGTGAATGAGTCGAAATTATCGATAACGAGTAGCATAGCGAAAAGCAGAAGCGGCTTCGCCCCAGACTGCAAGCCCACAAGCAAAACGAAATTCGGCTCATCATTAGCGAGAAGCTGCCAAGCTACTAAGTAGCGTTAGCATTAAGGTTGCCCTCTCCAGATAGATTGCTGTTATCCATGGTAACACCTAACCCAAACCAAACAAACTATGAACTATTACATCGAGGTTATTAAGAAGTATACCGTCTTCACTGGTCGCGCCCGCCGAGCCGAGTATTGGATGTTCTTCCTTTTCAATTTCATCATCGCCTTTGTATTGGGGATAATTGAAGGCATTCTAGAAATGCCTGGAGTTTTGGGTGTAATTTACATGCTCGCTGTGCTGATTCCAGGAATTGCCGTTTCGATCCGCCGCTTACACGATACCGATAAAAGCGGCTGGTGGATACTGATTGGTTTGATTCCGCTGATCGGCTCGATTGTCCTGCTAATTTTCATGGTTTCGGACAGCACTCCTGGAGAAAATCAATTTGGCGCGAACCCGAAGGAACTCTCAAGTGAGGCATAGGGATTCAGCTCCGCGAACATAGAGGTCGCTACGACAGTCATTGAGACAGAGAGCACACGCATCACTCACAATGGCTGTCGCCATCGTGCTACGAAATGGGAGAGAAGTTACTTTTCGTCGAGCACGCGGGCGGCTTCTTGCACGTCTTTATCGCCGCGACCACTGAGGTTGCAGATGATAATTTGATCGGGCGACATTTCGGCGGCGCGCTTCATGGTGTAGGCGATGCCGTGTGAAGATTCGAGCGCGGGCACGATGCCTTCGATCGCGCAGAGGTCTTGGAAGGCTTTTAGGGCTTCGGCGTCGGTGGCGTAGCCGAAATCGATACGACCTTTTTCTTTATAGTAGGCGTGCTCAGGGCCCACTGCGGCGTAGTCGAGACCGGCGGAAACGGAGTGCGTGAGATCAATTTGCCCGTCGGGGCTCTGGAGGATCCAAGTCTTAGCGCCTTGTAGGACGCCGAGCTGACCACCTTCGAAGCGGGCGGCATGATGGCCGCGCTTAATCTCTCGGCCGCCGGCTTCGACTCCGGTCAGGCTCACTTCGAGGTCTTTAAGAAAGGCGAAGAAAATGCCGATGGCGTTGGAACCGCCGCCGACACAAGCCGCGACTTCATCGGGCAGGCGGCCTTCTTTTTTGATAATCTGGCGGCGGCACTCTTCACCGATGACGCGGTGGAAGTCGCGCACCATCATGGGGAAGGGATGGGAGCCAAGAGCGGAGCCGATAATGTAGTGGGTGGTGCGGACGTTGGTGACCCAGTCGCGCATAGCTTCATTGACGGCTTCTTTGAGCGTCCTTTGGCCTGCGGTAACGGCACGCACTTCGGCACCGCAAAGGCGCATACGATAAACGTTAAGGGATTGGCGGCGCATGTCCTCTTCGCCCATGTAGATGACGCACTCAAAGCCCATCTTGGCACACATGGCGGCGGTGGCGATACCATGCTGGCCGGCTCCGGTCTCGGCGATGATGCGCTTTTTACCCATACGCTTAGCGAGCAGGGCTTGGCCGAGGGCGTTGTTGATCTTGTGCGCCCCAGTGTGGAGCAGGTCTTCGCGCTTGAGATAGATTTTGGCACCGCCGCAGTGTTCAGTCAGGCGGTCAGCGAAATAGAGATTGGTGGGGCGCCCGGCGAACTCACGGAGTTGATGGTCGAGCTCTTTTTGAAATGCGGGGTCTTTACGCGCTTCATGATAGGCCTCGGTCAACTCGAAGAGTGGGGTCATTAAAGTCTCAGGCACATACATGCCACCGTAGGCGCCGAAATGGCCGCGCGCATCGGGGAGGCTGAGTGGATCGACTTCGAGTTCTGGCATAGCTGTCTGCATGGGTTAAATACGGTTGCGGGCGGGCGGCTTTGTCAAGCTGGCAAGCACCATTCGGCGGGCTCAGGGCAGCCGAGCTTCGAACTCGCCGATGTCTTCCGGCGTATCAATACCAATGGTGGCTTGGTCGGTAATACCGACGTGGATGCGATAACCGTGCTCCATGGCGCGGAGCTGCTCGAGCTTTTCAATGCGTTCGAGGAAGCCAGGCTCAAGGCTAGAAAAGGCGCTCAGGAAATCGGCCTTGTAGGCGTAGAGGCCGAGATGGCGGTAGCATGTGTTTTGCACCAGCCACTCGGCATCGACCTGTCCAGTCGAGTCGCGGGCAAAGGGGATGAGCGAGCGGGAGAAGTAAAGCGCATAGCCGTCGCGGTCGCGCACGACTTTGACTTGATTGGGGTTAGCGAAGTCCTGCGGGCGCTCGAAAGGCACGGCGAGCGTGGCGATGGCGGCCTCGCCTTCGAGGCCGGCGGCAAGGGCGCGGATCTGCTCACCCGTAACGAGCGGCTCGTCGCCCTGCACGTTGATCACTGCGGGGGCACCAACGGAAGCATTGGCCTCGGCCAGTCGGTCGGTCCCGCTGGGATGGTCGGGGCGGGTGCGCACGGCATTAAACCCCGCATCGGTCAGACAACGTTCAAGCGCATCATCATCCACCGCGAAGTAGAGCGGAAACTCGGGCGCAACGGCGCGGATGCGCTCAGCCGTCCACAGGATGATAGGCTTGCCCTGCACCTCGTAAAGAAGCTTGCGAGGGAAGCGCACCGAAGCGAGGCGTGCGGGAACAATAATGGAGGGCGTCTTTGACATCTGAAGATCTATCATCATGAAAGTTGAGCAATGAACAAGGAAATCAGTGCAGCGGAAGCGGCAATTTTGCGCGACAACAACAAAGACGCAGTCTTTCTCGATGTGCGGGAAGACTCGGAGCTCACGATCTGCCGGATCGAAGGTGCGCTCCACATCCCGATGGGATTTTATATTGGCCAACAATACGACTCACTGCCTCGGGATGGCATTATTGTAGTGTTTTGCCACCACGGAATGCGCAGCGCGAACGTGCAGAGACACCTAGAATCCAAGGGCTTCGAGAACATCATTAACATGACAGGTGGCATCCACGCATGGTCTCAGCAGGTGGACTCCGAAGTACCCACCTATTGAAATCAAAAGCGAAGGTTTCACTGATTCACAACTCTAGAGCGAGTCATAATCCCGACCAGCAGTTTTAATCGAAACGCCCTCGTTCTCAACGATCAACTTGATCGCTTCTGCCCGTGATGTCTCTGGCGTAAGGTAGCCAGAGATCTTACTCCGACGCGCCCTCATTTCGTCGCCCTTGCTTGCCCCCTCTTTAGATGCTTCCTTCTCGCTCTCTACAGAGACAGCGCCAACAAGTGTGAAGTCTGGCAGACCAGGTCTGCCACGCCGAATCTTTATACTCTGACAAGGCTCACCGAGATCGTTCTCCAGCCCCAAGCGGCCGCCTCGCTTTGTCGCTTCTAAGATCAAGTCACACTCGGCCTTATTCTTCGATGGGAACAGATTCATCACAGCCCTAGGGTGATTGATCAGCTCGGCACTCCCTGCTGCTCCGTAGCTATCATTCGCCCTACTTTTGTTTGTATGGTGAACCAGAATACATGCAGCGTTAAGCGACCTCAGTATAGGATTCAAGCCGTTCCTGAGGAATCCACTGACAACTTCCTGCTGATTAATATCACCTCCGATGTAGCTCAACAGTGGATCTATTAAAATTAAATCAGGCCGTTCCTGCTTCGCAACTGATGACAGCTTACTCAAAAACTCTTCTCCCGTGGCTTCGTCCTCGGTATAGATTTTGAGGTTTTTATGCAGCATCGCTGACTCATCCGTTTTTGAACGAACATCAAGGCTCTTGCACATACCTTGAAATATTTCAGCAAGGTCTCCTGTGTCGTTTTCTGCTTGTATGTAGAGCGTTTTCAATGCTCTGCTAGGTTCTATACCTAGGAAGTCTCTGCCGAGTGCGAAGTTGCAACACATCTGAAGTGTGAAGGTGCTTTTGCCCATGCCAGCAGCACCGACAAAAAGTAAAGTTCCTTGTCGGCATAGGAACCGATCTCCGATTAATTTAGCCATGTCGTTCGTG
>Ga0222632_1000173_pt1 | contig 44671 bp, 37 predicted proteins | sample AntAcemetageno46_FD_179828 | JGI IMG/M metagenome (GOLD analysis project Ga0222632, IMG submission 179828) | Saline water microbial communities from Ace Lake, Antarctica - #46 | ecosystem: Environmental > Aquatic > Non-marine Saline and Alkaline > Saline | place: Antarctica: Ace Lake | collected...
ATCAAATCCATCACGCATCCGAACGAGTCGTGGCCCTCGTTACAGGAGCGATGCCAGAGGGACCCAGCAGTCGCCTTTCACGCTATCGCCAAGCTACGTTCCAAATGAAGTTACCTTGATTGCGATCAAGGTCACGGTATCTTTACAAGGCCATTTCGTCTGAATACCGAGTTATGTTTACAAATTCCTCATTTCACGGATATTCCGCAATACTTCATCCGGTTGTATGGCTTCAAAGCAGCGCTCCCATCGATTATCACGGCTTTCACCTTTGAGCGGTGGCAGGTCGGAAACGAGGGTGCGGACTTGGAGTCCGAGCGGTGCCCATCTTGTCGGTGAGTGAATGGGGTCGCACTGACCCATGAGGCAGACCAGCGGCGCGCCCATCGCTGCGGCCAAGTGGGCTGGCCCACTATCCCGGGAGATCACTATTTCCGCTTTTTTGAGCAGTTCGGCTGTCTTAAGCAGCGAGTCCTTTCCTCCCCGGTCTTCCAGGTTCTCAGCCGCAACACCCGCTGCCCGGATTGCCTCGAAGGTTTTCGGGCTGCTCTCAGAGCCGATCAGGATGATCTTCCACCCGAATTCCTGAGAAATGCTTTTCGCTAGATTGGCATAATGCTTTGCGGGCCATCGAGGTTTGTTGCCAAATGCTGCGGGGTGAAAAATGGCATAGGGAGAGGGTGGGGGTTGCTCGGATGAGACGGAGAGCACTGGCTGAAGATTTGATGGGAGCGGACATCCGATCCGTTCCAATAAATCGAAATTGCAGGCGGCTTCGTGCTTTTCGCCGAGATGACGCCGGTAGGGGATGGTGTCGGTCAGTGAAAAACGGCCGATTTGTTTGCGATAACCAATGCGGATGGGGATTCCTGCTAGGAAAGCGGCGATTTGAAGATCGTTATCCGGATGAAGGAATAGAATACAGTCTGCAGGAGTTTTTCGGAAATACTCCCGCCATTGCTTCACCCGCTGGAGGTGGATTCCCTTTGCTCCTTTCCCTGGGTCGCACGCTACAGGCTGGATCCCGTCGCTCTCACTGAGAAGCGGTACAAGAGATGGTTCTACCAAGATGCGAATCTTCGCTTCGGGGAATCGTTGCCTCAAGGGGGCGAAGGTCGATGTCGTCAACACGACATCCCCAATGCGGTCCGTGCGGGAAAGAATGATCTCCTTCATCAGTCCTTTTCCTTTCCAACGTTGTTGGCTGATGCAAGTATTCTATCTTTCAGCAGCGCGGTGTTTGTCTCGGAAAGGAAATTTTCTTCAACCCATTTTCGTCCATTTTCAGAGAATTTTTCCCGTTTTCCAAGATCCGCCCATAGTTCGAGAATCTGGCCGGCCCAACGGTTCAGATCGAAACCGGAAAGAACCGTTCCGGTCTCACCATCGGAAATTGCTTCGAGCACACCGGGCGCCTCGCGCGCAAGAACGGGGATTCCATGGGCCATGGCCTCGGGCACGACATTGGGCAGTCCATCGCGGTCTCCATCCTGAGAAACAACACCGGTGAAGAGGAAAAGATCCGCATTCTTGAACTGCGAATAAACGGATTCTGCGGGCAAAGATCCGGTCAGGAGCATTTGGTCAGCCGAAAGTCCCGAACTATGGATCAGGCTTTCGAGTTCGTTTCGCTGAGGACCTTCGCCAATCAGGGTAGCCGTAAAGTCGATCCCGCGATCCCGGAGGATCCGGCAAAGACGAACAAAATCGGTAAATCCCTTTTTTGGAACGAGGCGGCCGACAGTCAGCAGGCGGAGCGTTCCTTCCGGTGGGCGGGGGTAGGACCGTTCAGGAAGCTCTGCGAGCCCCCGATGGATCAAGTGTGCCCGATCCGGGCTCGCCCCCCGTTTAACGAGCTCGGACAGCCCTGCCTGAGTCGTTGTGCGGACCCATGACGCGGCCTGAATCTTCTCGGCGAGGAGGCAATCACCTTTTGCCTGAAAAAGATCGTAGGCGTGGGCTCCGAAAGAGAAAGGAGCACCCGTGAGGAGATGGATGGTCCAGGCGGTGGTCGCCGGGGCGGTCGCCCAAATGCCGTGAATCCATGCCGGGGGATTCTTGCGAATCTCTTCGGCGAGTAGAACACCCATCCCCATACCAAGAAGCGTTTCCTGTAGGTTCAGGAATGCGCGTGGGAAGCGGATAAAAAAGCTCTGGAGTAGTCGGATTAAGGCGGACGGCTTGCGAAGCAACCAAAGCGGCAAAAGATAGAGCAATCGGAATAAGTGCGCAACCGGGATGGGGCGGACCTCAAGACCGGGAGAAGTGCCACCTCTCCAAAGCGAAATGATCTGCAAGTCGCACTTGGTTGCCAGGTATTGGATCTCCCGCTCAACGAAGGTTTCGGATAGCTGTGGAAAGGTCGTGCAGAGGTAGAGGACCGTTGTCCGATCCTCCCGGATGCTACTTTCACGATTTTCTGCGGAGGAGCTGGGAAAGGAAGCCACTGAGGAAAGAGGTGTTTCGGTCAAGGGAAGTAAGCATCCGGGTTATCCGTGCTGGAAAAAGGTCGTTGCTTCTCTGTGAGCGAAAATATCGCCATTTGCCTTCGGCTCCGATGGAAGGCTCGTTCTGTGAGACGTTCTTTTAAGACGTGTGAACAGTGGCGTGAGCCGAGCCATTTACCTTGGCCACGGGTTCGCTTGCCGGTTCTTGCTCGCAATCGAAGGCCAGTGCAATTTCTTCTGCAAAGGCTGCTTTCTCATCTCCGACGGAAATGGAGCCTTCAAAAATGGCGATTGGCCGGCGGATCCGCTTCAGCTTTACTTCCATCGTGAAGAGATCGCCCGGTCTGCATATACGATGGCAACGAACACCGTCGCAGCTCTTGAAAAAGACGGCTTCGGAAAGAACGGATGCCGGCACCTTAGGGCTTTCTGATTTCAGGAGGAATAGGACCGCGAGCTGACCCAATGCCTCGATCATAATTGAGGCTGGGACAACAGGATTGTTTTTGAAGTGTCCTTCTAAAAAGAATTCGCTGCCCTCTACCCGGTATTCCCCTTTGGCGGAATCATCATTTACGGATGCGCGGTTTAAAAAGAGGAAAGGTGGTTGTTGCGGCAGAACGGAGGCAATTTCTTCAAAGCCGAGAAATGCCGCTCTCTTCGGGGCAGGAGCTCCGGTCGCTTTGCTATCCATGTAAGCTTGGATGTCCTCAAGGGTTCGAAGCTCTCGTAACTCGTTGTTGTCGAAAGAAATATTAAGCGTCTCCTCCACGAGGATGACGATTTCCATCATCGTCAGGGAATCGATCCCCAAATCCTCGAAAAGACGGATGTCTGTCTTTCCTGAGTGAAGGTGAGGCTTTGCCTCGGGTTCAAGAAAGCGCTCAATGATTCCCGAAACGATAACGGGGACGAGTTTAGGATTGGATGTCTCCCGATACTCGACTGCCGCCTCGAAAGTGCCCTCAGGACACCGTTTAAGGGATTCTTTAAGTTTGAGAGTATCTTCTGGAGATAATGTTACTGTAGCCACTGTTGAAAAAGGATTCAAACGGCCTCCGTTTGCATGATAAAAGCGGAGAACTCTATATGAAAAAAGGTGATGCCGAAGATTTTGTTTGAATGATACGGATTATTGAAGCTCCTAATGGTTCCTGCAATAGAATAATAATATGCGGATTGATGGTAAGACACACGTAAACCCAATAACGTTCATGATTTCTGATGAAAAAAACTGAAAACCCAAAAAAGCCTGTAATATTGACCTGTGCGCAACCGTCCGGGGTGCTCACATTGGGCAACTATCTGGGCGCTCTCCGTAACTGGGCAACGATGCTGGATTCCTCTGAATGTTTTTTTGGTATTGTAGACATGCACTCTATAACAGCAAAAACCGTTCCAGCGGACTTACGCAAGAATTCACTTTCCTGTTTAGCACAATATATTGCCTGCGGGATGGATCCGGAGAGGAGCCACCTTTTTATCCAGTCACATGTGATCGGCCATACGGAATTAGCCTGGGTGTTGGGTTGCCAGACTCCCATTGGGGATTTGCAGCGCATGACCCAGTTCAAGGAGAAAGCGTCCCGCCTTGGCTTTGCCATCTCTGGCTCAGAGGAAGGGGAGTCGGGCCTTCGATTCAGTCACGAGGGGGCTCGGGCCCAAGCTTCGGTGAATTCCGGTCTCTTGTTCTATCCGGTTCTCATGGCGGCTGATATTTTACTCTACAACGCGGATAAAGTTCCCGTTGGGGAAGACCAGCGTCAACACCTCGAGCTGTGCCGGGATCTTGCCCGTCGTTTCAATCACAACTATTCCGAAACGTTTACCGTCCCCGAGCCATTAATCCCGAAATCAGCCGCCCGTATCCGTTCCCTTCAGGATCCGACTAAAAAGATGTCGAAATCGGATGACGATCCATTGGCGACCATTTACCTTCTCGACGAACCAAAATTGATCCGGAAAAAGATTATGTCTGCGGTAACGGATTCCGGTTCAGGTATTATTGCGACGGAGGAGAAGCCCGGCGTCGCCAATCTACTGCAAATTCTCTCAGCCACAGGGGGGCAGTCGATCCAGGAACTTGAGAAGCATTTCGCGGGGAAAGGGTATGCTGATTTAAAGCGGGAAACCGCGGATTCGGTGCTGACCCTACTTGAACCGGTTCAGAAGCAGTATGAGGAATTGATGGCCGACAAAGGGCAGTTGGAGGCGATACTGAAAGCGGGGGCGGAGGCCGCTCAGCAAAGAGCGTACCGCACCCTATCCAAGGTTTACCGCAAGGTGGGTTTCTATCCACGGGTGAGGGAGGGATGAGCAACCGGATGCAGAGCTATTCTTTTCGTGGTTCCTCTTTGCCATCCTGGAGGCCTTGGTTGTCCCGTGTTTCTGGTCTGGCCTGTTTTGTGGGGGCGGCCCTGGCGGGTTTTGCAGTCTGGCGGGATCCGAGCACTGTGGGTGTCGCCGTATTTGGAATCAATGTCCTCGCTGGAGCCCTCTTAATCGCCCTGCCGGAGTATTATCGATACTACGCCGCGCTGCGGGAGATGCCACCTTTGCCGGACCGCATTGAGGAGGCGTTCGACGAGACCTATGAGAACCTTAGAGAGGTCCGGGATGCTCTCGAACGGCTCGGACAGGCCTACTCTGAGCGGGCACCGGAACGCAGTGCGGAATCCTCCGCGGAGTGGAAATCAGAGCTGGAAGAAGCTTTGACGGAGCTCCGGCTGGATTGTGACCTACTGGAAGAGAAATTGCGGCCGATTTTACCCGATGACGGTAAGGCTCCCGGAAAAAGTCTTCCAGCCGGTATGTTGGCCAAGGCCCTCTCCGGTGCGGACAAAGGGAAGGGATTTCCGCTCCAAGGCTCGTCTGACAACGCGGATTGAATTGCTACAATTTCGCAATATTCACTGATTCCATTCGAGATCGCAGTGATTTTGACTATCAAGCAATTAATGATATCAGTTGTGGAAAAGGGGTGGAGCCCGCAGTTCAGAGAGAGCGTTCGATCGCTTTTCCCTCCAAATCGTCTTCGTAAATGCCACCGCTTCGGATTCACCGCGTGGCAAAAGGAGACTGCTGCGTGAGCACCGCATCCCCAAATGGCCTCGATATAGCTAAGCTGGACATCCGAGCGATTGCCGCTGTCTCCCGGGATGGCGTGATCGGTATTGACGGGCATCTTCCCTGGAAGATTCCTGAAGATGTCGATTACCTCCATCGCTGTGTACGGGGAGGGACCGTGATTGAGGGACGGAAGTGTTACGAAAGCCGCGAGAAGCCATTTCCAGGGGCGAATCGAACGCTTGTTCTCAGTGGTCGGGACAATTGGAATCCACCGGAGGTAGAGGTCTATTCGTCCCTTTCCTATGCTTATAAAGCGGTGCAAGGCACAGAGCAGCCAGTCTGGATAGCGGGTGGTGAGCGGGTTTATCGGGAGAGTCTGCCGCATTGGAAGCGATTGTATCTCACTGTAATTCATGATGATTTTCAGGGAGATACTTTTTTCCCGGAATGGCGGAAACATTTCCCGGTTGAGTTGTCCCGAAAAGATGGGGAACACGAGGGGTTGCGCTACTCTTTTCTGATTCTAGCGCCAAACGAAGTTAAATAAAATCCACCAGCGATGAAAATTCTTCTCATTACCGAGACGTATCCACCCGAAGTCAACGGCGTTGCCATGACCAACCAGAGGCTGGTTCGGGGTCTTTTGGTAAAGGGACATGAGGTTTTTCTCGTGAAGCCGGGTAGGCGCAGCGAGGCCGGCGGGACTCCGGGACAGCCGGAGGTGATTCCAGTCTTCGGTGTTCCGATTCCAAATTATCAGGGGCTCCGTTTTGGACTGCCTCGCCCCGGACGACTGGGCTCCATCATTCGCCGGGTCAAACCGGATGTGGTCCACGTCGCGACCGAGGGTCCGCTCGGCTGTGCAGCACTGCGTGCGGCCCGCAAAAGGGGGATCCCCGTAACCTCGACATTCCACACAAACTTTCAGGACTACTGTGCGGATTACGGGGTTCCGTTTTTGGAGGGAGTTGCCCTGCGTTTTCTCCGCTGGTTTCACAACTCCTGCGCCCTGACAACCGTGCCCGATCCCAGTCTTATCAAGAGATTGAGCGATCACGGAATCCGCAACCTCGAATTGCTGGGTCGGGGTGCCGATACGGTTCTTTTTGATCCCTCTCGCCGGGATCCGGGATTGCGCCGGGAATGGGGTGCTGCCGAGGAGGATCCTGTGGCGATCTACGTCGGCCGCGCGGCCGCCGAAAAAAACATCCCCTTGGCCTTGGAGGCATGGCAGCGTGCGCGAGAGGCTTGTCCAAAGCTGAAGATGGTCGTGGTCGGTGATGGCCCGGTGCGCAAGAAGCTGGCAAAGCGCTGGCCAGAGGTGGTTTTCGCTGGGATGCGCTACGACGAGGATCTGGGCCGGCATTATGCATCCGCGGATTTATTTCTCTTCGGTAGTACCTCCGAAACTTTCGGGAACGTGGTCGTTGAGGCGCTATCCAGCGGATTGATTGTCCTCACCTATGACTATGCGGCTGGGAAGCAATTTATCCAAAAGGGCGAAAATGGTTTCCTTGTTCCCTTCGACGATGCAAATGCATTTAAAGAAGAGGCTGTTCGACTGATCCAAGATCGGGGCAATTGGGAAGAGATCCGTGGTCAGGCTCGTGCGACTGCAGAAACTTATCCTTGGCAGAAGACGATCGACCGATTCGAGGAACTTCTGCTACGTGCGGCTGCCGGAGGAATTTCAGAGGAAGATTCCTTGAGAACTGGGGCCGTTACGCCTACGGTAGGTGAATGAAAGTTTTTGTCTTTGGCGCTTCAGGTCTTGTCGGTTCGGCCATCGCCCGCGCTAGTGTTCGAAGGAGAATAAATACATTCACCTTCGTAAACTCGCGACCCTCTGGAGTCTCTGGCGTCGTTTCCGAACGGTCTCTCGACGTCACTGATCGGGAGTCAGTCGAGCGGTTGATCCTGGAAGAGTGGCCTGACGTAATCATTAACGCAGCGGCAGTAAGCAGCCCGGCTGATGTGGCCCGGAATCCGGCCCTCGCGGAGAAGATCAACGTTGGATTCCCCCGGCAGTTGGCCATGTTGACTCGACACTTGGGGGCTCAGGTCATTCACCTATCCACCGACATGGTTTTCGATGGAGAGGAAGGAGGATATCGATCCACCTCGGTTCCCAATCCATCGAGTCTCTACGGTCAGTTGAAACTGATGGCTGAAAAAGAGGTCTTAAAGTTCAACAAGGAGCGGCCGGTTGTTTTGCGAATTACGATTGTCAACGGGAACAGCGTTACTGGGCAGCGAAGCGTTCATGAAAAGCTACTCGCTGCGATCGCTGCCGGCGAAAAGCCGATCCTCTTCTCGGACGAATTGCGGCAACCCTGTTCGGCTGGTAGCGTAGCTGATGTAGCCGTGGAAATGGCTGAACGGAACGACTTGCACGGAATCTTTCACTGGGCTGGAACCGATGTCGTTTCTCGGCTTGAACTCGGTCAAGCTGTGCTGAAGCGCTTTGGCCTTCCCTCCGACCGGGTTCAGGCGGCACAGGTATCATCCCAGCCCGATCTCGGTGCTCGCCCGGCGAACCTATCCCTGGAACTGGAGCCCTTGCTCGGAAAACTGAAAACCAAGCCCCTTAGTTTGTCGGAGCAAATGGCTGAACTGCAGGCACCGGCCCATCTCTACCGATGGATCCGCGAAAACGGAAAATTGTAATAACGTGAATGGGGGCGACGCGTGGCCTTGGCTGGGAAGCGGTCTTAAAAATATGGGGATGACCCGAATGGCACTAACTTAAGCGGTTTTTTGAACGGGAGAGCCAAACGCGATCATCAAAGGGAGCGACGTGTTTTAGCCGTCGTGTGTTGGACTGGTATCCATATTCACTGCAACGATGGCTGAAGCGCATCGCTCCGTCCGAATTGCTGACAATAAATTCTACTGTTCTCGATTACTCATTTCAGGTTCTTAAGCTAGTGCCATTAGGGGATGACCCTGCTATCGCATGCTGCGAACTGGACTTTACGACTGGTAAGCGGTAGCACTTCATTCATGGGAAATAAACTGACTATTGCCATCGTCCTTCTGCTTCTTGCAGGTATCGCTGTCTTTGTATTTTTGCGGGTTAAGGGGATTGAGATCACAATCACCCAGGCGATGATAGACGAATCACTGGAAAAGAACTTTCCGAAAACGACGAAGGTGCTGAAGATTTTCGAGGTGACCTACTCGGATCCAGAGGTGGATCTATTGGAGGCTGATGATCGGATTCAAGTTGGCATGAAAGCGAAAGTCGGAACCAGTGGTGGTCTCCTGAAGCAGACTTTTTCGGGCAGCGTCATTCTTACCTCCGGCCTGCGATTCGGGGCGGAGAGCAAGGAATTTTTTCTCAACGATCCTGTCATCGAGTCCCTGAATCTCGAGGGGATCCCCTCTTCCTTTTTAGACCAAGCCGCCCAAGCGTTGACACTGGCCGCTCAGCAATTCTTCGCGGAAACACCGGTCTATAAACTGGAAGCAACCAATGCGAAAATGGCGGTTGCAACCACGGTTTTGAAAAACTTCGAAGTCAGTGATCAGGCTATCCAAGTGACTCTCGGACTTTAACGGAAAACAGTGGCAGTGCAGAATTTGGTGGGCAGTAGGGCAATTATGCATACGGGTGTTGCAGCCTTTCCGTCCGACCCCAAGCGTCTCGCGGCAACGTCGCAAACGGGGACCCTAGTAAAAGAGGGACGGCGCGGCGACAAGCGCCGGTCCCTACAGGCGGATCTAAATAAATAGAATCCCATCCGTAGGGACCCGACCTTGTGTCGGGCCGTCTCCTGTTGAACGCCGTGTCGGCACGAGATAGAGTCATTCGTGGGGCATGCCTTTAGGCTTGCCCAAGTAACCGCGAGGCGTCTCCCCACCCCCCCAAAAAAAGAAGGCCCGGCGGAATGCGCCGAGCCTTCGTGTTTCGAAAGTTTGGTTTCAAAGAGCCGCTTAGGACTCTTCTACATCGCCACCCTCAGCTTCTTCGGCCAGAGCGGCTCTGCGGCTGAGTTTGACACGCCCCTTGTCGTCGATGCCAATGCATTTGACGATCAGTTCGTCCCCTAGCTTGCAAACGTCCTCGGTCTTGTTGACGCGGAAGTCGGCTAGTTCGGAGATGTGGCAGAGTCCTTCCTTGCCAGGGAGGCATTCGACGAAGGCACCGAAATCCTTCACTCCACGAACGATACCCTTGTAGATACGTTCGACTTCGATTTCTGCTGTGCACTGGTCGATTTCTTCGATGGCACGTTTGAGAGTGTCGAGTCCTTGGGCGAAGACGAGGAGGCGTCCGCTGTTGTCTTCGTTGATGTCGATGTTGGCACCGGTGAGCTCTTGGATGCGGCGGATGTTCTTCCCGCCGGGTCCGATGAGGGCACCGATCTTGTCCGGATCGATCTTCATGGTGTGGATGCGTGGTGCGTTAGGATTGATCTCCGTGCGCGGTGCAGGCATCGCCTCCGCCATTTTGTCGAGAATCTTGTAGCGGGCTTCAGTTGCGGCTGCAATGGCCTCGTCGGCAATATCGAAGGGCAGGCCCTGAATCTTCAGGTCGAGCTGGAACCCGGTAATGCCTGCGCGGCTGCCGGCGATCTTAAAGTCCATGTCACCAAAGTGATCCTCAGCGCCGATGATGTCGGTGAGAACTACGTGTTTCGTAATCTCGCCGTTCTCATTAGCTTCGCTGACCATTCCGGCCGAAATACCGGCCACCATGGCCGAAATCGGAACCCCGGCGTCCATCATGGAGAGGCAACCACCGCAGATGCTGGCCATCGAGGTGGAACCGTTTGAAGCCATGATTTCGGAAACGATCCGGATCGAGTAAGGGAACTCTTCTTCGGTCGGGATGATTGGTAGCAGGGAGCGTTCAGCGAGAGCACCGTGGCCAATTTCGCGCCGACCGGTGAAGCCAAAGCGACCCGCTTCGCCAACCGAGAAAGGAGGGAAGTTATAATGAAGGTAGAAGGACTTGCTGCTCGCGCCGCCGGTCACGGCGTCAAGACTGAGTGAGTCCTTGCTGGTGCCGAGGGTCGTGTAAGCGAGAGCTTGCGTTTCACCGCGGTTGAAGATGGCCGTGCCGTGCACCTTGGGGAGAACTCCTGTTTGAGCGGAGATCTCACGCAGGTCGCCGGGTCCACGTCCGTCTGCCCGCTTTCCTTTTTCAAGGATATTGGAGCGGTAGACTTCTTCCTGGAGAACTTCAAATGAGAGAGAGATTTGGTTGGGATCGAATTCCTCATCACCAACCTTGGCTTTCACGGCTTCGGCGACTTCACTCTTGATCACGCTGACAGCCGCCCCGCGGGACTGTTTGTCGCCGATAAAGATGGCCTCTTCCAATTTGTCGCCGGTGAGTTCGCGGCAGAGAGAGAGGATTTCCGGCTTCGGAACGTACAACTCGAATTCGTTTTTGGCCTTGGAGACCATGGCAGCGAGTTCTTTTTGTGCGGCGACGATGGGCTGGATCTGAGTCTGGCCGAAACGGAGGGCTTCTTTGAAACGCTCTTCCGTAATGAAGTCGGCGCTTCCTTCGATCATCATCATCTCCTTTTCATTCCCGACGTAAATCAGGTCGAGAGTGGAGTCGAACATTTGATCCTGAGTCGGATTGACAACGAATTCGCCGTCGACTTCACCTACCCGGACGCAACCGATTGGGCCGTTCCAGGGGATGTCGGATACCATCAGGGCAGCCGAGGCTGCATTGACCATGAGGATGTCCGGTTCATTGATTCCATCGATCGAAAGAGCCATGCCGATCACTTGCACTTCGTTCATGAAGCCCTTTGGAAAAAGGGGACGCAGTGGTCGGTCGCAGAGACGTGAGGTTAGAATTTCCTTCTCGGTAGGGCGAGCTTCGCGCTTGAAGTAGCCACCTGGGAACCGTCCAGCCGCAGCGAACTTTTCCCGGTAATCTACCGTAAGCGGGAAGAAATCCTGTCCCGGACGGAGTGTTTGGGCGGCGCAGGCACTCGCAAAGAGTGTTGTTTCGCCGAGAGTGATTGTGACAGCTCCGCTCGCTAGATTTGCGAGGCTACCGGTGCCGATTTCGAGTCCGAGTTCTTCAACTCGTACGGTGTGTTTTTGTTCCATGTCTATTTCTAGGTTTTTTGATTGAGGGGGTGGGTGCACAGCGGCGTTCCGCACGTGCGTTTGGTCTTCCCTCTTCTCATATGTCCCGGGGAAGACACGGTGATTCTAAATTTGCCTATTGCCGGCTATCGACGGATGCCGAGGCGCTTGATCAAATCGTTGTACTTATCGAGGTCGTGGCGCTTCACGTAATCGAGAAGTTTACGACGACGTGCTGTCATCCGAAGTAGACCACGGCGCGAGTGGAAATCCTTGCGGTGTGTGCGAAGGTGGTCGGTCAGGTGGGAGACGCGCGCAGTTAAGAGCGCGATCTGCACATCAGCCGAACCGGAGTCGCCTTCGTGAGTCTTGTATTCAGAGATGATCTTTTCTTTATCGATGTATGTTTCGGACATTTTGTTTGGATTACTTTCACGACTTGGGAAACTCCGAAAGGAGCTTCGCACCGCAGCTTGACGCCGCATGTGCCGTTCGAATCCCGAATAAACGGGAAAGTCGAGGGAACAGGCTGTCACCAGCCGATTCCTAACGCTGTTTGCGAATAAGGGAGACCAAAGCAGTCGTAGCAAGCTTAAAAATGGGCGGAAGTCCTAGTGGGTAACAGGTGTTGCCGCATTCCCGGCACGATCCGGCAGGAACTAGAAATGGGTCTCCATGATTTTTGCCGGAGGTTGACCGGCCCGCAGGAGACGAGTCATCTCCCTCATGGGTTTATCAATATGTGAGAAAAAGGCCTTGAGTCCGCCACAGAGGTAGCTGATCCCCGGTTCCCCTTTGCCGGTGGGGATGAAGCGGTGCTTTGGGCAGTCCCCGTTGCAGGCGAAGCGAAAGGAGCAGCTTCGGCAGGCGGCAGCCAATTCAGTTTTCTTGGCCCCTCCGAAGGCGATTTGCTGCGGGGATCCTGCCATCTCAGAGAAGCTTTTCTCGACGATATTACCGAGACGGTAGGACGGGTAGACGTAGTGGTCGCAGCTGTAAAGGTCACCGTTGTGTTCGAGCGCCATGGCGTTTCCGCACTCCTCGGCATATACGCAGGATCCTCCGGGAGCTCCAGCCCACTTTCCAAGAGCCCCATCGAAATGTTGGACAAAGATCGTGCCCACGTCCTGGCGAATCCACTGGTCAAAAATCGTATTGAGAAATTGACCGAAATCCCGTGGCCGAACGCTCCAGGGCGTGACTGGGATGCGGTCTCCGGGGCAACCCGCCTGAGGAGGTCCCGCAAAATCAAGGCTCTCCGGGGAGAGTTTGTCGTCTGGCTCGCGTTCGACGATTGGGATGAACTGCAGATAGGTGGACCCGATACCCTTGAGGAATTCGTAGACCCGCTGTGGGTGTCGGCTGTTCTCCCGGTTGACCACGGTAAGTGTGTTTGCGTCAACCCCCGCATTCTGTAGCAATTCCCATCCCCGCATGACCTTGCTGAAAGAGGGTCTGTCACCGCGGTCTACCCGGTAGTAGTCATGCAGGTCCGCAGGACCGTCTATGCTGATCCCGACAAGGAATGAATGTTCCTTTAAAAAATCGGCCCATTCTGCAGTCAACAGGGTGCCGTTGGTTTGAAGCGCGTTCGTGATGGTCTTGGAGCCCCGGAATTTCTCCTGCAGGGCGACAATTTTTCGGAAATAATCAACGCCGAGGAGAGTCGGTTCGCCTCCCTGCCAGGCAAAATGAACCTCAGAGGAGTTTTGGGATTCTATATAGTCACGGACGTAACGCTCCAGAGTAGCCTCACTCATTCGCGAGGCGCCTGGTTTGGGGTAGAGGAGTGACTTCTCCAGATAGTAACAGTACTCGCAAGCGAGATTACAAGCTGCTCCAGCTGGTTTTGTCATGACATGAAAAGGTGTCACCATGATTATCATCCTAATCCGTATAGAAGGGGTAGGTCGATTCGAAAGAAGGTAGAAACTGAACGTCTACGCGTCATAATTTAGCGCTCGGGTATTCTGTTTTGATTTGCGTCCAGCGGTTGAATGGAAGAGTATGACGGTTTTTCCAGATTGGAGGCACTGCAGATGGAGGAAGACATTTATTTCCGTAATGAAAAAGGGATATCGTGAGTGACGCAATTACGCACGAGTGCGGTTTGGCGGTTGTTCGGCTGCTCAAGCCGCTCGATTATTATGCGCAGAAATACGGCACGCCGCTTTGGGGATTTTACCGCTTGTTTCTTCTCATGGAGAAACAGCACAATCGCGGGCAAGACGGGGCAGGCGTAGGAGCGGTCAAGCTGGATATGCCAGCAGGGTCACCCTATGTTTATCGTGCCCGCAGTATTAAATCGAATCCACTAGACCGGATCTTTCGCAGCCTGATGCGGGATTATGATGCAAAAGTCAAAACCGGGAACATACATCCTGAATTCGTAGATACGGTTAAGAAAAATTTCGAATTTGGGGCGGAGTTGATGCTCGGACACCTGCGGTATGGGACGTCCGGTGGGTATAGCCAGAAGGTTTGCCACCCGTATTTCCGCAAGAGCAACTGGCCCATGCGGAATCTTTTGCTCGCGGGCAATTTTAACATGACCAACACCCTGGATCTGAACGAGCGGCTCATTGCCCGCGGTCAGCATCCGGTCTTCAACACCGATACCCAGACCATCCTCGAGGAGGTTGGTTACCATCTCGATGAAGAGCACGACCGGCTCTATCGTCACTTTCGTGATGATGAAGGCTTGGGCGGTCTCGAAAATAGCGAAAACATTTCCCGCTCGCTGGACCCTGCCCGTGTGCTGCGTGAAGCGAGTCAGGATTGGGATGGTGGGTATTCCATCGGAGGGCTAATTGGTAACGGAGATCTTTTCGTTCTCCGGGACCCATGGGGAATTCGGCCACTCTATGCTTTGGTGAATGATGAGGTGATTGCTTATGCCTCGGAGCGCGCCCCTCTCATGACCGTCTTCCAAAAAGAAGCCAGTGATGTTCGGGAGGTTGAGCCGGGCACCGTTGAAGTGGTTAAGTTTGATGGAGTTCATTCCGTCGAACGCGTGCGGGACAAAAAAGAGCAATCACCTTGTTCTTTCGAGCGCATCTACTTTTCGCGCGGAAATGATGTTGAAATCTATGCGGAGCGGAAACGCCTCGGCGCGGCTCTGGCTCCCCGGGTGCTCGAAGCGATCGAGGGAAATCTGGAGAAGACCGTTTTCAGCTACATTCCAAACACTTCCGAAGTTGCCTATTATGGGTTGATGCAAGGACTGCGTCGCCACAGGCGAGAAGAGGTTAAAAAAGCGATTCTCGAGCGGATGCACGCAGGAACCCTGGACGAAGAGAGCTTGGATGAGCTGATCATAGCCAACTGGCCCCGCTCCGAAAAAGTTGCGAACAAAGATATAAAACTCCGAACCTTCATCAGTCAGGAAAAAGGCCGAGGGGAGATGGTTTCCCACGTTTACGATATTAGTTACGGTTCGGTCAATGAAGGGGATACCCTGGTATGTCTCGACGATTCTATCGTGCGCGGTACAACCCTGAAGCGCTCGATCATCAAGATTCTTGCCCGTCTCAAACCTTCCAAAATCATCATTGTATCCACCGCTCCGCAGATTCGCTATCCCGATTGCTATGGCATCGACATGTCAGAGCTGGGCAATTTTATCGCTTTCCAGGCGATGGTCGAACTTCTTAAAGAGGACGGACGATCCAGTATGCTCGAGGAGGTTTACCATTCCTGCATTGCCCAGCGTAAGGAAGCGCCGGAGGATTGGAAAAACCATGTATCGACTCTCTATGACAGTTTCTCGGATGAGCGACTGTCGCGCAAGATTTCCGATTTGGTGACTCCCGAAAACCCGGACTGGAAGGGTGAGGTGCGAATCATTTTCCAGACCATACAGGCCGTCCATGATTCGCTCCCTAAAAATAAAGGGGATTGGTATTTTACCGGGAAATTTCCCACACCGGGTGGTTATCGGGCGCTAAACCAAGCCTACATCAACTTCTTCGAGAAGAGGACGGGTCGCAGCTACTGAGGCCCGGTATTTCCCGGGATGCCAATGTTTACGGGTGAGCCGCTATCGTAGAAACTGTTAGTTCAAATGTGCCGGGCTGATTGTCTGCCAACATGATGGCAATCCGACTTATTTCTTCTCGGTTGAAAACATTGCCCGATAGTTCCCGGCCCCGCCAGCTTTGCTTTAATTCGCTGAAGGGGACGAATACCTCAGTCCACTCGCTGGCAGTGGTTTCAAACTCTCCACTGAAAGTTACAGGCTCACGATCACGGTAGCGCGCGTCAGATTCAAAGCGAAGCTGGTAGGTGCGCCCATCCCCGTAAACCTTCATTCGTATGCCGTCGAAGTCGGACAAATCATAATCAACCAGAGAATAAACAGAGGAGAAACCTCCGTTGTTCTCCAGAGAAAGTTTTCCGCTGAAAACCATTCCGTCGGGTGCAAGCTGAGCTGATCCGGTAGAGATACCACCCATAACACCGTCGTTGTTCGGCTTCCAAGCTGGTGTCGGCGGCTCGTCCGTAAAATTGAATAAAGTTCGCATTGTGCTTGAATCATCCGCTAGGGCCAGGTTGGTGAATAGTAAAAGTAGAGCTAGACACTCAACTCGCTTTGGGAAACATTTCGTAATCATATAATAACAAAAAGAGGGAATCAACTGCTGGCAACTGCGGAAACCCTAAAAGGGTGAGGACGAGATGTATCACGGGAAAGTCGATCGTGCCGATTAAACCTTATCATCTGGAATTGAGATGTGGGTTTTCGCATAATTTACTAACTATAGTTCAGGCTTCAATCTGGCAACTTCCCGAATAAACTGCTCGGGAGGTAGCCTTAGAACTGAGCAAATGGCGAACAGTGTAGCAAGGGACGGAAGCCGGTCGGCGGTTTCATAAAGAGAGACATTGTTGTGATTAATGTTTGCCGCGTAGGCCAACGCATGTTGCGAGAGCCCCGCATTCTTGCGATATTCCCGCAAAACGGTTGCGCATGCTTCTTCCAATTTCAATACACATAACTGTAGGAATTTTAGCCTTGTAATATCTACATACATATATAGGAATATGAAGAATCTTCTGAAACGATTCTGATCAGAGAGTAAATCTGCATTTTTTTATTGGCATTCAGTGTGTACGATGATTTCTATTTCTAATAGAAGGTGTATGAAGCGATCAAATTTACTAATCACAGCTCTTTTGATCTTGAATCCCTTTTGTTATGCGGGGAGTGGAGCAGAGATTTCTCGGCAGTCTATACTCAGCGAGCCGGAAGCCGAGTTGATCGTTGCCGAACGGATGGAGGCACGCAAGGCAGCAGAGGCCGCCCGGCGAAGTACTATTCAGGCCAAAGAGTCACTTGCGGAGTGGGAATCGGTCAAGCGAGACGGCTCCGGGACGAAAACGATCTTTCGGAGGGTGGCACCGCCGCCGACTCCGCTCAAGAACCCGGATTCGGCTCCCGTTCGGCGGCAATGGACGGAGGAAGAAATCGCGGATTTTTTCCGCCGGGAAGCCGAGGGCAAGCCGAGGCTGAATATTTCCCTGTCGGCGACGGTGTTCGATGAGGAAGTCACCGAAATCCGGCTCTGGCATGACGGCGAATCTTACAATGCCCTCAGCAATGTCCCGTTCAGCTATCTTCAAGTGATCGGAAGTTTCGAGGACGAAACTGCGGAGTGGAGTTTCTACGGGATGGTGGACCGGGTTGACGCGGAGGAAGAGGCTCTCTTTGCCGAACGGGTCAAAGCCTTCGGAGGCGAATACACCACGCGCTCCCGCCCGGACAAAAATCTCTTCAGCTCGATGGAAGGTCCGGAGTATCTTGTCCTCGCCGAGCGCGGCCAGGTGGTCCCGGAGGAAGTTCTCATCCGTCTCGATGCGATCCACCGCTACTACCTCGCCAACGAAAAGATTCTCGCCATCCAATACCAGCGCCGGGAAGCCCTTGCCGAGGCCCAGCGCAAGTGGCGGGAGGAAAATCCCGAAGAACCGAAAGACACGATCATCAACTTCTGGCCGATCCGGAGTAAATCTGCAGCAGTCGAGGCCGAGCGAGTCTCGGACGCCCGGACGCCGCCAGCGACGACCGCATCGGAAGGAAGTGCCCGGTGAAGATCCGATGGTCCCTTTGTTTGTCCGCGCTGGTTCTGCTGTTCGCGAATTCTTCCTTCGCCCAGCCCGCAGAACCCTGGGAAAACGAGGGACAGAGCCTGAGCGAAGGTCCGGTCGCGGGAGACATGACTTACGAGTGGTGGGGGAAGTCCGGTCGGACCTATTTCATCCAATCCTCGGAAGACCTAATGGATTGGACCTATATCCCGATCATCGAGGCGGGGATCGACGACTGGGTAGAGTGGGGATTTTCGTTTACCGCTGATAGTATTTTCCTCCGCCTCAAATTTTCGGACATCCCCACCATCAACCCCGACACGGCGGACTTCGACGGCGACGACATCAGCAACTGGGACGAGTTGCTCCAGGAAAGCGACCCATTCGGCACGCTCGATCTGAATGGTAATGGTATCCCGGACGATTGGGAGCCTTATTGGGACGATCAGTTTGGCGCATTCCCAAAACCCATTGCTGCCTCGCTTTCGCGGGATACGACAAACGTCCAGCTCCTTCACCTAAACAACCCTGTTTCTCCGGCTGCGGACTTTACGGTCACGGTTTACGGAAGTAGTGCCAATTCGTTCGTAGATTATGAATTCGAAGACTCCCTAACGGGGAACGCGGTCTACGGCTGGACCGATATCTCTGCGACGGGAACATTGCTCGCGGATATTTCCGAACACGACAACGCCAGCCAGGAAGTGATCTTCCAGGATTTTCCTTTCCCTTCTACGGAATCGATTTTGACCGCCTCTTCGTCACGACCGATGGGGTTCTGGCCTTTTTCGACAATTTTGTGCCCTGGGGCGGTGATCCGATTCCCTACTGGGACGATCCCGACGGCTTCATCGCCTTGTTTTGGGACGATCTAGATACCAATGATGGCAGCGCAAATGATGCCGGGGACATTTACTTTCAGGAAATGCCGGATCGGGTGATTTTTCAGTATGAAGGCGTTACGCGCGACGCCGACGACAAGACGGCAACCAATACCTTTCAGGCCGTCCTTCATGGAGATGGCGGGATCGATATCCGCTACAAGGAACTGAACGGCTTTCTCGAACAGGCGACTGTAGGGATCGAAAACCCAGAGGGTGACGGTGGCATTGAGGTCGTTCACAACGCCCCATATCTTGAAGAAAACCTAGCCCTGAAATTCCAGCCAGTGCCTGTGACATTCGTAACGGTATCGCCTCTTTCGGGAACGACGCCCGTGGCCGGAGTCTCCACGTTGGCGGTGACTTTCGACTCGACCGATATGAAGCCGGGCGTCTACACCGCCGCTATCGAGATCGCCCATAACGGAACCGGCACGACGCCATGGACGATCCCGGCGGTCCTTGAGGTGCTGAACCAACCCGCAGCGATCACGTTGACCGAACCATCGAACGAAAGCTGGTTCTGGCTCGGTGAGGGAGTTTCTCTGCGCGCATTGGCAACCGACACCGACTACGGCTTGGAGCGGGTTGAGTTTTTCGCAGACGATCAATTCCTCGATTCGGATGCCACCGCATCTTATCAAGAGTATTGGGTTCCGACAGAGCAAGGAGTCTACGATCTTACCGCCCGCGCCATCGATCGCTTTGACACGGTAACGGTTTCGGATCCGGTTCAGATTCGTGTTCTCGAAGATGTGGACGGCGATCAAATGCCCGATGACTGGGAAATCGCAAACTTCGGTGATACCGCCCGCGAGGCCTCGGCTGATGCCGATGGAGACGGTTTCCCCAATATCTTCGAATACCACTTCGGAACCGATCCCAACGAATCGACATCCCACCCCGAGTTCTCCGACGAGCAGGAGTTTGTCAGCCCCGACCCCCGTGTCGGGAGTATCCGGTATTTTCTGGTAGACGGAGTTTCCGATACCGAATTCCGCAAGTCCTCCATTCGGAATGCTGTCAGTGCAGCCGATGATTTCGATATTATCGAAGTCGGGCCCGGCTTCTATCCGGGCACCTTGAATCTCTACGACTGGGTTTATCTCTTTTCCAGCGAAGGGGCGCGGACGACGACCATCGACGGCGATGGGGCCAATGACAACGTAGCCTATATCTCTGAAAATGTTGTTCTCGAAGGCTTCACCCTTCAAAACGGCTATCGCTCCTCCGACGGAGCGGGGCTATATATCTTGGGCTCCTATTCCCGCAATATTCAGCCCCGCATCATCGGATGCGTTATTCGAAACAACCGGGCCGGGGACGAAGGAGGAGGAGCATACATTCGCTATGCCCATCCCGTGTTCATCAATTGCACCCTCGCCGATAACATCGCTACGACCGGAAACGGGATCCATCTTTCCGGAACCCAGTCCGATGTGACTCTTATCAATACTCTTCTCTGGAACCCTGGGCCAACAGAAATTAGCGGAAGCGGGATCATCACTTCACAGCATTCCCTCGTGCGCGATCCGGCAACGGGCAACCTGTTCCTCGACGGAGTCGATATGGGAACCAGCGATCCGGGCCTCGGATTCGATCTGGGTCTCACCGCGCAATCCATTGCCCGGGATGCAGGCACGGGCAGCCTCCACGCCCGGATCGACGCGGACGGGGAGGACTACAGCGACAGTGCTCCGGATATCGGTGCCGATGAATTTCATGACGCCGATGGCGATGGACTGCCCGATTGGATTGAGATGCAAGGCATCACCGAGGCAACGGAAGACACCGATGGCGATACGCTGGGGAATCTGGCCGAGTATGCCACTCACGGAACCGACCCCCGAAACGGCGACGTCGATGACGACGGGTTGGATGATGCCGCCGAAATTGCCGCCGGAACCAACGCCTCGAAGGCCGACACCGATGGAGATTCCCTGCCGGACGGCTGGGAAGTGCAGTACGGACTCGATCCGCTTGACGGCAATACGGGAGACGAAGACCCGGACGGCGACACGCTCCTCAATTCGGAAGAATTTGCGCTCGGAACAGACCCTACCTCCGACGATACCGACGGCGATGGCCTGAAAGATCACATCGAAAGTACCATCCTCGCCTCCCTCGATCCCATCAATTTCTTCTACCTTTCCCCGCTAATCGCCGATTCTGATGGCGACGGCATCCTTGACGGACTGGACTCCGACGACGGGGACGGACTCTCCAATCTGGAAGAAATCGCCTACGGCACCGACCCGAACCGGGCCGACACGGATTTGGACGGCGTCTTCGACGACATCGAGTTGGATTTCGGCTTTGACCCGCTCGTTGCCAACGCCTTTGCGACGGACGACTCGGATCTCGACGGCCTCACCGACCTGTTTGAAATCAACTTCGGTACCGACCCCCTCGACGACGATACCAACGACAACGGGATGAAAGACGGCGAAGAACTCGACAACGGCGGAGACCCCATCAACCCCGGTCCACCCCCGCCTCCGTTGAATCCGGGAGTGCCCCCCGCACCGGATCCCAACCTTCCCGCACCCGATCCGATCATTCCCGGCGATTACGACATCCTCGTCGAAACCGTCTCGATTGCTCAACCCAAGCACGGCTTCGCGCCCTACGAGGAAATTGATCCCACCAAAAGATTTCTCAAGCAAAGCAGCACCCAAAGCTTTAGCGGAGGGAACCCCGAAAGCGGCCCACTCAACGTCAATGGCAGCAAAACCATCTCCATCGACCTACTAACCGGTGACTCCGAGACCACCGGCGATTCCTTTGTCAACACGGGCGGAGATCCGCAATCGCCCACCCGCAAATCGGGTTCGCACGAAATCGGCAGTTACGACGATCCGCCCAACCAGGAGACCGACCACGATGCCACCCTGAGCTACGACAGCGTCCTGAGTGATGAGTATCTCACCGAGGACCTGATCACCAACGGCATGAGTGAACTCCCCGGTTATCAAAATCAGTTCGCCCCCGGCACTCCTTACGCCTACCGCAACCTCCACGAAAACGAACTCCGCTTCGATTCCCGCAAAGTGCAGTTCAAGTTCAAGTGGCATACCGACGTCACGGAAGAGCAAAGACACCCGATTAAATGGTTTATCCTCTTCACCCCCGAGGACGATCCGAATACTTCTGAAGTTGATGAGAGCCAGCAAATCGAAATCGTCGGCGACCCCATCGAGTGGGCTGGTGATACGGAGGAATCTCCACTTTCCGAAATCGACCCCAATAGTTTGAAGCCGGACGAGGAAGGGGTCTACGAACTGGTTTCTATGGGTCTTTATCCCGATCATGATCGCGACGGGATTATCGCCCTCGGGGACCAGATCTACGCCTCCCGAAACGGAGCCGATCCGACCTTCCGGTTTTGGATCAACGACGACGATGACAGCGGGGAGGTCGGCAACGACGATGTTCCGGGCGAGGGTGCTCCGGATGCGGGAAACGATACGGTGGACGGCCTGCGCGATCTGGTCGATTTCTTCCCCGTGCACATAGATATCGCGGCCTACCTCTCGCGCATCGACGATCTTTCGAAAGTCACGGTTGCGCTGAGCGGGGCACCGTTGCGTTTTATCCTTTATCCGCCGGAGTCCGATGGACTTTCGTCTTCCACCGCCGGAAATTTCCTGAGTGATTTGGAATTTGCCCTCACACTGGTCGCTCAGCCCAGCGAAGCCATTGGAGGATTGCCTCTTGAGTTGTCGCCCGTTGCTGTGCAGAAACTGGACGAAGGCCAGACCATTCGATTGTTTGAGGGTGTGTCGGCTTCGAATGTACCTCTTCTTCTACACGTTTACTACGAAGGAGGCGAAGTGTTCCACCTCGAAATGCCCCTGGGCCTTCATCCGGTGGAGGAGATGTTCCATCACGTCGATCTAACCGGTGAGAACAGTACCTACGACGGCACTGCGGCATCGCCACCGGAGGCTCCGGCTGGGCCTCGCTCTACGGCCCCCGGTTGGCCCGATGAGCGAACCAACGAGCGAACCTTCGCCTTCCTTCACGGCTATAATGTCGATGCTCAACGGGCACGCGGCTGGCAGGCAGAAATCTTCAAACGCCTTCACCAACTCGGATCCAATGCCCGCTTTGTCGGCGTGACCTGGCACGGAGCCACCGGGCTTGATTACCATGGCGCCGTCTTTCAAGCCTTCCAGACCGGAGAGTCCCTAGACGCCGCCCTGAGCGATTACAGTGGCGATCTCACCGTGGCTGCCCATAGTCTCGGCAACATGGTCGTCAGTCACGCCATTCAAAATCACAATTTCCGGCCGAACCGATATTACATGATCAATGCCGCTGTGCCCGTCGAGGCGTATGATTATGTGGGTGTGGCATCAACGGACCGAGACGATATGATCGAGAGCAAATGGACGAACCTTGAGTCTCGGGTCTACGCTTCCAATTGGCATGAGTTGTTTCAAAATACACCTACCGACAATCGGAACCAGCTTTCTTGGAAAAATGCGTTTTTTGAAGTGAGGGAACTCCACCACCCTGCACAACTTCTACTCCCCCGGCGAAGACGTGCTGGCACGCCAGGAGGGCGTGAACTCGGCCTCGGTGATATCGACGATTCTCAACCAAGGCTTCAACTTCAGCCGTGGAGCGTGGAAGGGGCAGGAGCTGGTCAAAGGCAAAAGCTGGTGGTCCTCCCAGGGCATCACGGCTTTCATGTCGCGCACCCAAGCGGGCTGGGATCTGCGTTATCTCATCAACCCCGATCCGGCCACACTGACGGATCAGCAACTGCGGGAGACTCCGTATTTTGACGACTTCCGCGAGGACGACCTTACCGATGTTGATCCGGTTGTCGCCTCGACCAAAGCCGGGGAAACCAAAGTCCGCTACGACCTGCTGGCCCGAGGTATTCCCGCGCTCTCGTATGCGGCGGCGGTGATGGAGTTGGCAGTTCTTGGGCAAGCCGATTCTAGTGACAGCCAGAACTTCGATCTGGAACGTTTTGGACGACCCAACGGCACGACAAATCCCGATTGGCCGACGGAAGGCCATACCAATGATGACGATGACCTTGGTCGCTGGCTCCACAGTGACTTTCGCAACGTGGCACTGCCATACGTTTATGCAGTATTTGAAACCATGATCAACCGAGGCAATCTCCATGAAAACTAAGCTTTTAACAATTATATCAACTTTCATTTTAACCACACTATCGTGCCTTGCCGAAACTGAGGTTCGATTAACCGTGATCGATGAAAACCGAAATCCCGTTGAAGAAGCAGAAACTTGGGTTTGGTATGCGAATCCTGTCAGTAGGGAAAACCAAGGAACACGCATTACCGAATACACAGATGCTGAAGGAAAAGTCACTGCCTCTGAAAGTGGGCCCCTTGGAATTTCAATACGGGTCAAGAAGGAGGGATTTTATCCATGGGGGCATAATCCGGCGAAAAGAGATCGTTTTGCTTCGGACACAATGCCTGAAATCCTGGAACGAACGGTCCACCTGCGCCGCATCCTGAATCCTATTCCTCTCTTTTTCAAAAGGTCTGTGGGTGGACGCATCCCCGCCGAAAAGACATGGGTGGGCTTCGACTTCGAGCAGGGTGACTGGGTTACCCCACATGGAGAGGGAAAGGTATCGGATATTCTGTTTTGGTATGAAAGGGAGTTTATCCGTTTTCGCCCTACCAATCTGGGGATCGAACAACTGCGAATTGAAAACCGCCGCAAGTTTGAACGCTTGGGAGAACATTGGGATGAAGATCTTTTCCGTGAACAAGCTGGCATATGGGATGGTAAATTGGAAATTGCCTTCCCCAATGAAAAAGAAGGGCTGATTAACGTTGAGGATGAGTTTATTCCGCAGAGTGTTCTCCGCATGCCTCATGAAGCGTTTCCTGAGGGCTATCAGTCGACTTACAGTTACACTGTCGAAGAGGGCAACCGCTATGGCCGCCGTGACGACATCGGCTTCTTCCTTCGAACCCGTGTGGTAATTGATGAAGATGGTGAAATCATTTCCGCCAACTATGCCAAAATTTACGGTGACTTTGACTTCCGGGCCGTAGGTTACATTGGCTTCACCTATTACTTCAATCCCGAACCGAATGATCGAAACCTTGAGTTCAACGGCGAGAATCTGTTCCCCGGTGGTCGAAGTGCCATGCCATGAGACTCACCGGGCCCCGTCCCTCCGGCACCGGACCCAATTTTCCCGGAGACTACGACATCCTCGTCGAAACCGTCTCCGTGGCCCAACCCAAATACGGTTTCGCTCCCTACGAGGAAATCAATCCGACCAAACGCTTTCTCAAGCAAAGCAGCACCCAAAGCTTTAGCGGTGGGAACCCCGAAAGCGGCCCACTCAACGTCAACGGCAGCAAAACCATCTCCATCGACCCACTCACCAGCGCTTCCGAGACAACCAGCGATTCATTCGTCAGCACAGGCGGAGGGCCGCAGTCGCCTACCCGCAAACCGGGCTCCCATGAGATCGGTAGCTACGACGACCCTCCCAATCAAGAGGGAGACGACAATGCCACCCTCAACTACGACAGCGTGCTGAGCGACGAGTATCTTACCGAGGACCTGATCACCAACGGCATGAGCGAACTGCCCGCCTATCAGAATCAGTTTTTTCCCGGCACCCCCCATGCCTACCGCAACCTCCACGAAAACGAACTCCGCTTCGACTACCGGAAAGTGCAATTCAAGTTCAAGTGGCACCCCGGTGTCACGGAAGAACAGCAGTATCCGATTACCTACTACATCCTCTTCACCCCTGAGGATGATCCGGATACTTCTGAAGTTGATGAGAGCCAGCGAATCGAAATCGTCGGCAACCCCATCGAGTGGGCTGGTGATACGGAGGAAGCTCAGGTATTCGAGATCGATCCGGTCAGTTTGAAGCCGGGCGAGGAAGGGGTCTACGAACTGGTTTCTATGGGTCTTTATCCCGATCATGATCGCGACGGGATTATCGCCCTCGGGGACCAGATCTACGCCTCCCAAAACGGAGCCGATCCGACCTTCCGGTTTTGGATCAACGACGACGATGACAGCGGGGAGGTCGGCAACGACGATGTTCCGGGCTCAGTCATCGTCCTTATTTTGCTTCCACTCTAAATAACCCAGAGCAAGAAACAAGGTGTTGGCTCCGCTCTCCTCGTTTTCCAACCGAACCCTTCGATAGAGTTCGAGCAAACGACGGGGAAGTTCCTTATCCGTCAAAGAACTGCGCAATCGCTTCGCACGTAACTCACGCTGAAGATGCTCAATGATTGGGTTCTCTTCCGTCTGCTGTACTTGGAGACTAAGGCTGCGTGGATCAGTCCCTGCGATCAAAGAAGTCTGTTCAAGGATTTTGAACGTCTGATCTGATGCCAGTTCATCTTCCACCTGCTCAGGTTGAGGGCAGAGCAACGGTATCGTTTGCTTCGTCTCTTTAAAATTCAGGAGTCGATTGCGAAGCGTAAGGTCAAGCAACTGCTGCTTCCAATGCTCGATACGCCCTTCCGGTTCCTTTTCTTTGTCCTCGACCTCTACGTCTTCGCTGAATCGGAGATTTTGTAAGTTGTTTGAAGTTGGGACGATCGGCTTGTCTGCTTGCCTGGCCTTTTGAACATCGACGCCACCTTCATTACGCTGCAGGGGGAGCGGATGGATTCTGGAGCTACGACAGCGGAAAATATCAATCGCGTATTCAAACTCCTTGTCGAGTGATAAGTGGGGCTGGGCTGCGGCAACCGCCTGAGAAAAACCGGCCTGCCGCCCGTCACAAACAAGCGTGCTTTCAAATACGAGTAAGTCATCCAGTTCTTTTCGCTTACGAATGCTTTGCAGATCATCAGTTGCCGGATCACTGAAGCTATCCTCGACCAGCCAACAGCCAACGTACGAGTGTCCTTTATGCATCAAAACGAGAGCATGAAGCCCTGCCTGCTCCAACAATGCGGCAAAGAGTAAGCTTAAATCGAAACAGGTGCCCAACTTGGACTTCATCAATTGAGTCCCGAAACGCACTCGCTGACCCGTCGTCTCAAAACTTGCCGGTGGGTTGGCGTAACTGATCGCTTGTTCGCGGACCGCTTCAAAAACGGCATCAACGATCTCGTAAACGCGCTTCTTTGATTTTGCCTGGTAGCCATCCAGAGAACTCGAATCAGTTCGCTTGCCAAGTATCTGGGTAGCATTACTCAAAAGTTGCTCAATGACTTCTAAATTTGGCGTGACAAATGCCGCCATAATTTCAGGAAAGGAGCGCAGACCAGTCCATTCATCATTCGCATATATATCTATCGGGTAGACGCGATTGAGGATTTCGGTTGGCTCAGGATCATCTTCCTCAGTGGCAGTTTCCGAAGCAGTGATTTCGAAGTGCATTTCACCTCGAACTCGTTCGGATAGGTTCACCAGAAAATCGAGATCCAGCTTCAGAGGAACATCATCTAAGGTATAGGCCGTTCCCGCAGGAATGTTTGCAATTCGAATAAGGTAAGGCTCCCCCCAATCAGGCTTTGGAGTAATCTCACATTTAACCTGATGCCAATCGGTCTCCGTATTATTTTGAATCTCAATCCGCCTAATGGCTGGAATCGAATTTTGCTGGAAGGCGAAGTTGACCCGTTCCGAATAATCGAGAGTCAATTTGCCTAAGCCCACCTTTTCGGCCCATTTATCGTGAAATGTTTCCAAGCGATTGATTGTAGGTGGGTTCTTGTGGGTTATATCCGACTAATCGTCTATCTGGAGGAGGGACGGCCTAGGCCGACTGCAGCCAGTCAGTCTGGTAGTCTGTTTGGCACACGCTTTGTTCGTAAGCAAGCCAATCTTGAGAGCCCCGCATTTTTGCTCAAACAGTTCGTCTGTCTAGGTACGTGATCGCCTCCAGTTTTTTTCGAAGTGCAGGGAGACGGGACTGACTCGCCGTATCGCCGGTAAGGAAACCTGGCAAAGCTTCCTGGAAATCCGGTTCAGCCAAAAGGGAACAGACTCCGTTGACCAAATACTCCCGAAAGTCACTTCGCGACAAATTGATTTCTTCGACGACCTTCTCTCTGCCGTCGATAACAGCGATAAAGTCCTCCAAATCATGGCTTCCAAAAAAGTCTCTTTTCCCTCTCTCGGTGAAGGTCAGGTATTTCGTCACCAATAGTCCGATTGGCGAAACGATTCGAAGCGTCGTGTGATCATATTCAACTGTTTCGGCCGTCTGCAAGGCTTCGGCAAACCATTGAGTGTTTAAGCCGTAGCGTTCACCAGAGGTTGGCATCACATCGACAACCAGTTTGCCTAATCTCCATCGACAGAGCGGACCGTCCGTTGCGTTATCGAAACCGGCTTTCCGCAAGGACCCCTCCACAGCAGCGTAGTCCCCATCACTAACGACTTCGACGATGACATCCACATCATCCGTGGGTCGAGCGGGACCCAACTCGGGATCGTCGAGAAGGAGATTTACGACGGCTCCTCCTGTAAACGCATAGTTGATTCCCAGCGGGTCCATACGGTTCGCAACCGCCCGCAAGGCTCCGATATTAAGCTGCGGCATAGTTCAGCAGTTTTTCCTCGAGAAGTTCTTTGGCGATATTTCGATCCCGGGCTCTTCCAATACGGAGGGCATCTACCAAAGCGAGTAAATCGTAGAGACGGGAATCCCTCTGGGATGCCTTAGGAACACTCCGATAAAGAGGGCGGATTGAGACCCCTTGGGTTTTTCCCTCCGGATCCGGCCAAACCGGAGGCAACCCGGAATTCTGCATCATCTTATCAGCCATTACGGGAGCCGCCCAAGCCGTTGGAATTCCGCGGGTCACCTCACCGGGCCTTTCGGCGAATGCATAGGGAACGCCATGCTCAAGAAAATCGATTAACGGTTTCCGAAGCACCTCTCCGGTTTCGGGATCCAGCAACCGGGCTTCTTTCAGACGCCCAACTGCGGCATGGACCTCAGAAGCACTCATCCCCAGACGCACTCCACGCTCTGCATAAGTGCCCCTGGTCCTTTCCTCGCGGCAGAGATCCAACGCTACCATGATGTCTTGAGGTTTAATTCTCACAAGTATACGCTATTCGCGAATTGCGAATTCGCAAGTAAAAAAGGACACAGACGTCGGGTCTTGATTCCGGAAAATTAGCCTTCTGCGAACCCGCACTAGCCCACTCAAATCGACACGGAGGCCGCTTCTACTTTGATTAGACTAGCAGGCCCGAACTGTCTGGGAACGGTAGCGCCGAGTGGTTACAATTTGGGCGAATTCCAGACGCTGTATTCAGCGTAATTCGGTATGCCTATGCTCATCGGCCTCGCCGGAAAACCCCCGCTATGAATAGGACGGCTCAAACACAACAAGCAGCCTCAGCATCATAGTCATGGAATGCCGAACTCCTTTTTTGCTTCCACTTCGGATATCTTCACGAACTCAGGGGGGCCGCCACCCTGCAATTCCGCTTGAGGTGACCACCTTCTCCAATACTGACCTGTCTTAGAATCGACATAGAGAATCTCCCATTTCGCATCGTGGACTTTCACTTCTTGCAGATACTCTTTGGCATACGCTTCACCAGCATTGCCAGATAACTTATTAGGAATTTCTTCGCTCATCGGATCTATTGGTTAAGGTGTCGTATTGTTACATTCTGTAACTGATTCACATTCAGATTCGGCAATACAAACTCACGAGCTCCTCCTTGAGTAAAGCCACCTTGCATGAATCCAGTATTATTCCTGAACACTGGTGATGCGAGGCCAGAAGCGGGCGCATCGAAATCAATTACGCTAAATGGCCCTTGGCGAAGATTCCCCGCATTATCGAGTAGCGTTAACCTCTGAGCGGCACCGCTAGATGAAGTGATTCCTGCTAGATCGTCTGCCGCCGTAACGAAAACATCTGAACTACCTGGAGCACCAAGCGTTGGCTTATTAGCGAAAGGTGTTTCTACGACTCTGGATAATCGGGTCGGAACCTTGTTTGTGGCTTGTTTTCGACCAACGAAGCTTCGAGCTGGGCTTCCAAGGCTGCTTCACGTTTACTGGTCCTCTCCGCAAAAGCTAACCGGCTGTTGTAGAAGCTCTACCCCACTCAAGTTAAGTCTTTCGAAAAAGTCCTCGTCTGCCTTTCGGAGAAAAAAGTCTGACAACGATATCGAGGATCCCGATGCAAAGAAGAAAAATAGAAATCCAAAAAGCAGCAGTAGTCGTGGGCCAGCTCTCATTTCTTTCCGCCATTTTCTCGATATCAAATCGCAAATAGGCCACTATCAGTAGGGCTATGAAGATGCAGGACAACTTCACTACAATGGGTCGCTTGAACAAGTCTTTCATGGTCCTAAATCAATGCTCTGGCCCAAATCTGGCCGCGCAAATTTTCGTCTGTAAATTGGTCTAATCAGGCTGAGAGTGCTTGATTATTATTACGTGTTTTTTTGAGTTTATTTTTTGTTGGAGAGATATGCTTTTCCGGTCTCCCATTCTTCAGAGACTTCCATGAGTATCGCAGTGACGAGCCGCAAGATCGAGTCCGTATTTGGGAAAAGTCCAGCGACGCGAGTTCTGCGTTTGATTTGGGTATTGAGGGTTTCGCAGGCGTTGGAAGTGCGCAGGCGTTTTCTTTTGGGTTCGGGCAGGCTGAAGACTTGAAGTCCTTCGGGAATAGCCGTTTGCATCCATCTGCTCAGCTCCGGTGCGCTGTTGCTGTATTTTTCAACGAGGGTATCGAGCTTGGCTTCGGCGTGTGCTAGCGACTCGGCATTGAAGACGGATCGTATATCTGCAGCGACGGGTTCACGCATATCGACTTTGGGCACGTAGGCTTGCGCATTCTGCTGAAGGTGGAACTGGCAGCGTTGCCAGGGCGTAGCGTTGAAAACGGCTTTGAGAGCTGCCCGGATGCCTTCGTGTGCGTCTGAGGTGATTGAGTCGGGGATGCCGATTCCGCGCTCTTTGAGCGAAGTCAGGAAGTCGCGCCAATGCACCTCTGCTTCCGAGAGGGCGGCGGAGACTCCAAGCACCATGCGCTTGCCGTTGTCACGCTGCACGCCGATGGCGGTGAAGACCGCGCAGTCCCTGACGGAGCCGCCGATGCGGACTTTGATGTAAGTGGCATCAATGATCAGGTGGGCTATCTCGGGCAAGGGACGATTGCGCCAAAGCTCGAAGGTCTCGTCCAGTTCAGCTGTCAGTTTGGAGACTTGGGTGGAGCTGACCGACAGGCCGCACATCTTCTCCATGACCTTGGTTACGCGTCTGGTGGAAACGCCCTGGAGATACATCTCGGCGATGGCCACTTTGAGGGATCGATCCGAACGCGAACCGCTTTCGAGCATGGATGGCCGGTAGGGTTCGTCGCTGCCGCGAGTCTGGGGAACGCGCAAGGCCAGTGGGCCGACGGAGCTTTGGAAGCTTCGATCCTTTAGTCCGTTGGCATATCCGTTGCGATCTTCGCTACGCTCATAGAGGCCCGCCCGGAGGTGACTGCTACGTTCGATGAGCATAGCAGCGTTCATCAGCATCTCGGCGATCTGAGGCAAGCCATCGGCAAGGCCATGTTCAAGAAGAAGATTGATTGGATCTTCTGTCTGAGTATTTTCGTTTTGGTGTCTGGTCATTGTTGGTGCTTGGTTGGATTTAAGCACTCTGAGCTTCCGGCCTTGGCCAGACGCCTTCAACTCCCGATCTCGCATAACGGCCTCCTGCCCTTCGGGGGATTCCGCTACGCTCCATCCCCCGAAGGGCAGGAGCCGACGTCTCGCCTAGGCTCGACTCAATTTACAGACAATTTTTTGCACCCCCCCTAATTTGAGGTTTGGGTCTGTTACGGATACACTCAGGCGCGGAACGCATAAGCATACTTTAACAGGTGCCAGGGGCAAATTAAACTCCTGCCTTACAACTGGCAGCTCTGATATAAAGATCGTCGCCATTTGCATCTTGAGGGGTTCAATTTTAGGAACTGTTCTACTTGCCAACGACTTATGAAAATACGAAAAAAGCGCCTTGAAGACGCAATTAAGTATATTTTTAGCCACAATGGCGGGTTGGTTGAACCGCAAGCAGCATGGTGTGATCATGTATTTGCATACGGAGAATGAGATCCTCAAAGAACAGCTGGAGAAGAAGGGCGTGAAACTAAAACTGAGCAATGCTCAAAGATATAAATTGGCAAAGAAGGGCCAATGCTTTATGGCAAAGACCATACGTATTTTTCAGCCAGACGTTGTGGCGAGTCTAATGGGCAGTTATACACAGAGTGCTAAATTCCTTTTCCAACAAGATGGATTCGAATGTCTTCAGCTGCGAGAAGCTTTGCCGCCTCTAAGATCACGTCGACTCCATGTTGTTCTAAGAAGTTTCCCCAGTATGTGAAGTGCACGCCAGAAACTTCGTTTAGTTTGGGTGTTTCCTCCCAGACGGTTCCAGCCCCAAGGGGGACAACATACTTATGAGTATGTAGATTGTATTGTTTCTCGTAGTAGTTGGAGTATTCTTTACTGAGGGTAACAAGACGATCAGCACTCGATAGTGCCCGCCGCTCAAAGCTCCTAAGAAGACTAGAAATAAAGGAAGGCTGGTCGGTTGTTTGTGACTTCAGCGAAAGGCTGATCCAAGAGTCATAAACGATGATAGTCTTTGGGCTTTTACGTCGCTTGAGAAGGGAGCAGATTAGGGATAATAAGTGGTTGTTTTTATAGATAAAGACGAAGTCCGTTTCTGGGCTACGAAGGCTACCTATAATCGACTTTAGCTTAATAACCCAAGAGGAGTGCCTGTAGATGGCATTTTTAATCCATGCGCAGCATCTCTCTTGGCTAGATTTCGAAACGAATCGTATCGGTGTCCTTAAGTCGACTAAGTTGAAATTAGCTTCGAAGAACTTTGCCCACTCACAGTCCCTAGGGTAGTCTGGCCTTCGAGTTCCAACGACGACTACTTTTACTATATCTTTCATATTGAGTCTAATTTGAGAGCTTCCTGCGTATAAATCTATAGCAAGTAGAACCACAGATTAGAGCAATGAGAAAGCGCGGTTCACGAGTAAACATGACTGGATTTTTTATAAAAAGTTTGAGTAGACCTGAATTCGTGAGATAAAAATCAATAAAAAGATGGAACCTGTTGGGGTTCAGTGGCTAAAGTAGCCTTGGAGAATAAAAACCGAAACACCCAACAGGTGACAAAATGAAGCGATTAAAACTGGAACGAGGCAAGGAAGAACTTATCAGCACGGGCGGCAATTATTTGTGCGGCCATATTTTGCGCGAGCTAGCTCGGGAGCAATTACCCGAGGGTTTTCAGTCTAGGCGTGAGGGAGCGATCAGCGACCGCGATGTTTTACTGACTATGACTGGTTTGCTCTGCAATGGGCGCTCGGACTTCACCAACGTGAATCAATATTTTGAAGATACCGTTTTCACTCAGTCTTTTGGGATCGAGAATTTGCCTTCTGAGTCGACCTTGCGACAACGCCTAGACGAGTTACCTCAGGCACGTAGCCACCTTGCGCTACGACAGCTAAACGAGTCTGCACTCAAGGTGCGAAGCTTCGGGGCAGTGCGGGCGGGCGAATTGGATTTAATCCCCGTAGATATTGACGTAAGTCCACTCGACAACTCGGGTTCTCATAAGCAAGGTGTTTCGTTTACTTACAAAAAGCACGATGGCTATGCACTTATCTTTGCTTACATCGGCACGGAAGGTTACATGCTCAATCACGAACTGCGCCCCGGCAAGCAACACTGCCAAGAAGGCACGCCAAAGTTTATCGGTTCGTGCGTTCAGACACTGGATAAGCTTAAGGTGATCGAGCGACTGACCGATCCTGACGGCAACCTACTTCTACTGCCACAAATAGAGGTCAACACCTATTGGACGAACCTGCCTTGCACTGCCCAAGATGTGGTCGAACTCTATCACGACCACGGCACCAGTGAGCAGTTCCACAGTGAACTCAAAAGCGATTTAGGCGTGGAGCAACTGCCCTCTGGCAAGTTTTGCGTCAACCAAATCGTCATGCTGTGCGCGATGCTCGCCTTTAACACTCTGCGCACTATCGGCCAAGAAGTGATTGCCCGTGCACCGCTGGCTCCAATCAAAATCAAGGTGCGACGCTGGCGCTTGAAGACCGTTTTGCAGAATATCGTTTACTGCGCCGTGCGCGTCATCCGTCACGCTCGTGAGATCAAGCTACACTTCGGCAAGAATTGCCTCTGGTATGAGATAATTGAGCACATCGCCCGTTCACCTGGTCGAACCTGACGCCCACCGAGTTCCAGAAGATAGCACCGAGGAGCAAAGCCTTAAAGGCTCTGTCACGGCCACTTATGCTGAGTAACGCTCCTATGAATGTTCATCACGAGAAGAATCCGACCTGCAGAGGTCTGCCTTGTTTGAAATCCTGCAAAAGTGGACGATCACAGTCTCAGGCTGCAAAAAAAAATCGAGGTGATTGATAAGGCAGAGTTTATCTCACGGATTCAGGTATTTGTTAAATTAAGATCAAACAAACATTGTGCAACATTTGCGCATAGCAGTTATTGTCAATTACTTTGGTCTCAATCAATTTTTATATATCGATACCTCTAGGTCACATATAGCTTCCACAGCTTTTACTTTAATCGAGACTTTAGTCGTGATGGCTATCATAGTTGTTTTGGCGGCGATTTTGTTGCCAGTTGTGGCGAGCGTCAAGAAGGAGGCGAATTTGTCTAAAAACGTTTCAAATCTACGTCAATTACAGCAGGCATGGACGCTTTTGACTTCAGATAATAACGGTAAAATACCTTTACCACATGAGCCTTCATCTGTCAAAAGCGAGCGTCACTGGCCGGGTCGCCTGGCTCCTTATTTAGGGGTAACTTTTCCGGAAGACGAATTTTCGGTTTACCTCGACGCGGAAAGCATACCAGTGAACAATGTCTTTTACGATCCCGGTTTGATTGGTAACGATCCCAATGAGCGGCGGAAGATTGCCTATGCGATGAACAATTACGGTCTGGGGACTTATTTTAGTTCTGGTTATAGCGGCGCGACAGGAGGTGGCGGGGATCGGTTGTCGGCGGAAACCAGAAATGCTCATCTTTATGGAGGAACCATCCTCTTCGGTGATGGTAAAGGGAGTTTCCATTTGGGAGCTGAGTTTGTCGAAGCAGCGGGAGCGCTTTACGAAGCTGGAACACATGATAATTTGCGCATTCGTTACTATCCCCGTGGCAAGGCTAGCTTCGTTCGAATAGACGGGAGTGTGTTTACGACAAACCGGATCCCTGCAATGGATAATTGGACGCTTGACGGGCGCCCCGATTAAGCTTCTGCCGAGAGCCAAGTGTCGTTCGACTTAAAATTTTATATTGAAAATGAACATCCTAAAACACAGTTTCTTGCTTTGCCTTTTCAAAAGTGATTGCAGCCACGACACTGATCTAGAAATGCTACTCGACAGCCGTTGGCACGAAGGCAATTCCCTCCCGCCCAAAGTTTGAAAATTCTATTGAGAGGATGCATCGTGCAACATTTGCACAACAAAGCGCTTGAGCAACCACCTCACATCAGCATAGTGATCCTCATTACTCCTAATAATTAAATCCACATTCAACCAATCCAAACCATGCGTTCTTATATCTTCCCCATAATTTCAATTTTAACTCTGGGCACTGCCTCTCTTTCAGCCGCAGACATTTACCTAGCTGATAGTAATAGTGATTCACCGCCCGAGGACTGGAATACATTGTCTGAATGGAATACAGCTTCCGACGGAACAGGGGTTGCACCCGGATCGATCAGCGCTTCCGACGACTATTTCATCAACAGCTTTACCCTTCGCACCCCTGATGCCTCGGCAACTTTCGGAGGTAATTCATTGTCGATTGACGGTAACGGTGCCCTGCTTATACGGCACTTAAACGGCAATGCCTCCACGGTGAATGATTTAGTACTTGGCGGCGGATATTTAAATGCAGGCAGAGCCTTTCAGCAGACCATCAACGCAGTGAACGTATCGTCAACGGCTTTCACCCGATTGACTGCACTTTCTGATAGGGGAATCACTTTCAACATCACCAATTTAACTGGTAACAGTGTTATCAAATTCGGGGATGCTTCGAACGAGACGGGGCTTTACCAAATAAGCATCGCGAACGCTACCGGATTCACTGGCGAGCTACAATCTGTCCGGGGCACGACTGACTTTCAGAATGATGTCAATCTCGGCAATGCCAGTTGGTTTTTAAATGAAAACGTCATGACAGGGGTCGTTCTCGATCAGTCCATCACTTTCAGCGCTGTCGACTTCGCAGGTGCTGGTAACCTCGGTGCAGGAACTTACTCCGCCTCCGACTTGAACACCTTCGCCACCACTACGAAATTTTCTGGTGGGGGCCAATTGACTATTATCCCCGAACCTTCTTCTTACTCTCTCGGGATTGCTCTGATAGCTCTAGCATCGAGCTTCGCCACTCGCCGGTTTGGCAGAAAGTCTTAAGTTGGGGGAGCCCTCGCGATCTGCGGCTCCCTAGTTAGTTTTGCGGCACCAGCACGAATTTATAGAGGTGGGAATTGTTCATTCCGGTAAGGGCATTCATCGGATTGGACTGGTGACTACCTTCGCAGGTCTCTGTGTATCGACCACATCCGTATTCGCAACAACGCTACATCCTTGCTATTTGGGTTAAAGAACTTGGTCCAGGTCGGAAGGTTTTCAATGGCAACGAAGCTAGCAACAAGGTTTGATACAAGCAGCGCAAAGTAGTGGTAGTATCCTGCTTCCGTATTTCCCCAAGGCCATGGGCTGGATCCCTGCTTCGCTCTGCGAGCTAAGCAGGGCTCAGAGCTCCAGCTACTTTGGAGATCGAGCAGCTTCTGTCGCGGAAGCGCGAAACGATTTCGGCAGTGAGTCTAATTAAATGCAATATGCTTTAGCTAAAACCTTCTACGAAATGGTATTATCGATTCGATTTTCTTTTAGTAGCTCAAATGCGACGCTTTAATTATTCCCTAATAACCTTATGCAACAACCACCTGATATCATCTTTATCATCACCGACCAGCAACGGTTCGATACGATTCAAGCTCTTGGCAACAATCACATGGTCACGCCTAATCTTGACCAGCTTTCCCGTCGATCCATCTCTTTCAACCGCTCCTATTGTCCGGCCGCTACGTGCGTTGCCTCCCGCGCAGCGATCTTCACCGGAATGTATCCCCACGTGACCGGAGCTACCAGCTTTGATCCGTGGGGAAGCCAGCCAACTTGGATAGAAGACCTAAACAGAGGCGGATACTTTTGTTCGAATGTCGGAAAGATGCACTTCATTCCCCTCAACCACGAAGGAGGTTTCCACGACCGGATGATGGTGGAAAACCCGACGAACAAAAACGCCTGGGGGAAAATGGGTGAGGACGCTTGGGGAAAACACCTGAATCGCCACGGTGCGAACCGCCCGAATGACCGGCATTTGACCGACCCTCGATGGAAAGACCGGTTTCAGTGCGTCCCTTGGCAACTCGATGAACACTTGCACTCCGATGTTTTTATCGGAGACAGCGCTGCGGGCCTGATCCGCTCCTATCGGGGCGAAAAGCCGCTGTTCCTTCAGGTTGGATTTACCGGGCCTCACGAGCCATGGGACCCGTTGCCCCGTCACCTGGCGGCTTACGACCAAATTAAAATGCCCTCTCCCGTTAAGGATGACCTTCGGAAAAAACCTCCCCAACATCTGGCGATGCGAAAATTTCACGCTCAGATCGACCACGAATCACAAATCGACCTCTCGAAGGCATCGCAGTGCGATATTGAACAAATGCGCAAGCATTATGCCGCTAAAATCACTACCGTTGATGAACAGGTAGGCAAAATCATGGACGCTTTGGAAGAATCCGGTCGGATGAACAATTCCTGGATCTTTTTTACGAGTGATCACGGTGAAATGCTTGGTGACCATGGAATCCCCTACAAATGGTTAATGTACGAACCGGTCGTCCACGTTCCCTTGCTCGTCAAACCACCCTCGTCGCTCAATATCGCAGATTCTGCAACTGACGACTTGGTCTCGCTTATCGATTTAGGTCCTACCGTTCTGGAATGTGCGGGGCTTGAGATCCCGGACCGACTGGACGGGCGATCACTCGCACCTTACTTCAAGGCAGATACGGCGATCAGCCCCCGGGAATTTGTCGTCGCTCAGGACAACTACATGGTCATGCTCCGCACCATAAACCAGAAACTGGTCGTTTATTTGGGCGAAGATTATGGTGAATTATATAACTTGGAAGACGATCCCGACGAAATCGACAATTTGTGGGATCAACCCGAGTGTCGGCAATCACGGGATGCCTTGCGTCACCAACTATTGTCTTGGATGGCTGAAACCGCCTACTGGCATTCGGGTTCGACAGATTGCACCCGCAGACGTGATCCCCGCATTGACGCCAGCCTGCATGGAGCGAAGGCATTAAGTCCCTATCCTATGGAAAAACGATACCGGTTGCCGGGTCATTAGTTTTGACACATATGCCCAAGCGCTTTTTGTAAAAATGTAGCGTGAGTATTTAAAAGGTTTAAGAGCGGTAATTACCTAAATATGAGATCTATTTTATCCTTATTCGCTTTGTTATTTATAAATCCGCTATCTGTCGGTTCTGCTAAGGATCAGAATGAGGAACCTTTCTTTTTTATTCAACTGACGGATCCTCAACTAGGCTTTTTCTCTGGTAACAAAGATCTTGACCAAGAAGTGGCCAATCTAGAGTTTGCCGTGGCGTCGGTCAACCGGCTCCGCCCTGCATTTGTGATCGTGACTGGCGACATGATCAACCGCCCAGGCGATGCTAGCCAGATCGCAGAATACAAGCGCGTTATCGCCAAAGTTGACCCTGCTATACCTGTGTATCATCTGGCAGGGAACCATGAGATCACTAATACCCCGACGCCTGAAACAATCAAAGCCTATGCGGATAGCTTCGGCCCTGATCGCTACACCTTTGAGTATGAGGGACTGTTCGCAATCGTGCTAAACTCGACTATTATACACACGCCGGATATGGTAGAAAAGGAAATGGACGAGCAGACCTTGTGGCTGAAACAACAATTGGAAATCGCCAAAGAAAAAGACTCGCAGCACATCGTGATTTTTGCGCACCACCCTTGGTTTATTAAGTCGGTCGGCGAGGCGGACGAATACTTCAATATCCCCGCTGAAAGTCGCATCCAGTACCTCAAATTATTCAAAGAGTATGGGGTCAAATATCTCTTTTGCGGGCATTACCACCGCAACACCGTCGGGCGCGATCAAGGCTTCGAGTCCGTCATCACGGGGCCCGTTGGCAAGCCCTTTTCTACAGATCACTCTGGCCTCTGCATCGCAGTCGTTCGCGAAGATGTAATCGAGCACACATATCACAGCTTCGGCAAGTTGCCGCATGAGTCGCCTTTAACTGACGAAATCAACCAGCAGAGCGAAGACGAGATAGTCAATGCGAGGTAACCCGTCAGATTTGGGGTGTGATTTTTTTGCGGGGTAACTTTACTCTAAACATAGATCCTTCATTGCTGTCCGAACCCGCACCGCATCTGAAGGAGCGGGCATACGTAAGGAGCTTCCTTTAGGTCAATGCGATTGCAGATTAGTTCGGCGACTCTCGATAACGGCAATTTTAATAGCCCCGAACTCTAATTTTTGGGGCAATCTATGACATTCTAGCTAGATCGAAACGAACGGGGATACGAACATTAAACTCTCAACGCCCAACGTTAAACTTTCAACTGACTTTTCGTTGAGCGTTTAAAGTTGAGCGTTGTATGTTGAACGTTTGAGCGCCTGTTTTCGGCTATTAGCCGATCTTCAAAATTAATATGCAATGGCATTGTCCTTTAGGTGGCTCCACCCCGCAGAAAAAATTGAATGGCGCCATCCAAGCTCGTTGAGTTGGGAAGTCGCTGGAACGAAACATAAACCAAATAATAAGAAAGGAACGAAACATAAATCTAGCGATGGAAACTCTCAGTTCAAACCCAGCGGGTAACAACCCCCGCGCGGAAGGCCTGACCAGCCACCGCAAGCGAGTCTTGCGTCGTCAGTCGAGAGGCTGGCACGAAGCGTAGACAGCGAGTTGTAAAGCCTGATGATAGAGCCTCGAAATTTTGATCGGTGGAGTCTTCGTGCTTTCAATAGCGGGGACAACACGGACGCACTCAAAGAAAGCCATCGTGGCGATTGGTCTGGTGCGCACGTCCGCCCGTGGTCGGAGAATCAGGCAGAGCAATATTGGGGTTTGGCGGGAAGATGGGAGAGCCTCCCGTTTCCTTGGGATCACTACCAGAACGGGCGAGACTGGTTTAGCAACGTCCATATCCGTAGCGGTAGTCGTGTCTGCTATGGAAATAAAACCACACGACAGACCAAGGTATCGTATGACGAGGGAGACCGAGTCACCGAGATGAACGAAGGCAGTCTTAGCCTCTCCATAGTAGCACCTGAAAAGCGGGGAACTTACCCGAAGGACCCGTGGAGTAGCCAAGGAGGAGGTCGGATCATGGAAGCCCGGTTTGGGAACTACGCATGGACAGCAGAGACATGAAAAGCGTATCCACAAAACAGCTGAGCATAGCGAACACAGCAAAGAAGTATCCGCATGAAGCAATCACTGTGCTGCATCCGAATCTGGACGAGCATTGGCTCTGGGAAGCCAGCCAGCGCGTGCGCAAAAGCGGCGCGACGGGCGTGGACGGTCAGAGCCGTGCCGACTACGAGGAAGGCAAAGCACAGCGATTGAAGGACTTACTCCGAAAAGCCAAGGATGGCAGCTACCGCGCCCCGCCCGTCAAACGGGCGTATATCCCCAAAGACGGGGGTGAGAAGCGCGGGATTGGCATCCCGACTTATGAGGACAAAATCCTGCAACGAGCCGTGGTGATGCTACTGGAGCCGATCTACGAGGGAGAGTTTCACGACTTTTCCTTCGGGTTCCGGCCTAGGAAATCACCGCACCAGGCACTCAAATACCTGCGTGACCAATGCTGCGAACAAGATGTGGCCTACGTGCTCGACGTCGATCTACGAAAGTATTTTGACACCATCGACCACACGCATCTTCGCGAGATACTCCACCAAAGGGTGGGAGATGGCGTGATCACACGCCTGATAAATAAATGGCTCAAAGCCGGCGTCTGGGAGGAAGGCCGTGTGCATACTCCCGAAGTCGGCAGCCCGCAGGGCGGCGTGATTAGCCCCCTGCTTAGTAATGTATATCTGCACACAGTCCTCGACGACTGGTTTGTCAAAGACATCCAGCCGCACCTGCAAGGCAAGTCCTTCATGGTGCGCTATGCCGATGACTTTGTGATGGGATTTGCAAATAAGAGCGACGCCGAAGCAATGCTGATAGCACTGCGGGAACGCTTCGCCGCCTACGGGTTGCAGATCCATCCAGAGAAAACGCGACTGGTGCGGTTCAAACGACCGAGCAAATACCCGCAGGACGGGGAAACAAAACCCGAAACCTTCGACTTCCTCGGGTTCACGCATTACTGGGGCAAATCGCTCAAGGGCAACAACGTGGTGCAGCGGAAAACCTCCGCCAAACGCTTCCGCCGCTCGCTCAAAGCAATTAAAGAGTGGGGCTGGAAGAACCGCCACATGTCCCTGAAAGAACAACAGGAGCAGATCAACCGGAAACTTAGCGGCCACTACGGCTACTATGGAATCACGGGAAACATCCGCAGCCTGAACCGTCTACGGCACGAAGTGCATAAACAATGGCGCAAATGGCTCGGCAGACGAACCCGGGGCGGTCCCATGAACTGGAGCCGCTTCAATGGACTACTCGTCAACTACCCGCTGATCCCTCCCAAAATCGTCCATAGCTACAAAACTCCCAGCGAAACCATGATCTGAGGAACCGTGTGCGTTAATCGCGCTCGCACGGGTCTGTAGGAGTGCGGCCGAGCAATCGGCCGCACGACCTCGACCCTCAGATTTGCGACAAGGAATAGCCGCGCTTGGCATGGCAATTTCTCGCACCTCATGGCAAACGTTCGAATGCATTGCTGCTAGCGTCAGCTTCATCAAAGAAGACTTCAGCACCGCGCATTGCAGTGCCTGACATACGAGTCTTGAGTCATTCCTGCCTCAAGGGGGTTCCATCGTGTTCATCCGCCAAGTGTCTTGATTTTTGCGCCTTTATCCGATAAATTTCCGGCGATCATTGGGGGCGGAACAAGCGAGACGAGTTTCCCATTCCGACGATTGCGCAACCTTTGCATAGTATGGGGATTGAAAATGGTATGGATTCAACTCTTTCTTGAGGTTTTGCTGCAAATTAAAACTCTCTTTACTCTACCCTTAGGCATCTGCCTTTTTTCGACCGCTGTTCTTTTTGGTGATCTCGTCGATCAGGTCGGCGACAACGATACTTCAAGGCAGAACTGGAATGATACCGGAGCGGACTGGAGCGACGGGCTTCCCGCGAGTTCGGGTAACGATTATGCGTCCAAGGGCCACATCTTGCGAACTACCATGGGAGTCAGTTCAGTTTTCGCTGGAACTACGCTTACAATGGGCGCTGGATCTCAGCTCCAGTTGAGGCAGGGGGACGGGAATACGGCAACTGTTTCCGACCTCACCTTGAATGGCGGGTCTGTAATCGCACAAACGAGTGCCGGTATTGTCAACTTGGCTGGAGACAGTTTGACTGTAAGTGGAGGGACGGCTGATTTTCGAATCGACGACAAACGAGGTGTGAACCTCAGGTTTTCGGAACTGATCGGCGATGGAATTCTGGAATTTGACCGGGCAGTGAATGGGGCTGACATAACCGATAATTCCGTGAATTTTTTGGACGCAGGTGCGTTTACAGGGACTTTTAGTGTAAAGTTCGGGGATTTGAATTTTCTCTCCCAAGGCACTGGTGATTTTTCTAAAGCGCGGCTTGAGGTAAATAATTCCACTTTCGCAACAGGTTCGATTACCCTCAGTCGCGCGGTCGCATTTGACAGTTTTAAGTTCTCAGAGAGTCCCACCGACCTGGCACCGGGCGTATACGACGTAGGAGAACTGAATAGGTTTTCTGGGGAAGAGAGTTTTTTCGGTTCGGGCACCCTAACAGTTGTTCCGTAGTTCAATATTTTTCGTAAATTATCGTTAATCCTAAAAACAGCGCAACCTATGCATAGTTCGATTCTTGAAAATCCAGTGGGTTTAACTCACTATCTTGGAATCAGTCGTCCACAGGTGGGCCGTTTTGGAGCCGTGTAGATCGCGAACTTTCTGGAAAAGATTATGGCATCTGTGACTACATTTCATTCAAGCTTGGTTGGGGTATTTTTTGCCTTCGGCAGTTTACTCAATCAGGGGTATGCTGAAGATGTTTTATCCAAGGAGGAATTTGGGCATCCTACTGTAGTTCTTATGGTAGCCGACGATTTGGGTTGGGGTGACTTGGGTGCTTACGGGCATCCTTCAATAAAGACTCCAAACCTCGACAAACTTGCTGCGAGAGGAATGCTCTTCACTGACTTTACGGTTGCGGCTCCCACGTGTTCTCCGAGCCGAGCGGCCATTCTTTCGAGCCAATTTCCGGCACGCCTAGAAATTCATACCTACATTGCTGGCGTGATGACAGACAAAGGCAACGCGGCTTGGTTGGATCCGGATTTCGCGCTACTTCCGAAAGCGTTTCGCGACGCTGGATATAGGACCGCGCTCTATGGAAAATGGCATCTTGGGGAAGGGGGTCCGCCTTGGGAGAGAGAGACGGATCCTCCAGCACCAGAGGTTTCTGCCTACTACTACGAAGATCACGCAATTACCCGCTCCGGAACAGGTGATCGTCTGCGAACAAATCCCAATCCGGGGGACCTTCCAGAAGGAGCCTACAGCGCGGCCATCGTAGATCACGCCATAGATTTCCTCGGGGATCATCCCAACGAGCCCGTTTTCTTGCATCTCAATTTTTTCGACCCTCACTCAACGCTAGCGCCAACCGAAGCCGAGCGCCGTAAGCACTACCCGGAATATGCGGCTTTCGGGGGCCGTGCCGAACGGTATGAGAGCGAGTATGGGGTGACAGGTTTTACGACTCCGGAAGAGGTTTACTACACCAGCGTCACCCGCATGGACGAGCAGATTGGTCGGTTTCTTGATTACCTAGAAGCCAATGACCGACTGGACGACACGCTGATCTTATTTTTGAGTGACAATGGACCGGAGGTGATTGGGGGAAGTGCTTCCTATCATTCGACCGCAGGATCGGCCGGCCCGTTCCGCGCAGGAAAAGCATCGATCTACGAAGGAGGATTGCGCAGCCCTTTCGTTGTTTCTTGGCCGGATGGTGGAGTGCCCGAAGGCGAGATCAACCGCCAAGCCGTTGTCAGTGCCGTTGATCTTTTACCGAGTCTTGCTTCGTGGCTCGAACTGCCTCTGCCAAAAGGAACTGTTGTCGATGGTGAGGATCTTCACTCTCTCTTTCTCGGATACGATAAAAATCGGACTAACCCGCTATTTTGGGAGAATCTCGAAACTCCCCGCGGAGTGAATGCGATCAATCAGAGTCCCTCGCTGGCAATTCGCGACGGCAAATGGAAACTTTTGATGAACCATGACGGCACCCGCACAGAACTCTACGATCTGAAAACGGATCCATCCGAGAGCGTTAACCTCGCAGAGTTTTTTCCGGAAAGGGTGCAGCGGATGGCGGCTATGCTTATCGATTGGACTAAGGAACTCCCTGGTGATCGCGACTCGTGGTTGCAGAAGGGACAGATCAACGACCCTTGGCTTCGTTTATTGAAAGGTGAGGGGGCAAGTGGAAGATAAGCTGCTCAAAGGCACCTTCTTTCATGCAGCAATGATGGAAGGGAAGGTCTACACACCAGTCGAGAAGACCGCTATTTCCGAGCTTATAGATTTGGTGGATGTGCGATTAGATCGGTCTAATTGGCGTGACCATCTTGATTTGCTCGCTGAGGTTGACATTCTATTCACCAGTTGGGGGCCACCGATTCTCGATGCCGCCTTTCTCGAAAGCGCACCCCGCTTGAGGCACGTGTTTCATGCCGCCGGGTCGATTAAAGAGATCATGACCGAAGCGGCATGGGAGCGGAATATCGGGATAAGCAGCGGCTATGCCGCTAATGCGATCCCCGTTGCCGAATA
>Ga0222632_1000177_pt1 | contig 44442 bp, 45 predicted proteins | sample AntAcemetageno46_FD_179828 | JGI IMG/M metagenome (GOLD analysis project Ga0222632, IMG submission 179828) | Saline water microbial communities from Ace Lake, Antarctica - #46 | ecosystem: Environmental > Aquatic > Non-marine Saline and Alkaline > Saline | place: Antarctica: Ace Lake | collected...
CACGCCATTTGGTTTTTCCATATTGTCTAAACGCGTGCTGAGTTCTTGTAAAATATCTGCTAGTACATACCCCTCATCGACATTTCCTCGCACGCTCACCACACGGTCTGTATTGTAATGACGAATGGTCGTTACCGCAGAAGTTAGTTCTACATTGAGTAGCTCGGAGAGCAAGACCTGTTGTCCAGATGGAGTGGGGATTTGCATGCTGAGCAACTCTGAAATATTTTCTGGATTACTACGACAAATCGTGACTGCATCGCGTGTCTCTAGCAGCTTGGTTATTGGATCTTGTAGACAGAGTCGGTCACGATAGTCGACACGAATAACGATGTCATCTGATTCACCTGCACGACGAATTTCAGAACTACTATCTCCAAAAACAGACGTACGTAAAATGGATCCGAGATCCTGAGCGCTCATACCAAAGTATTCCAAACGATCACGCTTTGGTGTGAGGTGATACTCACCTGGAGACAGCTCCAAGTCATCGGTTACATCGGAAGTGCCTTCTATGGCATGAAGAGTACGCAGCACAACTGCCGCATACTCTTGTACAGTTTTTACATCGTCTCCTATGAGGCGAATCTCAATATCTGCACCACCTGGTGGGCCGCCGGAAATTTCTTCCACCAGTACTTCTGCTTCTGTAATAGAGCGGAAATTCTTTCGCAGATCAGCAACAATGTCATAACTTTTCATTGTACGATCCGCAGGGTCTGTCAGCGTAACGGTAATGCTGGCTTTATGCGAAGCTCCTACACCTCCACCTCCAATATTTTGACTCACACCTCCACCACCCACAACCGTGACAAAACGAACGAGTTCTGGAGTGTCTTCCACGATATTTTCCACTTTTTTTGTGATCTCTTTTGTATGATCCAAAGCTGTTCCTTCTGGAGCGGTGATATTGACGTAAAAAAGGTTAATATCTTGTGATGCAAAAAGATTGAATTTGATGATCCCTGTCGCAGACAAAACACCAGACAAGAAAAAGGCAATAACCATCGCCCATAGCCACCTTCTTCGTTCTTTTTTGGAATGCAATATACGCTTGATATTTCTGCTATACCACACGGCAAGACGTTCAAAGTATGCTGCCAGTAGTGGTTCTTTCTCCTCTTTTTTTGCACGTTTCAAAATCCATACAGCTACAGGCGGCATCAACATCAATGCTGTAAAGAGTGATGCTATCAATGTGATATTCACTGTTATCGGAATATGTTTTACGTATTCCCCCATAATCCCCGTCATGAGTCCGAGTGGTAGAAACGCAGCCAATGTTGTCAGTGTCCCCGAGATCAACGGCGCCTTGAATGATGCAACGGATGCCAGTGCAGCTTCTTCTGGATCCATATCATGGGAATGCATATTTTCATGTATACCTTCAATAATCACAATCGATGTATCGATCACAACACCAAGCGACAAAATCAATGCGAAGAATGTCAGGAAGTTAAATGTAGAACCAATGAAGAACAGTCCCACAGCTGCAATAAGATACAAAATAGGAATCGCAGACGCAGCGGCGATTGCTTCTCTTGCGCCAAGGGCTAAAAAGAGAGTGATTGCAATGATCAAAACCGTTTGCCATGCACTACGCAACAATAAAGAAATATCTTGTTGGATACGATCGGATTCATCGTCCGTGATGATCACTTGCATACCCGAAGGTAACTGCGCACTGAATGCTTCAACAGCTTGCTTTGCTGCGTCAGACATACGGACAAGGTCTTCTCCTGTTTTCTTAAATACCCCCAAAGATACTGCCTGCTGATACGTATCGGACTTGGCAGTGTACAGCTCTGTTTCTGTAGATGTTTGTGCAAATGCATAACGAACCTCTGCAATGTCCCTGAGATAAATGGGCTGTCCGTTACGTGAAGCGACGGCAAGTGATCCTATTTCTTCTGGGCTTTGTAACTGCGCCTTCAGAGACGCTTGATAATAGAAGTCATCGGTTAAGATGCTTCCAACAGGAAAGTCTATGTGATTGCTACTGACTGCCCGAGATACATCGGTAATGGACAGTCCGAAACCTTCCAGTTTTTGCAGGTTCACAAGAACTTGCATTTCACGCTGTGGAAGACCGCTAATCTGCACCTCATTTACACCAGTAATGCCCTCAAGAATATCTTGTAACTTGTCTGCCTCCTGCTTAAAGACATCCTGCGGCTGTGTTCCAATAAGGGTAAATGTAATGATAGATCTATCATCTGCACGCACAGCAATAACAATAGGATCTTCGGCTTGTGCGGGGAGCTTGGAACGTGTGTTATCCACTTCGTCACGCAATTTACGGATAGAATCCTCTATGTCTGCATCTGCCTCAAACTCTACAGTGATAGAAGATAATCCTTCTGTAGAAGATGATGTGAGATTCTTGAGATTTTCCAAATTCTTCAGCTCATCTTCCATTTTATCTGTTACCAGTTTTTCCACATCCCCTGGAGACGCTCCTGGGTATGGAGTGGAAACAACACCAATTGGAATCTTGATTTCTGGACTAGATTCCACGGGCATCTGGCTTAGCGCGTACATCCCTCCAATCAAACATGCTAGCAGCGCGATGATGGTCAAGTGACCATTGCGCATAAAAAAAGACAGCGGACTACGACGCATATTTTCTGCCTTTTGTAGCAATGCTTGTCTTTCCATAAGATTTAAGGAAGGAGAAGTACGTTTTGACCTTCGGTGTTTAGGGCGCGTCCTCCTTCGGTGATCACTCTGTCTCCTTGACTCACACCTTCTATAATCTCGATATATTTTCCAGAAAGATCTCCAATGGTTACTGGCTGCTTATGTACACTGAAAACAGTAGCTCCACTGTTTGTTTGTTGCGCTGTCCATACGAATGTCTCTGCCGCACTAACGTGCACAGCGGTTACAGGAAGGAAGATGCGTGCATCCTGTTGACCTTCATCTGAGTGCAAAGAAAATGTGAGCTGTACAAATGATCCGACTTGAAGATTCGTATCTCCATCCATGCGAAGTTCTACTTTGAACTTCTTTGTCGCAGGATCTGCACTCGGAGCAACAGACGCAACAGTCGCTTTTTGCGTTCCATTTACTGTTACCCTGTCTCTGACTTGTATCTGACGAACCTCATCGGCAGAAACATATGTGGTGATTTTTAGCCAATCTGCATTTTCCATTGTCAGAATAACGTCACCTTGTTGCACCTCTCTTCCAAGACGCAATGGTACATCCGTAACGACTCCGTCAAACGGAGCCACAATGTTCAACTCATTTTGTGAGATACGAGCCTGTTCAAGGTCTCCTTTTGCGGTAGTGATATTACTGTATGCAGAAATCTCACTGGATTTTGCGGAAGCAATTGCTGTTTCCAACGCTCCTCTGGCACGTTCGACATCTAGCTCGGCTTTGCGCATAGAGGCCTCTAATTGTGCCATTGTTGTTGTATATGCAGCCTGCGCATCTATCATAACCTGAGACTTGCCTCCTATAGTTTTCTTAGCGCTGTCCAATGCTACCTTTGCGGTACTCAACTCTGAAATCACTGCACGTACACTGCTTACGTTTTTTGTGATATCACTGATATCTGTATTCAAATCATCGACAGTGTATATCGTACTTGTGACACTATTATGTAGAGTGGTAACCAACATGCTTAGTGCTGCTTCTGTTTTTGTTAATACATTCATCGTATCTTTATATTGCATTTGCAAGGACTGATACGCGTTATATGCGTCGATCATTGCGTCACGCACTTTCAATTTTTGTGTCGGATCACGCACACCAATGTGTGTTTCTTTATCGTAGGTGAGCCCTGTTTGCTCTGGAGAAAACTCCAGTATTTCATCTGCACGTGTTAATGCATCATGCACTGTTGTTTGTGTTTTGCGCATTGCATTATCCAACGTTGTTTGCGCAGATGCTTCGGATAATCCTAGGTTTAACTGTGCTGATATTAGCGTTTCTTCTGCTTGAATCGTTTTGGCAGCGTTCTCTTTTTGTAGTTTTTCCAAATTGATCTGCGTAGTCTTTAGTGCAATTTGTGCTTCATTCACATTATATTGAGACTGGATTTTTGTCTGTTGATAATTTTGGCCTATGCTGACGTAATACGCGTTTGCCGTATTGAACTTTTGCTCAACTTCAAAGGCGCGTAATGTGACCAGTGACTGCCCCTCTGTGACCGTATCACCGGTTTTTACTGCAATCTCTTGCACAGTTGATTTGAATGCTGCAATAAAGTTTGCAGACTTCTCTGTTTCCACTTCCCCAGTGGCACTCATTTCTCTTTGTAGTCCCGATGTAATATCGAGTGCTGTAACAGAAGGAAGTGTTTCTTCTGTCTTCTCCATACCGATCTCGGAACCACAACTGCGTAATAGTAATAGAAAAACTACAACAACTACTGCAATAGTCAGCTGTTTGCGTCGCGCAATGAAAAATGGAGGAATATGCATAATATTGAGTGATAAAATACAATATTTTAATATCTTAGTCAATATATAAATACAACCGAATTGTGACTGTTTTCACGCTAAAACACAAGGCATTACACTTATTATATCGTATATTCGCCGCACTTTCTTAGAAGCATTGATAGTTTGATGGCACAGATCCGTGTGACAGCTTCTGATACGCAAAATTTGAACAATACGTATCTGGTGAAAGATCTTGTGCTAATGCTGGATCTTGATATCCACGCCAAGATCCGTATCGTCCTTCAGAGTAATTGGATACTCCTCCTTTACGGAAAAATGGGTGCAATACGCTTCGTTTTGCAAATATTGGGTGGTAGTAGGCTGTGGAGTCAAATCGATATGCAGAAATTCTGTCCAGTGCTCTTTGCTGTGCTTTACGGAGGTTTTCCTCTCTTTTTCTGGTTTCATATGGGTGCTCACCTGCAAGTGCATTTGTAATGACCTCTTGTCCAATAGCATAATTGGATGCTGATACGCTTGGTACAGTGATAACGCTTATGAAAAGGCCTGTGGTGAGTGCGAGAGTTTTGAACATAGTGAGGCACTATAGAATAATTGACATTAATGTCAATAGTATTTGACATTATTATACTAAGACACAGTAAAAGTTACAAGATGCAAATAGCAAGATGCAAATAAGATCCAAATAGCAAATACCAATTGAGAATTGTTTTTTGGGGTTTATTTGCTACTTGGAGATTGGAATCTTGTCACTTTTGAATACGAGTATTCACCATGACTACAACTCTCTTTTCAAGCTCTCTATTTCGTCTCGAAGATCCGCTGCTTTCTCGAACTCGTAGTTCTTTGAACAGATATCCATTTGACGTTCCATCTCTTCGATGAGGCGTTTCTTTTCGTCTTTTGGAATCTTTTGATGGTCTCTTTTCGGTCGACGGAGTTCCAACTTTTTATGTTCTTCAGAAATATCACTTACTGCTTTGCGAATCGTTTCTGGAGTGATGCCATGCTTTTTATTGTATGCATCCTGAATGGTACGACGACGGTTGGTTTCTCCGATAGCCTGTTCCATGGCGTCTGTTTCTTTATCTGCATACATCGTCACATGTCCATTTACATTACGCGCTGCACGACCAATGATCTGGATCAGAGCATCACGACTGCGAAGGAACCCCTGTTTATCTGCATCCAAAATGGCGATGTAGCTTACCTCTGGAAGGTCGAGTCCTTCACGAAGGAGATTGATCCCTACGACGATGTCTATCTCTCCTATGCGTAAAAGACGTAAAATCTCTATACGTTCCATAGTATCGATATCACTATGTAAATACCGAACAGAGAATCCTTGATCTCGAAGGTATTCATCTAGTTGTTCTGCGGATTTTTTCGTGAGTGTCGTTACCAATATTCTTTCTCCTCTGGCGATAGTTTCGTTGATCTCTTTGGTAATATCATCGATCTGATTCTTCTTAGGCTTTACCGTAACCACGGGATCTAGAAGACCTGTGGGACGAATAATTTGCTCTACAATGTGCTCTTTTTTTGTATGCTCATATTCGTATTTTCTTGGCGTTGCAGATACATAAACCACTTGACCAAGACGCTTTTCAAATTCTTCAAACTTCAGGGGTCTGTTGTCATGTGAACTAGGCAAACGGAATCCGTATTCAATCAACGTCTGCTTACGAGAACGGTTTCCCTCGTACATTCCCCCAACCTGCGGAACGGAAATATGACTCTCATCGATAAACATGAGGAAATCATCTGGAAAGTAGTCCAACAGTGTACTCGGTGGAAGATCTGGCTTGTTATCGTTATTTAAATAGCGCATATAGTTTTCGATTCCACTGCAGTACCCTGTCTCCATAAGCATTTCCATATCATACTCTGTTCGTGTGCGAATGCGTTCTGCTTTGGCTAGCTCTCCTGAGTCATGTAAAATCTTTTCTTGAATTTCCATGTCACGCTTAATATCTGCGATGGACGCTTCGATTTTTTCACGCGTTGTTACGTTATGCGCGGCAGGGAAGATGGTCACTTCTTGCATCTCGGTGATCAGCTCTCCTGTAAAACTATCTACCTCTTGAATGGTTTCTATTTCATCGAATGGTAGCTCTATACGGAAAACGGTATCTCCTCCTGGTGGATAGATCTCTACCGTATCTCCGAGCACATGGAACTGACTAGACTTAAATTCCAGTCCGCTGCGTGTGTATTGAATATCGGTGAGTTGGCGCAAAAGCTTATCACGTTGCAACATCTGTCCTCTTTCCAGCTTTATCGCCAGTGCTTCGTAGTCTGTTACGTTACCTAGTCCATAAATACAGCTCACAGATGCAACGATCAGTACGTCTTTTCGAGTCAGTAGATTGTGCGTTGCTGCATGGCGATACTTGTTGATCTCGTCGTTGATAGATGCGTCTTTTTCAATGTAGGTATCTGTTGCAGGCATGTATGCCTCTGGTTGATAGTAGTCGTAATAGGACACAAAGTACGAAACAGCGTTGTCTGGAAAGAAGGATTGGAACTCGCTACACAGCTGTGCGGCAAGTGTTTTGTTGTGCGCAAGTACCAGTGTTGGACGTTGTAACTGGTTCACCATATTGGCAATGGTGAAGGTTTTTCCTGTTCCTGTAGCCCCTAGAAGTGTTTGATGCTTTTCACCATCCTTTATCCCTTGTACCAAGCTTTTAATAGCTGCAGGTTGGTCACCTTTTGGTTCAAAGTCTGAAACAAGCCGGAATTTTTGGTCTTTTTGGTCATTGGACATGTCGGACTATTGTACCGCTATTTGGAACTTCCTCCAACCGATCGTCGTAAAAAGGGGGTTTTTCTTGGTGTATGAAAAGATTGCAAAGACTGCGAGGATTTCAAGGACTGCAAAGAGGGCATAGAGGAGGTAGAAGATATAAAGGATTGAGGAGTACGAGGAGTACGAGGAGTACGAGGAGTACGAGGAGTACGAGGATGACAAGGATTACAAGGACTGCGAGGATTGCGAAGACAGTCTGTTAGACGATCATTTGGGCAGACTGCCCTGTTTGAGGGCGAAGAACTATCTAGCGTGAAAGTATGACAGCGACGAATGCTACGTTGCCCACAGGCAAACGCAGTGACCGTAGTTGAGGAGCGCTGCCATGCGTTTGGTTTCAATCCATCAAAAGCCTTGAAAAAGGGTATTTATTTTACAGGAATAACGCTCTGTCGTATCGTAGCTTTATGAGGATATATAAAAATATCATTGCATGCATCGTTTTTGCTGTGGGTATGATCGGTCTTTCTTTCGCAATATTGCACCACGAAAATCTAACACCTTCTTATCAGAGAAGAGAACATCAACCATTACAACAAACGCATGTTTCACAGTCAGAAATGCAAGAAAAACTGGATCAGCAACATACGGAGTCTTTGGCTATTCCTGTTCCTTTTCACAGCTTGAACACAGAAAATGGCGGCATTTTGTATGCGACAAATGTGTATTCATTTAATACATATCATTATACAAATACGTTCAATTTTTATTCCTCTGCTACGGAAACAAGCACGCCGATTTACCAATATCAAGGCCGTACGCAATGGGCTACTGCACCTATTATATACAAAGACAGCATATATTTCTCTACCGATCATCATAAAAAATTTGCCGCACTAAATCTCTTCAATAATGCAGTTAGAGATTTTCACCCACAAGGAATTCTTGATTTTGCTGAATACACATCGAATGACATTATGGACCTTTCTGTGCAGGACAGTGTCGTGTATTACATTATCGGTACATACGATGACAGCAAAAAAGAATTTGGATGTTATCTGTATGCTTACGATATCGAAACAGAAGAAGATACCTATATCATGGATATGTCTGAACAATCCATAGGTGCATCTGGACAATGTAGTATGTCTTTTTACAACCGTAAACATTCATCAGAAGGACTTTTTGTACAATCAATGTTTGGAGATGCTGGTGCATTCTCTGGCACAGTGTATAAAGTAGACCCGCAAACATCGTCACTACAGAAGATTGATGAAGCATCCTTCCATTCTGAAGAGCCTTCTGAAGAGGGCAAAGAACATTTTATGAGCATATTTCAATGGTCGGAAAGAGGTATAATCTGTGGAAATACGACCGTAAAAGTGGTGGATCATGGTCCGCATACTATCACTCTGCCCAAAGAAAACTCCCCCTTGAAAAATGCATATTTCATCGGCTGTGTTCCGGCAAAAGAAACTTCGGACGTTCGCTAGCCTTGCCAATACTGCAGCTCTATACTACGAATAATGATTGACTTAAACGATTTACGTGCCCGACCCGATGCTTACAAAAAAGCAGCAAAGGATAAAAACTTAACTATAGATGTCGATGCGTTTTTTTTTCTAGATGATAAGCGCAAAGAACTGATTCCACTGATTGAAGAAAAAAGAGCGACACAAAACGAAGCCAGTAAAAAGATTCCACAAATGAGTGGCGATGAAAAAGCGAAGCTGCTCGGAGAAATGAAAACACTAAGCGACGCTTTGAAGCAATCCGAAGCAGAACTAAAAGTTGTAGAAGAGGAGTGGAAGGCCATGCAATACACTTTTCCATCTGTTCCACTGGACTGCGTTCCTGTAGGAAAAGATGACAGTGAAAATAAAGAAGTTTCGACGTGGGGAGAAAAGCCGACATTTGCTTTTAAACCGAAAGATCACGTTACTCTTGGAGAAGAGTTAGACATTATCGATATCCCCAGAGGGGCAAAAGTGAGCGGCGCACGCAATTATTTCCTGAAAGGAGACGGCGCACGACTACAAAAGGCGATCATGAATTTTACCATTGACCACTTGCACGCAAAAGGATGGACGCTATTTGCACCACCACTCATGGCAACGTATGAATGTTTTATGGGAACAGGATTTTTCCCCGGTGCAGATGAAAACCAGATCTACGTTGTCGGTGGAAAAAACGAAGAAAGCGGTGCAATGGAAAGTGATAACTTGCATCTGATAGGAACGTCCGAAGTAACGGTATGTAGCTATCATCAAAATGAAATCCTAGAAAGCAATACTCTACCAAGACGCTACGCAGGCCACAGTGCGTGTTTCCGCAGAGAGGCAGGAACCTATGGCAAAGATACCAGGGGGCTTTATCGTGTACATCAGTTTGAAAAAGTAGAACAAGTAGTACTTTGCAAAGCAGACCGTGAGGAAGCGTTAAAAATCTTTGCGGAGATCCGTAACAATGCAGAAGAAGTTCTTCAAGCGCTCAAGCTGCCTTATAGGATAATCGACGTCTGTACAGGCGATATGGGGAAAGGAAAGGTATACATGCAAGACATAGAAACGTGGATGCCTAGTCGGGATAGCTATGGTGAAACGCATAGTTGTAGTTATCTTGGAGACTATCAAGCACGAAGGCTGAATATTCGTTACGACGATAATGGTGAGAAGAAATTCTGTCACACACTCAACAATACGTGTGTTGCAAGTCCTCGTATTTTGATCCCCGTCATCGAACAATATCAAAATGCAGATGGAACTATTACCGTTCCAGAAGTACTGCGTCCATACATGAACGGACAGGAAACGATTTTGTAAATATAACGGAAAGGTATTTCCGTGTCACTTTACAAATATTCCGAAGTACTTGTGTTTCATTATTTTCGCTGTATACAGCGCTGAATCGGGTACGTTGAAAGTCATTGCACTCAACGGATACCATCCGCACAATGCGTGTACTTTTTCACATACTTCCCCCTCTATTATGACAAATAAAGACACTCAAAATTTATTCGACGAAGGGTATGTTGATAGCGATGGGTGGCCATCTACAGCGTTTGAAGGGTATGCAGAAAGTACTGAAGAAAGTGAGACTCCTGAAAATAACAGCCGCCACATCATAACAGAACAACGTTTTGATCTCTCTAATACCCTTTCAATAGAGGACTAATTGGCAAATTGGCTTATGGAAGCCATAACTTGACTCTTATCATAAATCTGTTTCTGTGCTATAATTATGTAATACATACATAAACCTTTTTTCCATGTTTCTCCTCCTTGCAGGATCCACAGAAATGGCCAGAGCACTGATAGTCGACGAGTTCCTCGGCGGCAATAACGACTGGCGTCATTTGGCCTTGGAAGATATTCAACCAACGGAAAACACTGAAGGAGAAGAAGAGGATATCTTTGGGATTCAGACAACGTTTATGACCATGGTCGCCTGTGAATGCGCCAAGGAAGCACATGATGCAGGAAATCATGTTATTATCACCTGTCCAGAAAACGAGATGATGGAAGGAATTTACAGCGAGTTAGATGAGCCAATCGTTAGTGTATTTCTTGGTGCAAAGGAAGATGCCGACGGCTTTAATCACATTATCGATAGTGCATCCAAGTCTATCGTAGAGATTCAACAAACCCTGGAAGATATCATCCAGACAGAACCGGTGTAGAAATATTAAAAATCATACTTTTAGGCTTTTAATAGCCATTTAAATGATCCCCCTGAACTGTATTGCTCTTGAAGCATGTCGTCATTACTATGCATGCAATTCTACTCATCCTTTATGGAATCACTCGCACCAGGTGAACCACAGGCTCCTTCCAGTGAAAAACTTCATAACCTTCTTTCGGAGTGTGCACAGGTTAAATATCTGCTTTATGCAGACTTACATGAAGCCATTGACCGCGGTACGGATAATGAACGACGGCGCGTATACAATATCCTTCAGGACATCAGAGCGGGAAGGTACCCATATATTATGGTAAGCCAATTGAAGCGATATTTTTGAGAAAAGTTACAAGATGCCAATCTTCAAGAAACAAATAAGCTCCAAACCACAATTTCCAATTGATATTTGATGATTGACTACTATTTGCATCTTGGTTTTTGTACCTTGTATCTTGCATATATCTTTGATTTTGAGAAATGTTTACATATACATATTTATATGTTATAATAATAAATGTACATATGAAACACTCACACAGAATCCCAAAAACTATTCTTTTAAGTCTAAGCATACTACTTATGCTTCCTATTGCCACCAGTTGGCAAAATCTTTTTGGTTCTGTGCAGAAATCCATCAGCTATTCCATCACAGAAGAATCTGCTATCAATGAAAAAAATCGTATAGAGAAAGAAATGCAAAAAATGCAGGAACAAATGCAAAAGTTGACTGCTCTCATTGAACAACTCGACCATGCTTCAGCGTTTGAGTAATATGAAAAATGCCGTACTATAAAACGGTGAATATTCTTTTTACACGCTTTCCGTTGGAGTCTCTTTTAGGAGGAGCAGAAGTACAGACTCTTAGTCTGATGCAAGGTTTGAGCACGCGCGAACACACTGTGTCTTTTTTAGGCAGTTGTCCCATTCTTTTTGCAGAAGCTCCAAAAGACGGTGTTGCAACAACCATGTTGGACATCGGCCCTCCACCTGTCAGCAAACGTCATGCACTCAGTTTTGTATGGCGAAAATATAGTATGAAAAAATGTATGGAAGAAGCTTTAGAATCCATGAACGATGTTCCAGATATACTCTGTATGCTTAGCCTGAGTGAAAAGATTCTTCTCACACCGTTGGCCCTTCAAAAAGGAATAAAGGTAGTCTGGATAGAACATGATTCCGTTGGAAGATGGCTAAAAGGAAACCCGTGGCTTTCTGTTGTTCGTAAACTCAGTGCTCGCGTGACGACAGTTTGCGTGTCTGAACTTAGTGCACAAATGTACAGAGACCTGGGGTACAGCAACGTACTCTGTATTCCCAACGGCGTTGCACTACCACAGTACAGCGCACCTTCTGCAAAGGGTACAAACATTACTGTAGGATGCATTGCCAGACTCAGCCCAGAAAAAGGTGTGCATGTTCTTCTGGAAGCGGTAGAACATATGCCACGCGTGCATGTCCTTATTAATGGAAGAGGGCCCCAAAAAATCAAAAAATCTGAAACAGTTGAGCTCATCGACCGTGTGCATGACATCAATGATATCTATAGGAAGATTGATGTGTTGGTTTTACCTTCAGTGGAAAATGATCCTTTCGGATTGGTCGTTGCTGAGGCAATGCTTAGAGGTATTCCCATTATTTGCACTGGTGCCTGTGGCATTAGTAAGTATCTGCACTCCGGAGAAGATGGACTGGTCGTGAAGGCAGGTTCTGTTATTGCACTGCGTGATGCCATCGAAATGATGCAAGACCCCGAAACCAGAAATCGTCTTTCTGAAAATGGAAAAAATACTGCACGAAAACATTTCACATTAGAAAGAATGGTTGACCAATACATCGACGTATTTTCCATGTAGAATGAAGAGGTGAAATACTTTTCTTTCCTATTCCTCTTTCTGCTCTGTGCATCGGGCATGCAGCAAAAAACTGTGGTTTTTGACCATCCTATAGATGCATTGAGTGTGCAATTTCCAACAAAAGGGAGCACTGCTTTTGTGCGTACTGGGGATACATGGACTCTGCTTTCTGTGGAAGATGAACATGATCCCACACTGTATGAAAGTAATTTGGTTATGTTTTCGCGTCCCACTTCGGTAGTACGACTACAAGGCAATATAGACCAACTGCTCTTGCACCCTATTGCTGTGAGTAATGCACCCGCATCGTATGAGGTAGCATCTATCAATCCTGTTGGTCATCCACGTATTTTATCTCGTGATCAATGGGGTGCGGATGAATCTTTTTTGTTTCAGTCACACAATACAGTCACGAGCTCGGAGCCAGAAACAAGTACCACAACAAGTACTACCCCTTCGCAACGGGAAGTGGATTGCCAAAATGCGCAACGAAACTACCCTGCTGACTTCACCACTACTAAAACGGTAATGTATGATTCGTCAGGTAATCGTCTTCGTTGGCCACGCAGATACTCCCCCGAAGTTAAAGTACTTGCTGTGCATCACACTGCGCAAAAGATAGCAGGTGATACACGCACTCCCATTGAACGCATCCGTGCACTGTATGCATTTCATGCAAACAACAGAGGGTGGGGAGACATTGGCTACAACTATCTTATCGATGAAGAGGGAACCATTTACGAAGGGCGTAGCGGTGGAGACAATGTTGTAGGAGGACACGTGTATTGCGGAAATGTTGGCACACTTGGTGTCGCTCTCATCGGAAACTTTAACGAAGAAGAACCAAGCCAAGCACAAGTCCACGCATTGCAATGGTTGTTAGATGACCTTGCAGAAATACACGATATTGATTTACATAAAAATGTTACCTTTCACGGAAAAAGTATCCCGCCTATCGTACGACATAAAGACCTTATTGCTACAGAGTGTCCTGGTTACTACATGAGTGCAGCCATCGGACAAGTGCGCAGCAATGTCCTTGCAGGAGCCTTCGACAATGACGTCACTTTTCCTGTGATTGCTCAGGCAAAACCACGTGTAGATAACACTGTCACACGACTAGCTGCACGTATAGAAGAAGCAGGGGCAGCGGCACTCTCTCGAAATTATTACAGAGCAAAAAGATTGGTACGTACTGCGGGGCGCCTGAACACTACTGATGCAAGACTACAAATGATGGAAGACCAAATAGCCAATACAACAAATGTCCAAAGGCAACGCGCTGCGCAAGAAGCACGCAAGAAACGTATTGCTGCACAAAGTGCCCCTGCAACTCAAGTACCTATTGTCACATCATCTTCTCGCACTTCTACCCCAGATGAATCCATTCGTATTCGCTTGTCATACACTGGTAATACTGCAGAAATTTCTGCAGAGTCTTCTGCGATGGTCAATGGAACATCTGTACAAACCATTCGCTTTGGGAAAGAGGGAAATTCTTGTGTGGGCATCAGTGGAAACCGCACTCTTGGACAAGGAATCGTTCGCATCGACGCAGGAAATGGCATTCTTCGCATCGATAGTTGGAACACTGCATGGAACAGGTTTGTTGGCACTGTGGAATGCCAAGTCATCGATGGACAATTGGTATTGATTAACGAACTTCCTCTTGAGGACTATATGGCTGGAATTTCCGAACAACCTGATACAGAATATTTTGAAAAACAAAAATCATTCGCCGTCGCTGCACGTAGTTACGCTGCATATTATATGCAAGATGCATACACAAAGTTTGCAGGTATGCCCTATGACGGCAGTGATACTGGAGTGAGCTTTCAAAAATATAGTGGTGTCGGTTTTGCAGAAAAAAATCCACAGTGGGCACAGGCTGTGCGTGCCACAGAACATGTAGTGATCACCAAAGATAACCAGATTGTGAAAGCGGCGTACTTCTCTTCGGATGACGGTCGTACTAGAACTCCCGCTGAAAACGGATGGAACAACTTTCCATTTGCAGAAATATTTTCGAGCAAGCAAGACCCTTGGTGTGAGGGAATGGCGTTGCGCGGGCATGGCGTTGGTATGAGCGGCTGTGGCGCAAAGGCGCAGGCTGCCCTTGGAGAGACTGCAGAAGCAATACTACAGTACTACTATCCACAAACCTCTCTTCGCTCTCTTCTTACCCTAGAACGTTAATATTATTTACGCAGCCACTGCGGCAAGACGTTCTACCTCTTGTTGTATCGCATCTACTTTATTTGTGTTTTCCCATGGGAATTCATTGCGGCCGAAATGTCCGTATGCAGATGTCGCTCTGTATATTGGCCTTCGTAGATCAAATGTTGCAATGATGCCTGCTGGTGTCATATCAAACACGGCGCGAACAACTTGTGCAATAAGGCTGTCATCTACTTTGCCTGTACCAAAGGTTGTTACGTGAACGGATACTGGCTCAGGATAACCAATAGCATACGCTAGTTGTACCTCACATTTTTTAGCAAGACCTGCTGCCACGATATTTTTTGCAATGTATCTCGCCATATACGCACCGCTACGGTCCTGTTTATTTGGCACCTTTCCGCTGAATGCTCCTCCTCCATGGCGCCCCATTCCACCGTACGTATCAACAATGATCTTTCGTCCTGTAAGTCCCGTATCACCATGAGGCCCTCCAATAATAAATACACCCGTTTCATTGATGAGGAAACGTGTTTTTTCATCCATATATTCTCCACACACTGGTGTAATAACATGCGTAATAATATCTGCTTTTAACTGTTCCTGTGAAACATTTTCGTCGTGCTGTGCTGCAATAACTACGGTGTCGACGCGCGTTGGCATATCATGTTCGTCATACTCTACGGTCACTTGCGCTTTACCGTCTGGTCGTAAATACGAAAGCGTTCCGTCTTTGCGAACGTCTGCTAGACGCTTGGTCAGGGCATGTGCCAAGGTGATCGGCAGTGGCATCAGTTGATCCGTTTCACTACATGCATATCCAAACATCAGGCCTTGGTCACCCGCACCCTGTGCTTTGTGCGTTCCGTCTTCTGTGTTTTCTCCTTGTGCAATTTGCGGACTCTGCTCGTGAATAGCATTGAGAATGCTGCAACTTTGATAATCTATACCGTAGTCCGCGTTGTCGTACCCAATGTCTTTCAGGACATCTCGCGCAATTTTTTGTACATCGATATGTGCTTTTGTGGTGATCTCACCTCCAACAACCACCAAACCCGTTGTGGTAAAACATTCACAACAACATGCCCCCTCAGGATCATTTGCTAAAACGGTATCTAAAATAGCATCACTGATCTGATCACAGATCTTATCTGGATGACCTTCGGTAACGCTTTCGGAGGTAAAGAGGTATGACATAGGGAAGTGGGAAACGGAAAGTGGAGAGTGGAAAAAGATTGACTGAAATGATCGCTTCCTGTGGCAGAGAAGCGTAGATCTAAAGCTATCTTCCCCATACAGGGCTGGATTTCCCACCTTTCTTTTACAAGAGGTTGGGGGGCGTTTTAACGGGCCAGTTCCCTATACGCCACTCTGGATAGAACGATGATGTACAGAGGACTGTAACCCTGTTTGTATCAATCGGCAAGAGGTATTCTTTCTCTTTGGCAATAACCCTGAAGATAGTTGACTATTATTGATAATGTATTACTTTATACATAGTTCTTTCGGTGCAACGGCAAACCGAAACACGAACATCCGCGCTGATGTTCGCATCTCATTTTTCTTCTACAAAAAGGAGTTTTCCATGTTGTATCTCGGCCCATCCATTTCGCACACGCATCAGGTGCAAAACGATCCGATACTCAATGCAATGCAACTTCCTGAGCAGATATTTTTTCTACAAAGTCTCATTAGCGCTTTTGAGCATGCAGTGCCAGACGACTGTAAAAAAACCAGTCTCCAGTCTGTTGTACGTGCCTTCAACCGCGCTGGGACAAAGCGTCACGCTCTGGGGGGAGGTTTTGTTGCTACAAAACGAGAAGTGCACAATCAACAATGTATTCAAGTGTGGTCACATGCACCATATGGCGTGACGTGTGACCTGCGCGATGATGCACTGTTCTTTGGTGGAAATGACGACTTGGAAAATATTCTTGACCGCATTTTTCCTCATGAGACATTTCTCAGCACAAAAATGGAAGGCGTGCAAGATATGCTAGCTGTTGCCTATTTACGCAAACGGTAAACTTCGGAAGAATAGTACAAAGCCTCAGGGATTCCCTGAGGCTTTTTTTATTACACCAACTTGTTATAGAGCCATGCGAAGATCCATCCACCGATGAATGCATCAACAAAGCCCCATACAGCACCAATGAGCGCACCTTGAAGCGATGCTTCATACCCAAGGTATCCGGAGCCAATAAGGGAAACAAAAGGCTGTGCATATCCATTCATGGCAAGAAGCGCGAGAATAAAGGCGCCAACTGCCCAAAGAATTCCACAGGCAAGGGCAAATGCTTTTATATTGAGTTGCATAAAAATAAGGGGAAAGAAGTTAAGGGTTAGTATCCTTTCTTGTGCCGTAAAAGGCAAATATTTTTAACACAGGACAACTGTCTCTGTGTGCTATTTTGCTGTATAATGAGCTGTATGAGCACTGATATCTCTACCGACGCTCCTTTTAGTCTGATTCTCTTCGGAGCATCTGGACACTTGGCACAGATCAAGATCTACCCTGCGTTGTATGTGTTGGCTCTCAAAAAACGATTACCCAAAGAATATAACATCATTGGTTTTTCGCGTAGTGCGATGGATGATGCTTCTTTTCGAGTACTTGTGGAAGAGTCTATTCGTACACATATGCCCGCCGTTACAGAAAGTACTCTGAAAGAATTTTTGACGCACGTGTATTATCACCAAGGGGAATACGATGACGTTGCGGACTACAGAAAACTAGCAGATCGCCTGAAGACTATGGAAAGTGAAACGTTTGTACGCTTGGCGTATTTCTCTGTGCCACCAACACTCTTTCCAAAGATCTCTCATAATCTCTGCGAAGGCAATATTCATACAGCTAAAACACCGTTCCGTTGCATCGTTGAAAAACCTGTCGGGCATGACTTGGACAGTTTCTTAGAAACTAAAAAGCAATTGCTTGGTTGTTTTCAGGAAGATGAAATCTATCTGTTAGATCACTATCTTGGAAAAGAGGCTGTGCGCAATGTGTACTACCTACGCTACGCAAATCCTGTACTTGAACGGCTCTTTAAAAATACATTGATCCATCATATAGAAATCACCGCGAAAGAATCTGCAGGGCTTTCTGGAAGGGCTGGATACTTTGAAGCAGCAGGAACATTCCGTGACATGTTCCAGTCACACTTATTAATGATGTCGTCACTCCTTACGATGCGACTAGCAACAGAAAGTGATATCTCTGAAGGGCGTAAGGATGCACTAAAACAATTCTATTTGCCACCAGCAAAAAACATGAACGACCTTGTGCTGCAGGCGCAATATACGCATGGAAAAATCAATGATCAGAGTGTGGATGGATACGGTGAAGAAGACGGCGTCGCCAAAGATTCACGCACCAATACATTTGCCTGTATGAAACTGATGACTCGTATTTCTCGTTTCGAAGGCATTCCTTTTTATCTGCGCAGCGGAAAACGACTCGACCGAAAAGAAACACGTATCTCTATCATATTTCAAGAGCCACGAAAAGTAGGAGAAGGGTCTAGTCCGAATCGTTTGGACATCATCCTCCAAGGAGAAGCGGGAATGCGCATGCATATGCAAACCAAGATGGGAGGTACAGAACCTGCATTCAGACCCTTGGTCATGGAAGACCCGTTGGTGTGTGTTGGAGACTGTCTTCCAGAGCATTCTCTTTTGATCCTAGAGGCAATTCACGGAAAGAAAAACTGGTTCCTTACGTTCGATGAAGTGCAGCTTGCATGGAGACTGGTGGATCCTATCCAAGCTCATTTGGATGCATCGGATACCCCTTTGCACCTGTACAGTGCAGGTAGTGATGGCCCAGAGGCAGCGGATCAATGGATAGAGAAGGATGGAATAGAGTGGATATAAAAAAGTGGAAAACGGAAAGTGGAAAGTGGAAAAAGAAAATCAAAAGAAGTGAAAAATGTTGTATGCTTTCACTATGGATTTAGAACACATAGAGACAATATCGGAACAAGAATTTATCGACAGTAGTGTTCGTGCTCTGTCCGAGCGTATTCATCAAAATATTGACGAATACGGACGTGCTATTGTTGGGCTCTCTGGTGGATCTACTCCCCGTCCCATCTACAGTGCCCTTGGAAAATGTGCGATCCCTTGGGACAAGGTGTCGGTCTTCTTAGTAGACGAACGCTATGTAGGCGCAGATGACACAGACAGTAATCAAAAACTGGTACGCGATACCCTGCTTTCTTCTGCACCTATCCCCGAAGAAAACTTTTTGTTTCCCGATACATCACTTCCTCTTGCTGAATGCATTCATCATTATGAACTAAAACTGGCAGGCATGCTCTCTGCAGGTATTCCGCATATTGTCACACTGGGCATGGGAGATGACGGGCATATTGCTTCGCTTTTTCCGCCTGTTTCAGACAGTGCCTATGGGGATCATCTTGTACTCCATACAGAAACAGACCGTTTTGCCGTGCATGACCGCATCACCACAACCATGGTGATTATTGGCAGTGCAGATCGGAAATTTTTCTTCCTCAAAGGAGACGCGAAAAAACAGGTATGGGAAGAGATGATGGCAGACAAAGAAGATCTTTCTCGTTGGCCAGCAAAGGCTGTACTCAACCTTGGTGGTGGAGTGCTGGTGAGCTATTGGTCGTAAGACCTAGTGCATCTGCCGAATGTGTGTCCATACTTTTGATCCGATAACAAATACCACGTCGATCCTCCATGGAGCTTCGTAACTTTGGCGCGTCATCCATTTCCATGCACTGCGTTTGAGTGCACGTTTTTTTCGCGGTGTCATACTGAGTGCAGGAAGAAAGTCTGGGTCAAAACGTTTTCGCGTTTTTACCTCAACAAAAACCAACATGCGCATGTCGGGGTCATAGGCAATGATGTCTATTTCATCTCGCCCCAGACGAACATTGCGGTCATAAATTTTATAATTTTTCTCTTGCAGATAGGCAACTGCAAGCGATTCCCCCCGATGACCGACGTGTATATGATGCATACTAAAGGTGTACGTTTGTCTACTCGATTCTTCGCTATACTATCGACACCAAAGGGTGAACGCAAGTACACTCTGCACATGCTTACCAAACTCACCTCGTTTCAGAATATTGGGTTAAATAGCGTTAGGGTTACTGTCGAAGTCGGTGCCGTACGCGGTGGAGAAGAGCCAAAATTTTATATTGTTGGCCTCGGCGATACCGCCGTGCAAGAAAGTAAGCGCCGCGTACATATGGCACTGCGTAGCAGTGGATTCAAACTAGCGTCTGGAAGAACTATTACCGTGAACCTAGCCCCTGCTAACTTGCGAAAATCTGGACCTCGGTACGACCTCCCCATCGCCCTTGGACTCCTGATAATCAACGGACAAGTGCGCATCGAACCAAAAAAATTAGAGACTATGGCATTTCTAGGAGAGCTTGCGCTAGACGGAAGCCTTCGTCATATCAGTGGTGTTCTTCCTGCAGCTATTGCCTGTAGAGACGAAGGAATAGAAACCATTGTAGTGCCAACCGCCAATGGTGCGGAAGCAGCACTCATTCCAGGGGTCACTGTTATCGCTGTCGATAACCTAAAAGAACTGATAGAGATCCTCCAAGGGGAGCGCGCGCCAAGTGCCATTGCTCCTCCTGCTTCTAGTGCGAGGCGGAACGATACACTCATTGATTTTTCCGATGTCCGCGGACAGGAGCATTGCAAAAGAGCCCTAGAGATAGCGGCAGCGGGCGGGCACAATGTGCTGATGAGTGGTGCTCCCGGTTCTGGAAAAACACTCCTTGCCAAAGCGTTTCGTGGAATACTTCCGCCACTGACACAAGAAGAATCTATCGAAGTCAGTCAGGTCTATTCTATTGCCAACTTACTCACAAGTGACAGTCCACTGATACAATCTCGCCCTTTTCGCACAGTGCATCACACAGCAAGTGGAGTAAGCATTGTGGGAGGTGGACAGGTTCCAGGTCCAGGGGAGATCAGTCTTGCGCATAGAGGAGTTCTCTTTCTTGATGAGTTTGCAGAATTTCCAACGCAAGTACTCGAAGTCCTTCGACAACCTCTTGAAGACAGGACTATTACTATTACGCGTGCCAATGGTTCGGTTACCTTTCCTGCGGACTTTATTATGATTGCCGCCATGAATCCTCCGAAATACAACAGTGCCTCCGCACACAAGATCCAACGACGTATCAGTCAACCATTACTAGACAGGATAGACCTTACTATAGATGTACAACCCGTTGCCATTGCAGACCTTCAAAAAAAACCAGATACGCAAGCGCAGTCCAGTGCAAGCATTCTTGCCCGTGTCGTCTGCGCACGCAAAAGACAACAAGATCGTTTTGCGCATTTGTCCATTTCCACCAACAAAGAAATGAGTGTGAAAGAAATAGATTCATTGTGCTCTTTGGATAACGCATCACAACACATTTTAAAGATGGCCGTAGACCGCATGGGGCTTTCGGCAAGAGGGTATCATCGTACTATTAAAGTAGCACGCACCATTGCAGACCTTGCAGACCGTGAAGACATTGCCCAAGAGCATGTCGCAGAGGCATTGCAGTATCGGCAGAATATTACGGATGAGAGGTAGGGAGTAGGGGGGAATAGGGAAATAGGGAACTAGGGAAATAGGGGGCTAGGAGGCTAGGGAAATAGGATTATTATGGAATCATTTACAAAACTGACGGCATGGAAAGAAGGCTTAAGCCTTGTAAAGCAAATCTACAAACTTACAAAAGAATTTCCTCCAGATGAACGATTCGGATTAACATCGCAATTACGAAGAGCTTCTACAAGTATCACTGCTAATCTTGCCGAAGGATTTAGCAGGGTAACACCAGCAGATAAAAAATATAGATACATCATTTGCAGAAGTGAATGCACTGAAACACAGGCTCATCTTCTTGTCTCGCTTGAATTATCACTAGGAAAGCCAGAGGAAATTCATAGAGCTATTGAACAGTGTCACATAGTAGGAAAGCTACTTTCAGGACTAATCTACTCTCAGGAACGAAAAACTTACATTCCCTAGTTCCCTAGTTCCCAATTTCCCCCTATTATTCGCACGATGCACTTTGCAGATGCTCTGACACAGGCCACGAAAGAAAAATCCCCGATGTGTGTGGGTATTGACCCAAACGTTTCTATGCTTCCGGAAGGAGTCTCACAGGACGCCAAAGGGATGCTTCTCTTTTGTAAAGGGATCGTTGATGCCGTCAAAGACACTGCGGCCTGTGTAAAGCCACAGATGGCGTATTTTGAACAACTGGGATGGGAAGGGATGCGTGTGTTTTGGGAAACATGTTCGTATGCCAAGGAAAACGGACTTCTCGTGATTGCCGACGGAAAGCGTAATGACATTGGTAGCACCTGTGAAGCGTACGCAGATGCGTATTTACATGAGCTGAGCCCTATAGATGCGCTGACTGTGTCTCCGTATCTTGGATCAGATGGAATTACCCCTTTTATAGAACGTTGCGAAAAAAATGAGAAGGGAATTTTTATCCTCGTTAAAACCAGTAACCCCAGTTCTGGTGAACTGCAAGATCTACCGATTGGAGACGAGGTAGTCCATGAACACCTTGCACAAATAGTGGAGGGAATGGCCGCGCAGCATATCGGTCCCGAGACAAACCTTTCTTGCATCGGAGCAGTCGTCGGTGCAACCTACCCCGAAGAAATGAAATACTTACGAACACTCATGCCGCATGTTCCATTCCTTATTCCAGGTTTTGGAGCGCAAGGTGGAAGCTTGGAAGATATTGCGCATGGCTTTATTCCAGATGGAACGGGTGCTGTTGTCAATTCTGCACGAGGGATTATCTTTGCAAGCAGTGGAAAAGACTGGCAAGAGGCTGCACAGAAGGCAGCAGAGAATATGAAACAGGAATTAGAAAAACTACTACCGTAGTAATGTTGAAATGAAGCGATGTTGAAATGTTGAAAAGATGTTTTCAGTATTTCAGAATTTCAGAATTTCAACATTAATCCTATTTCCATGTATTTCCCTCTTCGATCGGATTTGTCATTTCTAACCATTTGTACTCTCCAGATCCATCGCTCCACTGTACGTCTCCTATCTCCCCTGGGTCTATAGTTGTACTGATCTTTCCAGGCTTTATAATATCGATTTGCAATTCTGGATTTACATCAGATTCACTAATTCTCATATCTCCCCAGAGTTGCAATAATGTACTTCCCCCTTCGTCAATCATGCCAATACTTGCGGGAATGCTCAGACAGTTAATAAAACGTCCTTCACCAAGAGAGCATGGACTTGTATTGCTACTTTGCGACATACCAATACGAAAATTGGAAATATTTACTCCATTAATATTGGATATGGTATAGGTAAGATTTTTTATCTGCAGCTCTGCACCACCTAGTATTTCTCCTTTAAATTTTGTCTCTGCAATCAATACCCCATCTGCATTTGTTAAATCTACCACAGGAGGCATATTGCTTTCTATAGACGTAATACGTGACTGCACTGTCTGATGCTGAGGGTACGATGCACTTGCTGCAATCAATTGATAGGCATCATTCGTATCCATTGCTTCTACATTCATGGACATCCATTTCACAGAAATCAGCTCGTTTGCAAAGCCATTATCCCTGTCTTGCAACAGCACCTCTACTCCCAGTTCCTTTCCTGCCTCGGGTAACGCATAGTCTATGGCAACATTTCCATCTGATTTCCATGTCAGGTCTTGTTGGTCATAATTATCTGGTAGCAACTCTGCAATACGTACGCCTTTGCTATCTACTAAATATACACCACGCACATTTTTAGGTTCATTTCGGAATTTCACCGTTACATTGCGAATAAGTGCACGTCCTTCACGTGGGACGAAATATCCGCTGGCAATCATTTCTCGTGTTCCAAGCAGTAAAAAGTGATTGACAGCTGGCATGGGGAACAACTCTGTGACAACAGGGCTGGCACTCGACTGTGACGATGCCGCCTGAGAAGCTGCAGATGCACTGGATGCCTGTGATGCCGCTTGCTGCTCTATGACTAGATTCAAATCTTTCTCTGCAAGACGATACGTCTCCAGTTCTCCTTCGAAGTTCGCTCTGTATGCAGCGGCCAACCGTGCCATTTGCCCACGAGTCAAAGACCTGTCGAACTTTATAGATGAAGGTAGAGCTGTTTCGTTGTACTGCGCAGCACGTACATATCCTGCGTACCACTCTTCGTCATCTGCACTGTATGCGACATACTCATAAAGCTCTCCGAGAATTTTGAGTGCTTCTGCATAGTTCACGTTTCGATTTGGTTTAAACTCCCCGTCGTCATATCCTTTAACCATTCCTCTTTTTTTAGCCAAACACACATAAGGCGAAAACCAATCTTGTGAAGATACGTCTGGAAAACAGTTTTCTGCATCCGATGAAGACACACGAATGTTGGGATAACTTTCCAATACAATTTTTAAAAACTCTGCACGGTTTATGGTTCTGTTTGGGCGGAACGTTCCATCTGGGTATCCTTGTACCGCACCAATGGATGTTAATAAAGAGATCCCCGCAGACTCCGCAGGAGTAAACGGCGCATCCGTATACAACAAACCAAGGTTTTTATATTCAAGAGCTAAAACTTGAAATGGAAGAGAGAGGCCGACGCATAACATCGCGATTTTTTTCATTGCTCTGTATTCTACCACAGATTTGCTTTAACAAAATTCTTTGTAGAAATCTTCCGATATTCTATGATTTAATCATGTTTCAAGAATTTAAAAAATTCGCTCTCAGGGGAAATGCTATCGATATGGCTGTCGGTATTATTTTAGGTGCAGCATTCGGAAAAATTATTTCCTCTCTTGTTTCAGATCTCATCATGCCTCCCATTGGTAAGCTGATGGGCAATGTGGATTTTTCTAATCTGTTTATTAACCTTTCTGACGGAGAATACACAACATTGCAAGCTGCACAGGAGGCAGGCGCTATTACCATTAACTATGGACTATTTGCCAATACTGTTTTGGACTTTGTCATTATTGCCTTTGCGATTTTTATGGTCATACGACAGATGAATCGCCTAAAAAAGAAAGAAGAGCAAAAACCAACTGTTCCACCAAAACAAGAAGTACTCCTGGAAGAGATTCGAGATCTTCTGAAAAAGAAAAAGTAATCACCGTATACATCTTTATATTATCCATGCAGTGCTTGCACAGTTGGCGTTCGCACTGAATACTACCCTTACGTACTCCTGTAGTTTACTGAATTAGTATTACGTATTATGTATCAAGTATTAAGGTGTATGTACAATCCCAGTAAGATTTCCTTAATACAGAATACTTATCCCTTCATACATGCTACGGAAGGGCACGTAGAACAGCCGAAGCCATATCCGTCCTTGTAGTTTAATGGATAGAACGGTCCCCTCCTAAGGGACAAATACAGGTTCGATTCCTGTCAGGGACACCAATCAAGTGGAAAGTGCAAAGTGGAAAGCAGTCAAAAGAAATTGTTATCCTGAATATTTAGAGAGTAGCTGTTTTACATGGAACGTGGCGTATCATCAAAGGATTTCTATTTAAAAAACTTAGAATGATTGACAGTAAGCGAATAAGTACTCATAGTGTTTTACTATGACTAATGAAATAGATTCGGCTCAGTTCAGTGAAGGGCAAACTCCTGAGGACTTTGCGAATGCAGTCGCTTCAGCACTGCAAGATGGGAAGAATGTCGCCCGCATAGCTTTTGAAGATTTCAAGATTCCTGATGCACTTGTGATGCAAGCTAGCACGACAATTCAAGGACACACCTTAACATACAGAGAGTTATTCTTTGGCGCATTGAAATATTTTCATCAACTGGAACCTTCATCTGCTCGTGCAATACCAACTCCAGGTAAGCAATCGATGGCACCCTACTCAATGTCTCTCGAAATGTCATTCTCGGAGCAAGCTAATGCGGAAAACTAGCATAAAATACATCGAAACATTGTGATTACCATCAGAGGATTTCTACTACGAACTCTACCTAATTCGTGTATTCTGTAGCTACAGAGTTAAACGTCACCATTCGAGGCTACAAGCAAACTGACTTCGATGAGGTTTGGAATCTCCACGAGCGAGCATTGAAAAAAACGAATGCTTTTGTTTCTGGTCATGGTCCGTGGGATGAAGACCTTAAAAATATTCCTGAAGTGTATGACAAAGCCGGAGGAACTTTTGTGATTGCTGAACTAGAAGGCAAAGTTATTGGGATGGGTGCGCTGAAACGCATTGATGCTGAAACAGCTGAATTGAAACGCATGCGTGTGCAACCCGAATACCAAGGACAAGGACTCGGCACAAAGCTCTTGGAACTGTTGGAGAGCAGAGCGAAAGAACTTGGCTACTCACGTCTCATTTTGGATACCTCATTACAACAACAAGCTGCCTTGCACATATATACAAAGCATGGATACAAGGAATACAAGCGTGGAGAACTTGGCGGGCTGGATACGGTGTGGATGAAGAAAGACATTTAGGTGTTTTGTTATGCAAATTGTAATACAGCGCCTTCTTTCCTCATTTTTGACTTCGGTAAGACCAAAACCAACACAAAATACATCGAAACATTGTGATTACCAGATCATGCCGAAATATCTATGTGGTACAATGTTCATATTCCCTTTGCACGCTATGAAGAAAGAAAAAAAACTCTATTGGATTCCTGTTATTTTTTTAGGATGCTTTGCATTCTTAATAGCTTTTGATTTCGTCGATTTGATAATCCTTTTATATACATTCATACCACTAATTACATTGCTAGGTATAATTGCTGGTGTATATCATATGTCAAAAAAAGCACAAACCATTCCTATTTGGACTTCGGTTGCAAAGATATTTTTCATATTATCAATAATAGGAATACTCTTAATGGCTCTTATTCGCTTTTTATATTTTCACTTGTAAAAGTGCTTTTGATTCCTTGAAATGACAAAAACTAGCATAAAATAATCAAAAGAGATTATTATCATGACTACAGAAAACCAAACCTCATTGGCATGAGAAGAAGTGGAAAGTGTAAAACGGAAAGTGGAAAAAGAAAGGAGGAATACAAGGAAACCCATTACACAAATAGTGCTGGATCAACGTGCAAAACAATATGATGACCTATTTCGGGATATGCTCCCTGAATCATTCGATGATGATCTGAAATAGTAGTACATACTGCATTCCCGCTTATAAACTATGGTCGATATTTTTGTGTAAACTATCAAAAGTCAGTGTGTTTCCAACAACATAAGGAACGCTGCCAACAGTTTTGCCCGCTCCAAATCCAATCGATAAAGCTGAAAGTCCACGTACAGCCATGCTAGTTGCCTGTGTGCTTTTTGTAGCCATTTCAGAACCCTTTATTGCAGCTCCTCCTCCCCATGTTGCCACTACAAGAGCCGCGTCGAAAACTACTGCACCAGATATTGATGTTAGAAGTTCCATCATTTGCCCTCTACTTAAGCTGACATTATATGATGTCTTTGCAAGGTCATACAAAATAGGTCCAAATGACCGAGCGGCATTGATAGGTCCCATATATGCAACAGGTGTCAATCCTGATGCCATGCGATCTCGTGAATCTTTACTAAAAGGAGTAGCAACCCAGTCGTAGGCAAATGCACCTGTCTGCTTTGCTCTACCCCAAAATGTTTTTACAAAACCCTGTTTAGCAAATTCACTAATCTTCTTATCGATAACCGGTACCACATCCGTCTGCACTTGCTGTACCATCCGTTTGGCAGAAAAGTCTATAAAATTCTGCATCCTCGGGCTTATCTTCATAGAATCAGTTATACTCAAAGTCGATTTTCGAATATACGATTTTGCAATTTGTATTGCTGCAGATGTCCGTTTTGCAGTCAATTCCGCCACTATGTTCATCTGAGCGGTTAGAGATGATATCTTGTATGTGTCTCGTATATTTTCACGTCGTTTCTTTTTAAATGATTCAGCAACATCTGGAGAAGCATTATCTTTTAAAAATTGCTGCAGAATATTCCCTTGGTATACCTCGATATGGTCCATAAGAATCAAAAGATATTTATTCTTCTTTTCTGTGGAATCCGCATGTTTGTATGCATCAATATCTTTTTCCAACGTCTTACTATTGGTCACAAGTTCATGTAACAATTCTGATGAATACACATAATCTCCTTCTGGTATACCCGCTTGTGCCAATAGACGATTAATTAATTGCCTCTGAATAACCGATGGCATCTTATCCACAAGATCCATTGCTGCATTAATATCATGGAGCTTTTGATCAATGCCTGGTTCCTGCTGATCCTGAGGGGCACGACTATGGCGTGTCTGCTTTTTTGGTGCCGCATCAGGTGCAGTGGCACCGCTGTCGACTGACTCCCAATGTTCAAAGTGTTCAAAAGGCATGTGTATGTGTATTTAATATGTATTATACCATATAATTTCATGTCAGAAAAGATGGCACTGGGAATCCATCTCCTATTAATTGACATAATTAATAATTAAAGTATAAAATACAAAATAGGCCTTTCAAATCAACAATTTCTTTTAGGGAGCGCTTCAATGACAGCCGTAAGCACAGCGTACGACATCGTAAAAAATTTACATCCACTATATCTTGATGGAGCTATTACCTCGGTAAAACGAGATTATCCATCATTAGTGATCACTGCCAGTCAGCGAGATTTGAATAGTCTCTTCGACGTTTTTATGGAACTTGCTACCGTAAAATATAAAGAAGAACTGCAGTGCAGCGATACCATGCAAGCACTCAGTACACTGACTGACATCGCATGTGAATTTTGCTCAAAATATTCTGCGGTTTGGGCGCACTGTGGGGTAAGAATTTCCCAAGATGAAGCCAGTGCATTCGTGGCTGACTTCATCAATTTTATTGCCATAAATCAATGTACAGACTATGCAGTCTGCCCAGATGATCTCTGCGCACAAAAAGAAGAGGCCTAAGCTGCACAGCGTGCAGTACCACTAAGCCCATTTCACTTTCATAGTGCAGTGGGCTTTTTTTATCTGTAACGAAGTATTGTACACTGCACATAATGACGAAGCGTATCTTTCTGATTCACGGCTGGGGAGGAGGGCCAAATGGAGGATGGCAATTGTGGCTAGCGCAGCAATTACGAAAAGAGGGCCATGATGTCACTGCCTTGGCTATGCCACATACAGACCACCCGAAACTGGATGAATGGGTAGAGACTCTTCGTGATGCAGTGGGGACACCAGATGAACAATGCTTTTTTTGCGGATACAGCTTGGGGTGCATTACTGTGCTTCGCTATTTAGAAACATTACAGGATGATGCCTGCGTAGGAGGTTCCACATTTGTTGCAGGTTTCTATGAACATTTAGGCAAAGGTTACGAAGAAATTCAACCGTTCATAGAAAAAGATATGCAGTGGGAATCCATACGAAAACACTGCAAACATTTTGCTGTTGTCCATTCGGATGATGATCCTATCGTACCACCACCATTTGGTCAGCGACTTGCACAAAATCTGCACACACCTGTACAGTTAACGACAGGTAAAAAACATTTCGGTGGCAATAGTGGCGTTACTGAAGTTCCTGAAATACTGAGTGCTATTGACGAACTTATGTAGCTTAACCTTGGAAATAATGTATATTTTACTTGTCATTTGAAGTACATATATCTATATATTGTCTATGCACCCATCTTCAGAGTCATCCATACAAGAACCTGTTTCCCCTTATGAGGATCTTTTATTTAAAAAACTGAACGATCCACTGTTTCTTCCGACTCGATCGCAATTGGATCGGGCTTTTGGTCCGCAGGGATTTCAACCAATAACACTCTCTAATTTTTATCTTAATCAAGATAATACTGTACACAGCCATGAAGTGCTGCATAAAGAAATGATAGATGCGTTGTCGGCGTATATTCGTAGTCGCGCACAAAGATTGCTGAAAGATAACCCGACATATAAAACATGTCATGTTATTGAAGTGGCGGCTGGCACTGGCAGACTAAGTCACTTTCTTCAAAGAAATATTCCCGAAGACGAAGCTATTTTTCACCCCACAGATTCGGGTACGTGGAACATACCCCACGAAATGCCAGTGGAAAAGATCGATGCATATACTGCAATGAAAAAATATAATCCACAGATGGCTTTGTGCTCTTGGATGCCATACCAACTTGAGCTCAGTTGCACTTTCCGCCAAACACCATCGGTCCAAGAATTTGTATTACTGGGTAATGAAAACTGTTGCGGTGTTCATTCGGATACCTGGTACGGAGATGAGACGTTCGAAAGAATAGAGTTGCCATCAATCACTCAGCATCAAATTGGCGCGATGGATCAAAGAGAAAATGAACGAGATAATTATTCGATGGGAGGCGTTTCGAGTGCGGCTTCGTTCCGTAGATTATAAATCTTGTGAGAAGATAATCTTGTACGCTACACTTCGATCGTGACTCCCTCATTTCTCATCGGCCTTATTGGTGCATTCACCCTTGTTGCAGGAGCTGCGTATCCACCGGGGGAAAATGCCGCACGTCCTATGCGCTCTGTAAAAAACTGGCTCTTTGCTATTGGAGGATTTTTGATGCTTGCATATTCCACACTGAATTACATGGCAGGAGGTGTCATCTTCTTTGTCATTCTTCAGATATTCATCAACTCTACAAGTGTACTAATGATGCTCAACGTCAGAGACGCCGTAGATATACCTGTGATTACCACTGTAGGAACAGCCATGGTTGCGTGGTCGCTGTATCTATTTGAAGGAATGAATACTGCAATATTTGTGCTTGGCCTTTCCGTTCTTGGTCTTGGGTACGCACTAGAAATGGGAACTGTTCGCCGCAATGTCTGCCTTGCTGTTGGAAGTGGTGCAGTGTGTTTGTTTAGCTATATAGCAGGGGACATGATCTTCTTCTGGCTGAATCTGTTCTTCGCACTCTTCTCTGGATATTACGCTATACGATTACTGCAAAGGAACACCGATCCAGTCGGGCCAGTTCTTCGATAGTTTTTCTACCACACTCCTTTCATCGAAATTGAGCGTTTCATATTTCTTGCTATACACAAATTTTGCAAAGATGTTTAACCGGCCAATCCAATCTGGCCAACCGGGAAGAAATTCTAAGCTTGGATCCTGCACGTATTGCGGAGCTGCAGTTGTTGGACGAGTGTACTGAAACTGAGACGGAAAATAGGCGTATGACATACTTGGGGTAGCCACCAGAATCCCCAGAATCAATGAGGAGAGTAATCTTTTCATCATTTATTTTGTTGGCTTTAAAATAACCACTTCTCTTCCTTCTGCAGGAAGATTTCCTTTGAGCTTGTATTCAGGTTCGATCTCTTTCCCTTGTGCACCAACGGCCTTAAGAATGTCTACAAATGTTTGCTCGTCCGTTGTAGGCAAGGGGATCAATACGCGTGGATCTACTTCGTCGATAATCTTTTGTGCAATTTTTGCATCATCTGCTGGGATACATAAAATGTCTACGTCGCCCAATAGTTCCAGCTCATGACTTTTCCAGTCATGCAATGGAGACGCCATAAATGCAATACGTACATGGCTATCGTCTACAACAAAACTCACACGCTTTCCTTCTTCGTGACCAATACCTCGTACAGCAATACCATCGATATCATATTCACCAGGCCAAGAAATCACACCAGATTCTACTTCATCTGCAGGGGTTGCAAGTAGCGAAATCTTCGCTCCTTCTACTGCTTTTCCGGCAAAGGCAACGATTTCTCTTCCGTCCATATCACAACGAATAGTTTTACCGCCGAGTGAGTGAATAGTAATCATTGCGCAAATGGTAAATGAATTCCGATCGAGTGACTAGTGTTAGAGCTCTTTTTTTGCTGCAGACTTTGCTTGCTGCTGTGTAACCTTTCTTGCGATGTCCTGAGGATCTTCTATTTCAACCTTCTCTACCTTCGCTCCTAGGCTTCGCAATTTTTCATCCAGATGATCATACCCGCGTTCTATATACCGCACATCCATGATGGTTGTTTCACCCTGTGCACACAATGCCGCAATGACCATAGCAGCCCCCGCACGAATGTCATTACTCGCGACTGTTCCCCCACGCAGTGCAGTGGGTCCGATAATTAATGCTTGGTGTGCGTTAAGAATTTCAATATGTGCGCCCATTTTTTCTAGTTCATATAAGTATGCCATACGCCCTTCAAACATACGTTCAAAGACTCTGCTTACCCCCTTAGCTTGTGTCATAGCGACACCCATCGGGGCCATAAGGTCTGTTGGAAACCCTGGGAATATGTTGGTCTTCACGCTGGTTGCACTTAAAGAAGAAAGCTCTCCGTCTACCAACAATACTTTTTCTTGTGCATCATATTTCCATTCTGCACCCATACGCTTTAATGCATCAAGAAACGAAATAAGATGATCATACTCACAGTCATGCAGGCGAACCTTCCCTCTTGTCACAATGGCTGCCACTGCTAAACATCCTGCTTCAAGATAGTCCGATGGAACACGACACTCTTTGCACTGCAAAGAAGAACGACCAGTAATAGTCACTGTATGTGAACCTATTCCTTTAACAGTCGCCCCCATGGATTGCACAAATTTTTCCAATGCCTGTACGTGTGGTTCTGCCGCTACCATCTCTATACATGTTTCCCCTTCAGTAAGGGCTGCAGCCATAATGGCATTCTCCGATGCGGTGACAGAAAACTCTGGAAGAATCACATGCGCTGCACTCAGCTTTCCCTGTAAATGTAATACCTGATCCGTACTCATATCCTGCGCTCCCAACTGTGTAAGAGCTTCTATATGTGCCTCCACTGATCTTTTACCGAGTACGCACCCCCCAGGATAACTCATCTCTACTACACCAAACCGTGCGAGCAGTGGTCCAAGTAATACAATGGAACCGCGCAGCTTTGATACAAACTCTGCAGGAATAGGCTTACTTTGCATATTCTGCGTTTGAATGCGTACCGTTCCGTCATGAAAACTTGTGTCTGCACCCAAGAAATTGAGTATCTTCAACATCGATTTGATATCTCTTAAATACGGTACGTTCGTCAGTACTGTTTCTCCTTCTGTAAGAACAGAGGCCGCAATCAATGGTAAAGCAGCATTTTTAGAGCCACTGATACGTACGTCCCCCTTTAAGGGAACGCCACCCTGTATACGATAACGAATATCCATGAGAAAAGTGTAAAGTGGAAAACGGAAAGTGGAAAGTGGAAAGAGGTGTATTACGTATTACGTATTACGTATTGTGTATATATCGCTTCAAATAGCAATATACCTACCCCAATAGTGACAAACGTATCTGCAACATTAAATATGGGGAAAGTGCCTATTTGCACGTAGTCCGTCACGTATCCGTCTCGGAGTCGATCTACAATATTTCCCATTCCTCCACCAATAATCATGCCATAGGCAATAGGGGGTAGGGGGTAGGAGGTAGGAGGTAGGGATTTACACGTTTTCCATGCCATGTATCCGACCGTTATTAATGCCACAAAAATCAATCCTTCTTGCACTCCACTAGGAAACTGTATTCCCCAAGCAATACCAGGATTTAATGCATATTGCAGCCCTACAAATGATCCAACAATGGCAATTCTGCCAGAAAGCCAGATATCTACAGCAGTTGCAGCGATAATACTGAGTATTGCTGAAACAATGATAGATGCCCATACGATACGCATATACCATTAGAATAGCAGAAGATTCCTTGCCCTGCGCCAAGAATCCTGTACAATACAGTTAAGTTCAGGCTGTCTTATTGGATAAGACGGTCGGCTTCCTGAAAATTATTTCCACCCTATAGTATGAAAGCATCATTCATTGCCGCAATTAACCAAATTTGCAGCGAAAAAAACGTGAGCCCCGATCAAGTTCTTGATGCGGTAAAACAGGCTATTGCCACAGCATATCGTAAAGATTACGGAAACAAAGAGCAGGAAATTCGTGTAGACCTTGAAGAAGGACGCGACGAACCTGTTATTTTGATTGTGAAAGAAGTTGTGGAAGATGTGGAAAACGATAACTTTGAAATCTCTTTAAAAGAAGCGCAAAAAATCAAGCCAGATGTAGAAGAAGGTGATGAAATCACTATCGACGTCACCCCAGAAGGATACGGTCGTATTGCAGCACAGTCTGCCAAGCAGGTTGTTTTGCAAAAACTTCAAGAGGCAGAAAAACAATCCCTGTACGACATGTTTAAAGATCGTGAACATGAACTCCTTACGGCAACAGTGACAAAAGTTGAACCGAACTGGGTAACACTTGAAATAGAAGGGATGACCGTTTCTATGCCATGGAGGGAACAGATTCCTGGCGAACATTACTATACTGGTAAGCGTATTCGTGTGTTCCTCGATACAGTCGAACTGACTGGTAAGGGTCCACAGCTCCGTATTTCTCGTACCAACTCTGGTCTTGTACGCAAGCTCCTCGAACTAGAGATTCCAGAAGTTCGCAACGAAGACGTAGAAATCATGGCCATTGCCCGTGATGCAGGCTTCCGTAGTAAGGTCGCCGTGCAAAGTAAAGACCCTCGTATTGATCCTATTGGTGCATGTGTCGGACAAAAAGGTGTGCGTATCCAAGCAGTTATGGACGAGATCAATGGTGAACGTGTCGATATGATCGAATGGAGTGAAGATCCTATCCGGTTGATCTCCACCGCATTGCAACCTGCTGCAATCTCTGCAGTGATTATCGTCAACGATGCAGAGCATATTGATGAAGAAGGAAGAAAGATTAAAAAACGTGCTGCAGTTTTTGTAGAAGAAGCGCAGCGTCCTATGGCCATTGGCCGCAAAGGACAAAATATTCGTCTTGCAACAGACCTCACCGGATTTGAATTGGATATGTATAACTACGAAGAGCTTCCTGCCTTCAAGGCAAAATTGGCAGAGCTTCGTGGAGAAGAGGTTACTGTAGTGGAGCTAAATGAAGATGGTGAAGTTATTGGAGAAGAAGGTGAAGAGTCACAAGAGCCAAACGAAGACGCAGGAAAGACAACGCTAAAGCCAAAGTCTGCAAAGAAAGCTGAGCCAAAAGTAGAAGAAGCTGAGGCCGAGGAACCTTCCAGTGAAACAAAGGAAGAAGAGGGTACAGAAGAAAAGTAATACACAGTATGGATAGTAAAAGAGCTTGTTGCAAAGCAGGCTCTTTCTTTGCATCTTTTACTTCCACAAATCCAGTTAACGCTCTAATCTACCCCCTATGAATCTTCCAGACATCCCCCTTGTTATTCTTGATACCGAAACCACTGGGTTTATCCCTCGTGTGAATCGCATTATTGAATATGCACACATCGTCGTTCGTAACACGGAAATCACTGATGAATACGAACAACTCATCACTATTCCAGATGATATTCCTCAGGCTGTGCAGATCATTACACGTATACGACCTGATGCATTAAATGGGCAACCTACTTTTGATAATATTCGCAATCGTATCATCACAAAAATGGGTAGTGATACCTTGATCGTAGGACAAAATGTCGGTTTTGATATCCGTATGCTTGGAGGAGAGGACATCGACCTCAGTGGACGTCCGTGGATCGACACTTCTATGCTTGCATCACTCGTATTTCCAGAATTGGAAAGTTACAGCCTTGGGTATGTCAGTACGGTGCTCAACCTGAATCATGCGCCAGTACACAGGGCACTGGGTGATGTTCGTGCAACAATGGAATTACTGGAAAAATGCTGGGAAAGACTTTTGGAGCTTCCAAAAGATGCCGTAACAGATATTAAAAATGTCATGAGCAAAAGCTCCGAAGGATACGACATGCTTTTTGCCGCTCTTCCAGAAGGGAAGAACGATACGAATCCATCATGGATGAAAATGCCTGCAAAACGGAAAGTGGAAAGTGCACAACAAAAGGTTAACCTACGAAAGCCGACTATCGGTATTGTGGATCTTATAGAAGAACCACTAGACCCCGCTTTCTTGCAATCTGTTATTGATACCGCTGCAGCTGACAATGAAACCGTCCATTGGATTGCGGTAAAAAATCTGACAGCAACGGTAAAGCGTTTACAGTTGCCAGAAAATGTTCGCGTGTTACAGCCTCCGTTTTTGCTTCTCGATGACCAAGAAGTTGATAGTCTTCGCAGTCAAGATTCTTACACAGCAGATGAAGCAACACTCCTTACAAAACTCGATTGGTATCATCCATCTGTCATAGACGAGGCGCCAGTCCATGGAGGAGAAAAAGCAGTGTGGGGAGGAAAGCTGGCTTGTACAGATCAGAGTCAGAGTTACATCGACCAATTCCATGACCTGCCATCTGTGGTTCTTTTGGACCATCGTCAATTGCTCGCATTTGTTGATGACCCCACACACGCTGCACATGGAGCACTCAGTAGTGATGCACATATTATTGTTGATGACGCATCCATGCTCGAAGACACTGCAAACAAAGCCTATGGTTATTATTGTGGACTCAATGATTTGCGTGCAGCTGCAGAGGGCAATGCTGCTCTGACAAAGTTTGCAGACCTGCTTCAGATCTGGATAGAGAAAATTCGCCATGACCAAGATATGCGATTCATTGCTCCATCAGACTTGGATTCTCCAGAGGTAAATGCACTACAGAAGCATACAGAAGAACTACTGAAAGATTCTACTCTGCGTCCACAGACCATTCGTTTACTGAAGGCAATTTACGCTTGCCTTACCCCAGAAGCTTTGCAACGCATTACATGGATAGAAACGAGGCAAGATGGAAGTCAATTCTTGCAATCCGTTCCGGAAAGTGTTGCAGAACTTATGAAAGAACAATTGTATGATGTGTATCCCGTCAGTATGATTATCCCTCCAAAAAGCGGAGATCAACTGCAGGAAATTTTGCATCGTGGCACACAAAAATCTCTCAATACGGTGATGCAATCTCGTCAAATACGCACACCTATCGTCTTTCCAGAGAACATACGAGGAAGTAAAGTCATCGCCGATCCTCCAGATGGAAAAACTATTATCCTTGCAGGAAGCAGGCGTATTATCGAAGAATATTTCGTAAAATATACCGAGGATCTTGAAGAACGCGGCATCACTCTGATTTGCCAAAACTTCAGCGGTGGACAAAACCGTATGCAGGCAGAATTTCTTGCGGCGCAAGCACCTGTTGTATGGGTGATCACTCCATGGATGTTTGAAGGACTGGAACTTCCACTAGGAACAGTCGACCATTTGATTGTTGATGCTCTTCCGTTCGATAACCCTTCATCACCTGTCTTCGGTAAGCGTGCTGAGCACTTTGACAATGCATTTATTGGATACTCTATGCCACGTCTTCTTCAACGTCTTTTCCGCATCCTGCGGACTTTCCGTCGGATCGCTGGTACAGATGCCGACGTCGCTGTTATTGACTCTCGCATTTTAGAAAAGAAATATGGAGAGATCGTCCAGAGATATATGCAATCTGTGTGTAAGGAAATCGACACCGTTCCACAAAAAGAATTTCAAAACAGTGACTATCCAGAAAACTGGCAAATGAACCTGTTTTAAATGGAAAGTGGAAAGTGCACTTTCCGTTTACCTGTTCGCCTCTGGCGAACAGGTGACCCCTTGGTCTTCTCCCCAGTCTAAACAACCGGGTAATATTTGGCATTGTGTTGCCTGTCCATTGGTATACAAAATGTAGTGTTGCATATTGTCCTCACACTGCTGTGCACATGCATGCGGCTCTATCATTCCTCCATAGAATGGATAATCCACCCTAATAGCTGTACCAATACACTTTTGATTTTCTTCTGGTTTCATAACTGTAGTGCCATGATCTGTAATAAAAGATTCATATAAAAGAACGACACTTATTATAATAATGAGTGCAGCCAAAGCTTTGCCGAACGGGTTTTGGAGTCTTAATGTGTCTATATAATAATTATATCATAAACTATCAGTCCGACCCTTTTTTTTTAAGAACAACAAATACCGTCCTCCAGAGGATCCACAAATCCAGAAACACAGACCATTCTTCAATGTATTGCAGGTCGAGTCTTACCTCTTCTTTAAACGGTAAATCCGAACGTCCCGACACTTGTGGCAACCCCGTAATACCTGGCTTTACCGCAAAGACGCGGCGCTCATAACTGGAGTATTTTTGTACTTCTTCTGGCAGATGTGGACGTGGTCCTACCAAAGACATATGACCCACAGAGACATTGAACAATTGTGGCAATTCATCGAACGACCACCTGCGAAGTATACGACCGATACCTGTGACACGCGGATCATCTTTTATCTTAAAAAGTGGCCCGTCTGTACGATGACTTTTTGTTTTCAGTTCCTTCTTTTTTTTGTCTGCATCTTTGACCATTGTACGAAACTTCATTACAGGAATAGTGGTTCCGTTTGGGCCAACTCTTTTAGAAATATAGAAGATAGGAAAGCCAGAAGTAAGGAGTACGAGGAGTACGAGGAGTACGAGGATTGGTGATAAGCATATAATCAACAGCATTGAAGCAATGATGTCGAATGCACGTTTTAAAATGCGCCCCCATCCATCTAGTGGCGTTGGACGAAAAGCAAGCATGGGAACGAGTCCAATATAATCTGTCCGTAACTGATGAGGATTTTCCGCAAGGACTGGCGGTAAAAATGCATAGCCGATGTGTTCGCTTCGACAGTATTCAATCAGAGTATTTGTCACAGCATCTTTGGGATCTGGGTCCGTTTGTAATACCAAATCTATTTCGGATAATTTTTTCAGCTCCGCAACCGAACCGATATGCCCAACATATTGATACCGTACATCACCGATAAGTGTTGCTTTTGCAGAGGATACAATGGCTCTGGTGCCAATAGAAACGACACGACGTACTCCGATGCCACACTGCAGAAATGCGCGCTGCAGAAGCGTTATGGAACTGCGCCCAATCATCATAAAACATGCGATGAGAAAACTGGAATGCAACAAAAGCATACGTGAATAAAACAACTGTTTTTTGATGAGAAAATACCATGCAATCACAGCGACTAACCATAAGAAGCTCGCAATGAGAATACGACCAATTTCATTCCACGCACTGCGTGTCGTCAATAGTGCATACAAGCTGAGACATCCCGCAATACCTAAAAACCCAAGAATTCCTGGAAAGACAAATGACGTAATGTATTCCTCCATACTTGGGAGCGTGCTTGCGGGCTCTAAAAGCTGAATACCAGGTACAAGGTCTATATTCAATAAACGTAGCCTGTAGGCCAACGCCAGAGCCGAAAATACAGCCAATGCATCTGTGGGGATGCGTAGTATCCCAAATATGGCTTCTGATTTCTTCATGCACAGGAGTATATACCAAAAAAGCCCTCAGGGGCTTTTTTGGTCCGCTCTTTATACGCCGGGTTCTGTCGACTCGGCACGAGGCCAAGTGGATGATCATCTCTCTGGGGCCGAGATTGCTCTGCGACCTCAATGCGGAGGAGTAATCGGTACGTCGGAATCAACGTAATGTCCGATCACCCAAATCCTCCTTGCACCACCATGAGTTTACCGATTCCAAAGGAATCCTCGGTACTCCGAGGCGTTTCACTTCCCAATAAAGGGACTCGTCTCTGTGGCACTGGTCCTACAACGTCTTTATGAATTATGGACGAAGCGACGGGTGTTACCCGCATGGCATTCCGTTGGTGCCCGGACGTTCCTCCCAGGCTTCGTCTTGCGACTATGCCAAGGCGATCATCAAAAGAGCGGAGATTCATTCTCCCAGAAATAGGGGTTTTTTGCAATATTTCCCTTCTCAGTTGCACGAAAAATGTATAAGATTGGCGCGGTAAGCCACCTTAGCTCAGTTGGCCAGAGCAACGCACTTGTAATGCGTGGGTCCGGAGTTCGAATCTCCGAGGTGGCTCCATTCTTCTCAACCAACCTCACCCCCGACCCCTCTCCTTCCGCCCCGATCTCCTTACAAGGAGAGGGGAGCTTTTTTAAGGATAGGTAGAATATTTGGGAAATTATTATATATTTGTTCATTATGAATACTGCCGTCTACTTCAATTGCTAAACTTTTCTCCGTGTTCCCCCTCTCCTGGGGGGGCAAGCCTCGCCTCATAATTGAGGCGGGGCAAGTGGCGTGGAAGGAGAGGGGGCTAGGGGGTGAGGTTTTGTACTTCTATGCTTTCCGTTTTCCACTTCGTATTGGTAGTTTCACGGTAAACGTTGACCCTGTATTTTCCACACTTTTACATGTGACAGAACCGCCTAAACTTTCGGTAATCATCTTCGTTATATAGAGCCCCAATCCATTTCCATCGGTATCCATTTTCCGTACATTTTTTGCACGGAACAGGCGTTCAAAAAGTCGCTTTTGGTCACTTTTCGGTATACCAATCCCTGTATCCGTCACGCTGATTTTTATATATCCTTTTATCGACTTCATTTCTACATGCACACTTCCTCCCGGTAAGGTGTACTTGATGGCATTGCTAAACAAATTTTTAAATATCACATGTAGCAATACAGAGTCTGTGATGATTTCTTCTTTTTTCTGAGGGATACTTACTGTACAAGAAATCTTTTTTTCTTTTGCCATAGAACGCAATTCTTCTGCAAGATCTGTAATGATTTCCGCCAAATCTACCGTGTTGTTATGCGGAGTAATATCACCCCCCTCCAGACGTGCCGCATGTAAAAGAGAGTCAATAAGGTCACTCATGCGCTTTGAGGCAATGGTCATTTCATTGATGTACTCCTGTTGTTCTTTCGTTACCTTTCCTTCTGTGTTTAGAAGTTCTATGTACCATTGCAAAGTCGATAAAGGAGTGCGCAGTTGATGTGAAGCAAGTGAGATGAATTCCGATTTTAAGTAGTCCACTTTGCGTTGTTCTGTCACATCTTGAAACACGATAATCGCACCAAGAATTTTCTTTTTATCCATTAATGGTTTTATGACGAGTGATACGGGTATCAAAATATTATCCGCTCGCATAATGCTATACGTTTTATCAGGCAAGGAACGTATACTTATTCCTTTTTCTAAAACAGAGACCACAGGATGTTTTTTTCCAAGCATTCTTTTGTGATGCAAACGAATGTCCAATGCCTCTTTTGCGTTCAATCCCACACACGCATCTCCTGTACATTGCAAAACGTGCAAAGCTGCAGGATTTGCGTCGGTGATATGCCCTTTTGTATTTACCATCATCACACCATAGTCGATGGTATCGAGTATAAGATGATCTTTACGATACTGATCTTCTAATTGATGTGTTCTTTTTTCTACTTCTTCCTCAAGAGAGTCATGCAATCCCTTTAGTCTTTTGGCCATATCTGCCGCTATACGTTCGAGCACTTCCACCTCATCACCTGTTTTTACACTGCGTCCCAAGCTCCAATGATCCGGACCCAATGTGCTCATCTTTTTTGTGAGATGTCGCAACGGAGCTGTCAGTCTTTTGGAGAGAAATACCGCTGCAATACTGGCGACTATCAATAGTAATAGGCTTTTTACAGCTAAAGATATTGCCATCGCCCACATGCCGCTCATAGCCTCTTTTTGATGTATACTTACGACCAACCCCCAGCCGAGCTGTGGCAACGATCGATACGCAGCAAAAACTGCATTTCCTTTGTAGTCTACAGAGGAATCTACGTTTTCATTCTGTGCAATAGCCAGAGCCATCGGCTCTTTTGCCAACTGCTGTTCTGTAAAATCCCCCAACGAGAGTGGGCTTCGCTTCTCTGGTGCATATTCATTGTTCAGAAGTACCAACTCCTCTCCACGTCTTTGTCCAAGTAACACTTCTCCTGTATCTCCTAGGGAAGAGATATCCAGTACGGATTCCAAAAACGCCTTCAGAGAAAACTGCACACCCAATACTCCTTGCGCTCCGGCAATACGTATCGGTGAATATACCGTGTAACCATCCCACCCCTCTGTACTTTCTGACGGAATAGTTGTCGTTGCCAAAAGTTGCTTTGTATAGGGCTCTACAGAAATACCCGTAGATGCAATAACACTTGCATCGTTTAAAAATACACTCATTCCTAAAACAGATATACCGTCTTTTTGCATGCGCTCCAGTATATTGCTCAGCTCCTCGTTACCAGACTTTTTTTGTACCATTGTTCGTACCGTCTCTCCAGATGCCAGAAGTGTAGTGAGCTCTCTGTCTGTATTGATACGGTGGGCAATGTACTCTTCCTTGGCAGTGGCAATAAATGACAATTGTGAATAGACACGCTGCCTTAAGAGTATTTGTGCTGCCGTAAATGCGGAGAGTGACAAAATGATCGCTGTTAGGGCTGTAACCGCAATAGATTGCATGATCACCCGTTGCATAATGGATGTGCGCATGATTACCGAAGTTTGTTTTTTGTTTTTTGGCATATACCTCAATGTATCCATATATTCTACCATAAATTCTGCATTTTAACCATAAAAAAAGCCCCTAGGCATACCGAGGGGCTTTTATTGCAATTTTTGCCTGCCTGTCGGCAGACAGGGCTTCAACTAGCGAGTTACGCTGATTGTCGCATTTTCTGCAAATGGTGAAGAAACTGTTACACGCTTGTTTGCATCGCGAACAATATCGTAACCAGCGTATGCAGTGGATCCTGCAGGTGCTCCGCTTGGATCTGTCGGAAGGTTTACAAGGTAAGAACCTGTAAGAGCGTCCAAATCACAGAAATCTGTGTCTGTAACAACGACACCATCAGCTGTTCCTGAGTCGAATCCAGTACAATCAGAACCTCCTGTACATACTCCTGTTACAGTAGTACTGATACAGCTAGGAAGGACACCATTATTATCAATGGCGTACTGGTATGTAGCGTTGAGAATAGTGTTCACATCGCTTCGGCGTTGTGCATCACGTGCATCTGCAAGCTGCTTTGTTGGATTGATCGCAACAATAACGATTGATGCCAAAATGGCAATGATACCGATAACAAGCAAGAGCTCGATAAGGGTGAAACCCTGACGTTTATTCATAATAAAAAATGGAAAAAAAATGGAAAAACTTAAATAATTGATCGAATTATACCGCCTTATTCTCATATTTCAGATTAACTGTCGTTGACTGAAAATATCATTTATTTTTTTTATTATAATGTTTAGTATTTTTAACATGGCAATTCTACCTCCGCATCATGACATTCATCCGCCTCACAGTATTGCCATTGATACGTTCCGTCGCTACACACAGGGCTTTCGCAGTCACACTGCTCACTGACGATGTCATCAGGGAAAAGAGAAATAGCTGCTTCAAACAATCGACTATAGGTTTTACGTAAAGAGACTCCAGATATTTGTGATACGGTAAATTGCAATACAAGACTTCCTTTTGTTGCATCCACAGACGTATTACGGACTGAAAAACCAGAGATCGTTATGTCTTCCGCACTGATACGCTTTAGTGTATTTGCCTCACCGACATATAATGCGCTCCCCGAAAGAGCAATAACCGTTGGGTTAAAAGATTGGTCGAATAGCTGGAGTGTTAAAATGCTACCAGAACTTGTTGCCGCAGGTGTCACGATACGTTCTGCACTGCGTATACGATTGCTGAGTGTTTGCATGAGCTGCACACCAGATTGTTCAACAGAAGAAATGGACTGTTGCCGAACACGTTGCTCACTAGTCGAAAAGAAAAAAGAGATAAGAGCTGCACTACTTATGGCAAAAAATGCCGTAAACATCAGTAACTCTATAAGAGTCGTAGCCGGTCTACTGCGTAATGTTAATACGAACATGCTGTGAAAATGGAAACTTCTTGCCATGAATATATTTGAATACTGGGAAGAATACGAGAAATAACAACCTCCATACGCCGTGTATGATTTCCACTTATTCCTTCGACACATAGCGTTCTGTTTGCATTACCATAGCCTCCTGGCTGTAAAATTTCACATGTACCATCGTCCAAAGTGCGCAGTTCATTTCCGACATATCCGTTATCGATAAACAGCTCCATTAAGCCGTGTTCCACACAGGTATTCGCATTTTCCAATGCCTGTGCAGATGCCTGAAAAGTAATGCCATTTTGGAGTATACCGATGGATATAAGGGTATACGATCCCAGGGCAGACAAGACAATAGCGCTAATAAACAACACACTTATCAGGAAGATATATCCTCGCCGATGTACAAAAAATAGGCACTTCATTTTAAGAAGACTTTAGAAGAATAACTGCAGTATTTGTCATAAGAAAAACACGGTCATGTAGAGCGTCGTAACGCACTCCTCTTCCCAGTCCTGTAGAGGTATCCCATACATCAACTATTGGGTTTCCCCCCGAGACAAACGTGTCCATGTCCAATACAACGAGCTCCTGACTATCGTGTTCCGTAGCTGCAAACGCATATGTCCCCGTTGGTTCTGCATCCAGTGCATTCACCGTATTTCCCGCTTCTGCATTAAACGGTGCATCACTTGGAACAGGACTTTCACTGACATCAAAGATGTGCAGTTCGTCGGTAATATCACCTTGCTGTCGACCTAATATGACATACCCGTTACTTCCAACTATTGCAGTACCATTCGGAGTATCTGGAAGATTATATCCCCCTCCACTTGGAGCGAACTGTAAGTCTAATGGGTCGTATACATCGACAATGCGCAATTCCGACGAGTCATTACTGCTACTGATATATGCATATCCGTTA
>Ga0222632_1000178_pt1 | contig 43739 bp, 35 predicted proteins | sample AntAcemetageno46_FD_179828 | JGI IMG/M metagenome (GOLD analysis project Ga0222632, IMG submission 179828) | Saline water microbial communities from Ace Lake, Antarctica - #46 | ecosystem: Environmental > Aquatic > Non-marine Saline and Alkaline > Saline | place: Antarctica: Ace Lake | collected...
CAGGTTGCCGCCATTGTAATCAGGGATCAGGCGACTGACTTCGGTCCAATCATAGAAAGCCTGGGTTCCGCTAGTATTGATGGCTGCTACTGAAACCGGCCGTTGCGGAGATTCCGGGTTTTCTAAGAAAATCCGGTAGACCCGGCTAACAGGATCGCCAACGGACCCATGGGCATGAACGGATTGTATGGAAGGGAGCAGTCCCACCGTAAGGATGGCGAGGGCCGCAGTGAGGCTCTTTTTAAATCTGGCACTGCAAGTGGTTCGGGATCGGTTGGATCGGCTAAATGTATAGGATTTCATAGGACACTATTTTGAATTATTAGAGATTTGAAGGTGGATTATTTTAAGTGATCACTTGCGATTTTCATTAGCTGGTCTGGATTATTATTATCGCGGATGTCTGTTGCGGTCTCCCAGAACATCATCCCACCGAGGTTATATTCCTCAATGTAGTCGATCTTCCTCAGAAGAGATTGTGGTCCATCGTAGCTAATCCAGAGGTTCCCATCGTAGTAGAAGGATACTTGGGAAGCCTCGTCCCAATAATTGTGTTGCGGATTTTGGACAAGAAGTGCGGCGACCGTTCTGTAGTCGTAAAATCCCGGCTCGACGCTGAGCGTTCCTGGGCCGGTCCCCGCTGCAGATCCATAGGGGGCTGCGAAGGGGACGCCTGTCCACCCGTAGCCGTAGGCAGGGATGCCAAGGACAAGCTTATCGGATGGGACGCCTGCGGAAAGGTATCCTTGGACTGCTCCGTCCACATTGTAGCGTGGGTTGGCATCGTTCGGATTTGCGAACAAAGGTGCGTTGTGGCCGGTTTTATTCTTAACCCAGCGCCCGTGAAAATCGTAGGTCATCATATTAATGAAATCCAGTTGCGCGGATAAAGCTGCAAGATCGATTCGTTCGAATTTGTCAAAACCAGCAGGGGTGGCGGCGCTGATTTCATAGGTCTTGCCATCGATCCGCTCTTGGGCGTCGAACTCCGATCGGATCGCTGCTGCGAGTTTAGCGTAGTTTGTTGAGTCCTCCGGCCTAACATTCCCGTTTACTCCTGTAGCGACAACGGGGTATTCCCAGTCGAGGTCGACACCGTCGAATCCATATTGGACGCAAAATTCACGAACAGAAGTGGCAAACGTCTTTCGCGCTGAATCTGTAGCGGCTACTTCAGAAAAACGACCAGAGTCAAACCATCCCCCAACCGCGATGAGAACTCGCAAGCTGGGGTTGGCTTCTTTGAGGCGGGCGTAGGCACCAAAATGGCCGCGAATAGGGTTTTCCCAGGTGTCAGGGCCCATCGGTATTTCTAAATCTGCCCAGGAGTCTATGATAGCGATTTTTCCCTCAGCGGTAATTGTCGCAAACGCATGTATTATGTGAGTTAGGTTCTCAGCGGGGATGTCCTCGACATAATAGTCTTTCTGATAAATTCCCCAACTTGGGAAGTAGGCGACGACTCGTTTTCCGTTAGTGATTGGACCTGGATTGGTTTCGTTGACCGGATCCTCTCCGGTAGTTCCATCATCCGTATCAAGAGTTCCGGAACTACTGCTTGAACCAGTATCGGTGGTTGTTCCATTGTCGCTATCAGTTGTTCCTGGACCAGTATCTGTTGACCCGGTAGTGGAATTATTGACGACCACGTTTGAAATAGACTGAGTGTTGGTGCCTCCGGCTTGAATTCCGAAAGAGATGGTATCACCGGGCAGAAGGGTTCCATTCCAACCTTCGTTTGAAAATGTGTAAGTATTTCCACTGCGGCTCCCATCGGTTGCACTCCAGAAGTCCGTAATGGAGCCTGAAAGATCGAACTGGACTGTCCAGCCCTCAATAGTATCCGAGCCATCATTGGTCAGTCGGACATAGGCGGTGTAGCCATCATACCAGCTGCTCGTAACGTCGAATGCCACACTAGCTGACCCGGTTGAATCGTTGGAACTGTCGGTAGTATCACCTGTATCTGACCCTGTATCTACGGAGGTGTCACCCCCGCTGTCGCTGAAAGAGTCCGAGTCGCTGCCGCTAGTTTGATCGGTAGAAAAGTCATCGGTTTCCGAGTCTGTAGAGTTATCAGGGTCTACGCCGGATTGATCGGATTCCGTTTCTTCGTGAGAGTTCCCTGCAAAGGCAAAGTTGGCCGGCGTTGAAGTTCCAAGATTTCCCGGGCTGGCAACAAAACCAAAGGTGGTCGATTGTCCAGGTGAGAGACTTCCATTCCAAGCAGTATTCCGGAAGGTGTGGCGATTTCCATTGGATGAAACGCGACTCGCATTCCAAACGGACTCAAAGGTCTTATTGAAATCAAAGGACAATTCCCATTCGCTGATCGCTTCGGCTCCATCATTTGTAACGGTAACTGAGCCAGTGAATCCGGATCCCCAATCGTCGACGACCTGGAAAGTGGCTGTCGCTCCGGATAGAGGGAGATGCAAATAAAATACTGCAAAGAGAAAAACGAGAAAGCGGGAAGCTCGCAGGGTAGCATTTGTTTTCATGCTCATAAGAGAACTCGCGAAAGCTCTTATTCCCGGTAAATGTAAAAAAACGAGTCCCGTAGTTGCCTTTATAAATCTTTTACAAGCCAAGTGCGTCGGAGGAAAAATCTTTTCCACTCCGGCGCGCGGACCACACGGAGGTTTTCCCTCCGGGGATGGCGGTTCGATTTGATTGTGAGGGATGATTGAGCTGCCGTGGGGCTCGTCCGCAGTACCCAGAGTATCAGCCCCCGGCGCGAACTGGTTTGAACCCACTGGATACAAGCATTTCCTCAGCCTTATCCCGGCAGTCTCCCTGCAGTTGGATTCCGTCCTTAATCTCGACGCCACCGGTGCCTACTTTTTTCTTCAGATTATAGAGTAGATTTTCCCGGGACTTTTTGTCGAGCGTTGTGAGACCGCGGAGAGTGGTCACTGTCTTGCCCCCTTTGCCGGACTTCTCCCTGCGAATTTCCACCCGCATGCCGGGCTTGGTTTTCTTTATCTCCGGTTTAGGTTGTGGAGAGGCTGGAGTGGCGGCGGGAAGGCCGCTTGCGTCAAAGCTTCCAAATGGGTTTTCGGCATGAAGTAATTCTTCACTTCCGGTGGGTAGTTTCCGTTTCTTTCGGGACACAGTTCTTCGAGAAAATTATTTCGCTGCCTGATCCTTCGATGGGATGAGTTCCCATTCGCCGGATTCGAGGAGTGGTTCGGCCTTTTTGAATTTCATTTCTTTTTCCGTTTCGCCTTTCCGTATCTTGACCATTTCGTTGCGACCGATCTTCGGGAGTTCTCTTCGGATCGTTACCTTTGGCAGGGCCGGGGCTTGGCGTGATTGAGGATGGCGCCCCCCTTGTGCGGCTCTGGCAGCCGTGGCTAAGGTGGATTCATCGCTATCTGAAGGTCCTTGGGCTTTCACGGTTCGCTGCATGCGGGAGAGCATGTGCTGGAAAGCCTGCATATTGGTCGCAGTCCGGAACATGCTGGAGCAAATCTCGTTGCGAAGGTTTTCCATCATCTCTTGGAAGTAGACGAAGGCTTCGCTTTTGTATTCATTGAGTGGATCTTTTTGGCCATAACTTCGCAGGCTTACACTGCGGTTGAGTTCTTCCATTTCGGTTAGATGATCCTGCCAAAGGCGATCAATGGAGCGAATGACTACGTAGCGGGCGAGGCGCTTGAGTTCTTCCTCATCTTCCATGCCCACTCTTTGCTCAAAAGCTTCGCGAATCCGTCCAACGAGCTCCTGTCCTAGTTTTTCAGAATCCTTGTAATCAAGCTCTTCCGGCTTAATTCCAATTGGGAAATGTGAATTAATCCAGTTGCCAAAGGTCTCGACCTCGCTGCCGTTGGTTTCCCCCTTGGCACCAGGAACGACTACGGTATCGAGTCGCTCCATGATCTCTTCTTCAATCATCTCAAAAGCGATTTCCGAAGGGTTGTCCGATTGGATGGCGCTATTGCGCAGTTCGTAGATGATTTCCCGTTGGTTGTTTAGAACATCATCAAATTGGAGTCTCCGTTTCCGGATGGAATAATTGCGTTGTTCGATTTTCTTCTGGGCGTTTTCGATCGACCAGTTGAGGGTGGAGTGGGAGAGTTCTTCCTCATCACCCAGGGACTTTTCGAGAATCTTGGAAAGGGGTCCTTGATTGGCGAAGAGTCGCATCAAATCATCCTCGAGGGAGACAAAGAACTTGCTGGTTCCAGGATCTCCCTGGCGGGCGCAACGACCCCGTAGCTGTCGGTCGATCCGGCGCGATTCATGCCGCTCCGTTCCGATGACATAGAGGCCGCCTTTTTCTTTCACTCCTTCGCCAAGTTTGATGTCGGTTCCGCGTCCGGCCATATTTGTGGCGATGGTCACAGCACCCGGTCGACCGGCTTGGGAAATGATCTCAGCTTCCTGTTCGTGGAACTTTGCGTTGAGAACGCTGTGAGGGATTGCTGCCCTTTTCAGCATTCGGCTGAGGACTTCTGAGGATTCAACCGAGGCGGTACCGACCAGGACGGGTTGGCCCTTTTTGTGGGCTGCATCGATTTCCTTGATTGAGGCGTTGTATTTAGCGCGACGGGTCTTGTAAACGACGTCGTTGATATCGTTGCGTTGGCAAGGGAGATTGGTCGGGATGACCATGACGTCGGCCCGGTATATTTCATGAAATTCGCTGGCTTCCGTTTCAGCGGTTCCGGTCATACCACTCAGTTTGTTGTAGAGACGGAAGTAATTCTGCAGGGTGACTGAGGCGTAGGTTTTTGTTTCCTTCTCGATCTTCACGCCCTCTTTTGCTTCGACGGCCTGGTGGAGACCATCGCTCCAGCGCCGCCCGGCCATGAGTCTTCCGGTGTTCTCGTCGACGATCATGACTTTGCCATCCTGGACGACGTATTCTGTATCTTTTTCATAGATACAGTAGGCCCGTAGTAATTGGCTGATGCAGTGCATCTCCTCGCTGGATTTCTCAAATTTGCCCTGCGCTTCTTCTTTCGCTTTGCGTTTCGCTTGGTCATCAAGCTCCGAGTTTCCCTCGATCTCCATGAAGATCAGGGGTAGGTCGGGGAGGACGAACGCGTCTGGGGTATCGGGGTGTAGGAGGTTGCGACCTTTCTCGGTCAAGTCGGCTTGGTGTTGTTTTTCGTCGATGAGAAAGAACAATTCTTCCTTGAGGCGAAACCTCCGGGTTTTGTTCATGTCGTTGTTCATCTCGAGGTCGAACTTCTCGTAACGCTTCCGCACCGCTGGGTTCTCCATGAGCCGTAGGAATTGCTTGTTTTTGGGCGCACCTTCGTGGACGAGAAAAAGCTTTGAAATTGGCTCTTCTGAATCATCGCCTGCGTCGATCATTTTTTTTGCATCGCTTACCAACTCATTGCAGAGCCTTTGTTGCGATTTGGCGAGTCGTTCGATTCCGGGTTTCAACTCGTTGAAAGGCATCTGCCGTTCATCCTGAGAGGGACCGGAAATGATCAGTGGCGTCCGGGCTTCATCGATTAGGATAGAATCCGCTTCATCAATGATACAGAAATAGTGATCCCTCTGGACTTGGTCAGCGGCGCGTGTAGCCATCCCGTTGTCGCGCAAATAATCGAAACCAAACTCCGAGGCAGTACCGTATGTGATGTCGCATCCGTAGGCCTCTTTTCTCGTTGCGGGATCCATCCCACTTTGTAGGCAACCGACGCTTATGCCGAGATAACGGTATAGGTGGCCCATCCATTCCGAGTCCCGTCGGGCCAAATAGTCATTAACCGTAGCGAGCTGACAGTTTTTTTGAGACAATGCATTCAGATACAAGGGTAGGGTCGCGGTAAGGGTTTTACCCTCCCCGGTGGCCATTTCGCAGATGTATCCCTGGTGGAGGGCCATGCCTCCCATGAGTTGCACATCGAAATGAACCATCTCCCACTTGAGATCATGACCGCATACATCCAGGTGTTTACCGCAAAGCCTCCGAGCGCCGTTTTTTACGGTTGCAAAGACTTCGGGTAGGATAGCGTCGAGAGTTTCACCCTCTTCAATGCGTTTCTTGAACTCCGCAGTCTTATTCTTGAGCTCTTCTTCCGTTAAAGACTGATACTCTTCTTCGAAAGCGTTGATGCGCTGGATGACGGCGTGGCTTTTTTTGCGGAATTTCCGGTAATGGCGACCTGCCAGAGACTTGAATACGAGTGAAATCATGGAATTTTATACGGGTGAAAAAAAATCAGGTAGAGAGCAGTTTTTTAAAATATTCTATGGTGCGACCGAGCCCCTCATCAAGGTCGATGGTTGGGGCCCAGCCCAATTTCTCGCGAGCCAGATCGATGATGGGTTTGCGCTGCATTGGATCGTCGGATGGGAGCGGTTCTTGGACTAAGTTGGATTTGCTACCGGTAAGATGGATCACCTTTTCTGCCAGTTCACGAATGGTGAATTCACCGGGATTGCCGATATTTACCGGGCCGGTGATTTCATCCTGATCCATCATGCGAAGGAAGGCCTCGATGAGGTCATCCACATAGCAGAAGGATCGGGTTTGCTGGCCGTCGCCATAAATTGTGATATCTTTGTTCTGGAGGGCTTGAACAATGAAATTGGAAACTACGCGTCCATCATCCGGCAGCATTCTCGGCCCGTAGGTATTGAAAATGCGAACGACCCGGATATCGACACCGTTTTGGCGGTGGTAATCGAAAAATAGAGTCTCGGCGCAGCGCTTTCCTTCATCATAGCAGGCGCGGGTACCGATCGGATTTACATTGCCGCGGTAATCCTCCGGTTGCGGATGGACGGTAGGGTCCCCGTAAACTTCCGAAGTGGATGCCTGGAAGATCCGTGCGTTGAGGCGTTTGGCTAATCCCAATGAATTGATCGCCCCCATGACCGAGGTTTTCACGGTTTTGATGGGGTTGTGCTGGTAGTGGACTGGGGAAGCCGGACAGGCGAGATTGAAGATCCGGTCGACCTCAAACTTAAAAGGGTCCACTACATCGTGACGAACCATCTCGAAATTCTTATGATTTCGCAGGTGGCCTACATTGCTCTTGCGGCCCGTGAAGTAATTATCGAGACATATCACTTCGTCTCCCCGTTCAAGGAGGCGCTCACACAAGTGACTGCCAAGAAATCCGGCTCCTCCGGTAACAAGTATTCTCATAAGATTATTGGGAAAAAGAGAATAAAAGCGGTTTTCGGCGGTCCTTTCAATCACTGTTCGGGGAAATTATCCGTGGAATGTCAACTTTGGAAAGATTGCGGTGGGGACTGCATTGCATTGGAGCAATCAATTAGAGCGGATCAGCACGTCTTTGGTCCTTTGTTTGCAATCAACCCCATTCGATACGATAGCTACAACATGAATGAAAACGTGAATTCTGTCGTAGTAGGTGGGGGTTGTTTTTGGTGCCTGGAGGCTGTTTTTGAGCAATTGCCGGGTGTGTCCGATGTGGTGTCGGGGTATGCGGGTGGTTCCGTTGACAATCCTTCTTACGAAGCGGTCTGCAGTGGTTCTACCGGACATGCCGAGGTAGTGAAGATCACATATGATCCGAATGAAATCACGCTGGAAGAGATATTGACCGTTTTCTGGAAGTGCCACGACCCGACAACCAAGGATCGGCAGGGTGCGGATGTGGGGAGTCAATACCGGTCGATTATCCTTACGCAGGATGAGGGGCAGCAACAAACGGTAGAAACATCCAAGGCTGAGGCACAAAAGGGGATGGATCGACCGATTGTCACCGGGATTGGCCCCCTCGAACACTTTTACCCGGCCGAGGAGCATCATCAGGATTATTTCCGGAACAAGCCAAACGCACCTTACTGTGCCTACGTCATTCAACCTAAGCTGAAAAAACTGGGAATGGCGGCGGGGTAGGCTGGAATGGCACTAGTAGGCTGTATGACTATGAATTTCGTAGCGTGACGCTTTAGCGAACGTTCGCATAGGCTTGTGAAAGACATCGCTTGGTGAAGCTTCACGCTCCGATGTTGTGGCGTGCCCGCTTGCGGAAGCAACGTTGGAGTGGGGTCGTTTGCTAAAGCTTCACGCTACGGGGAAACCCGAAAGTTTAGGGGTTACAGCGGACGAGTCTAAGCCTCAATACAAGTAATTGGCTACGGTGAACCATCAGTGTCCATCTCTTAACAGGGTGCCAGCCCAGTTCGGTGATCGTGCTCAATAGGTGTATTCTACGGTCTTACCGGAATCTGTGGTCACGCTGAGGGTTCCGTCTCCTAGAGAAGTGACTTCCAGGGTTGTGTAATCCTCACCATCGACGGGTATGAGGGGCCGAACGTATTCCGGGACGATGTCTGAGTAGGTGGCCTTAGCGACTCCTTCTTCAAGCATGAATTGCTGTCCGCCCGAAGCGATTTGCCTCAAATTATTCATGATGGTCTTTTGCTTTGAAGTTTCACGCACTTTTTGGAAGGCGGGAACGGCCATTGCTGCTGACATTCCGGTTAAGAAAACCACGGGCTGAACCGCGATGTTTGCCATCGTGGCGCGGTGGGAGGTGTTTAGGTTCGATGCCGTGTAAAGGCCATCCGGGCCGACGGTAGTGACCGAGGCAATGGACTGTGGGAGGGGTTTTACTAGAGTGGTAAAAATGGACAAGAACTGGTCTTGGCCGAACGGATTTTTACTGGCAGCAGAGGTGATCAGGTCCGTGATGGTGGAAACGAAATCGGGCGAGACGTAGGTGAGAGCCAAGCCTTCCGGTGGTAAATGGTTGGCTGCAATTTTAAACGGATCGGTGCCCCTCAGTTTGTTGCTATTCCCTAAACACTGCTCCAGAAAGTCGCTTCTGGTAGTGAAAAGAATTCGGTCGGTCAACTTATCAGCAGTGATCAAAGGATCAAAAAAGTCGTAAGGCGGGGGTAGGGCCATGGATGATCGAATCTCAAAACCGTCATCGGTTTCCACCCAATCCAAGTCCGGTTGATTCTCGACGATGCTTCGCAGGGATTGGACGAGATTAAAGGCACCATCGATTCCGATCAAGACATCTGGGCGTGGCATGGTAATATCCCGGTCGAGAGTGACGGGATTCTCGGCATCGAAGTCCATTATGATAAAGAACCGATCGCCCATGGACTCGATCAATTGATTGGGAGTTCGATTCCCAAGCTCCGGCATCGGCTTGCTGAGCTGGGAGGCAATGAAACCGCGGCCAAATGCACCGGTCAGAGCGTCACTGATCTCGAGAATTGTATCCCGGAGGACGGTGGGTTGATAGCTCATCTCCCAGAGGAAATCTGAGCCTGCGGGAGCCATGCCCACGGAATCGAAAGGTTCGGGAGAGCTACCAAATATTGCAAAAAGACCTGTCACACCCTCAGGGAAGTAAAGGATCGATCGATTGTGGAACATCCCGTTCTCCATGGAGCGGGAGCTCAGGCCGATGGCTTCGAGTCCATTAATGCCGGCAGCTTCCAATACTTTTTGAAAATCCAAAGGGAGATTTGGGATTTGCGGGTTGTCCTTTTTTGCTCCGACAACCAACTCATTTAAAGCATTCCCCAGTTCTTCTGCCTGATTTGTGAGGTCCATGTAGGCGTAAAAGACACCTCCCAGGTCGAGGAATTCGGACACCTGATCGAATTGAGGAGCCCGCTCCTTTTCGGGCAAAAGCCCAGCCGGTGAATCTGATTTAGGCGCACAACCATAGAAGGCGACCAAAAGTATCATTGAGGGCAGTAGAAGTGGTTTCATGTTATCAAGCTACAGGGCAGGAAAATTGCAGGCAATTCTATTTGCGGTGCTGTTCTGATAGATTTCAGGGACAGTACTCCTCTACCTTTGACGATTTTCTTGCCCGAACTGGACTGTAGTGGTTGAATTTTAGTTATCACGGATGCTCTTAAATCATCGTCCATACTTGCCATTGCCCCGAGCCTGCTCTAATCGGTCAGGTTTCTCATGACAAAATCCGACCAGACCCAAACCCCTAAAATACTCATCGTTGATGACGATAAAGAGGTGCGCTACTCAATCAAGAGGGTGTTGGGCAAGATGGATGCCGAGATTCTCGAAGCGGGAAGCGGCGAAGAAGGGCTGGAGATGTCAGAGAAGCACAAGCCGGAATTGATCTTGCTCGACAATCGCATGGGGGGGATCAGCGGCATGGAGACTCTGCAAAACCTCCGCTCGCTCGGTGGTGGTTCTGTTGTGATCATGATGACCGCCCACGGCACCACTCAGACCGCAATTGAGGCGATGAAGTATGGCGCTTTCGATTATTTGATGAAGCCCTTTGAGCCGGAGAAAATCCGCGATCTCGTTACCCGCGGTCTTCGCTCCCATGTAGAGCGCCAATCTTCCGGCAGCTATGAATCCAAACTAAAGGTTGAGGATTACTCGGAAGGGATCGTTGGCAGTTCCGATGGGATGCAATTGGTCCTGAAACAGGTGGGCCAGGTGACTGCGAGCGATGCAACCGTTATGATCACTGGTGAGAGTGGCACGGGGAAAGAATTGATCGCTCGTTGCATTCACGACCATAGCCTGCGGGCCAGAAAGACTTTCATCGCGGTGAATTGTGCCGCGATTCCCGACAATCTGATCGAGAGTGAGCTGTTCGGCCACGAGAAGGGGTCCTTTACCGGTGCTACCTCCCAGCGACAGGGTAAATTTGAGCTCTGTGATGAGGGCACACTCTTTTTGGACGAAATCGGCGACATGGCTCTGCCGACCCAGACTAAGATTCTTCGCGCGATTCAGGAGGGAGAAATTCAGCGAGTTGGAGGAACCGCACCCATCAAGGTCAATGTTCGCGTCATCGCTGCGACAAACCGCGATCTGGAAGAGATGGTCAAAAAGCAGGATTTTCGTGAGGATCTTTATTACCGCCTCAATGTTTTCCGGATACGGATACCGCCTTTGCGTGAAAGAAGAGAGGATATTCCGGAGATCATCGATTATCACCTCCAGCGTCTGGCCAAGCTGAAAAAAATCCGTCCCAGGCAGATATCGGCGGAAGCCCTGGAAATTTTGAAAGCCCAAAAATGGAATGGGAATGTGCGGGAGTTGGAAAATGTCATCTATCGCAGTGCGGTAGTCGCGCAAGGCCCAGCTATTCTGCCGCCCGACCTGCCGACCGATCTGGATCACTCCAGGAACGGGACCTCTCAACCTGCGGGGACCACAGGATCCCAGCCTACAACCAGCGAGGAGGAAGCCGCTTCACCGATAACGGCGGGTGGGCAAACCGACGAAAACGGGTCGAGAGAGTTGGACGATATTTTCGACGAGTTGTTTGCAGACCTCTCAGTAAATGGAGAGGGACAACTGCTCCGCACATTGGAGTATGCCATGATCCGCAGGTCTATGGATCATTGCGGTGACAACCAGACACAGGCAGCATCCCTTCTCGGAATGGCGAAAAGCACGCTACGCACCAGGCTCTCTCAAATGAAAACGGACAAGGAAGAGAAATGACGAAGGACGACAGTCGCAGAATAGTCATCACCGGAATCGGGATGACGGCTCCGAACGGGAACAGTTTGTCGGAATACCGCACAAACCTACTGGAGTGCAGACCACGGATCGGAACGATGGATCTACGTTACATGGGGCTGACTCCGGCTGGCATTTGTGATTTCGATGCCTTGCGTTATCAGAAAAAGAGGGAACTACGGGTCGGCACCCGCGCTGGGAGCGTCTCGATCTATTGCGCGAGGGAAAGCTTGGCCGATTCCGGCATGGATTGGGAGGCTATGGACTCCAACCGCATCGGTGTCTACGTGGGCACGACGGAACACGGTAACGTGGAAACGGAAAATGAGGTCCACAACATTTCCCAATTCGATTACGACACACGATTTTGGTCGCATCATCACAATCCCAGGACGGTGGCCAACAATCCTGCTGGTGAGGTGACGCTCAATCTGGGCATCCACGGTCCACATTACACGATTGGAGCAGCCTGTGCCGCTGGGAATGCCGGGATGATACAGGGAGCTCAGATGCTCCTCCTCGGCGAGGTCGATGTTGCTTTGGCCGGTGGAGTGAGTGAAAGCATCCGGAGTTTCGGGATTTTTGCGGGATTTCGGAGCCAGGGCGCTTTGGCCACAAATGAAGACCCCAACAAAGCAAGCCGCCCCTTCGACCAAGAGCGAAACGGAATTGTTGTCAGCGAGGGGGGCGCTCTTTACACGCTGGAACGGCTCAGTGACGCGAAGAAGCGAGGGGCGCACATCCATGCCGAGATCGCTGGCTGGTGTATCAATTCAGATGCATCCGATTACGTTTTACCCAATGCCGAGCGGCAGGCCGAGTGCATGAATCGAGCGATGAAAATGGCAAAAATGACGCCGAAAGACATCGGAATCCTCAGCACCCACGCTACTGCAACAAAGCAGGGTGACATCCAGGAGTGCAAAGCGATCCGCTCTGTCTTCGGAGCGGACAGTAAGACTTGCATCAACAACACCAAAAGTTACATCGGCCACTGCATGGGAGCCGCTGGCGCGCTGGAGCTGGCGGGAAACCTTCCATCCTTTCTGGACGGCGTGGTTCATCCCACAATCAACGTGGATAGCCTTGACCCGGAATGTGATTTGCCCAACTTGATTTTAAATAAACCAGTCGAAGGGGTTGCAGTTGACGCAATTTTGAACAGCTCATTTGGTATGTTAGGAATCAATTCAACCCTAATTGTTCGCCGGTTTACCAAATAAATACTCATTTTAGCATGACAAAAGAAGACGTACAGAAAATTGTAATCGATATTATCGAGGAAATCGCACCCGACGAAGATGTTTCGTCAATCAAACCTGAAGTTCGCCTCCGGGATCAGCTGGATCTGGATTCGATGGACTTCCTGGATATTGTCATGGAGTTGCGCAAGAAGCACGGGATTGAAGTGCCGGAAGAGGATTACCCAAAACTCGCCAGCCTTGAAAGCTGCGGGGAGTACCTGACTCCGAAGTTTAACGCAGCAGCCTAAACGGAGGCAGGTGCCGGGCCATTGCGCATGCGCGGCAAACTGACATCATGGTTGATTACGATGTAGTGATCATCGGGGCTGGCATGTCCGGCTTGGCCGCCGCCATCCGCGTTGCTCTGGCTGGGAAGTCAGTTCTCGTCCTGGAGCGACACGAAGCTCCCGGTGGACTCAATAGTTTCTACCGGCAAAATGGGCGGATTTTCGATGTGGGTCTGCACGCCTTGACCAATTTCGCCGAGAAAGGAGTGAAGGGCGCCCCGCTGAATAAAATCTTCCGCCAACTGCGTATTCCAAGGGATTCCTTTGACCTGAATCCCCAACTCGGGTCCCGGATTTACTTTCCCGAAAAGAGCCTCACCTTCACGAACGACCCAGCAAGATTGGAGGCCGAAGTATCCGAGAACTTTCCGGAGTGCATCGACGGTTTTCGCGAAGTGGTCCGATTCGTTGAAGACAGAGACGCGACCGCTTTGACCGACCGTGGCGAAATGGCCGGGCCTTTTTTGGAAAGGAAAATCTCTGATCCTCTTCTCCGGGAGATGATCCTCTGTCCAATTCTTTATTACGGGAGCGCTACCGAGGGTGACATCGATCTCGATCAATTTGTCATCTTGTTCCGCTCGCTTTATCTGGAGGGTTTCTCCCGGCCGATTGACGGCGTGCGAACCATCATCCGCTCCCTGCTCCGCAAGCTGAAGGAGGTGGGAGGTGAGCGACGCATGCGTTGTGGCGTCAAAAAAATGTCGGTGGCTAGTGGACGAGTGCAAGAGCTGGAGCTGGACGATGGAACCACCATTAGGGCCGGCACAGTGCTATCGAGCGCGGGATTGGTGGAGACGAACCGCCTTTGCGGAATTGAGGAAGAGCGGGAACCGGTGGGTCGCCTCTCCTTTGTGGAAACGATTTCTATCTACCGGCAGAATCCATCCCATTTCGGTTGGAATGATACAATCACTTTCTTCTCCACCGAGCGCCCCTTTCAATACCGCCGTCCGGAAAACGATCTCGTAGATCCTGCTAGTGGTGTGCTTTGTATTCCCAATCATTACGACTACGGCGAGGATCGCGAGTTGAGCGATGGTGTGGTTCGACTCACCGCTCTAGCCAATTACGACAAATGGAAGGACTTGGAAGCACCCGCCTACCAAGAGGCGAAAGAGCACTGGTTTCGACGACTTCAGCAGGTAGCCCTCGAGGTATTGCCGACGCCCCTGGTCGATCCTGCTTCCTCACTTGTCGCAAGTGACATGTTTACCCCGCTCACGGTCGAAAAGTTTACGGGTCATCTGGGCGGCGCGGTTTACGGTTCTTCAAGAAAAGCGAAAGATGGGACTACCGATTTCGAGAACCTCTACCTCTGTGGGACGGATCAGGGCTTCCTCGGGATTGTGGGTGCAATGTTGAGTGGCATCTCGATTGCCAACCGCTACGTAATTCAAGGGTGAAGTAATTGGTTACTCACTCTTTCCATTATTGGATGCGTTTCGCAACACAGCGTAGAGCTGACTTTTCCAGTCCTCCTGCTCGGTGAGTTCAAGCAACAGCACGTCGATTCTCTCGCGGTAGGGGGAGTCTTGCGGTAAGCCAATCCCGTAGTTTTCACGACTGTAGGTGGGCGCCAGGACTTGGACCAGATTGAGGTTGTCGCGGGCCTTGTAGAACTCCAAGACGGGTTTATCGAAAACGACTGCTCCGTATGTGCCGGAGGACAAATCTTGGAGTAAAGTCTGTATCGATTCCCCCGTCTCATAAGGAATGTTCATCGACTCGAGCCAGCTAGCGGAAGTTGATCCGGCCAGAGTAGCGGTTCGAACCTTGTTCAAATCCGAGGCATTCTGCACCTTACCCGAGATGGAATCACGGGTTAGGCTGGAGGCAAAGCCCGCGGTAAATCCCGAAGTGATGATGATCGCCAGAAACATCCAAATCAGCCCGAGGGTTCTTCCGATAAATGTTTTCGGGGCTTTATCACCGTAACCGACAGTGGTCATGGTCACTGCCGACCACCAGAGACCGTTTCCGATGCCCTTCGCTGGCCTGCCGCCAAATTCTTCATGGTTCTGCTTCCGTTCGGCCAGCCAGACCAGCATGCCGATCCCCGCCAACAGAATGAGCAGGCTTACGACGACCTGGAGGAAGCGGACTGAAAATATATTCCGCAAAGCGAGAGCCCACATTTCCGAATCAGAACTATTGGTGGCAATCCCGATACCACTCTCAAAATAGGAATGGGTAAAATCGATGATCTCCTCCCGGTCGCTGGTGATTGAGAGGGCAGCAATTCCGGCGTCGAGCCGATTCTCTTCGAGCCCTTGAAAAATACCGGCCAAATCCAACTCCGTAAATTGAATGGTCTTTCCGAGGTCCTGGACGATCCGTTCGATAAGCCAAACGGTCGGCCCTTTCCATGTCCCGTCCTCTTCCTTAATGGTAAAGGGAGGGGTCTCCTTGATTCCTACAAGGAAGACGTCTGATTCGTCGGCAGCATTCGCAAGAGGCAAAAAGTATAAGATAGGGAAAATCAGAAACAGAATTTTCATCCTTTGCATCCAAATGAGAATCCACCGTTGTGGCAAGTGAGACCATTCATGTGAAACTGCTGGTGCTTTGCAGGTTGGTGCGATTTCGAAAGTGCAGCTCCTTCTACGATTCAATGATTCGGCGGCATCATTTCACGGATTTTATTGTTTATCTGTGAATAGAGAACTTCCTCCCATGCAATTTTCGGTATCTCCAGTGTCTTTGAATTATATCTGCTGTCATAGGGAGCGAGGATCACATCAACATTCCCGACCCCGATTTCAGCAACCATGAAAAACAGTTCTTCGATTGCCTCGTCGCCGATGGGGATGCAGCCAATCGTTGCGGATTTCCCATGAATAAAGATGTTAGACCCCAGCTGATCCCTGCCGTCCGCTTTGCCCATTCTTCGATCAAAATCATTGGGGTAGTCGAGCTTCATTGAGAGGTGGTAGCTGCTGTTTGGGTTAAGGGATTCGATCCGGTAGATGCCCTCCGGGATTTGGCCATCTCCCTCTTTCAGCTTTGGACCGAGGCTGCCGCTGAAGCCCGTGAAAGGGAAGTCCCGGAGCTTGTTAGCAACACCAGTTTGATCGACTCCCCATACTTCGAGGGTTCGCTCCTCTTTCAGTCCGATTAGAAAGAGCCGTTTCCAGTTCTCGGCTTCAAAATCAATATTTGTCTGTATTCTTAATTCTCCGACAACTTCTGCAACCGATCTCTCGCCCCGGATTTTCACAAGCACCGGATGCCAAACGCTACGCCCGAAGAAATAGAATGCGGCGCTGCCTGAGAGGAGAAGCAGGGCGAGAACAAGGAAAGCTTTGGGTGGCAATTTCATCCCTGAAACAATTCAATTGATTTAGGTTTGGGGTCGAACTATTTTCTGAGACTACTTCACGAGATGAATACTAATCGATTTCTGCCCTGCTTCGTTCTTCTTTTCCTATACTTGCTGATGTTCGGCTGGGCAAGGTCTTTACATGCAGCACCCCTGGAAAACCCTGCTGATCTGATCACTCCGTCCGAGGATCCGCGGGAGGTGCAGCAGATTTTGGACGAGCTTTCGGAGAGGAGTGAAGACGGGAATGATCGGTCTCTTCTTCACCCAGCCAATACAAGCAGCCCGAGGGATACGATTGTGAGTTTTATTAAGCTGACCCAGCGCTTTTACAATCTCATCTCTTCGGAAGACTACTCTGTCGATGATCGGGCGGAGGTGATGCATCTCTTTGGCGAGATACAGGATTTCTTTGACATGCGGGAAGTCCCACCCTCTTTGCGGGCCGACTATGCGTCAGCCGCTGGTATTTACCTGCGGGAGGTGATCGACCGGGAGGGACTGCCGGATTATCTTCACATACCGGGCGAGATCGCGATGCGCGATGCGATTGCGGATGGGCAACCACCCCGGTGGCAGATTCCTGGTCTCCCTTTTGAAATTATCCGGGTCGATAGTGGGCCCGAGGAGGGGCGCTACCTGTTTTCGGATGAGACCCTCGAACTGGCGAAGCCCGTTTTTCAGCGGATTCGTCACATGCCGTACAAGAGTGAGGCTGCGAAGGATTTCTACTACTACTTTTTCCTGACCCCTAACCCGATTATCCCAGCGCATTGGATCGATGCGCTTCCGGCATGGATGCTTGAGGATTTCTTGGAGCAGACGGTCTGGCAGTGGGTTTCCCTTTTTGTCGTGGTGATTTTGGCCGGTCTTTCGGTCTGGTTGTTTCGCATGGTATTGCGACGATTTTCGGTGCGAAGGTCACTGCCCTTCCGTCATATTTGTGTGTTTTTGGTCCCAGCTTACACGATCCTGGTCAGCTTGTTCGCCTACAACCTGATCGATGATAAGATTTTTATAACTGGCGATGTGTTTCGCGTCGTTACCTATTTTCTCTACGTGGTTTTGCTAGTGAGCGGGATCATAATGACCTTTGTCGCTGGAACGGTCGTTTGCGACATCGTTACCTCGGGAGATCGGTTCAAGGGTCGGTCGTTTGACTCACATTTGGCGAGGATCGGGATCCGGATCGTCAGTATTATCATCTGCCTGGCAGTGTTAATGCAAGGCCTGCAGCAGATCGGATTTTCTCTGGCAACAGTCATCGCCGGTGCCGGTGTTACTGGTCTGGCGGTAGCCTTGGCGGCTCAGAGCACACTGCGCAATATCTTTGGGAGTCTCATGATTCTCCTCGATAAGCCATTCCGGGTCGGGCAGAGGATCATCGTTGGCGACCACGATGGGTCGGTGGAGGAGATCGGCTTGCGATCAACAAGAATACGTCTTCTCAATGGTCATGTAACCAGTATCCCGAATGAAAGAATGGCTGACGCCGAAATCGAGAATGTCGGAATGCGCCCCTTTATTCGGAGAGTTTCGAGTATCAATATCGCCTATGGAACCCCTTTGGAAAAGGTGAACCGAGCCGTCGAAATCCTCCGGGAAATTCTTACTCCTCTTAAAGATGTAAATGCTCAGGCGACTGATGATGATACCCAAGTGGAAGGCTCCAATGAATGCATCAACCACCCTGATTTTCCTCCAAGAGTCTTCTTTAATGAATTCAATAAGGATTCCCTTAACTTGCTAATGATCTATTGGCATCACCCGCCCGAGTATTGGGATTTTCTCGCCTTCAGCCAGCGGGTTAACGAGGAGATCATCCTCCGTTATCGGGAGGAAGGAATTGAATTCGCCTTCCCAACACAAACCATCCACATCGCGGGTGCCGAGGCCACTCCGTTTCCCAGGATCGAAGGAGATGCCTTGCCATCTGTTCGGGCACGTGACTAATTCTTTTGGCTTCTATGAAGGAATTTGATCTGGAGCGAAATACTGAGAATGCCATCGGCGTTGAGGAGCTAAACGAGCGGATTGCCGCCGGGAAACGCTTGAAAGTGAAGCTGGGGGTTGATCCGACCCGTCCGGATCTCACCTTCGGGCACTTGGTGGTGTTCAATAAACTCAGGGAGTTTCAGGAGCAGGGGCATGAAGCGATTCTCATTATTGGGGATTACACCGCGATGATTGGGGATCCGAGCGGGCGATCCTCGACGCGCCCGGTTCTTACTGAAGAGGACGTGAAAACCAATTCTGCCACCTATCTAGACCAAGCCTTTCGCGTCTTGGATCGCGAGAAGACGACTGTGCGCTACAACAGTGAATGGTTTGGTGAAATGGGTTTTGCGGATTGCCTGGAGCTGGCGAGAAAGATGACGGTGGCCCGCATGCTGGAGAGAGATGATTTCTCCAAGCGATACCAATCGAATACACCGATCAGCATTGTCGAGTTTCTCTATCCTTTGATTCAGGGCTACGACTCACTGATCCTCGACGCGGATGTTGAGTTGGGGGGAAGCGACCAGCTCTTTAATATGTTGGTCGGCAGAGCTCTCCAGAAGGATGCGGGGAAACCGGAGCAGGCGGTTATCACCCTGCCGTTGCTGCTCGGCCTCGACGGTCATCGTAAGATGTCGAAGTCCTATGACAACTATGTGTCCTTCAATCATACCCCTTCGGATATGTTCGGCAGGGTAATGTCCATTCCGGATGATACGATGTGGGAGTACTACCGCTTGCTGCTTCTTTCTGCCCCCGATGAAATTGCTGCCCTCAAGGAAGGGCATCCGATGGACGCCAAGAAAACTTTGGCGCGCAGGTTGGTGAGTCGTTTCCATTCCTCCGAGGAGGGCGATGCGGCCCTGCAAGGATTTGAGCAAGTCTTCTCGAAGGGAGAAATTCCGGAGGACATGGCAGAAGTCTCTTTGGCGGGGAATGGATTTTCCGCTGAAACCCGATTGGTCGATGTGATGGAGACCTCTGGGTTGTTTTCAAGTAAAAAGGAAATCGTCCGGTTGATGGGTCAGGGCGCGGTCAAGAGAGAAGGAGAAAAAGTGGATGACCGAGCAGAGGCAGTCGGCGACATCGGAACGGGTCAAGTCATCCAAGCTGGAAAGCGGAAGTTTTTCCGATTGGTCCCTTAGGGGTTCAAGTCGACTGGCTTGCTACTTCTTTTTTGACCCAGAAGCAGGCTGACTCCGATCAGCACCGACCCCAAACTCAGGCTTATCCAATCGGGCTTACTGTTGTTGATCCAGATGGCTACGAAGACGCCCAGCGGCACCAGCAGATTGTTGGATGCAGCGAGGAACCCGGCGGAAACGCGGCTCGCACCGAAATTCCAGAAGAAAAACCCCAAACCCGAAGCGACGACTCCAAGATAGAGAACGATTCCCCATTGGGAGGCGGTCAGCTGAGGGAATTGAGAAAACGACCCGGAGATCAGCCCTGCCAGAACGGTAAAGAGAAGCGCGCCCCCGTAGAGCACGCCGAAAACCTCCCGCTCCAATCGATCCGGATTCCTGAACTTCCATTCCCGAAACCAGACCTGGCCGCCGGCAAAGGCGATATTGGCCACCTGCATGAGGAGAAATCCTTTGAAAAAGTTTCCTTCTGGAACCGACTCAGCCCTAATGGCAACGGCTCCCGTCACGGAGAGGGCGGCGGCGAGAAAGAAGCGGATCTCGAACCGCTTTCGAATCGCCGCATCGATGGCCGCTACCCAAAGAGGAGTGAGTGCACTGAAGAGGGCTACCTGCCACGCTTCCAAATACTGGAAAGACGTGAGATAGCAGACATACATGACTCCGAACTGGAGGGCGCCCAAAACCGCTAGCTCAACGAAGCTTCGGGGCGAGATTTTTCGCAATCTCAGGAAAGGGGCAAAACAAAGCAATGCGGCGAGAAGGCGGATCACCCCAATGACGATGGGGTCATGATCGACGAGTGCCTTTCCAATCAGTCCAAAGGAAAAAGCCCAGACAACGGTGACCGCAATCAGGGATCCAACACCAATAGCAGTCTGATCGGGTTTAGCGCCCATGATCGTTAGACCGTGCTCAACCGGCTGGAGTGAAGTGATCGGTGATCAGGACGGTGCAGCGCTCGGAAGCCGTGATCGTGCAGGTGCGCTCTGCAGGAAGAAGAGCCGTGTCGCCACGCACAAATGTTATCCCGGAATTACTATCAGTGAGCTCTCCGGATACCACATGCAGGAGAAGGGGTGCTCCTGCTGCTCCCGTGGGAAGGGGAGCAGTTTCTTCGAGGTTGAATTGGCGGATTCGAAATTCGGCGCAATCGGCCAAGGTCACTTCCCCGAAATCTTTGAAAGGAGGAAGTGCGTCCGGCTCAAAGTCATCAAAATCGATGCTCTTCATCGATTCCTCGATATGGAGCTGGCGCGGTTTCCCATCGAGACCCGCACGCCCCCAGTCAAACACCCGGTAGGTCGTGTCCGAATTTTGCTGGATCTCCAGAATGAGGTTTCCTGCATCGATCGCGTGAAGACGCCCGCTTTCCACGAGAATGGATTGACCAGTTTCCACTGGGAAACGGTGAACGCATTTCTCCAAGCTTTCCTCATGGAGCGCCGCCTCAAACTGCTCGCGGGATACTCCGTGCTTGAGTCCAACGATCAAGCCGGCACCGGGTTGAGTGTCGGCGACGAACCAATTTTCGGTCTTGGGTTCCCCACCAAGAGAGGGCGCGACCGGAGCTGGTGGGTGCACTTGGAGGCTTAGTCGTTCTTGGCAATCGAGCCATTTGACGAGGATTGGAAAACGGTCGGCGGCCTTCCATCCCTTTCCCATAACGACCTCGGGTTCCGCCTCAATGAGGTCGTGAATGGTTTTTGGAGCCCCATCTGTGCCGCGAAGAGGCGACTCATCATCCGAGCGGTCAACGAGGTCCCAACTTTCCCCGATGATCTTGCCCTCGGGGAGTTTACGACCAAGCGAGACCTCGAGGGAGCGCCCGCCCCAGACACGTTCTTTGTAGATTGGTTGAAAGAGAACTGGATTCATGGATGCCATTCCGCTACAAAAAACGGTTTGAATCCAGCTGAATGTCTCTAAAACGCCAAAAGAAGAATACAAAGGTGCAAGCAACCTTCACTCCGAGGACCTCACCGATCCGACCCATCAAGGGAGGTATCCTGATCACTCTCGGGTTGCTCTTTTCTGTTGCGCTCGTCGATTACGACCCCGCGCAGGAGGGCTTGGTCCGTGCCTTTGCCACGTCAACAGAGATTGCCGGGGAGCCCAATCTTGTCGGCCAATTCGGCCGTGACTCTGCATTTCTTCTCTTGTCAGCCTTAGGCTTGGGGTCAGTTTTTCTCCTCTTTTCCATTATTTGGATTGGTGTTCTCAATCTGATTCGCCGCGCTCATCTGATCACTGGACTGCGCTTGGTCATTCTCGCTCTGGCCACGGTCGGAGCGGCCGGATTGGCCAACGCCCTCCAAATTTCCTGGCTCCACAACATGGAGTCGGTTTTTCCCGAGAACTTCTTCCCCCGTGGGACGGGGGGTGTGGTCGGGTATTGGTTGAACGAGACTTTCCTTTACGAAACACTGGGAACCTTCGGAAGTTTATTCATTTTGATTCTTCTTTTGTTGTTGGGCCTTGGGGCGCTCTTTAGCGATCCATCCAGGAACCTCTTCGAGCGCGCTTTTCAACGGTGGGCAGAGCGTCGGGCTGACCGGAAACTCAGTTCTGCTGAACGAAAAAAGCAAATTGCGTTGAGGAGGGAAGCCAAAGAGTTGCGCCGGGTTGATAAGGAGGAAAAGCGACTCGAGAAAGAGCGTGCGAAGCGGGAAAAAGAGGCTGCACAAAGAGAGAAACGAGATCGACGCGCGGCTGCAGTGGCTGCCAAGCGGGAAAAGGCAGCTGTAGAAGAGCAACCCATTCCAACCAAGGCATCAGCTTCAGTTACAGGGCACTCGATCGATAGCACTCTTCTTTCCGGTGATATACCCTTGCGCAGGAGAAAGGCGAACGCCTCACCGGAAAGAAGTGTCGAACCGGATACCTACGAACAAGAACCGGAGCCGGAAAAGATTAAACGTAGAACGGCGAAAACGCCGGAGCCAGAACCCGAGCCCGAGGAAAAGGTGCCCACGGATAAGGGTTTCAAGATTGTGGCGGGAGAAATGGTCGAGAAGGCGGATAATCTGTTTCCAGCCCGCAAGGGAAATTACCAGTTCCCCACCTTGGATCTCCTGCAGGAGCCTGTCCCTCCCCAGTCGAGACAGGTCGAGAACCACGAGGAGACGGCAATCGCATTAAAAAACACTTTGGCGGAGTTCGGTGTAAAGGTCGAGCTGGGCGAGGTTCATACCGGCCCGGTAATCACTCGGTACGAAGTCTATCCAGCGCCGGGGGTAAGGGTGGAGAAGATTGCCAACCTTGCAAAAAATCTGGGGATGAGCTTGAAGGCCCAGTCCGTGAGAATTTTGGCCCCCGTTCCCGGTAAGGGGTGTGTCGGTGTGGAGGTTCCCAATCGCAAGCCCTCGGCGGTCTGCATTCGAGAGATTATTGAATCCCGGTCGTGGGCGGACTCCGATGCGGAGATCCCTATCGTTTTAGGGAAAGAGGTCAGTGGTAAACCTCTCGTAGCGGATCTGACGAAGATGCCCCACCTCCTCATCGCCGGATCGACTGGCTCGGGAAAGACGGTCTGCATCAATAGTGTCATCGCCTCACTGCTCTACCATTCGAGTCCTGAGGACCTGCGCTTCATCATGATCGACCCGAAGATCGTGGAGATGCAGATCTACAACAGTCTTCCGCACATGCTCATTCCGGTCGTGACCGATCCGAAAAAGGTGCCGGGAGCCCTGAAATGGCTCATTACAGAGATGGAGAGGCGATACCAGGTTTTTGCCCGTGCGAATGCGCGCAACATCGCCGGCTTTAACGCAATGATTGCCAAAAACAAAGAGGAGCGAAAACGGGCAAAAGAGATGGAGTCGGAGCTCTCCGCCGAGGAACGGACTGCACTGGCAGAAGCGAAAGCGGAGGAGCCAGACGACGGATTCGTAATGCCAACAGAAAAAATCCCTTACATTGTCTGCATTGTGGATGAGTTGGCCGATTTGATGATGGTCGCACCGGCTGATATCGAGACTGGTATCGCCCGACTGGCCCAGTTAGCCCGTGCAGCCGGTATCCACCTCATCCTTGCCACGCAGCGACCTTCCGTAAACGTGATTACGGGTGTGATTAAGGCGAATTTGCCGAGCCGAATCGCTTTCAAGGTGGCATCCAAGATCGATAGTCGAACAATCCTCGATGAGGGAGGTGCGGATTCTTTGATCGGGAAAGGGGACATGCTCTTTATCCCACCGGGTGCTCACACTTTAGTGCGGGCTCAGGGTGCCTTTGTTTCCGATGAGGAGATCAACGGTGTGGTAGAATACCTTAAAATAAACGGCCCGCCCAATTATCTCGAACAAGTGCAGGCTCAGATTGATGCCGGCGAAGGGGAAGGCGAAGGAGTCGAAGGCGATTTCGAAGACGAGTTGGTCCCTCAAGCCCTTGAGGTCATCCGATCAAGCAAGCGCGCTTCAACCTCTATGCTGCAGCGCCGACTCCGCATCGGATACAATCGTGCGGCCCGGATTATGGAACTCCTGGAGGACATGGGTTACGTCGGACCGGAAAATGGTTCCAGTCCGCGGGAGATTCTCAAGGACTTTGATTGAAGAGGCGATTTGTTGGCTCAGCTTTAAAATTTTCCCGCAAAATATCCGGCCTGTAGCGTGTCCGCTTGCGGACGCCAGCGTCGCCCTGAGCTCAGATACTACCGGAAGGGGCTAACTCCACCGCCGGCGCCCGCCCTTCGGCCAGCTCAGGGCCTTGAGCTTGTCGAAACGGCAAGCGAGCACGCTACAAAATTTCACACGGCAAACAAAAATGCCGCGTAAGCCCGTCGCTTGCGACTTACTTTCCCTCTCAGCTACCTTCGACCCAGGATTCGATCTTTCGGATGGCTGCTACTGCGGAATCCTCTCTTGCTATTAGTTTGGCAAAGTCGGTGGCCCGTTCTGCGTAGTCAGCCTTACTTTCTATCGTTTCGACGGCTTTGCCGAGGCTCTTACCCCAACCGCGTCGGGTCAGACTCATTCCACAGCCCTGCCTCTTTACGGTTTTTGCCCAGTAATCCTGATCGGCGAAATGGGGGATGACGATTTGTGGCTTTCCGGCATAGAAGGCGGAGGTTGTCGTCCCAGCACCGCCATGGTGGATGATGGAGGAGGCTGCAGAAAAGAGCGGTCCGTGTGGGGCTGGTGGGACGATTCGAATCAGACTGTCTTCTGGCGGCTTAGGCGGGGTGAACCATCCTTCCTGAACGAGGAGTCCCCGTTCCTTCGGCCATGAACGATACAATAATCGGAACTCTTCCTTCAGTTTGTCGGTCGTTACGCTGCCGAAGGTGAGGATGGGGCATCCGGCTTGCGTGTTGGATTGTTCGTCTGAATCTTCGGCCGAGAAGCCTCCTTGGAGGAATCCGGTAAAGGCCGTGTTTGCGGGAAGGTCCCCGGGTTGTCCCCGGTGCAGGAGAGAAGGGGCGAGGACTAGGTGAAAGTCGGTTGGCGATCGGAGCCAGGACGCCAAACGCTGCTCCGGTCTGGAAATATTGCGGTTGAGTTTCCCGACTAAATAACGGTCCGCAACGGTGGTGAAACCTTCGTTCCAGGATCTCTGAACGCCTCGCGGAAACCATTGTGGGAGAGGCAGCAAGTCATCCGGTGGATGGAATGGCGAGTGGTACGTGTTCGGGCAAAAATGTACGGATATGGTCGGTAATCCGTGCTTTTGTGCCAAGGGAGTATAGAGGGGAAATAATGAGGAGCAGACGAGAGAATCCGTTTTGGGCAGGATCTCCTCTAGCTTGGGAAGAATTTCGCTCTGCCACTCGTCTCCTTTAGCGAACATTTTCTCGAGAAGAACTCTTTTGTTACGAATCGGGGCGAACCTCTGCATGTAGTCGACCTGCTCCGATTTATCACCGTAAGGAGGTATGGCAAGGAATCGGATTCCCCGACTTTCGGCGGCCTCCCTCCAAAAGCTACCAGCGAGTAATGTTGCCTCATGACCCGACTGCACCGCCGCCTGAGCCAGGCGAATGATTGGAACCGTATCGCCAGTTGACCCGTGAGTTATGAAAGCAAGCCGTAGCATAGAAGTAACAAATAAATGAATTGGTTTAGAGAAAAAGCCAAGCGGAGGATAAAGTTTCCTGATAAACAGACCTCAAGGGCTGCGGTTTTTGATATAAGGGGAAGTTATGCTTGAGATTAGGATTATGGGAAATAAAGAGATCTACTTGCGAGTTGTTCATTCTGAGAGACAGTTTCTTTTCGATTGATGAACGAAAACAGTTTGTCTACCTTTTTAACCTTTGTGCTCACAAGACCGCACGCCTATGTCTAATCAGTCTACTAACCAAGTCCCTCCTTCTCCTTTGTCGCCGGAAAACCAGCAGGTCCTGGCAACTCTGGTCTCTTCGTCGAATCCTACCGAGATCTCTTGGATTGCAGGTTATTTTGCAGGGATGCTCGCCGGAGGAGTTGTGGCTCCAGCATCGGCCGCAGCTAGTGCTCCGGCAGTTTCTGCGAAGGTGCCGTTGACGATTCTTTACGCTACCGAATCGGGAAACTCAGAGGCCTTGGCGGATGAAGCTAAGAAACAGGCTTCAAAGAAGGGTTTTTCGGCAAAAATAGCCGATATGGGGGAGATGGAACCTTCTGATTTGGTCAGTGAAGAAAATTTTCTGGTTATAGCCAGTACTTGGGGTGAGGGTGATCCACCGGATCGCGCGACGGGTTTCTATGACAAATTGATCGCCGAGGACGCTCCCAAACTCGAAAACAGCCGCTTCTCGGTTTTGGCACTCGGAGATACAAGCTACGAGGAGTTCTGCAAGTTTGGGAAAGATTTGGACACGCGGTTTGAACAATTGGGTGCGCAACGCTTCCACCCGCGGACTGATTGTGATGTCGAATTCGAAGAACCATTTCAAAAATGGTTTGATGGTGCTATAGAGACCCTGCTGAAAGATGTGGGGCAACCGGAACCGGTTGAAGTCTCGGTTGCGGCTGGGGCCATGGCACCACCGGCCATAGAGACATACACTAAAAAGAACCCATTTCCTGCACCTTTACTGGAGCGCGTGAATCTGAATGGAAAAGGGTCTGCGAAAGAAACGTGGCACCTTGAATTCTCGCTCGAGGGGTCCGGCCTTACCTATGAACCGGGTGATGCTTTAGGAGTGATTCCGCAAAACTGCCCGCAGTATGTAGGTGAATTGCTCCGCGCGAGCGGGCTGGATGGGGATGAATTAGTTCGGATTGGCGACGAGAAGGTCGCCCTACGGGCTTCGCTTCTCCGCAACTTGGATGTGACCAATCTATCAAGACCTATGCTGGATAAGTATTTGCAGCAGGCTGAGAACAAAGATTTGGAAAAGCTTCTCGAGTCAGGCAACGATGCGATTAAGGAGTATCTCTGGGGTAGACAAATGATTGATGTCCTCGAGGAATTTCCGATCAAAGGCCTGAAAGCCCAAGGTCTGGCAGATCTCTTCCGCAAACTACCCCCACGTTTGTACTCCATCGCCTCGAGTATGAAGGCGCACCCGGATGAAGTTCATCTGACGGTTGCCGCCGTTCGGTACAACACACATGGCCGCGCCCGGAAAGGAGTCTGCTCTACATATTTTGCCGACTTGATCGAGCGGGGTGACACCTCACCGATTTATTTCCATTCCAATAAAAACTTCCGGCTACCAGAGAATCCAGAGACGCCGGTCATCATGATCGGACCCGGCACCGGAATTGCCCCATTTCGGGCATTTGTTGAGGAGCGCGCTGAGAACGGTTCGAAGGGTAAAAATTGGCTCTTTTTTGGGGATCAGCATTTCCAAACCGATTTCCTCTATCAGCTCGAGTGGCAGGACTACTTGAAAAACGGGGTCCTCTCTAAGATGGATATAGCATTCTCTCGAGACACGAAAGCCAAGGTCTACGTCCAGCATAAAATGAAGGAGCAGGCTCAGGATCTCTACGCGTGGTTGGAAGAGGGAGCCCATTTCTATGTCTGCGGGGATGCCTCACGGATGGCCAAGGATGTTGCTACCGCCTTACACGAGGTAGTTGCCGAGCAGGGCGGAATGTCTGGAGACGAGGCCACTGCATATATCAAACAGCTAAAGAAGGACAAGCGCTACCAACAGGACGTTTACTGAGTCGGGCGGTTGGATATTGGAACTATTATGAGTAATTTGATCGAGGGAAACGGATTCCACCAAAACGAATCCATCAAGGATAGCAGTCGTCATCTTCGAGGAACTATTTTAGAGGGCCTTGCGGACGAGCTTACTGGGTCTCTCGCCACGGATGATACGCAGCTGACTAAGTTTCACGGTATTTACCAGCAAGATGACCGCGATGTGAGGGCTGAGCGCCGCAAGAAGAAACTGGAAAAAGCCTTCAGTTTCATGATTCGTGTTCGCGTGCCCGGCGGAGTCTGCACGGCGAAGCAGTGGCTGGATATGGACCGATTGGCCAATGATTACGCCAATCACACCATCAAGTTGACCACGCGGCAGGCCTTTCAATTTCATGGGGTGATTAAGACTGTCTTGAAAAAGACGATTCAGGATATCAACGAGTCACTACTCGACACGATTGCGGCCTGTGGTGACGTGAATCGAAACGTCATGTGCAACCCCAATCCCTACGAGTCCAAGCATCATGAGACGGTCCAGGAATTAGCTCAGCAGATCAATGATCACCTGACGCCCGCGACAAATGCCTACCACGAAATTTGGTTGGATGGGGAAAAGATTCTCGATTCCGAAAAGGAAGAGGAACCGATCTACGGGAAGACGTACCTGCCTCGCAAGTTTAAGACTGTGGTCGCCGTCCCACCCATGAATGATGTGGATATCTTTGCCCATTGCTTGGGATTCATCGCTATCGTCGAAGACGACAAGGTAGTGGGTTACAACATTACTGTTGGTGGTGGTATGGGTATGACTCACGGTAAGGAAGACACATACCCACGACTCGCTGAGGTGATGGGTTTTTGTAAGCCCGAGCAAGCGGTGAACATTGCGGAAAAGATTGTAACCGTTCAGCGCGACTATGGTGAAAGATCGAACAGAGCGCGCGCGCGACTGAAATACACAATTGATGAGCTTGGGTTGGACTGGTTTCGAGGCGAAGTGGAAAAGCGTTTGGGCTACAAATTAGAAAAGGCGCGCCCATTCAAATTCGAGGGAACCGGAGATCGCTACGGCTGGTGCGAGGGTACCGATGGCAATTACCACTATGGACTATTTGTTGAAAACGGTCGGGTAAAGGACACCCCTGGGGTTCGTATGATGGCTGGATTGAGGAAGATCGCTGAAGTTCACGACGGTGATTTCAGGCTGACTGCCAATCAAAACTTGGTGATCGGCCAAGTGAAGCCTGAGAACAAGGAAAAGATCGATAAGCTCCTGAATGAATACGGAATTTCGAATGATCGTATTCGGACCGGATTGCGATTCAATGCGATGGCATGTGTCGCCCTTCCAACATGCGGACTCGCCCTGGCTGAAAGTGAGCGCTATTTGCCGGAATTGATAACGGATCTGGAGCAAACCATCGAAGCAAATGGTCTGAGGAATGACGAAATTAAAATCCGCATGACGGGTTGTCCCAACGGTTGTGCCCGTCCCTATTTGGGGGAGATCGGTTTGGTCGGCAGAGGTCCCGGTGTTTACAACTTGTATTTGGGTGCCGGTTTCGATGGTTCTCGGTTGAATAAGCTTTATCGCCGTGATGTTCCTGAGTCGAGGCTCCTCAAATTGATCTCACCGATCATAGAGGAATACTCGAAGGATCGGGATGACGGGGAAAAATTTGGTGATTTCACCATCCGCAAGGGCTATGTGTCTGCGACGGAAAAAGGTTCCGAGTTTCACCAGAATCTTCCTGAGAAAGTCGATAGCGAACTGTAAATTAACGCCACTTGGGGTGTGACTACGAGTGCATGGTGGAGGGCGGTTCCGCTCCTATGCACGGACCACACGGAGGTGGTCCATCCGGGGCTTGCATTCGATTCGATTGGGAGGGACGAGCTCCGTCTCGTCCGCGCGTCAGAGTGAGAGCGTCAGAGTCCGCAGCGTCCCCTTAAAAACGTTTAGAAGTAGTAGCTAATTGCTGCTTCGATGACGTTTGCGGTGCCCGCCTTGATACGAACCGTAACATCGCCGTCTTCGTAGTCGAAATCATCGAAATTGACGTAGCGGTAGGCGGCGTGAACCGACAACTGGGGTAGAATAAAGAATTCGGCCCCAGCGAAGAGTTGGTATGTGAAAACGGCATTGGTTCCGTCGCCATCGCCGAATTCAGTGGTCACCTTAACGTCCGAAACCGTGGCCCCGAGTCCAGCTCCTGCGAGAATGCGAAACTTCTCGGTGAGGGGATAGGTAAAGCGGTAATTTAAGAGGATCGAATTAATCGTCGCATCGCCTTTCACAGGGACATCCAGACCGTCAACGCTGTAGATCGTATTGATCGAATCGAGATCGGTGCGGGAATATTCGAGCTCCAAAGCATTCATTTCATCAAAGGCATAGCCAACCCGTGCACCAATGCCAGTCGAATTGTCAAAGTCGGAATCAAGCCATTGGAAAAAGCCTTGGAGGTATACTCCTGCCATGGCACTGCCAGCCGGCAGTAAGAAAAAGACAAATGCGAGAAATGGAAGGCGGACGATATTCATTCAGATATGGGTGATAGACCGTTGGGAGGTGATTAGATGTGGTGAGTTAATTTTGACGAAATAGCTGATCGACTCCGACGCGCCCACACCCAGCCAGAAGGAAGGGAAGGGTGGCCGCGGCATAGAGCAGGGCCATTTCTTGTTCGGCGAAACCGTCGCCTGCGTGCCTACCGAAGGCGGCAACCAGCATGGTGACCAGAATAAAAAAAGCGGAAAATCGGGTAAGAAAACCGGCGGCCAGAAAGAGTCCGCCCACAAGTTCTGCCAGAGCGGCTGCCCATGCAAAAAACTCTGGAGCGGGGAAGCCAAGATCCTCGACCCCACCGATGAATCCACTGGGGGGCGGTACTTTTCCAAGGCCGTGGGCCAAGGCCATTGAAAGCCCGGTAAACACACGGAGACCCAATAAACCGAGTTCTGAGCCGGTGGATGCGGGTCCGGAACCGCCAAATGCGAGCTGTTTCAGTGAAAACATAGTTGGATCGTGAGTAAGGTATGGGAGAAATCAATCCAATTTGGGATCGAAATTCGCTGAACTATTTTTTGTGTAGGGAATAGGGGCTGCATCAATGATGTAAGGCCCTCTTTTTTTTAAGAGACGGATGCTCTTCTCGATCGAATCGGGAGAGAACGGATCGATTCCAACGGTGAAGATCGTCTCGATTGGGTCGAAATCGAGAATTTCAAACTCATTGTGCTCCAAACCAGCTCGGAGAGCGGGGATTTCTATTCCTGGATTACCCATGGCGTGCAGGGAATCGGCCGAGTTGACCTTGGGGGCTTGATTCGGATCCGCGGAGACCCTCCAAAGAGATCCATTTTCCGTCGCTATGAGCCACCGGACTTCCGTGGTATCTTCGGTCGTCCACGTTTTGACCACTTTTTTGATCGGGAGAATGAGTTCGGGCAGAGAAATTTCTTCGGTAGTTGTCGTCCAGGCTGGCAGAGGGGCTTCTTCTATATTCTCTTCTGAAGCCATCCGGAAAAAGGCAATTCCAGCGGCGATGATACAACCGCCAAGAAACCCCCCAGCAAAGACTCGAATTCTCTGCGATTGTTTCACGGCGTTGCTTCCTTCCTCGTGGCATCCCGTTCCTTTTTGCCCCGCATGAAGCAGAGCACAATGGATAACCCCCCGGCCCAGACGCCGGCAAGAATTGCGCCCACTCTAAGACCTTTGATTGCCAGCTCTTGAAAAGACAATTCAGGAAGAAACAGCTTGCCGAATATCAGAAAGGAGGCGCTCCCGGCGCAGGCACCCAAAGCTACGATGATGAGCACATAGAAAAGAAATAAGCCCCCCCAGCGAAGGGTCACTGCAAGCGCCCGACGGTAGTTGGTTTTCACTGATCCTTGGAGTTCAGGTTTTTTTCTTTCGCGGCATTCGTGATCTCTTTCTTTTTCCGCGCTTCGCTTTTCTTTCTCGCAAGTTCACGCATATCGATCGCGACATCATCGTGTTCGAAGATCTCTTGTCCGAGGATGGACTCCATGACGTCCTCCATCGTCAAGACCCCGGCAACCGAACCATATTCGTCGACAACTACTCCAAGTTGTTGGTGATTTTTTAGAAATATCTGCAAAGCATCGGAGGCCGTCGCGTTTTCGGGAATAAAAACGGTCTCAGAGGTCAACTCGCCTACAGTCGAGGATCCATTGCCATCCGCCATGTGCGCCAAGAGGTCCCGACGCCGAACGACGCCAATCATCTCATCGATGTTTTCCTGATAGACGGGGATTCTGGCAAAAGGAATATTCTTAAAGTCGCGAATGACTTCTTCTATGGGAGTACTCTTCTCTAATGCGGTTACCACAGTTCTTGGTGTCATGATTTCGCTCACAGCAATGGTGTCCAAAGACAGTGTGTTGGAGATCATACGTCGTTCACTTTCCGTCAAGTCACCATCTTTCGCACTTTTCTCGGCGAGAAGCAGGATTTCCTCATCAGGGGTCTCGTTCGAAGGCTGTGGTTTTACGAAGAATCGAACCGCAATCTTGCAGAGGTATGAAACGGGCAACATAACCACCCGAATCCAATGCAGTGGGTAAACGAGGATGGGCTGGAGAGCCGGGCGATAGAGGACCCCGATGTTTTTTGGGATCACTTCCGAAAAGATTAATATGCCCAGAACCAATCCGGCGGAAAAATAAATCACATTTTCCTCACCCAGCGCTGTGGCGGCAAGAGCACCACTTACGCTGGCTCCTGCGGTATTTGCTATGGTGTTTAAGCTGAGAACCGCCGAAGTGGTTTCCTCAATCTCGAACTTATATTTTTCCAATCGGGCACCAATCAGAGGATGGCGCTGCTTCAATCCTTCAATTTCCGTCGTTGTCGTGCTCAGAATCATCGCCTCCAGAACGGAGCAAAGGGCCGAAACGCACACGGTGAATCCTACGGCAAGAACCAGGTATAAAATTTCGTTCTCCATGTCAGAGCCCTTTTGAAGAGCCTGTTATTTTCCCAATGCTTGTCTGTAGCGCAGACAAGTAGGGTGTCTTACTTTCTAAAAGTAGGACAAGGCAGAGGGTCGGAGATCGACTCTCTCGATCACCGTCCGATTCGGACGTACAGGACTCTTCGTTTTCCACAGAATTTAAGAAGATGAGAACTTTAACCAAAAGGACAAGATTGGAATCGTTTTAGATCGAAACTCAGCCATCAGGGGATCATTGCTACCTTAATGCCTCCGCTGGGGGATCAAAATGGCAAGATTCACACCTCCAAATCAAACAGAGCCAAAACTTTTTCTTGACCTACTGTAGTTACAGTGGTCAGTGTACTGTAAACACAGTAGTTATGAGGAAAAAACCATCTGATTTCGAATTACAAATCCTGGGAGTGCTCTGGGGCCATCCCGGCTCATCTGTCCGCGAGGTTCGCGAACTTCTTCCAGACGGGAAGGATCGGGCCTACACGAGTGTACTTTCCGTGATGCAGGTTATGGAACAAAAGGAATTACTTAGGCGTGAGAAAGGTAAGCCGGGTACTGGGGATCGCTGGAGTGCGGCGGTCGGTCGGGCAGAGGTGTCGAAACCAATTCTCCGTCGTCTGACCGAACAAGTCTTCGGTGGGCGACCCAGTCTTGTGATGCAGCAACTACTCGATGCGGACTCACTCGACCCCGGCGAGATCGAGAAAATCCGCGAGCTGCTCGCAGACTATGATCGAAGCGAGAACGAAACGAACTCTAGTCGGGAGGATCTAAAGTGAGTAGCGACAGTGTCCGAGCATGGCTTGAAGTATTGGCGGAGGCTCTTCTCCACAATCTATGGCAAGGTGCATTGATTGCCGGTCTCCTGTTACTGGTTTTCCGCTCAATCCCTGCCTGTCGATCAAGGCTGCGTTATGGGATGGCTTTTTCAGCACTGCTTTTCCTTGTTTTGTCTCTTCCGGTCACCGTTGCTTTTCTTCTTACAGGGGAGCCCTCTGGTGCCAGGGATAAAGCGGCTCAAGCGCTAGGGGTGCGACCTGATGACACAGCGTTCCTCGATGCGGGAGTGTTGAACCAGGATTCGATTTCATCGACAGACGAAACCGGCTTGGCGGAGGTCGCTTCTGGCAGTCGAACCTTGCAGACGCGAGTGGAGGGTGAATCTTCCTGGTTTGTCTGGATTGTTGGCGTTTGGATTGTCGGCGTTGTGCTGGGATTTATTCGCCTTCTTCGATCTGTGATCCTTGCGTCCGGGTTACGGCAGGAAAGCGAGCTCTTCAAAGATTTCTCCGTAGAAGAGTTAGCTCGACGCTTTGGGCTCAATGGGCTGATCCCGGTTCGAGTCTCACCAATGGTATCGGTTGCCTGCGTTCTCGGGGTATTCCGACCGGTGGTATTTCTTCCGCTCTCTATGGTAACGGCAATGCCTCGCGAGCAACTGGAGTTGGTCATCGCTCATGAATTCGCCCATTTGCGTCGATTGGATCCAGTGTGGAATCTTTTACAACTCCTCATTGAAGCCCTGCTCTTCTTTAATCCATTTGTGTGGTGGATCGGCAAGGTGGTAAGGGCCGAGCGCGAGGCCTGTTGCGACGAAGAGGCGGTGCTAACGAGCGGTCGGAAACGGGAATACCTCGAAGTGCTGCTCGGTTCGGCGGTTTCTGTGAAGCATCCGGCACCAGCGGCATCTCTGGCCTTCTCCGGGAAAGGAGAGCCGGGCTCTCTTCTCAGCCGGGTGCGCCGTTTGGTGAAACCGGAGTCCGCTCCCGAGATGCGGTTGCGCTGGCCGCTACTCCTGGGCGGGATGGCAACTTTTTTGGGAGTTCTTCTTCTTGTTCAGGCGGCCACGGTCGGGGTTGCAAAGGCTCTCACTGCTGAGGAGCGAATTCGGGAGATTGAGGCCGTGAGAGAAATCTATCCGCAACCGTCTCTGGAACGATTAGGAAGCTTAAAACGGCCCGACAAAGACCTGCGATTTGAAGTCAGTGGAATCCTCCGGATGCCGGATGGATCCGTCCCTGGAGAAAGGATTTCTATCGTCACGTACAGTGTAAGCGGTTCTGCTTCCATCATTGCTTCGGCGCGAGCCGGGAAGGATGGGAGATTTACAGCGTCGGTTCGACCTGGGAACGCGAAACTTCTTATTGATTCGGAAAATTTTGCTCCTTTTGAATTCGATCTAGGTCAGTTGGATTCGGAGCGGGCCGGCTTGGAATTTGTTCTGCGCGAGGGATTTGATGGAGAAGTACGCTTTGTTGACGCGGTGTCGGGTGAGCCCCTTGCGGATGTTGAAGTGGAGGCACGGGTCAATGGAGGCAATGTCCAGGGGACGCCGAAAGAACGAATCTCCGATGAAGAAGGAATGATTGTTTTCGAGCACATGGGGGATCTGCCGCTGAAGTTGAATGCGAGTCTGCCCGGGTATGGGGAAGGGATTTGGGACGCAGTCGAACTCGGGCCGGACCAGATCAGGGAGCTACCGTTGACGCCGACCGAACCTCTTCGTGTTGAGGTTCGATCCGCCGAGAATGAAACCCTTCTTGCCGATGCGTCCCTGCGAATGGTTTTCCGATTTTCGACCGGCATGAATTACAGCCTTGGTGAGTCTGGCCCAGTCGTTGCCGAGTCGGGAGAGACGGGTGAATTGATCGCGTCGAGTTTGAGGGGCGGATCAATCTATTATTTCCTTGTCGAAAAGGAAGGATTTGAGAGTGCCTTTATCGGCCCGCTTGGGGCGGGAGGTTCCTCATCTGTGGAGTTGAGGAAACTGCGTCCAGTTCAATTTGAATTTACTGGCCTGGACCAGACGGACACCGATCTCAAAGTGGCTATGAGTCAGACTCTGGAAACTCCTGGATCCAGCTCAGGGATAGGTCGCGAAAAGTTTTCCGCTTCCGTCGCGGATGGGAAAGCGGTCGTATCCTGGACCCCACCTGTTCGCGCACCCGTTCGGGTCGAGGTGTCGGGGCAGCAAATGTCTTTTAACCAGGAAGAAATGAATTCCGGACCGATCCGGATCGCTTTGTCATCGGCGGAAGTAGGAGTCGATGAGGAGAAGGATTCCAGTCCGAACGTACAATTCGGGATGCTGAAAATTCTGGTCCAGACACCGGAGAATCAACCTCCTGCCAAGGGACAGCTGGTTGTTCGTTATATTGAAAATGGTGATGTAAAAGGCCGCACTCGACAGATGGAGAAGCAAATTCTCGAACTGCAAGAAGGGTCGGTCTCTTTGAAAGTTCCTTACCCCAACCGCATTGATATTCAGCCAGAGGGGTTGATCGGCTACTGGGTAAAGCCGGTTCGATCCGAAAAAATCAGCGAGCCAAATTCAGAGATCACCGTGAATGCGATTCCTGCGGGTGCAATATTCGGATCGATTCTGGAGTCGGACGGATCACCGGCTGACAATGTGTTGATCGGGGTTTTTCGCTATCAGGAATCGGAGGAAGATGATTCGTTGAGCATCGGTGTCGAAGTGAAGAACTCAGCTTCCAAAGGGGATGAGCAAGACCGGTTTCTGGCGAGTCCTCTCCCACTGGGAGACCGCTATGTGATCAGTGTCTCTCGCGGGTTCACCTATCTTTTCTCGAAGCCGGTTCGCCTTGACGAGTCCACGCCATTGAAGGAGCTGAGACTTACCATGCCGAACACGGTTTCGGTAGCTGGGCAAGTGAGACGATCAGATGGTTCGCCAGCTGCCCTTCAAAGAATGAGATTTAACATCGATGCGGATGGAGGCCACGGGTTTACCCATGATGGGGTCATCACGGATGGAAATGGCCGTTTCGTTATCGATGAAGTGAATCCGGACGTGCGGGGAAAGACCTATCTGGAGATTGAAGGAGTAGCGGGTTCGCAGCCGAAGCGTTGGAGGATAGATTTCGGCGACTCGCTTCAGGAAATTCGTTTGGCCGAAGGACTGCGATTGGAAGGACGGGTGATTGATGCGGAAAGTGGCCGTCCGGTGATCGGGGCAGAGGTCTACGCAACGCGTGAACCCTACGTAGCGGATGCCTGGCCCGCCTGGTTTAAAGGTCCGAATACGGATGAGGACGGGCGCTTTGTCTTCTCAAACCTACCGCCGGGAGAATTCGGGATCAACACCCGTGCCGGACGGTTGGTCGACCGTTACGCACCTGCTGTTCGAGCGGGGAGAAAGGATTCAGTTGAGCTGAAGATCGAACTCTATGACTGGTTCGACGGGAGACTGGCGGAGTAGTCTGCTTGGGTGGGATCGAATCGACTCGCCTTCGGCCTGGAGATTTACTTTGAATTGAGGAAGTGAAACATCCATTTGATTCAAAACTTCGTCTCATTTTCAGCACTTGCGTTTCCGTCGCGGTTTTTCTCGGACTTTCTGGATGTGTAACGACCACGACGGATATCAACGAAGGAGATGGGATCATCATGCAGGACGAACCACCACCCAGTGAGCAGGTGGAGATTTACCAGTAAAGAGATTCCTTCTTTCACTTTGATGGGTTTTTGTTCGACTCCTAATTGTGGAATTCTTGAGCAAGGTCTGATTTGAGTTTGACTCTAGTTAAGTGGCAAAATTATCATAAAGTATGACTCGTGTGATATTTTTCGCGCTCATTTTTTGGGCCATTCCTGCTTGCCTCTCGGCGCAAATTGAGCCCGAGGAGTTTCAGGAAGCCCTCAAGAAATTGCAGATGGCCCCTGTTCAGTACGAAGAGGTCGGTGATATTAAAATCGCCTACAAAACGATTGGAGAAGGGGAGCCACTGTTCTGTGTGACTGGAAATGGAGACACCATGGATGCCTGGAGCCCGCTGTTTATTCATCTTCTGGCAGAAAATCGGAAGGTTTTCATTTTCGATAACCGCGGGGCAGGTCTCACGTCTGAGGGCACGAAGACTTTTTCGATCAAGCAGTTTGCCAAAGACACAGTGGGATTCATCCGTGCTATGGGTTACGAGAAGACCGACCTGCTCGGATTCTCGATGGGTTCACGTATTTCTGCGCAGTTGACCATCGATCAGCCAGAGCTGATTAGTAAAGTTATACTCTATGGATGCGCTCCAGGGGGTAAGCAGGAGGTGCAGCGCAGTGCTAAAGTTCAGAAGGAATTTTCTGATACTTCCGGAACGCAGAAGCAGAAAACCGAACGAATGCTTGAGATACTCATCCCCAAGGCTTGGTTGGACGCCCATCCGGACCGAAAGGATTATTTGCCTCCCGTTAAGGAAACCATTTCGCCCGAGGTAAGGGCTAAGCAGAACGCGGCCGTGAAAAACTGGCCTGGAATTTACGACCAGTTATCATCCATCAAGCTTCCGACGCTGATCCTCGCGGGGACGGCGGACGAGGTCATCCCGCCGGGGAACGCTCTCATGATTGCTGGGCAGATCGAATCATCTTGGCTGGTCCGCTTTCGCGACGGGGGGCATGGGATGATGTTTCAATTCCCTGCGGCCATGGGTGAAGTAGTGAATACATTTCTAGCGACCTCAAATTGATTTCCTGCCTGAATGAATTCAGGATAATTAGGGTCGTTCGGGCGATGATGAATCCACCAGTGGATACCCGGATGGTCTTCTCTGTGTGTCTTGGATATTCCTTGGGGATGATATGGCTTTTCTTAAAAGCGATCAATCCGAAGAAGTGCTCCTGCCTGTGACCCCTTTTCAGCGGGAAAATCAGTAGTATCGGTAAGGACGTACAGAAAACCGTCGGGACCCTGGCCGATATCGCGCACCCGACGGGTTCCCAGATCAATCTTTTCCTGGGACTCAATCCCTCCCGTTGGGTCGGTCTTTAGGCGAAGAACCGCGCCCGCGGGTGTCGGAATATAGGCAAGGATCGTTTTGTTGGAGCGCAGCAACATTGCGGTCAAAAAAATGTCACCCTTCGAATTCTCGTAGCGATCGCCTGAGTACAAGACCAATCCGGAAGGCGCAATCGACGGCGTCCATACGGCCATGGGTTCCTGAGTGCCCGGCAGTGTTTGATGCGGGGTGATCAACGATCCCGTCAAATTATATTCCCTCGAATAAGTCGTTAGCGGCCAACCGTAGTTGTTTCCGGGATCGATCTCGTTCAGTTCGTCACCGCCCTGGCTCCCGTGCTCCGTCGCCAGGGTGCGCTCTTGGATGGCGTCATAGGTGACCCCTTGTACATTACGATGGCCGTAACTCCAAATCTCGGGTTGAGCCTCCGGATCTTCGATAAACGGATTATCGGCGGGGATCTCGCCATCGTCGTGAATACGAATGATCTTTCCGAAATGCTCGTTGAGGGACTGGGCCTGTTCCCGTATCAATGCACCTTCATACTCGGCTGGTGGATTTCCGCCATCGCCGACGGAGAATAGTAAGGTCTCATCCGGCATCCAGGCAAAGCGCGAGCCGAAGTGCTGGCCGCCTGATTTAGCATTCACGACCTTAAAGACCACGGTCGGATTTTCCAAGCGGCCGTCTTTCCACTCTGCCCGGACGACTTCCAGACGATTCGCCTCGGCCAAACCCGTCGAGTAGGAAAGATAAATCCACCGATTCTCCTGAAACCGTGGATGCACAATAACGTCGAGCAAGCCGCCCTGTCCGCTGACATACACGTCCGGAGTTCCGGGAATCGGCTCAGGATCCAGTTCTCCTCCGCGAATAATCCTCAGGGCTCCGAATCGCTCGGTAACTAGGATGTCCCCATTCGGCAACCAATCGAACCCCCAGGGCGCATCCAGCCCCGATACAATCTCCGTGGTCTTTGCATCGCGAATCGGGAGTTTGCGGTGATCGGCTACCGGTGCCTCGCCTTTGGATTCCCATGAACCCTCTCTATACATGCAGCTGCAGCCAAACGCCAGCCCTAGACAAACCAGAACGGTGAAAGTGATCTTGAGTCGAGTTTTGCCAGTCATAAAATGCAAGGAGGGTAGAAAAGAGGCGAACGCAACCTTCGACAATAGCGTTAACCACGTAACAGTAGGGTGGCGGCACGCCCGACCATCTGGAGATTATCCTCTGACGAAGACCGGGTCAGTCCAGCAATTGATACTCGGTGGGATTGCCCGGAAGGAACCAGTGCCAACCCGCTTCCATAAAGACGCTGATAACATTTGCGACCAGAACGAGAACGAAGAGGCCGAGGACGCACTTTGAAATGGTGGAAAGCCGGGTGGGGCGGTAGCTCTCACCCTCTTTCAGGGTCCATAGGTGCAGCCCACTGACGGCGATCATGGTTGAGAAAACGATGAATGCCCAAGTGTAGAGATGGAGACCCATGACGGGTGTGCCATATCCGGGATCTTCTGTATTAGCAATGTGGAGAAGAATCTGGCGCGTGGAGATGGATGCACCGAGCATGGCTGCTACGATCGTCATTCCGAAGAAACGAACCCGAACTCCATGTAGTATGACGAGACAGGGGCCGATAGCAGCGAGGGCCATCCCCATCCGCTGCAGGTAGCATAGAGGGCAGGGAATCTCTCCGAAAATGAACTGGATGCCGAAAGCTCCGAGAAGCACACCGATCAGAGTGAGAACGTAAAGGTGGGCAAGACCGTAAGTGATTCGTGCGTGATTCATCGGTCTGAGCCTCAAAGGTTAATGTGCAACGAGTCGGTCGAATGGTGAAGGAAGAGGATCACCATAAGAACAAAGGTTACTATGAAGAGGATATCGACGAGCCCTTTTTCAGAGCGTGTCGCTGCAAACAGGGTTGCCAGAAGGGAGATGAAAATTATGGTGGCCATAGGGTTACAACTGGGGGTTGAGAAGCGAAACGCTCAACATAATAGATTCGGAAAGGGTCATGTAAATGGCAACTGCGGAATCATGGGATCCAGCAAGGGAATATCCTAGAGCCTGGTGAACTTTGGAGATAAACCATTCGGGATCATTTTAATAAATTCCTTTTGTTGACATTTACTTTCGACCGATATCGGATTTGACAAAAAGAACGTAAACTCAAACAAATTCGTTCCGGAATTCCTCAGCTAAACCGTAAATGAAGCCAATTCTCACTCTTTGTGCACAGCCGCTTTTTGAGGCAAGGGGATCGCCCATTCGGGTAAAGGCAGTCTTACGTGCGCTGGGAAAGAGTAGGATCAAGGTGGATGTAATAACGCTACCGATGGGCCCCCATTGGAGTCTGCCAGTCGGGGTGCGGTTGTTTCGTGTCCCCAATCTTCTTCGGTTGAAATCAATCGTTATTGGACCATCGGTCCCAAAATTTTTCTATGGAGGATTGATTGCTCTGCGGGGATTATTTCAAGCAATACCCCGAAGGTATTCAACGATTCATGGGATTGAGGAAATGGGGATACCGGCGTGGGTCGTCGCACGGCTCTCCGGAGCACGATTCGTTTTTGAAAAACATTCGGACCCCTATTCCCACCGAACCAAATCTCCGATCCGCAATGCGGTAATAGAAGTCTATGCTGCGATCGAACGTTTTGCCTGCCGCAGGGCCGACGTCGTCATTGCCACGGGACCGGGACTTGCCTCCCAGGTAAAATCATTTGGAACCCGTGCAGTGGTTTTCACAATTGACGATGTTCCATCCAGTGAGAAAAAAGCGGATTTGAAGCAGATACCTCACTGGCGGGCACGTTTCGGTTGTCTTGAGGGAGAGACCGTGTGCGCTTATATAGGATCGTTTGCGGGTTATCAGGGTGTGCCTCTTCTTATGGATGCCATTCGGCAAGCTCTACCTAAGAATCCATCGCTCCGTGTGGTTCTGGTGGGGGGATCTGAAGAGGACGGTCGACGAGTTCGCTTGATCGGAGAGGAATCGGATTGCGCGGATCGCCTTGTTCACATCCCGCAAATCGACACTGACGATGTGCCCGATTTTCTGGCGGCTTGTGATGTCCTTGTTTCGCCTCGAATGGATGGCCGCAATACACCCTTGAAGCTGTTGGACTATCTTCGTTCCGGCCGGTGTATTCTGGCGGTGGATTCCGCTGCGAATCGCTTGGTTCTCGATTCAAAGGTGTCGTATATGGTTCCACCGACTCCCGAGGGACTTGCAGAGGGAATGAGCCATCTTCTTACCAATCCCGATTTACGGAAGCAGTATGGGAGTTCGGGCCGTCGTCGTTTCAAAGAGCGTTTCGGAATCACCCGTTTCAGAAAAGGGCTGCTTGAAGTGTTTGCTTCATCTGAGGAAGATTTGGCAGCGAAAAGGCGGCTGTGATCGGTTGGCGCAGTGCGGATGAGGATTGTCGATGCGGAAAGCCTGCGAATTGGCGGTGGTCTTTTGTCGCAATATCTTCCTTTATCGAAGGAACGTAGCGGTGAATAGGAGAATCCTTCAGGATGACTGGCCTTGGCCGAGATGAGTATTTGTCAAGAATCAAGACGTCATTTTTGGTGTGGTAAAGAACTTGAAACCGTGAAGTGATGCTTTATGGTTTAGGCATGAATTGGGGGAGGCTGACAACGAAAAAAGTGAAGCTTGATAGTTTCAGGCCGCTGCCACCGGAGTTGGTTAAAAACCTGGAGCAGTGGTTTATTATCGAGCTGACCTACACCAGTAATGCGATTGAGGGGAACACGCTCACGCGCAAGGAAACTGCTGTGGTCGTTGAGAAGGGGCTTACTGTCAGTGGCAAATCGCTGGTTGAGCATCTGGAGGCGACCAATCACGCCAAAGCACTCCAGAAAGTGCTCAAGCTCGCTCAGGGGAAGACCAAAGACTTAACCGAGCATTCAGTGCTGGATGTCCACGAAACCATTTTGAGAGGCATTGATGACAGCCATGCCGGGCATTATCGTTCAATCGCCGTCAGGATTTCAGGCTCAATGGTCGTGCTGCCCAATCCTGTCAAAGTTCCAGATCTAATGTCTCGCTTCACGCAGGAAATCACCGGAGCACAAAAACTGCACCCAGTCGAGTTGGCGGCAGAGGCTCACTATCAGCTGGTCACCATTCACCCCTTTATCGATGGCAACGGACGAACGGCTCGCTTGCTTATGAATTTGATCCTGATGCAAAACGGCTACCCGCCCGCGCTCATTCGCAAGCGAGATCGTCTGCGCTATATTAAATCACTGGAACAAGCCCAGTTAGGCGGTAGCAAAGAAGACTACTATAAAATCGTAGGGGAAGCGGTTGACCGCTCCTTTGATGTTTATCTGAAGGCGCTGTCACAAGAGGAAGAGGTCGCAAAGCCTGCGCCTGAATTATTACGGATAGGTCAGCTTGCCAAATTGACAGGTGAAACGAACGCCACACTTCGCTTCTGGACAAAAGAGGGTCTGCTTGAAGTAGCCGATACGACCGATGCGGGCTACCAACTCTTTGATCCCTCAATGATCGAACTCATCCAGGAAATCAGGCGGCTTCAGGGGGAGCGTTACACGTTGAAAGAGATTAAGGCTACAGCTCGAAACCAACATACGGAAGTGGTTTCAGGTAGCATCGGTCGCTGACCTGTCCGCCGTAGTGTCCCGACAAGGTCGGGAACGAAGGAGGAAGACCGATGAATCGCAAAGGCCTTTGCGAGCTCGCAGTGCTTCGATTAACCACCAGCGCCTGTCCGCCATCAAGGTCCACCATACTCAATCATGAATGAGTCCAGAGTGGCAGAGGCGTCCCGCCTCTGTGCGTCGCAGTGGAGATCTGAGGCAAGAGGTCCCCGGTCAATTGATGATGACTTTTGGCTTCCGCGAGAAGAGCTTGTCAAGAATCAAGACTTGACGTCATTTTGGTGCCCGGACGGTTTTGGAATCGGTCATGGTATGGGCGTAGAAGGGCATCAATTTTTAGGAGGTTTGATTTTTGGGAAGTATTTGACGTGGGGGAGATCCTCGAAATCGGAGTCTTGGGTCCAGAGGGTGGCATTCGTGGAAAGAGCGGTGGCGTAGATGATGGAATCCGCGAGGGGGAGTTGGTGCTTGTGTCCGAGGTTGGCGGCGGACTGTGCGATGTCGGTGGTTAGGTCGATGATGATGCCACTGTTGAGGCTTCGGGTGACGGCATCTGCTTTTTTTTCACCTCGCTCCCGGAGGATGAATTTGCGGATTTCGGTGATGATAATAGCGGGAATAATTAGGTTAGGGAGTTGGAGGAAAATGGGTTTGAAGTGCGGGGTGTTGGGGCCTTCGTCCAATACCTCAATCCATGCGGATGAGTCCAAAATGTGGGGTGCGGTCTTCATGGTTGGAGATTCAGGAAATGTTGCGGTCGTTTTCGCGAACGAATTCGAGAGGTTGATCTTCTTTTAGGAAGCCGATGAGTTCTTCCGGGCGGAGCAGCGGGCGGAGTTCAATGTGGTCATCCTTGATGG